>Ga0206125_10000768_pt1 | contig 39896 bp, 47 predicted proteins | sample Helgoland_Spring_4_FD_148598 | JGI IMG/M metagenome (GOLD analysis project Ga0206125, IMG submission 148598) | Pelagic subsurface seawater microbial communities from Kabeltonne, Helgoland, North Sea - Helgoland_Spring_Bloom_20160331_1 | ecosystem: Environmental > Aquatic > Marine > Epipelagic ... | reverse complement strand
GCCTTAAATTTTTTCCTATATATTACATTTCATATTTTGTACTTATATTCCCTGCGGCGGATCTCCACCCTTCAATAACTCCTCCAAATTACGCACGTAAATATACGCCGATATTACTAACTTCCTATATTTTTTTTCAGTCTCTTCGCTATATTCAATATCACCTACATCAGACTGATGTATATATTCTCCGGTTAAACTTATAATTTCTAACATTAAATCAATAATATCATCGTCATCCATCATATAACATAAATTATAATTTAATTTTCTACAAAAAAATAGTTTCAATTAATTTAAATTAATTTCATTAGCTTGATTAACTTCATTTAGATCATTATATAAAATTTTATAAAGAATATATTGTAATTCATTAGAAGATAAAGGTTCATATTTTAATGCTACATGTTGAAAAAATGTATATTGAAATCCTAATAATAAACATGCTCCAAATGTGTAATATAAAGTTTTTTTTATTATTTTTATATAATTTTTTTTATCATCATTATTTTCTAAATACTTATTTTCAATAATTGCATTATTTTCTATATCATTTTCTGTAGGTTGATAATCAATCTCAACTGAATTTGTCCTTACTCTAGTATGCACTAATTCTATACTTTGTTCTGATTTTGATCTATCTAATGTATTATTTTTATTTTTATAATAAGATCGAATTTTTAATTCAATAAATGTTATTATTAAAGTAATAACAAATCCTATTGCCCAATAACTAACAGTTTGTATAAATAATTCATTATTGTATTTTTCTCTCTTATCTACTCCTTCATAATATAATTCTTCCATATAAATATTCGTATCATCTCTAGTATCTATATCATCTATATTAGTTTCATCATTTAAATTCTGTGTAGTATACTCATCATTTAAATTAATATCACCATTCGTAATATATTCATCTATTAAATTAGTAATATTGGGTTTTAATATTATAAAATTAAGATTATTATTAATAGAATCATCCATTACTTCATGTAATGCTTCAGTAAATATTTGAGTTTCAATCGGACCAATATATTTAAAAAAAAATATAATTTCAACAATAGCTATTCCAGCTATATGCAATAAAATAACATACATAATTAAAATATACAAATATATTAATTTTGAATATCAGAATTCATATCTAAATATAATGTTTCATACATCAAATATTGTAATTCATTAGATGATAATGGTTCATATTGTAATACAATATATTGAAAGAAACAAAATTCAAATCCTAATAATATCGCTGCAAACAATAAATAATAAAATACTTTATTTCTTATCTTTTTCCAATTTATTTTATTTTGTTCTTTTAATAAATATTTTTTATGAACATCATTTTCATCTTCAGATTCAGTTTTATTTTCATAATTATTTTCATTATCATCAATAGATGAATTTCTTAATCTCATATGAATTAATTCTAAATTTTGCTCTGATTTATTTATTGAGATTGTTTTATTTTTCTCTTTATAATAAGATTGTATTCGTAATTGAATAAACATAACTATTAATGTAAATCCAAATAATCCAATCCAATAATAAATTGTTTTTACATATAAATCATTATTATATTTCTTCCTTTTCTTTTCTCCTTCTGTATTTAAATTATTCATATAATCATTTATACTATTTTGTTTATCTAAATCATCGTTGTAAGTATCATCTAAATCTATATATTTATTAATATCAGCAAATGTAATATTTGGTGTAAATATTATATATTTATGTTCTTCATTATAAGGTTCATTCAATATACGTATTATTGAATTTTTAAATAATTGAGATTCAACGTGTCCAATATATTCAAAATAAAAAAGTATTTCAAGTAATGAAATACCAGAAACATGTAATAAAATTATATACATTAATATTATAGTGTATTAATTTATCTTTAATTTATAAAATTTGTAATTAAAAATTTTATAAAATTATTTATTTATTTATTTATTTATGCGGTTGCCGAAGCAGAAACACCAGTAGAAGTAGACTTAATGAAATGGATGTTCATGAGTCTTTGAAGATTAAAATAAGTAACTTCATCACCATCCTTGACATTTAAAAGCTTCTTCAAAGTCTTATCGGGAATAATAATTTTCTTGTTATCTTCAAATTGAAGTTGATTGTCCTTAATATATTGAATTAGAAATTGAGTCACTTCTGTACGAGCAATCTCAGTTCCAGGCTCCTTCTTCATAAAATTACAAAGCTCAGTAGAAACCTTGGAAGGCTTGGCAAAACCAGAGGGTCTGCGATTACCCTTATTACGATTCTTAGCAGCCTCCTTTTGAAGAGATTTAATCTCTTTGCGAACAGACTTCTCAAGACCACGAATTTGTGATTGAAGAGCAGTAATAGATTGTCTAAAAGTACCTAGGGTTTGAATAATACCCTCGAATTGTTGACCAACATTATCGCTTACTCCAGGAGTATCGTTGTTTGTTGCAGGCTCAGCATCAGCTTGAGTAAAATCAGGAACAGCCGCAACAACTGGCTCTGGTGCTTTAACTGGAGCAGGAGCAGCAGCCTTTACAACCTTCTTAGTGGTTTTAGTAGGGGCGGCAGACTTAACAGGAGTTGCGGGAACTTCTGGGGAGGGGGTTGACTTGGAAGCAGGAGTTTTAGACGTTTTCTTGACCATCTTATATAATAGATATATGTAGCATATCTTTAAATCAATTTTTTGATATTATAATATAATTAATATAATATTAAATATTGTGTTAGATAATATCATATAATGAATTCAATAATGTTTTCAAATTTCCAATTATTACGCGAAAATGTTAATAATACACAAAATAAAACAAATAATTCTATCGAATCTTTAAAAAAAGAAATAAATTATTTAAAAAAGAAAGTATGTAGATTAGAAAATAAAAATATTTCTATCATAAAGAATAATAAAACTACTAAAGACAATACTATTTTATTTTTATCTATATCAGAAATAACAATTAATAAAATACTCGTTATAAAACAATTAATAGATAATCAATATAATTTTGTGATTGGATATGATATTAAATATCATTCTAATAATTCCATCTTAACCAATAATTTAATGAAATTTTCTAATAACATCATTTCTAATGAAATAATTCAACAAATTACTAAAATCCCGTTAGATAATAATGATTTAGTAAAAAAATATAGTCATAAAATAGATAATTTTAATGGTAAATGGCAAGAAAATCCATCTAAATTAGGATCTTTAGAATGGTTTCACGCTTCCAAATATGAATATGTATGGTATATAGAAGACGATGTTTATTGTAAAAATTGGAATGTATTTTTAGAAAAATATGAAAACAATATAGATGATTTAATATGCAGTATTGATTCTCAATATTTACCAGAATGGTATTATAGGCAATGGAGAGTAGGAAATTATGATCATGGATTTGATTTATCACATCTATATATTGCTAGATATAGTAAACAACTTATTAATTATTTATTTGAATTTATAAATAATAATAATTCAACAAGTCATCATGAAATTTTTATTCCTTATGTTCTTAATTATTATCATTTATCTCATTCCAAAATTGAAGATATTCATCGTTCTAATTTACATTTAAATGATAATCGTAAAACCACTATTTATAATATATCAACTAATAATATTAACAAACATAAATCTATTATATTTCACCCATTCAAATAAATAATATATAATATATAATATTTTGTATAATATATATTATGGAAACCAATTTTAATCCTTTTAATGACTTTAATCAAATAAAACCTGAAAGTCCTAATAAAAATAGTATTGAAATAAAACCTGAAAGTCCTAATAAAAATAGTATTGAAATAAAACCTGAAAATCCTAAAAAAAATAAAGGTAATCAATACAATCCCGAGATTTCAAAAAAGTATTTTAAAAACCAAAACCAAAATTCTATAGAATATATTATTAAAAATATAAAATTATCAGATAAAAAAAAAATAGAATTAATAAAACATTTATATTTAAATATAAATAAAGAATCTCAAATTCAAATACAAGAATTTATTTTTTATTCTTGAATAAACTTAAGCTGAAGGTTCGGCATCAGAATCATTACGACGAGGTCTGCGATTACCGCCGGCATTTGAAGTTCCTGGTTGTCTGCGAACAAGAACCCATTCATCGTCATTAATTCTTGGAGGACCTCTATTGTTATTAAAACGACGAGGAGGTCTGGATGATCCAGATTCAGTATCTCTAGAGGCTCTACCCTCATTTCTTGTTTCACACATTAATTTACCTCCTTGCATACCACGAACATTAGACGCTTGAAATTCATGTTTCTCGTCATTGCTCATTTCAGAGAGTTCGAATTCAACATATTCTCCTTGTACAAGGTACTTGTATTGTTCAGAACTTACAATAACCTTGGTGTGATGTACAAAAACATCAGTTCCCGATTTATCACCATCTGTGATCGTAATAAAACCATATCCTGCTTTGTTGTTAAACCATTTAACACGCCCGGTAATACTTGTTTCATGAGTCTCAGTCATTACTATAATTCATATTAATGAATATTCTTTAAATCGTTATTATTATGAATTATATATTCCATTCTAATACTTCATCATTAGTATTAAAATTATTTTTTAATGTTTTATTAATTAAAGAAATTAATATATCATAATTCGGTTTTTCTTTAAATTTTAATTGATAACAATAATTCATAATTATATTAATTACATTTGAATCATTTGAATCATTTGAATCATTTGAATCATTTGAATCATTCATTTTTTTTAATTCCCATTGCTTTATTTCTTTAATTTTATTATATTTTTCGGTTATATTTTCTATTTTTAAACTAGACCAAGGTAATTTACCATGGAATAAATATTGTATCATATAAGTGATTGCAATTAAATCATCTCTCCTTGAATGATTATAACCTTGATGAATATGAATACTAGAATATCTTATCGTCCCTGTTTGATGATTATTTCTATTTATATCGATATGTTCGTTATTTGAATCTAAATAAGTTTTGGCTAATCCAAAGTCTATTATATACAAATTGCTCGTATTATTCATATCCACTAAAAAATTTTCGGGTTTTATATCACGATATAACATTCCTTTATTATGAATATCTTTTATAATATTTATTATTTTTTTCATTAATGACAAACAAGTCTGTAATTGAAATGTTTTCAATATTTCTTTATAATCCATTAATGATTTTCCCAACAATGATATAGCAATATACCGATAATTATCAAAAGTACCATACCATTTCAGTTTCGGTACATAATTTATACTTGATAAATATTTTAATACTTTGGCTTCATTATGTAATAATTTTGATTTTTTTGAAATATCTTCTATTTTTATAGCTACTAATTCATTATTTTTAATAGTAATACCTTTATATACAATACCAAAGGAGCCTTCCCCAATTTTTTCTATCAATTTATATTTTTGTCCGATCTCTTTACCAAATTTTAATTCATTTTCTATATTATTCTCCATTTATTACTATAGTATTATAAATAATAATTTTTATATATTAAATTTATTATTATTAAATTTAATAATGTTATTAAATTATTAATAAAATTGAAATTATTATAAATACAAAATATCATATAACAATAACAAAAATGGTATTTATATGCCCCAACGAATACGAAAATTCTGAACATAATTCTTATTTTGAATATTTTCCTTTTGAATTAAGCAACTGGCAAAAATGGTCTATACAATCTATAGTAGAAGGAAATCATTCTTTAGTCACTGCTCCAACTGGTTCTGGTAAAACTTTACCTGCTGAATTCAGTATTAAATATTTTCATTCTATAGGTAAAAAAATTATTTATACTTCCCCTATTAAAGCATTATCAAATCAAAAATATCATGAGTTTACTACAAAATATCCTGATATTTCTTTTGGTATTTTAACCGGAGATATCAAAGACAATCCAGAAGCGGATGTTCTCATTATGACCACAGAAATTTTAAGAAATAATTTATATCAAAAAAAATATAATACAAAAAATGTCGCCTTAGATTTCAATATTGATATAGATACAGAAGTGGGTGTTGTTATTTTTGATGAAGTTCATTATATTAACGACCAAGACAGAGGAACTGTTTGGGAAGAATGTTTTATGTTGATGCCTCCTAATATTCAATTATTAATGTTATCGGCGACCATTGACAAACCAGAAAAATTTGCTAATTGGATTGAAAATATTCATGAATCATCAACCAAACAAGTCTATTTATCTACGACTAACATTAGATTTGTTCCTCTAGAACATTATTTATGGCTTAGTGCAAATTCAAGTGTTATCAAAAATATTAGAGATAAGGAATTCAAAGAAGATTTTATTAAAAATAAAAATAAATTACATTTAATTAAATGTCAAGATAAACCATTTGATGAAATAACTTATCATAAATTCAATAAATATATTACCTATATTAAAAAAAATAATATTTTTATTCCCAGACAAGCAGTTTTTCATGACCTTACTCTTTATTTAAAAAATAATGATTTGGTTCCTGCTATTTATTTCGTCTATTCAAGAGCAAATGTTGAAAAATATGCATCGGAACTAGATGTTTGCTTATTTGACGAAGATTCCACTATTCCTCAAATTATAGAAAAAGAATGTCGGAAAATAATATCAAAGCTTCCCAATTTTGAAGAATATTTACGACTCCCCGAATATGTAAATATGATGAAGTTATTTCAAAAAGGAATTGGAATTCACCATTCTGGTATTATGCCTGTATTGAGAGAAATCGTGGAAATATTATTTGATAAAAAATACATTAAATTATTATTCGCAACAGAAACATTTGCTGTTGGATTAAATATGCCAACAAAAACCGTTGTATTTACGAATTTATCCAAATTTGATGGTTCCAATATGAGATATTTACAGGCTCATGAATATACACAACAAGCAGGACGTGCAGGAAGAAGAGGATATGATGATAAGGGTATAGTCATTCATTTATCTAATTTATTTAATTATCCAAGTATATTGGATTATAAGACCATTATGGGAGGTATTCCACAAACATTGGTTTCTAAATTCAAAATATCTTATAATTTACTATTGAATTTGTATTTTACCAATAATTTATCATTCAATGAATTCGCAAATAATAGTATGGCTACTGGAGACATTAATCAACAAGTAACCTATATTGAATCTGAAATACATAGTCTAGATGAAATAATAGAAAACAAAAAGGTATATCTAGATATGTTAAAAACACCTAGAGATATCATTGAGAAATATAACGAACTTACAAATAACAAATCAAATTTATCTGGTAATAAAAAGAAAAAGATAGATAGAGAATTAGCACAACTATTAGATTTTAATAAACAATTAAAAACAGATGCTCAAAAATATACAGAACTTGATAAATTAGAGTCGAACAAAAATGAATTACATAATCAGTTAAATAATACAAAATTTTACATGGATTATACTATTCAAAAAGTAGAAATAATATTACATGAAAATAATTTTATCAATACTATAAATGATGAAACAGAAAAGGAAATTTCAGAAAAAGGTAAAATAGCAGCACATATCAAAGAAATTCATTGTTTGGTATTTGCAAATTTATTAGAAAAATATGATTCTTTTAAAGAATTAGAATATTATGAAATCGCTGCACTATTCAGTTGTTTTACCAATGTTTCTGTATTAGAAGATTATAAAGATTTCACGCCCAAAACAGACAACGTATTACTCAAAAATATTGTTATGAATGCAAAATCAGAATTAGACAAATTTCAAGACTTAGAAACCTATCATCAAGTATTCACAGGAACTGATTATAATATAATGTATGATTTAATTGATCCTGTAATACGATGGTGTAAATATGCCGATGATGAGCGTAGTTGTAAAGAAATATTACAAATAATTTTACAAGAAAAAAATATATTTTTAGGTGAATTTATCAAAGCCATCTTGAAAATAAACAATATTGCTAATGAATGCGAGAAATTATGTGAATATATGGGCAATATGGAATTACTCGGTAAAATAAAACAAATCCCATTAAATACACTCAAATTCGTTGCAACCAATCAATCTTTGTATGTTTAATAAAATTTAAATAAAAAAATAAATGAAAATAAACATTTTGGATGTTATGCATATTCATATCCTCGAGATTAAAGTACAAATTATATTTACAAATTATCCATAAAAATTTTGTCTAATTCTGGAATACTTCCCTGATCAAACTTACCTATACAATTTACTTTTGTAATGATTAAATTATTTGTTTTTTTAACTATATATTCAGTTTGTAAATCAGGAATTCGTAAAGTATAAGATAAATAAACGGCATGATCATTAATAGCACTAATAATAATATTCAAAAATGTACCTGTATAACTACTTACATAATAATTTATATTCACAATTTCATTTTTCAATAACATATTATTTATTGTTTGTATTAGACGAAATTTAGTATCTTTATATTGAATATTTTTCGTCGTTTTCGTTAATTTCACACAATCATCAGAATACTTTTTCAATTGATTATTTGTAAATGGAACTATCAATTCATTATTTTTTTTTTTTAAATGTATATATTTTAATAAATAATGACATACACAATCTGATAAACGACGAATAGGAGAAGTAAAATGACAATATTCGGGTGCACCTACCAAATCATGAGATTTCACTTTGGATATATATTCTGCTTTTATACCATTTACTATAATTTCATTCAACAATTCTTGTCCTGTCATATCAGGATGTAAGGTATTTAACCATTCTTGAGCTGAACAGATTCGATATAATCCCATACCTTCAAAATTTATTTTTAAATATTCTCCAATAAAGGAATTGGCAAATATAGCAAATTCGGCTATCATTTGTTTCATTAATCTTTCTTTTAACGTATCACGATATAAATAAGATGTTTTATTATCATATTTTGAATAAGAATTGGATACTTCATTTAATATGACTCCTTTGGTTTTTCCACTCCTTATTTCCTTTAATACCTCGCTAATTCTTATTCCGTTATATATGGTATTATTTGAATAAAATAAATCCCCTGCTTTTTCATAACTAAGTGCATTTTCTTTATTCACCTTCACTTTTGTAAATAATAATTTAATTTTACCCATAGGATGATAATTTTCTTTATTGATTTCAGTTATGATTGATATTGCTAATTTTATATTTCCATATTGATTCACCATCAAACTTGATTTTTCCATTATTTCTTCGGGAATCATATGAATTGGTTTTTTATTAGAAGGATATCTGGTCACTATTCTTTCTTCAATATCTTTCCATAATGAAGATTTAATATTTATATATTCTGTTGGGTCGGCAATATGTATTGCTAAAAATAACTTTTCATTCTCCTCATAAATACTAAAAGCATCATCAGCATCTTCACATCCTTCTGGATCAATACTATAAGTATCTTGCGTTGTCATGTCAACACGTTCATTGATATTATAATCATGGGGTAAAATATTATTCTCCAATAATATTGTATCTGTCTCCATATTTCTTTTTTCACCATATAAAGGTTCAATTAATTTTTCATATTTATAATAATAATTATCATTCATTGTTTTATTATTATTATATTTAATTATTTATGTAGATTCAATTTTATTATTTATAATTTGGTAAATGCTCTTAGACCATACATATTGGTTCCGTTTTGAATATACTCTAATAAGGCACCTCCACCAGTCGAAATATAAATGTTGTTTCTATTTTTATCAAATAAACTAGCTGTCTCTCCACCCCCTACAATAATTTTCTTATCTTTGAGATTTTGTAAAAACATTGCAATTCGTTCACTACCTTTCTTATAAATTTCATGTTCAATTACACCAAGAGGTCCATTCCAAAAAATAATATCACTCTTCAATATTTCATCCATAAGTATTTGAATACTTTGATCAGAGATATCAAAAAAGTTTGCACTAGAATTTTTCACATCTATCAAAGACAATTCCATAGGTTCATCATCCATTTTATAATTTCCTACTCCATATTCCATTACCATAACATTACTATAATGTTCATCATAATGTTTTGCTAACCCTCCAGCAATAAATAATCGGGTATTAGGAATATTACGAAGTGTATTGATAAAAGGCATCTTGTCTTGTATTTTTGCTCCTCCAATAATTCCTAGAATTTTTTCATTACTATTAGAGAGAATAGAGTTTAAGTTTACCAATTCATTTTCAACCAATTCACCATATCCATATTCTTTACCAGAACAATTAATATCACAAATACTCATATGCTCTCTATGTAAACATCCAAAAGCATCAATAATAAATACATCGCCTAGCTCCCTGTAAACACGAACAGAATCATTATCTGTATCTATACATTGTTTTGCGTATAATGTTTCAATTGCATGAAATCGCAAGTTTTCCAATAAATAAATTCCTGATGATTTTACTTTATATAAAGTATCTTGACATAATCCTTCTTTTAAGAACTTTACTTTAGTTTCTAAATATTTTTCTAAAACTGGAATCATAAATTGGAGAGAAAACTCATCTTCTCTATTCACGGGTCTTCCAAAATGAGAAGTCAAAATCAATCGATTTGGATTTTGAGAGAGGATATATTTAATCGTGGGAATTGCTGAAGCAATTCTAAAATCATCTATTATTACCCCATCCTTCATAGCTACATTAAAATCAAATCTGGCAACTACATTCTTACCTTCTAATTGTAAATTTTTCATATTGTATTTTTCCTTTATTTTTGTATTAAAAAAATACATGTGTTTTACTAATCGAATCAATTGGGCAGAATAAGACCATTCATTATCATACCATAACAACAATTTCAGTTTTCCATTACCCATATTTAAAGAAGCTTTTTTATCAAATATTGTAGGAGTGGTTGTTGTCATAAAATCAGAACTAACTAGATTTTTTGTATTAATACCATAGAGTTTATTCAACAATCCTGAATCTTGAATTAATTTTTCTATGGTATCCAAATCCACGTTTTCATTCTCTAGTTCTATATTCAAATCTAATAAAGAACAATTTGATGTAGGAACTCTTACACTTGTTCCATGAATTTGTCCTTCTAATTCAGGAAAAATTTGAACAATAGAGTTTGATGCTCCGGTTGAATGAGGAATAATGTTATTAAAAACAGAACGATTGGTTCTGGCATCTTTTTTATTTACATCAATCGTATATTGAGAAGCCGTTGCAGAATGAATTGTTATAAAATTACAATTTTTTACTTGGTAATTATCAAGTAATAATTTCATCATAGGCGCCATACAATTTGTCGTACAGGATGATCCTGATACTATTTTCTCTCCATTATATTTTTCTTGATTTGCTCCATAAATAAAAGTATCGGTTATTGTATCTTTTGGAGGAGCAGACATGATTACATATTTTGAATTATGTAATTTACACATTTCAGTCGTTAAAAAAGCTCCTGTTGCATCGATTACATATTCACAATTATCCCAATCTAATTTTTCGGCATCACGATTACATAATAATTGAATTTTATGTCTACCAATTTCAAATGTATTTTCATTTATAATATCCACCTTTATTTTTGGTATTTTATGAGAACTATCATGATTCAAATAATCTTCAATTTCGTATACAGATAAATGAACAGCATTGATTGCTCCAATTTTCACTTCATTATCATTTAATAATTGTAAAAAAACGCATTTCCCAATTCTTCCTAGACCATTAATACCTATTTTAACCACCATTATAAAATATTAATATAAAAAATAATTCCCCATATTTTATATTAATCTATGGTTTGAAATGGGGAAACAAAATAGAATAAATATCATCATAATGAAGATTTGTATTCATCTTATTTTGATCCATGGTTACAGAACAACCACCTGTATTTTCTAAACACGATACATCATATTTATATATTTTATTAACATATGCATATTTAATTATTTTTATAGTATCTTCATAATTCTCATTTTTATGAAGATGTAATGATAATTTATTTATTTTGTTATCATCATTATCATTATAAATAGACATTAAAGAATCCAAAATATATTTAAATTTGTTAAATTTTAAGGTTCCACATGTATCCGAAATACACAATTCAGTAATAGTATCATAATTTTGTAGATAATAAATAATTTCTTTTACAATTACATCCACATCTATTTCACCTTTTATAGGACATTCGCTTACACAAGAGACATATAACTTCACGTTTTTCGCCTTTGTTATATTTAATAAATAAATTGATTCACATAATTCTTCCTTTGTTTCCAATAATGTTTTATTGATATTTTTTTTTTGAAATTCGTTGGATACAGAGGTAATTAATGAAAAATTTTGTATTTTATGTTCTAATCCTTTTTTAACTGATTTAAGATCAGGTGTTAGCATATAACTATTGTTCATACCTATTGTTTTTGTATGTTTAAACAATTCCAATGAATCCTTCATATGAGGTAAAATTTTTGGTGATACTATTGATCCTATTTCCACATTAGTAGGGATATGTTTATGAATAATTTTATGATATAAATCTTTCTTTTCACTTAATGAATACATTTTTTTCATAGATTGCAAACCATCACGCAAAGATACATCAAATAATTTTAATCGTTGCATTTTATTTTATAATTACTATTAGAATAGATTATTAAATTTAAATCAATTTAATTATTTAATTATTATTTCAAAAAATTGATTTCAGAAAATAGGTTGTTATTATGACAACAATATAAAATGCCATCGCATAAAAGTTATTTAAACCAAGCATCCGGTCTTCGTACCCAATATGAAACATTACAAAAAAGAGTTAGTACATCCCCTGATACAAATATTAAAATGTTGCATAAATTAGCAGCAATATATAAGCGATTGGGTCAATACAAGAAGGCAAATGATTATTTAGAAATATTAGATGAACTTTATTCTATTTATTATCCTTATTCAGCACGTCATTTACATGCTAAATCTTTGATTGTTATGAATCAAAATAAAGTTATTAAGGAAAAAATCAATACCAAGAATAACAAGGAAAGAAATAATGATAGACTAAAGAAGATTGATAAAGAGAAGAATAAGAAATTGTTAAAGAACGGAAAAAAGAGTAAATCAAATGATGAAAGTAATGATGAAAATGAAAAAGAAGCATAAAAAATTAAATAGATTAAGTTAAATAGATTATTATTTTATATTATAAAATAATATGGAATCTGTAAATGATTATATAACAAATATAATATCACAAGATATGCATGATGATACTAATTGGGGAAATATTGTATCTTATTGTGATTTTAACGGTAATATAAATAAAAAAATATTTCATGAATATTTAAACTATATTGTTGTTAATAATTCTATATTACAAAAAAATATCATAAAAAAAAACAATAAAAATTATTTTCAGAATATTACTATTGATATTAAAAAATATTATTCTTTTTTTTATTGTCATCATGAAAAATTTGATAAAAAAATATATAAAGTTTTAAATAAAAAGAATAATACTAATTGGTATTTTCAAATTTACATTGATAAACATAATAAAAAATTTAGATTATTTTTTACAATAAATCATGCATACGCCGATGGATATAAAATTTTATCAATTACAACAGCCAATAAAAATAATAAATATAAAAATCCTGATTTTAAAAGATATAGTAATAGTAATAATAATTATTATATTCTTTTTATTGGAACAATCATTTTATTATTAAGCTATTTAAAAATTTTAGGTAATCTATATATCTTGAAAAATAATAATAATTTACCATTAATAAAATATAATAAAACAAATTATATCAAAAAAACTATTGATTTTAATACAATAAAAAATAAATCTAATGATTTACATATTACTTTGAATGATCTACTTTATTCTATTTCTATAAAAACTCATTATCATTATTATAAAACATCTAAAAATATATTAATAGCTTCTCCATTTAATACTGGTAATAATAATAGTACTAATAATTTTTGTTTTTTATTTACACAAATTAAAAATAATATGGATAAAAATGAATTAATAAAAACAATAAATACTTTATTTAATTACTATAAATATTCATTATTTATTCCTTTATTAACTATAATTTATTCTTTCATGGGAACTTATTTATGTCATATATTATATAGTAAAATTAGTGATAATTTGGATATTTTATATACAAATATGATTGGACCTAATAAAAAAGATATACACGATGATAATAATAATTGTAATTTATTTAACGGTAATAATATTCAATTTAAAAATGCATTCTTTATCATGAATCATAAAAAAAATGAATTAACCTTTAATATTGTTAGTTATGATAATTATATTAATATTATAATATCATTTCAAGATAAATTATATAATAAAAATAAATTAATTAAAGCATTAGATAATGCGTATATTGAATTAATTAAATAATATATTATGATTGTATGGATAATAATATATTATTAATAGGATGTACAGGATTTATAGGACAATGTATATTGTATTACATATTACAAAATACCAAATATAATATTTATTTAATAATACGAGCAAAAAATAACACTAGTGTTGAAAATAGATTAGATATTATATTAAAAAATATTAATTTAGAAAATAATCCAAAAATAAAAGAGAGAATAAAATTAATAAACATCGAGTACCAAAAAGAAAATAATATGAATATCTTTTTTTTTAATAACGATGATAAGCAAGATATTATTAATAATATTACTTGTGTAATTAATGGATTAGCCGATATAAATTTTTCAAGACCATTAATAAAAGCAGTAAAAAACAATACCTTAACCGCATATAATTGGTTAAATTTAATAAAAAAATGTAAAAATAAATGTAATTATATTTATTTATCAACATGTTATGTTAATTATCATTTAAATCAAACTATTATCAATGAAGAAATTTATGAAAAAAGTATGAATGAAGAAACATTGTATAACATATTAGACAATACAATTACATCTTATTCCCCTTATTATAATACTTATTGTTATTCAAAACAACTTACAGAAATAATATTATCCAATAATCATGAACATATAAATTTACACATAATACGTCCTTCTATTGTATGTCCTGCTTATGAATACCCATATAAAGGATATGGGGATATACAAACAGTGAATTTATTTTATTATGGTGCAATTACAGGGAAAATACCATTTATTTATTTACATAATAATACGCAAATAAATTCAATTATACCTGTTGATTTTGTAGCCAATGAATGTATTAATCATATTAATAATAATAAAACATTTACAATCTCACATTGTTCGTTAAATAATGAAAAATTAAATGCATATGATTTATTTCATTTATCTAATGATTTTATTAATAATTATAGCAATGATTTATTTATTAAAGGAAAAAAATGTATTCCTTTTACACCCATCATTACTAATAATATCTTTTATATTTTGATTTATACTATATACTATATTATTATACAATTAATAAATAATTTTTCCTTATATGAAATATGGAAATCATTGGAATTTACTTATAAATTAACCTACGTTTCTTTTTTTATTAAAAAACACAAAATTTTTCATACCAAAACAGAATATAAAAATGTTGATATTTTATCAATATATAGTCATTATTTAACAAATTATTTTAAAGAACAAATTAATATAATAAATATATAAATACCTATTTTTCACAAACTGCAATTACATATTTAAAACCATTTGTCCCGCCACAAATTCTATTTACATAAAATCCACATCCTATTCTTAATAAATTATATACCCATGAAGGTAACATAAATTCTTTTGGACAACAAGTATTCTTAAAAAAATAATTATAATAAGGTTTAAATGTTTTGTCTGTTATGTCTTCTAATTTTACTTTAAATCCTACTTCTTCTAATTGGGTTTTAAATTGTAGCATACTTATTTTATTAGTTTCTGGTATTTCAAATAATTTTCCAAACGCATTTCTATTGATCACATTAAATATATCAATATCATCATCATCATTATATAGAATATCAGCGATTACTAATTTTCCTCCTTTTTTTAATACACGATAAGATTCTTTGAAAAATTTTATTCTTGGATCATAATGAAATGCTGATTCTAATGAAACTACTCTATCATATGTATTATCATCAAAATTTAAAGAGCAAGCATTACCTGTATCAAATGTAATATCTTTGTTTTTATTTATTTTTTTTGCTTTATTAATTGAAATATTACATATATCTATTGCATGTATTTTAGCATTTATATTTTTCTTCCAATAAAAATCTTGTTCTCCATATCCACAACCTACATCCAATATATTTTTTGCATTTTTTAAATCTCCTTTACTACCTACAATTTTACATAATCTTTTATTAGCATCAAACATAGTCATATTGGGTTTGTCCCAATACCCATAATTCATAAAATTTGAATTTTCATTATTTCCTACCTTCTTTAAAATACTTATTAATTGATTATATTTATCAAAATTGTTTTTCATAATTAAAAAACCCAAATAACATAATACCATAATAATGATAACAAATGGTATAATGATAATAATGGTAATACATAACATTATTCGTGCACTTAATTGCATTATTTCTTTTAGCTTGTCTAAAGGTTCTAAAATAATTTTATTGATTAATTTGTCAATTATTGAATTATTTATTGTTTCATCCATAATAAATAATTCATATTTATTAATTTATTTATTTCAACGCTTTTTAATGAAATAATGAATAATTAATTATTTAATAAAATAAATATAAAATATTTATTTATTTTATATGTTAACCAATTTCTTAAAGAAAAATAAAAAACTTCTTTTAGCTATATTTGTTGTTTTAATTGCATATATTTTATATACCAATTTTTATAATAATATAGTGGAAGGTGTAAAAAATATGAATAAAAAATCATGCAACAAAAATAAATGCAAAAAATTATGCCCTGATTTAAATATCGATTGTTTAAAAGACCATGCTTTAGTTTGTGGAGATTGTCATTTTAATGTATCTGAACTATCTGAACAAATTGAAAAAAAAACTTTTAATAATACCATGAATATGCCACAACCTCAGCCAAAACCAGTTAATATTACCATAATGAATCAAAATGATCCTCAACAAAATAATGATCATGAATACATGTTAGGTATTTTACCTAATGGTGGACCATCAAAAGTAAATGATTATAATGATAAAATTATATTTAGTGGACCTGAAAAGAAAGATTATGTATTAATTAATCCAACTACTGGAGAAAATAGTTTTCCTAAAACATTATCCACTACGGGAATGTTTACACAAACAGGATATTATCCTAGTAATACTGGAAATCAACATGATGCTTCAGAACATGCTGCACCCAATATGGATCAATTTAAGCAACCTAAAATGGAACAACAACCACCTAGACAACAACGCCGACAACAACGTAAACCACCTAGACAACAACGCCGACAACCTACAAACTTTAACACTATGCCTGTAAATCAACAACCTGAAGGAGGTAAACAAAACAATAAAGAAATGTTTGGAAAAAAAGGAAAAAAATTTAAATGGTAATTTATGAAACAATTTTCTTTACATTTTTATAATCAAATTTTTCATTATTTAAAATTTTATTATAGATTTCATCCGACATTTCTATTGAATCTACAATATAAGTTGTGCTTAAAGGCTTTGTTAAATTAAATACAGATTCTATAAACATTTTTCCTATTCCTTTTTTTGAAATAATAATACTTTGTTGTAATAAATTATATTTTTCATCCACTTTTCTAAATTTCCTTATTTTTTTTATAAAAGTCGCTAACACCAATGCATGTTTTATATCTTTCATTTTTGCTTTCATATTTGTTAAATCAAATATAAAAGTAAATGGAGTATTATATTCATATAATTTTAACCATTCTGTAGTAATATAAGGTATAAAATTAATATCTATAATAGAAATAACTACTTTTGGCCATTGTTCTGTATTAAAAATTTTTTTATTTGTATTTTGTTCTTCACAAATCATTTAATGTATATAATAAATATAATTATTATATTTAAACCTAATTATATTTAAATTTTATTTTGTTTTGTTCCTCCATGATATTCATATCCATGTCCTTCATTAATCATTTTTTGATTAATAGATTCTTTACTATAAAATGTATATAATTCAACTAGTAAACGTCCATATTTATCAAATTCTAAACATTTTACTCGTATACAATCTTTCGTTAGTTCGCATAATCTTTCTTTCGCCAATTTAGCATTCTTAATTATTTCATCTCTATTTTCAATAATTAATCGTGGCTTCATTTCTGGAGAATCATATCCATTACAACGACATTTGAATTTACGCATTTTACCCTCCCATTCAAATATAATTGTACATGAATCTCCATCATAAATATCAACCACACGACAAATCGCTTTATACCCGTTTAAACTAAAAATTGGAATATCATCATCATCGATAGTATATAATTTATATTTTTTATATTGATAACAACATGAAATCATTGCAAGATTACCCATATATATTATACAACCATTTTTTTAAATATAATATAATTATATTATAATAGCATACCATGAGAAAAACAATCAAAAAAATGAAAGGAAATGGTGGCGTATTTAGTAAGAGTACTAAAAAATCTTCACCACCAAAATCACCACCTAAAACAAAAAAGGCTAGATTTGAAGAAAATCCTATATCAGAAATAAAAACCCAAAGTCCCAGAGATGAAGAAGATTTTTATTATCCTGCAGAAAAAAACAAAGATGCTATAAAAACAATACCATTAAAAGAAAAAATAGTCAAAAAAAATAATAGACTAAAATCTATAGTAAGATATCAAAATAGACAACGAGAAATAGATTTATTAGATATGGCATTAGGAAGAATACCACTCAAAGGAGGAAAAAAAAGAACAAAGAAATTCAAAAAGAAGTCCAGAAGACAAAGAAAATCCAAAAGAAAAACTAGAAAAAAATATTAAATTGTATATATAATTTATTCCGTTATATATATAATGAATCCTGTTGATATTAAATTATATAATAAAACAAAAAAATATATTTATAAAAAATATCCAAAACATAGTGCTTATAGAAGTGGTTTATTAGTTAAAAAATATAAAACCGATTTTACTAAAAAATATGGAAAAAAACGACAACCCTATAATGGTAAAAAAACAAAAAAGAAAGGATTATCTAGATGGTTTTTAGAAAAATGGACGAATCAAAGAGGTAAAGTTGGATATAAAAATAAGAATGATGTATATAGACCTCAATTTAGAATAACAAAAAAAACGCCAACGACATTTAAAGAATTAAATAAAAAACAAATAAATCGCGCTAGAACCGAAAAATATAAAAAAGGACGTGTTTTCCGATTTAAAAAAGGTGGTAAAAAAACTATAAAAATAAAAAATAAAATAATCCAGTTCAAAGATTATCCTGATTTTAAACCAAATTTAACACCAAAAGAAATGTTTGAATTAGGTAGTTTTGGGGGAACCTATTGGCGACCTATATATTCTGGTATATTAAAAAAAAAATTGAAAAATGTACACAAAAAATATCCCAATAGTTGGTGGAAAAATATACCTGAACATCATCTTTCCTCTTCTGAATATGATAATTCTATTAATAAATATAATGTAAAAGTAGGAACTAGTTTAAAATTTTGGGAAAGTAAAAAATGGATTAAATCATCACATCCTTATGGATGGGTTCATTGGTATTGTGATTTTTATATGGGTAAACGTTCTGATGATGATGAAAGGCAAATATCTAGATGGCAAAAATTAGCAGGACATAATGGACGATTTATGCGATTTTTAGTAACTCAAATACAAAAACGAAATAGTGTATGGAATGATGAAAATGTAAGTCCAAAAATAAGGCAAGTATTGCAACATTGGGGATATAAATTAACAAAAAAAGATTTTGATTATGAAATTAATAGAAGAAAATAAAAAATAGTGAATAAAATAAAAGAATATATAATACAATTTGATCAAAATAACTTATTATAATGTAATATATAATAATATTATATTATATATGACATCGAATATTCTTATTAATCTAACAATTACAACATTATTATTTGTATTAATAGATAGTGTTTATTTAAAATTAATTTCCCCCTTATTTAATTCATTGATATATAACATTCAAGGTAGTCCTATAAGATTGCGTTTAGACGGAGCAATAGTTGCCTATTTATGTATAATAGGAATATTTAATTATTTTATTTTGTATAAAGGTGCTACTATAACAGAAGCATTTTTTTTAGGATTATTTATATATGGGATTTATGAAGGAACCAATAGAGCTATTTTTTCAAAATGGACTACCTCTATAATGATTATTGATACATTATGGGGAGGAATATTATTTGCAATTGTATTTGTTTTATTAAATTTTATAAAAAATAATTATATATATATTAATTAGATGAATCAATATACATCACCTTATCGTATAAATCCAACCTATGCCTCATTATATTGGAAAACAGAACATACATCCAATTTTATTCCAAAATTTGAAATTAAAAAGAAAAAAAAATTTTCACAAAAATCCATACAAATTAATATTCCATTTTCTACCTATAAAATATAAAATTGATTTAAAATTTTTATACTATTTTAAATCAAAAACAAGAATGAATACGTTGATAAAGAATATGATTGAAAAGCGATTGAAGGGTAATTTGTCTGGTATGAGCAATCATGCTGCATACTTGTTCCCGGCGGGTAAAAGAATGTCGTGCGTTCAACGGACTAGAAAATTATGGCGAAAACCATTATAGCAATTTTTCAACAAATGATACAATTCATGCTGAAATTCACGCATGTAAAAAAGTTTCTAGAAAACATATAAGCAGAATTAAAAAAAAAAATAAAAAAATTTATAATTTACTTGTTATACGCACATCTAAATCTGGATCAAATATTGGGATGTCACGTTTGTGTGAAAGATGTGTTTTAGGAATAAATAATATGCCATCTATTAGTGGTATAAAAATTAAAAAAATTTACTATTCTTCAGATAATGGTGAATTAATCAAAACATCTATAACTAAAATGATGAAAATGGACGACCATCATATGTCATCTTATTCAAGAAATCATGGATATAAATCTACATTAAATTGTACTTGTAAAAATCATTAGAAAAAATTTTATTATCTTATTTTATAATGAATGATTTAGCTTCTTTATTCACATCATTAAACATAAATACTGATTTAAATGTTATACTTGGTGTTTTTTTACTTACATTAGCAGTAAGTGGAAATTTTATTGCCGAAGCATTAAGCTGTAAAATTCGTACCTTACTATCTGAAAATATGTATGCAAAAAATTTGGTTATCATATTAATTATTTATTTTTCTTTAGGATTAGTTAGTGATAAATCTATTATTCCAACCGATCATTTTAAAAATACTCTTGGAATTTGGATATTGTTTCTTGTATTTAATAAAATGAGTATTCCTTTTACCATAGTAACCTTTTTCTTATTATTTTCTGTATTAATATGTAAAAATTGGATAGATTATTATAACGCAAACGATAAAGAAAAAAATAAAGAACAAATTGATAATTTAGATAATATTTCCAAGTATCTATTATTGAGTACTATCATAACTATTATTCTTGGATTTTTATTTTATTTTAGAAAACAATATTCAGAACATCATAAAAACTTCCATTTTTTAACCTTTTTATTTGGAAAAGTAAAATGTGATTCATCATAATTTATTCATGTATAAAAATTCCTATTTGATTGGCTATAAACACGATTAACAAAGATGATATTATAACTCCTCCTTTTACCATCAAAGGCGATTTTTCATCCAATATGGAATATAAATAATCCCCAGTATTATATACCCAAGGGATATATACAAACATAAACCATACATTTATCCACAATGCAGAATACCAATATGTGTTATCATTAAATTCATAATAACACATTTCATCTCTTTTACTTTCATACATCGAATATACTACAATACAATAAGGAGCAATATGATTTAAATGATCATGTATATTTTGTAAGGTAGGATTTATCTCATCATTTTCTATCCTATCTAAATCTTTCATATTCAAAAAATAAGTAGTTCCATGATATAATATTGTTATTACAAAAAGCACATTATGTGCAATAGGTAAAAATGAAGGATTAAAATAAAATATAAAATTAGCAATGTGTCCTGAGTCCGTTAATCGAACCATGTGTTTCCATTTATATAATTTTAGCTCTGAATTGGAATGTGAAAACCAGTAATGATAATTATAAGAAAACCATTTTAAATATATATACATACTCAAATTAAAATCATTTTTCATATAATAAAGTAGAAATGAAAACAATATAATATGTCCACCATTCTTTAAAAAATATTTACAATTATATTTTAGATGTGTTATTTCATACATTTATTATGTAATAAATGTATATTTTTATTATTTTTATTATAATTTATATTCTTTTATAATTTATGTTCTTTTATAATTAATGATCATAAATTATATAAAGATACATAGAGTAATTTAATTACTACTATGAAAATTGAAGAAGATATAAAATTAGATTATAGTGATGTATTAATTAGACCCAAAAGAACAACCTTAACCTCTCGTTCGGAAGTAAGTTTAATACGCACAATTAAATTTCCTACTAGTAATCAAACTTGGACAGGTGTTCCTATTATTGCAGCCAATATGGACACAATCGGAACCTATGATGTATATAAAATTTTAAGTCAACATAAAATAATTACCGCTTTTCATAAATTTTATTCAGTAGAAAATTATATAGAAATGGAAAAAGAAGGATTAGATCCAGATTATTTTATGGTATCAACAGGAATTAGTGATCGTGATTTTTCTAATTTAAAAGATATTGTTAAAAATATTAATGTAAAATTTATATGCATAGATATTGCTAATGGATATATGGAAAAATTAGTCGCTTTTTGTAAAAATGTAAGAGAACACTTTCCTGATAAAATTCTAGTCGCCGGTAATGTTGTTACCAGAGAAATTACAGAAGAATTAATTTTACAAGGCAAAGTTGATATTGTTAAAATTGGAATTGGTCCTGGCTCAGCATGTCTTACTCGCACAAAATCAGGTATTGGAATGCCTCAATTGTCAGCAATCGCTGAATGTGCAGATGCTGCCCATGGTGTAAATGGATATATCATTGGAGATGGTGGTATAACTTGTCCAGGCGATGTGGCAAAAGGTTTTGGTGGTGGTGCTGATTTTATTATGATAGGAGGTCAATTTTCAGGACACGATGAAAATCCTGGTGATATTATTGAAGAAGGTGGCAAACAATTTAAATTATTTTATGGAATGAGTAGTGAAACAGCAATGAATAAACATTATGGTAAAATGGAAAAATATCGTTCATCGGAAGGTAGAACGGTTAAGATAAAATATAAAGGTTCTTTAGAAAATACTGTAAATGATTATTTAGGTGGTATACGAAGCACATGTACTTATATCAATGCAAAAGAAGTAAAAAATATTCCAAAATGTTGTACTTTTGTAAGAGTGAATCGTCAATTGAATACTATCTATTCATAATTTTCCTACAAATAAAATAATATATATACAAATTTATATAGAATGATAAAAACGACATGTTATTCCTGTATTATAATCATTATCCTATTTGTTCTTTATTTTAATTATATTTTAATTAACAATAATTATTACCTCAATAATGATAATAATCAATATGAAATTAAAGAATTTGAAGATATCATGTTCAAAGAAAAAATTAAATTAACTATATATAATATTATATTTTGTGTTTTTCTTATTACTCTTATGTTTTATACCTTTTTTTATCAAATTCATACCAGTTTATTTGTAACCTTTTTTACATGGATTTTTTGTAATATTGGAACCCCTATACCTGAAACAGGATTATTAGTATCACTGCCTATTAAATATTTTTTTGATATAGACTTGACAATGTCACAAATAATTATTAGTATATTTTCATTATGTGTCGCTTTTTATTATTATATTGAAAAAAAATATATTTTAAAAACTTTTTCTATTGGTAGAATTTTTAATAATATAATAGATAATAAATTTTATTCTATTCTCATTACTTCTATTCTTGCCTCTATTTTTTTTACAGGTTTTACAGATATTATAATTGATTTTTATCGTAATAATATGATAGATAAACAATATTTTTTCTTATATTTAAGTTTATTTTTAATTCACATTGTCGTTTATTTTCAAAAAATAATTACATATAAATTATGGAACAAAATATAATAATGATAATAAAATTATAGTATAATTAAACTACCATTAATCTTATTTTTCTTTTGATTTTTGATTCATCCATAAACATATATAATTTAAAATAACAATAAGAATAATTTTCTTTATCTTCACGTAATGTAATTCTTGACGTTAATTTTAATTCTGGTAAATAAACGATATATTGATATAATCCATCATTTCTTTTTAATTTATCAAATACATATCCTTTATATTTTTCTTGTAAAATTGCCTCATTTGTCGTATAATAATGTAATAAATTACAATCACATTGAACCTTTCTAATTGCTCTCATGGTAATATTAATATATGATAGTTTATTAATCCATTTATCATAAAATTCTTGTGCTGAATTTGATAAATGAATCATTTGTAAATTCTTTTGAAATTGAATCATATTTAATAAATCGACCAATCTTCTAATCGGTGAGGTCATATGAATATAATTATCCATATTTAATATTTCGTGTTTCAATTCATCTGAATGTAAAATATATTGTCCACTTGAACTACCCCAAATTGTTAAAAATTTAGAAACATCTTCAGGTAAATCGGTTGGTAAAGAAATTGATTTATTAATTAATACTGATCGATAGATTCCATTTTTATCTTTTATCATTTCTTTTGAACAATAGCAATTCATTAATACCATTAAATACGCAACTAAATCATGACTTGTATGACAATTATGTATATATTTATATTTTTTACACAATTTATCTACTACTTCTTTCAGCAAAATATAATGATTATATTTTAATAACGTTTTTTCTTCATATATGAAATTTTTTTTTAATTTTACTAATGTATTATGATATTTAACATCTATAATATCATTATTTTTATCAATAGTAAAATCAACATTAAAAGCAACCCGCAATCTATTTTCTTGCAATGAACATAAACAATCTGATAAACAGGTTGGAAGCATTGGCCTTTTTCTATCCGGTAAATAGATTGTTGCTACTCTATCCGAAAATGATTCCCATAAATTCAATACATCTAACCAAATTGAAACATTTGATATATATATACTTATTTTTACTTGTTCATCTTCTAATTTTGTTATACTAAACGCATCATCAAAATCACCACATCCATTAGGGTCTATTGAAAATACATCATACTTTTCAGTTCTATCTTCAATAGTAGGATATTTCTCCATTATAATATGAATAAATTCTTCTTCTGATTTTTCCTTTAATACTTTTGCCGTATCTCTAGAAAAATTCTGAATAGATGCATTTAAACTTTTACAATATAATTGATATTCATAAAAATTTTCCAATTTTGTTACATCCCCTATTACATTTGATAATAAACCTTGAGGATGTTGTCCATTCCAATTATCATAATTAAAAGTTACATATTTATTTTCCATTTTTTTTGAAAAACCTAAATTTTTTATTTCATATGGTAGTAGAAATATTGGCATCCTATTATCATCGGGTATACATTTATATAAAAATTTATTTTTCTTTTTACCATATGTTTTATTTTTTTCTAACATTAATACTCCAGGCATTGATTTACATTGTTTAATGGTAGAATGAACAACCGATATAACACCATTATCATCATTAAATACATCATCGCTGAATAATTTTTCTTTTATAGGTTCTATCTTATATTCTATTTCATCTAGGGTATCATCCGTGTATACTTTCCACGATTCGTATCTATTTTCAATATGTATTTTATAATTTGGCATAATATTGTCTTGTTTTATAAAACATATCCTCTTCTTTTTTTATTCAATTTTTATTTCTAATTATATAATAAAAATTAAATTATTTATTTAAATTATTTATTTAAATTATTTATTTGATTTATTTACAAAAGTAACCAAATCGACCACACGATTACTATACCCCCATTCATTGTCATACCAAGATATTAATTTTATAAACTTGTTATTTAATTCAATGCAAGCATTAATATCTACTATAGAACTATGAGGATTTCCAATAAAATCACTGCTTACCAAAGGATCTTCGATATAACTCATTATGCCGTTCATTTCATTATTGCATGCATTTTTAATAGTTAATACTAAGTCATCATGGTCTGCTTCTTTTTCTAATCTAACCGTTAAATCAACCACAGAAACATCTGCTGTAGGAACTCTAAAAGCCATACCCGTTAATTTGCCATCTAGTTCAGGAATCACTTTTCCTACAGCTTTTGCTGCTCCTGTAGAAGCAGGTATAATATTATAACTTGCACATCTTCCGGCTCTCCAATCTTTTCCAGAAGGTCCATCTACTGTTTTTTGAGTTGCGGTTAAAGAATGAACCGTGGTCATTAATCCTTCTACAATTCCGTAATTATTATGTATTACTTTGGCTAATGGCGCTAAACAATTTGTAGTACAAGAAGCATTTGATATAATATGTTGTTCAGATGAATATTGTTCATGATTAACACCCATTACATACATAGGTGCATCGGCTGATGGTGCTGTAATAATTACTTTTTTAGCTCCACCTTCTAAATGTGAAGATGCTTGTTCTATTGTTGTAAATACTCCGGTAGATTCAATTACATAATCGGCGCCAACACTTCCCCATCCTATAGACGATGGATTTCTTTCTGTAAATAAATTCACTAAATTATTATTTATTAATAAATTAGTCCCTTCATCCGTTATAGTATACTTTGTATGTCCATGAATCGAATCATTCGTCAATAAGTAAACAAGATAATCTTTTTCAATAAATGGATCATTAATTGCAACTACTGCAATATCTTCACCCTGTAAACGTCTTTCCTCAACAACTCTGAAAACGAGCCTCCCAATTCTACCAAAACCATTTATTCCAATTTTAATAGTCATATACTATTCATTAATTTTTTTAAAATTAAAAATAAAAAAATTAATAAATATTCATTTATGTAATTTTACCATTTTTTTAGATTCTTATTGTAGGTTACAATATCTGTAATATATTTATTTTGATTTTTTAAATTACAAGCTCTACCTAATCCTAACGCCAATAGATCATAATCTATATCACTTTTCATTAAATCCTCATTCATATTTTTCAAATATCCTTTTTTGATGGCTTTATTCATTTTGTATTTTTCCCTTACAATAGTATATAATTTATTGGTAATTTTTGTTCTAGACATATACTTAGATATTTATTTTTTCTTTAACCTCTTTTTTTTTAAATTTTCCAAACACGAATAGTTCCATCATTACTCCCAGAAACCAATTTGTTCTCGTGAAGAGTGAGACAATTCACCCAATGAATATTCCCTCTCAAAGTCGCTATCTCTTCATAAGTTTCTGTGTTCCAAATGCGGATAGTTTTATCCAAACTCCCAGAATACAATTTGTTCTCGTGAAGAGCGAAACACAACACACAATGAGTATGTCCTTCCATAGTCGCTATTGTTTCGTAAGTTTCTGTGTTCCAAATGCGGATAGTTTCATCATGGCTCCCAGAATATAATCTGTTCTCATGAAGAATGAGACACTTAACAGCGTCAGTATGTCCTTCCAAAGTCGCTATTTCTTCGTAAGTTTCTGTATTCCAAACACGGATAGTTTTATCCCCACTCCCAGAAACCAATTTGTTCTCGCGATGAGCGAGACAACACACACTTTCATTATGCCCTCTCAGAGTCGCTATTTCTTCGTAAGTTTCTGTATTCCAAACACGGATAGTTTTATCCCCACACCCAGAAAACAATTTGTTCTCGTAATGAATGAAACAATTCACCCAACTAGTATGCCCTCTCAAAGTCGCTATTGTTTCGTAAGTTTCTGTGTTTGTTCCCCTTGCCCAAATGTGGATATTTTTATCAAAACTCCCATAAACCAATTTGTTCTCGTGGATAGTAAGGCAATACGCAATACCAATATGTCTTCTCAAAGTCGCTATTTCTTCGTAAGTTTCTGTGTTCCAAATGCAGATAGTTTTATCATAGCTCCCAGAAACCAATTTGTTCTCGTAATGAGTGAGATAAATCACACTATCAGTATGCCCTTCCAAAATCGCTGTTTCTGTGTATTGGGGTGTTTTCATAAAATCTCCAAATAGTTTTTTAATATGACATGGTTTGGCAAAGATATCTACATACACTATGTTTTCTTCCCCCTGTTCCCTTTTTAACTTATTCCTCTTGTCTGTTTCCTTTTTGATGCGATACAACCATAAGCAAAATTGGTATCGCTCTTCAACAATGTCATTCATTTCGGTAGTACGAATCATTATATTTATTTATTTGCTTTTGTAAAAATAGAAAAAAAAAGAAATCAATTTTTTTTATATTTTAAATATTTATTTTTTCTTTCACCTCTTTTTTATTACCCTTTTTCGCTTTTTTTCGCTTTTCTTTCACCTCTTTTTCTTTCACCTCCTTTTCTATATATTCTTTTACTTCTTCTTTGTATAATTTATTTTTCGATTTTTTTTTAATATTTTGTCGTTGCATGAAAGACATCAAATATTCGGGTATTATTGTTACTTGATTCATATAAGTTTTATAGTGAGAGGATACAATCACAGAATTATTGAATTGAATACTATACCACCAATAAGCAGGTATAAATAATAATTGCCCCTTTTTTAATGTTAGATTTATACATGAAATGGTTTTCATATCATTTTCACTTTCTTTTAAAAATGGATCGATACTTGAAATAAATTCAAAATTATAATAATCTTTGTACAAATTCATATATTTTGTATTGTTGGGTGGTGATAATTTTAAATTCACGATTCCATCCGAAACATAGAAAAAATTTCTATAATTAATATCGTATTTGAATTTTGTAGACGTTCCTTTTCCTCCAAATAATAAATCATATTTTGATTCCGAATTCATAGGTGGTTTGAATAAATCATCATTCTTTTGTAATAAATTTAGTAATTTTGATTGATTTAAAAATTTTTCATTTTTTTCGGAATAATATTTATTGTCATTTTCTAATAATTTACTTAATAAATCCATTTTAATTATTGTATTTTTATCTACTAAATCATTCGCTATATCATTTTTTCTTACATTGATTTCATAATTGTTATAATTTTTACATAAATCATTCAATGTTAATATATCTAGTTCAGGGGAGTAATGATTCATCAAAACAGGTTGCCTCAAATTGAATATTTCTTCTAAATTATTTTTATTCATGTTGTCGTTTTCATATATTTCAAGATCATTACTCGTTTTTAAATGATAAAATATATGCAAATACAACAACAATACAACTATAAAAACCAATACATTCATTAACATCGTTATTAATGAATATATATAAATATTTTTTATCATTTATACTTATATAAATGATTTTTGGAGTTTCATGTATTATTATAGGTTCTATTTCATTACTTGGCGGATATTCTTATTTCAATCGAAGAATATGTCAAAATAATGATAGCGAGGATAATAATAATGAAAATAGTAAAATTACAAAAAATAATATTAATTATAACACCATACAAGATGTTATAGAAGAAGATGTAGAAGAAGATGTAGAAGAGGTTGAAACCATAAGTAATAAAGTTAAAAAAAATTTAAAATATTCTAATATTGTTACCAAACATCCTTACAATAGTTATTGGACATGATTTTTTTTGTGCGAACTTAAATGTCCGAAGATGTAATTAAACTTTTTTTAATCATCAATTTTTGGAGCCAAATAAAATTTAATATAACTATTTTCTGAATCTTCTAACTCATAATGCATTACCATAGGCATCGCCTCTTTAAAGGATATATTTACATTTGAATTTACTTTTGAAAAAGAACAAAAATAACTAATGTATTTTATACTATAACATAATCTTAAATCATTCTCAATATTCACCGAACTTTTATTTATATTATTGTGTTTTTCATTTAGTAAAATAATACGTATTTTTCCATTATCACCATTGCCATTCAAAGATAATTCTTTATTTTCATAATTTAAATGTACAACATCATCAAATATTTCTAATTGTGATACCATGGTTGATAATGATTTTGTATTTATATTCATAAATATATCATAATCAACTTCTGGAACTTGTAGTAAATCTGAATCTATATCCATTAATGGAACAACAAATTCCTTTGGAAATTCATTTTCCACTGGTTGTAAATTTTTAAAACAAATATCTAATTTTGCTGATTCATCGATGTATTCCATGACAATAATCTGATTTTCTTGTTTTGTATTAAAAATTTTGTATAAAACAGATGCATTTACTCCGATAACAGAATTTTCATTATTTACATAATCCTCAAACCAATCCTTTTTTAATGTAATTTCAAACATCGAACAATGACTTGTATCCATTCCTTGAATATAAAAATCATCCTCTCTAAAATGAATATTTATATCGGCAGTAAATTTATTCAAATTTTGAAATATTGCTGTGAATATTTGTGCTTTTTTCTTATTTGCAATAACCAACTTCATTTTTATTAAATAATAATTCTAATTATTATTTAATTCAATTTTATATTTTAATTCTATTTACTTAAATATCTACTGACACCGTTCCTTTTTCTGAACTAATAGAATTCAATAATTTTAATTTTTGCATCAAATCTTCATTTACTATTTCTTTTACTTCTTCTTTTATTTCTAATTGTATTGATTGACTTGTTTCTTCTTGGGTTTCTTCTTGAGCTTCTTGGGTTTCTTCTTGGGTTTCTTCTTGGGTTTCTTGTTGTGTTTCTTCTTGGGCTTCTTCTTGGGCTTCTTGTGTTTCTTCTTGTGTTTCTTCTTGGGCTTCTTCTTCTTCTTGTTCTTCATTATTATCTCCAATAGCAACATTAGAATTATTTTCTAAATTTTGAACTCTACAATCATTACTTAGTTGAATGATGGTGCTATTCAATAATATATTGGTATTTTGAACATTTAAAACCAAATCTTTCAAATCGGTCACTTGATCTGTTAATGTTCCAATATCACCACCAACATTTGTTAAAATATTATTAAATTCATCCTTTGTCACTTTTTCATCATCATCATCTTCTTTATTTATAGTCGTGGGTATATTATTAATTTTTGTCTCTAATGATGACATTGTACTTGCAAAACCATTTAATCTAGTAATAACATTATCATTAATATTTTTCTCTAAAGTATTAATTTGTTGTTCCATAGTATTTAATTTTTGTTCTAAAGTGCCAATTTTTTGAGGTAATAATGAAACATCTATATTACCATTAATATCTAACATAGTTTCTGTTGTGGAAGATAATTTTTGTTCAATCTTAGAAAGTCTTGAATCTAAAAACATCAAGGTTTGAGGAATGGTTAAATTTGGTACAGGTGGTGCTGCTGGTAATTGTTGAATTTTCGAACTATTATTTTGGGTGGTTGTATAATTTGGTGTTGGATTGGCCGCTGTGACGCCCCTTCTTCTTCTGGCTGCTGCATTTGCACTTGCTCCTGACATAATAATTTAAATAGATAAATATTTTTAAGTCTATTTACGCAAATAATTACTAAATAAAAATTGATTGTAATTAATAGAATAAATTTTATATTAAATACTACAAAAAATCTATCATTATGTCGATTCATGTTTCAACTATGAAACAAAAATACCCTATATTTATTTATAACTCGAATTATACTATTTATCCTGTTAATAATCCTTTACATTGTGGAATTAATATCTGTTCATTTGATTCTATTAATGTATGTTGTATATGTACCAAACATATTTGTATAAATCATTCAGTTTATATTGATAAAACGGATGTTATTATTTGTAATTTTTGTAAAAAAAATCCTCATTATGCAGATATTATATTAACTGCTCAACGTTATTATTCTAAACCGAATTTCATTCTATTCTATCTACATAAGCTATTAAAAATAATTAAATTGGAATGGATAAATAAATCCAATAAAATTAACCCTTAATAGACATCTTTTTCCAGTTCAAAACAATCCTTGTCTATTTTTTCAACTATTTCAACCGAAATATTTTCTGGTACTTTGTCTAAATCCAAATATTGTACTACATCCTTTAGTATATGTAATTTAAATTTTGTATCCTTATTGTCTACTTTACATTTTCCTGTCCATCTATTTAACGGTAATATTTCATTCAAAGAACTTATTCTTCCATTTACTCCTTGATATTTTTTTTCTCTTTTGCCTGGACGACCAGAAGGACATTTCATACGCCATTCACAAGAAAGACAATTTATGTAGTCAGGGAAACCTGATAATATACATGCAATTTCCCACCCTCCACCTTTTCCATGTGTAGCTCTAGCTCCACCTTTTATTTCCTCGTTATGTTGTCTCAATCTTCTAATAGGGTTATTTGTCGAACCATTATAAGTATTAAATTTAAATTGTTCTAGATTATTCCTTAAAATATAACAATACCACATATATTGTTATACAACATAATAAAATGTATGTTTCATCGTAAATAATATAAAAATTTTATATTATAATTATGTATCAATATGGATAAAGATGAAATAATCAAACAACTTCAAGAAGAAAATTCTTTACTCAAAACTGAATTAGAATATACAAAAAATCATCTAAAAAAATATACAGCCCCTGCTAGAAATAAGAAACATTATGAGGCTAATAAAGAACTTATAAAAAGTAGAGAATATAAAGCAAATGTTTCACAAGAACAAAGAGCAGAATATAACAAACGAGCATATCAAAAACGAAAAGAAAATAAAAATACGAAAGAAAAAAATGAAAATGTTTAGAAAAATTTAATTAATAATTCGTATTATTAATTAAAAAGAAATCTTTAGGGAATATATAGAAATGAAAAAAATCATTGGCGTTTACAAAATTTCAAATACTTTGTGTCCCGAAGGAAAGTATTATATAGGATATTCATGTGATATTCATAAAAGATGGGGAACACATAAGTCAACACTAAAAACAAATAAACATTGTAATATTCGAATGCAAAGAGCATATGATAAATACGGAACAGAATGTTTTACCTATGAAATTTTACAAGAATGCGAAACAGAAGAAGAAGCAAAAAATGTTGAACTTTCTTACTTGGAAGATTTGACTAAACGAGATAAATTATACAATTTACATTATAATAGTAGTGGTGGTGATTTAATGACCTATCACCCTGATAGAGAAGAAATTATAGAAAAAATTAAAAATACAATAAAGGAAAATATAAGTAAAATGTCAAAAGAAGAAAGACAGAAAAAATGGGGACAGTCAGGAGAAAAAAATGGTATGTATGGAAGAACCCATACCGACGAAGTTAAAAGATTATATTCAGATATGCATAAAGGTAATACATATACTCTTGGATTAAAAATGTCAGCCGAACAGAGAAAAATAATGTCGGAAGCTAGAAAAGGTAAAAATACAGGTGAAGACAATCCTTTTTTTGGAAAACATCATAGTGAAGAAACACTGAAAAAAATTCAGGAAACTAAACAAAAGAACATAGCAAAATATGGACGAACACTACCAAAAAATACAAGAGAAATATTAATAGATGGAAAAACTTATATATCGGCATCAGAAGCAGGAAGACAATTAAATGTATGTACTGCTACTATTTTACATCGTATTAAATCTCTTAATTCAAAATTTCTTGGTTACCATTATGCATGCTGATACTAAACCAGATGAACTTAAGCAACCATCTTTAGTTTTATAGGTGCGTGATGTTGATAATCATGTATCTTGAAATCTTCTAATACATAGTCATTAATGTTTTCTCTCTTGTTTAAAATTTCTACTTTTGGAAAAGGATAAGGCGTCCTTGTGATTTGCTCTTTCATATCGTCTAAGTGTTCCGCATAGATATGGCAATTTCCTCCATAATGAATAAATTCATGGGGTATTAAATCACAATGTTTTGCTAATAAATGTACTAAAAAGCTGTAGGAAGCGTAATTAAAACTGGCCCCACATGCAGAATCCAGTGATCTTTGAAACATACAACAACTTAACTTATTACCATCAACCACATTAAATTGAAATAAAACATGACAAGGTGGTAAACATCCTCCATCTAATTGTTCTACATTCCATGCACTAATTACCATTCTTCGTGAGCTTCGTTGAGCAGGGTCTTTCAAAGTATCTATTACTTGTTGTAATTGGTCTATACCTTGTCCTTTATAATCAGCATCACAACCCTTATATTCTGCTCCCCAGTGCCTCCACATAAAAGAGTAAAGTGAGCCAATATCTCCTTCTTCGTAATGCTGTAAGCCTCTTGAATCTAAAAATTCACGAGTAGTATTCGCATCCCAAATATGAACTCCAACATCGTTTAATCGCTTATTTGAAGTATCTCCTCTAATAAACCATAACAGCTCTTTAAGACAAGTTTTCCAAGCAGTTTTTTTAGTAGTAAGAATAGGAATTTTTCCATTCTCTAGGGAGAAATGCATAGCTGAACCGATAGCCGTCTGAACCGCACCATTCCTTCCTTCTTCAAGAGTTCCATCTTCCATCAAATCAGAAAGCAAATTTAGGTATTGATATTCTTCATGTTTATCCGATGAATTCTTATCACGATTTTTATACTTGTTGATTTCCACAACGTTTTTTAACATTATACTTAATCATCAAACTAACTATTTAAATAATTGTTTTTATTAAATCACAATATATATATATATATATATATATAATGTCAGTCAAAGTAGATTTCAATAAAAATACCAATCAAATAATCATTAATAATAAAAATAATTTTGATATAACAAAAATTATAAGTATTAAGGATGGCGCATCTCCTGTTGATTTTAATAAAATGAAAACAGAACAACAAATCTTAAATTATTTAGATAGTATTAAAGATGGTGCTAACGCAGCTACTCTTCAACAACTAAATATTTATCCTTTATATACAGCATATGATTATACGCCTGTATGGCCTAAGGATTTAACAAAAATTGAAAATAATATTGAAAAAGCATATAGTCCATATATTAGTAATATTACATGGACGAAAATGAAAAAACAACAAGAATTAAATAGCCCCTTACCTATAGATAATATATTCAGAGATTGTGGATTAGCAGCAAATGTATTTATTCAGCCGAATTTTAACTTATTTAATACATTTGCACAATATATTGATCCAGCTACAAGAGGTCCTCCAACTGCGGTTTGGCCTGATAAAAATCAATCTATCACATTTACTGAAGATTTTATGGAATTATTTGGATTAGAGAATTCTAGTTTATCCAGTACAACAAAAAATACAAACAATTTCACCTATGATATTAAATCTAATAATAAAGCGTTTTCTTATAATGGTAGTGGTAATGATCCAAATTTATCATATTTCTCTGGTAATAACAATAAAAATAAACTTTTAAAAAGTGGTTCAACCCCTACTTCAACAAAAAAAGCTTTGATTTCATTAAAAGAATGGGGTGATAAAATGCAAGTATTGTTTTTATTTGTTTGGAAACATGTAAATCCTAATCTAACATATACTATGATTACATGTGATAAAGTCGTATATACATTATGTTTAATGTTGGGTGTAAAATGTATATTTACTGGAGGAATAGAAGTTAATGGTATTAAAAACTATTCAATTCGAATATTTGAACCTAGCGCTAATCCAAAAGCAGACGCAATTAAACGATTTGAAAAATCAAAAAAAGAAATTATTAAAGAGAACGAATCATTTATGAATATAATTAATTTGTTAAAAGAAAATCCCAATCAACCTATAAAAATAGATGGTAATAATAATTCACTTACATTTAAAAAAAAGTTTTATGAAAAAATTTATGAGGATCTATTAAGTATTCAAACTAATTTAGAAGCGGTTCCAATTCCTAATTCTACTATTAGTGTATCTGATATTGAATTACAAAAACAACAATTAACAGAAAATTATTTGTTTACACCATTTTTTAGATCAATTAAAGGATCAATTAAATTATTAAGAAAACTTAGATATACAGCAAAATACAAAGAAAAACCAAGTTTTAATAATAGCAAAAAAGCTTTTTATGAAATTGGTAAAAATGATTATGAACAACTGCCTAGTTCAGTATTATATAGAAACTCTAACACAAACACAAACAGACGTCAAAATTACAACTATACAAATATTCGTCGTCAGGGAGGCAGTAAATATATACCTACAGGTCCAAAAGCTGTAAAAGCATCAACAACATCATCTAAAAAAACACTATTACCTATAAAAGAATCATTACCAATACAAAATATTCCAGAAGTTATGGAATCTTATGATGTTATTAATAGTGATTTTTATGAAGAACCTATTTTATTTACTTATTATGAAAATGTTCCTGTAGAAAAAGAAGATGATTCCTCAAATCAAATTATTGATTTTATTAAAGAAGAAAAACAAATTGATTTAAATAAAGAATTATATAATCAAGTTTATGAATTAAGTAATGAGTTTGGTTATGGTAAATTTATAGATAGTATTTATTCCATGATTTTATTTTATTCTGAATTAATGAATGGTATACCTCTTGATTATGAAGAAACAAAAAGTAATTTAAATTTTTTGATTAATTATATTATACAAAATGATTTAGATTTACCACCAAAACAAGAAATAGTCAAGTCGCCACTATCTGTATTTTCTACTAATATGGGTCAATCTATAGCAGTTGGTGCTAGTGGAGGAAAAAAAAAATTATCTAAAAAAAATAAAACTCGTAAACGTAAAACAAAAAAAAACAAAAAAAAACAAAAAAAAACAAAAAAATATAAATCATAATTATTTAACCTTTTATTAGACTTAAATAATTGTTTTTATTCATTTAGCATTTTTCTATCAATTAATTCTATTCTACTCGATTTTTATTTCTCTTAATAAATCATATGGATAATCTTGAAGAAAGTGCAAAATCAACCCTATCAAAAAATACTTTTTTTCAACATGTATTTAAATATGACGATGATACAAAATCAGAATTATTAAATATTATTCAATATAGTATACTATGTATCATTCCTATTGTATTTTTGAATAAATCTATTCAAAAATTTTTCCCTGAAGCCGATGAAGATGGTTCCACTATTGAACTTTTAGCAGAAGTTGCAGGACAAATCGTAACTATGTTTATCGGTATTTTCATGATTCATAGATTAGTAACATATGTGCCTACATATAGCACTACTAATTACGAACAATTCAACGTTACTAATATCATTATTGGATTTTTAGTTATCGTATTAAGTTTACAAACTAGATTAGGTGAAAAAGTCAATATCTTAATTGATAGATTATTAGATTACATGGATGGAACAAAAAATGCAAAGGAAGAGGCTGCTAAAAAACAGGCTGCTACTAAAGCATCTGTACCTGTTAATATGCAAAGCTTGACAACAAACCCTATGGCTCAAGGTGGACAAATGAATACTATGCCCACTCAAGTTCAACCTTCTCAAAATTTTGATGGCATGTATGCTGGTCCTAATACACCCTTGGTTGGAGCTGCTACTCCTGGTCCTGGTCCTATTCAAGAAGCATTTGAACCCATGGCAGCAAATGCCGCTATGGGTGGTTCTTTTGGCGGAACACCCTTTTAAATAAATTTAATATAAAAATGATATAAATTTATTATTTTAAAAATATATATAAAATAATGAATTATTCATTAAAAATGATCAATATAATTAAAAAAACCATTATTACACCGACCTTAAAGAAAACTCATATTTATCCATGTTTTTCCTTTTTATTTCATAAAACAAATATTGATTGTGATTGCACGGATTTTTGCAAATATGGACCTACGCCTCAAAAACAACAATTAAAGTATACAACATAATATTTATTTTACACAAAACAAAAAATTGATTATAAATTTCATTTATTTATAATCAATAAAAAAACAACTATAATTATGAATACATTCATGGGGAAAGCTTATATTGAAAAGAAGGAACAACAGGGATTGTTTAATTGGTTATATACCACTATTAATTTACCAAAACGAATATATGAAATTCAAGATATGTTAAATTTATTCAACAAATTAGATTTTTCAATCGGCAACCAAGAAAATCATGATAAATTAATTGATATCGAGCAAAAATTAAAACTAACAAATGAAATAATATTACAAACACTGAAAATAATTGAAGAAAAAAAACAAACCAAATAGGTATTATAACATTTACATATTTTTTACTTTTGCGCTTTTAAATTTTGAATTTCTTCATACATATCAACAACCACTTTGGATAACAACAATTCATAATCCGATTTACAAACATCGGTTCTTTCATTTAGTTTTTGACCTGGTGGACATTTTTTTTTTGATAATTTTTTATATAAATCTTGTTGTTGATGATTCCCCTTATAACTATTGCATACATTATTTATATTTTGTATCAAATTATAATCTTCCAATTCTATTTTAATTTTATCAATATTTTCTTTCATTCGCAAATTATTTTCATCATTTTTTTGTTTCGTCATGATTGAGTTTTCTATTTGTAATGAATGTTCTTTCATCCTTTCATTTACAAGCTCCATATAAATAACTATAAACAAATATTCTTATATTAAAAACCAATTATATTTAATCATCCTTTTTCACATCAGTACTGATATCAATATTTTCCGACAATTCTTTTTTAATTAAATTTCGATTTTTCTCACGTTCGCATTCGGTTGAACCTCCCATTACATTTTGAATGATTTGCATATATTCATTAATACCTTGATCAGTAGCATTCCATTCTGGATTTTTGCTCTCCCATTCTTTAATTTGATTAATTTGTTTTCTTGCAACACTATCTATACTTTGACCCAATTTATCTACATCCGAATCCTGTTCCCAAATATTATCTTCTTTCACGAAAATATGATTTTCCTTTTTATCTTGTATATAATGCATTGGTCGTTCAATGGATGGAATATCATCCAAATTTTTTGCAAATATATTAGTAATTCCTTTTATATATCCATTGGTTTTTGTATACATTAAATCATCTATACTAGGCTGTATCTGATTTATAAAATCAGTTAAGTTCATTGCATACTTACAATCTTCATTTAAAAACACATTTATATTTACTTTTTGATTATTATTTATTGTGTTATTTATGATTTGTTGATGCTCTAACTCCATAATTTTTTCAGTTAATTTATTGTTGTTATTATTGCTCTCCACGAGCATCTGTATTATTTGCTCATTGTTGTTTAGCTTAATTTCATTTACATTTGGTACCTCATTTTGAATATTGCACTTTTGCTTATGTCTTGATAAGCCCGAAGAATACATGTATATTTTTCCGCATTCACACTCGTAATTTTTAGGGCTTTTTATGGCTTTTTCGTTATCATTCGTTATCATTTTATGTTTTGCAGTCCCCAAATGTCTTATATAGTCGCGTTTCATGCTGCATTTAAATGTACATTTTTTACAGATAAAAATTTCAGGGCTTTTTATGGCTTTTTCGTTATCATTTGTTATCATTTTATGATAACGTAAAAAGCCCTTAAGTCATTTTTGCGAAAACAAAACTTTTTTTCTATCATAACAAAAATATTTGAGATTTTTGCATTTCTGCAGGAACTCAGTCTGAACGCGATTTTTTTTTTTTTAAAATATTTAAAAAA
>Ga0206125_10000764_pt1 | contig 40051 bp, 29 predicted proteins | sample Helgoland_Spring_4_FD_148598 | JGI IMG/M metagenome (GOLD analysis project Ga0206125, IMG submission 148598) | Pelagic subsurface seawater microbial communities from Kabeltonne, Helgoland, North Sea - Helgoland_Spring_Bloom_20160331_1 | ecosystem: Environmental > Aquatic > Marine > Epipelagic ... | reverse complement strand
ACCACCGATGCCTACTGCGGCAGAACCACCGCTGCTAGCAGCACCGCCACCGCCGCCACCAATACCACCGTCACCACCTTGAATCTGATAGTTTGAAGAACCACCGCCACCGCCATAGTAGTAGTCAGTTGATCCCCATCCTGTGACTTGAATGCCTACACCGCCATCACCATCTTCTGTGGCTGTTTGACTTTCTCCGTCTCCACCAGCACCAGCGCCACCACCGCCACCTCGATAACCCGGCGACACAACGCCATTTGATCCATTACCACCTGTGTTGCCACCATGAACAGTATACGATCCACCATTCTCATTAGTGTAAGATGAAGCTGAATTTCCAGTTGATGCAGTTCCGTCGTTAGCTTCCCAACCATCAGCAGCACCACCGCTGTTACTTCCGGTGTCGTCATTTGCTACTGTTGCTTTACGACCCTCACCGCCTTGACCTGACTTTGCAGTTATTGTTGTAAGTCCAGTTGCAGCAATAGATGACGCACCACCATTTATTCCGAGCGCAGTGTCTACCGTTGCACCAGCACCACCTGCACCTACTGTTACAGTGATTGTTCCACCTGAAGATAGTGTTAGACCTGTACCGATTACGACTTCGCCACCAGCACCACCACCAGCGTTGTTATCACCGCCACCACCACCGCCACCGACAAGTAAAACATCAAATGTTCCTCCAGAAGAAAATGTCAGTGTCCCATCAGAAAGAAATTCGTGATATGATTTACCACTATATGTAAAGTCGCTGTCTCCACCTGTCGCTGAAAAATTGGAACCAATATCCGCATGATCAGTAAGCAGAATTACCTCGCTGTAACCATCGGTTGCGAGTTGAGCAGAATCAGCATTTGATGGAAACGAAGCGGCCATCTATCTTTACTTCTCCAAAGTGATCTTTTTCTCTACGGTGTGTTCGCGATACCATGAAAAATTACCAGCTACAAAATCTTGTTCTATATTCTCTTCTTTCCATTCTAAAGGAGTTGCATTTTTTAAATTAACCTTGGCGTAGGCATCAGTTCTCTTGAAAGGAATTACCTGAATAATAGGTTCACCTCTTTTAATATAAAATTCAAACTCTTGTTCATTATTAGGATTTAAAATGCGAAATGGAAAGTTAATAATATTTTGATATCTATCAGTATCAACTACACCGCTAAAACACTCAAAGTATTTATTACCAGAATTAATAGGACTAATAAACAAACACGAATAACCTTCACGGGTATTGATTTTCCAAGGATTATGGAACTTTAAGGCTAGTCCTCTAAACGGCCCTTGCCCAAGCTGCTTAGGATCATGCTCAGATAAAAGCTGTGTCGTCTCTCCTTGGAAGTTAATCGCAGATCTAGTTTCTTTAATATAAGCATGGCCGTTATTACCTACTTTAATATACATATCTGCAGGTGCAGGAATAGTATATCCAATCTTCATGGCATCTAGGAAAGGAACACACTTACGAACAGTATCTAACTTCCTAGCTGGTATTGCTACATGCGTACCTTCATCTGTCTGCTCTTTCATCTTCTTAATCCAATCAGGAAGAAACTTACGAGCATTATCTGGCTTAGGGATATAACTAAACGCAGGGTCAGTTGATACAAACTCAATCACAGGTTCTTTTTTCTTAAATAGATTAAACATTATATTTCCTCATTACGATAAAGTATAGGTCGTAGTTCCTGAAGAACTAATTACTTTTCTGGTTCTAGCAGACCCAGCTGGTGTCTTATATATAATTCTCACTGCACCTGTTGCGCCATCTACACCAGTGCTTATTTCAGTAGATTTTGCTGAACCAGCACCACCACCAAATCTACCTTCAGCACCGGGTGGTTGTGTGCCATTACTACTCGTAACAACACTTGAAGTCGCCAAAGAAGACCCGGATGTAGACGTAGTATTTATTGTCGCAGTGCCACCTTCAAGACCTACAGCAACCCTACCGTTAGACCCGCTTAGTCCTGCTGCACCATCGACTTGTCCACCTCTTCCTGCTTGACCACCAACAGATACAGAAAACTCATTTGTAGACCCTGCTGTCTGAGTGGAGGCAGACCCATCATACTGTACTGTTGGAGAAGCAGTACCAGCAGAAGTGGAAACTTGAGTAATGGTGAGGTAAGAGAACCCCGAAGGAGAAGTGTTTAAGTTAGTGGATCCTCCGCCGCCGCCAGCACCAGCATCGTTATTAGAGTCATCACCCTGTCCACCACCGCCGCCGTAGTAACCACCACCGCCGCCACCACCGCCGCCTTCTTGGTCAGTTCCTGCATTACCGCCTTCAAGACCGCCACTGCCGCCAGTACCAGCAAAGGAATGACCTACAACGCCACCAGCTCCGGCACCACCTGTAAGCGAGGCCTGATCCTCTCCTCCGCCGCCGGCCCCGCCAGCACCAGCAAAGTCGCCTACTCCCGGTCCAGAGCCATTTTCAGCACCGCCGGGACCATTGCCGCCAGCAGACTGAGTACCGCCTCCGCCGCCCGAAGCGCCAAGACCAACATCTTGAGCATCAGCACCATTACCCCCAGCAGCACCACCTTCACCACCAGCAGTAGCATCACGGTTACCAGGATCAGAGCCAACACCGCCGCCACCACCGCCGGCACCGACAACGCAGAGATAATCAGTACTAACGCCATCTGTAATGTATACTAGAGTAGCAGCACCACCGCCACCAGCATCACCATCGTTTTGATCTGCAAATGCTGATCCGCCTCCTCCGGGATAGGCGTAGATAGTTTCCGTTCCCTTGAGACCTTCAATTCTGAATTCTACAAAAGCACCGTTACCTCCCGGTCCAGCATCTTCTCCGTCACCAGAAGCGTTTACGTTACCTCCAGCACCACCAGCACCCCATGCTGAAACAATAACTGGATCAACATTACTAGTACCCCCAATTAAAGCACCATCACTATCAGCAAACCCGTCTACACCACCTTGCCAGTCACTATCACCAAATGCAAAGGCACCGCCTCCACCAGTATTAGCACCTCCACCTGATCCAGATGATCCTACACCTGAACCATAGAGCCCAGCGCCACCACCACCTAATAGAAGTTTACCCGTGGAGTATCCACCACCACCGCCTCCATTAGAGGTTGTTCCTGCTGTGGTTCCTGTTCCTCCAGCGCCACCTGTTCCAGCATAACCAGCAGCGCCACCGCCACCAGCACCATTAGTAGATGATCCACCTGCTCCACCAGAACCACCCGAATAAGCAGCACCTGTTCCTAGTGAATTATCAAAGGAAGCAGTTCCACCTACACCAGCAGTCCCAGAAGCCGTACCACCTGCGCCTGAATTAGCCACCAGAAGAGTATCAGAAGACAAGCTAGCAACAGTAGTTGCTGGATACTTATTATTCTGCGTAGCAGCATCCTCGTTAGAGTCATACAGAATCGAAAATGGTACATTATTTGAATCAAATAAATTAGCCATGATCTATTACTTCTTCAAAAGCAATGCACACTGGGTATGATTCATCGGGACAACCCAGTGCTCCACTGAGTTTGTAGGATTTACCGCGTAGAAACCATCATCATCTACCTGAATTGATACCGCATCAAGATAATTATATTTGTGGTGTCTATATGGACCAAAAATCTTCATACCAAAACATCTTCCCAACATGGCAAATGCAGATAACTTTTTGTTGGTTCCTCCAGGATTTCCCATTTCAGCGATACCGTCTACTCCATCTGTCCCCGTAAAAGTACCGTTAGTGTTTGCAAAAAAAGCAACATTATCGTTAGCTTCACCGGATCTAAAAGTTTCACCATCAAAATGTCCATTATATATTCCCCCTGCTGACATCTTAGAGGTTCCAACAGATAAGATTGGTTCATATACAGAGTAATTAACTTGTTGTTCTGGAGTAGGATGGAATTCCTCAAACATTTCTCTGGGTTTGTCTGCAGCTTCTGTTACATCAGCACGTGCACTATCCAGCATATTATTAACCATTGGAATACTAGAACCATAACCAATTGGTCGACCTAAGTCTGATTTCCCTGGAATATGCTCAGATAAAGCCCCAATCGGCTGAAGTCCCTTATTATCTCCAAATAGTCCATGTCTAGATCCAAAGAACATCTCGTTCAAAGAATAACAAGTATGTGAATTCTGGTGACCCACATAACCTAACCATCCCATATGAAGTCTTGTAGCAGAGAGAAATTCACGTCCAGATAGAGGAGTACCGTAAGCATCAAACGCATTAATAGATTCTGCAGTTTCTAGTGCTTGATTATCGGAGTTTGTATCACCCCTAAAAGTCGACTGACCTGCGTCTCTAGCCGGATATTCAGTCAACATAAACTGAGCTCCGTCAGCACCATACCAGCGGACCTCTTTAGCTGCAGCAACTCCAGACCCATCATATTGAGCAGCGCTAGCGTTATTTTGTCTTCTAATACCGCGTGCGCCATTATTATCATTATCCCAATCTGCATAAGTTAGGCCGCCGTGGTCTTGGGATTTTGCACTAGTATTATTCTGAACAATGTAATTACCTAAGTTTCTATCACGAACATTAGAGTGAGATGAGTTTGATGCTACACCATAAGAGGCATTCCGTGCTGACTGATTAGTGTTATTAGTATCTTCACTATGGTGAGAATTACTTGGGCCCATTAAAATATTGCCGCTTCTTTCAACTCTGGCATTATTGTCAGCATCAGTTGACATCACGTTACTAAGACTATTTACATTATCGTTATGAGCCCCATAACCTGTAGTAGTATCTTGGAAGTCTGTAGGTAGATGAGCATTAGTAATGCTAGCCGATAGGATACCATTATTACTCTTTGTTACACCACCTAAATCAAGCATAGCTTTGACATTGGCGGCGTCGGCTTGGTTGCTCATGCCGCCATCAGTATTTCGAAACTTTGTACCATGCTGCGCCGGACTTAATTGATGAAGGGTATTAGTAGCAATACCGGGGGCGGTGTTAATGGTGCCGCCGTTGTTGGAGGCACCGCCCCCTAGGGCAAACCCTTCATAGGCGTTAAACGAATTAGGTGTAGCCATTCCATTATTCATTAATAAACTATTTGCTGTAAATATGGTGCCGTTATGGATAAATTCATTAGTAGGAGCAGCTTCACCAAACTCCTTTTTATACTCAGTAGCCATTAGTACTGTATTGTACGGACCATTTAACTCAGGATCTTGATCTTGCATCTGAGTGGTAAACATACACAGGTATCTAGCAGGGGCAGTAGAGTCAACTTGTTGATATGCGCGATCTGTCGCAATAGCGTTTGCAGACAAAGAATCTAGGTTTGTGCCAACAGTGTCTTGATCACCAAAAAGCCACATGGTAAAGTTACCATCAATATTAAAGGTCAGCTCTTGGTGTTGAACTTTATAACTCAGATCACCGTGACCAAAACCCGTCTGACCATAGCGATCATAGTACATGTCATAAAAAATCGAGTTACCTCGAGGATATTCACCGTTAGAGTTGTTTCTAGAAGCAAAATGTGGGTCGTTACCGGTTGTCTTTAAAGTACCATTTTGTGTATTAGCGAATTTGTTTAACTTAGTATTGCCGCCAAATCGACTAAAGTTCCAGAGTTCATTTTGAGCCTCATAGGCTAAGTCACCGCTGGACTTACCAAAGCCATCAGCATCAGCAAGACCGTCACCACCGTTAATAGCATCAGAGTCATTATATGCGCCGGTACTATCCAACATATTGGTAAGTACAGTCGAATTCCAATCTGAATACATGTCCCATCTAAGAACTAATACGTTATTGGCAGTTGAATATCTTGCAGTGCTTCTATCAGAACTATCAAACTCATTGGCGGGAAGAGTAGTATCATCTCTTTCAAATAATCTCAGTCTAAGATACTTATAGTTATCATTAATGTTCCCTCCAGTTCTAGAAGTACCCCCATAGTCATAACAGCGGGCTCTTAAAAATCCGTAAACCGATCCGGTGTCAAAAGTGCCAGTTGTTCCTTGAACAACATCACCGGCAGAGTCTTCAGAGCCAAATCTCTGCCAACCTAAAGTTTTACTTTTTGGATTACTAGCAGTATCGTCAATATTAGTGGAGATTGCACGAAGAATAGTGTGCATTAATTCTTTTTTATCTTGTGTAGTAGCAGTACCAGTCAAAGCACCACCACCTGATGGAGTAGTATCAACCTTAGCATTGATATACTTAACATTGTTACTTAAGTTAAAAGTAGAAGATAGAACTGACATTATTCTTAACCTTTTTTACGAAGAGTAGAAAATCTCTACTGTTAAATTGCTGTGACCTGTGGCGCTATTAATTGTTACGACATCCATACGAATTGTATCTGAAGAAGTTACTTCGGTTTCTGTAGTAAATAAACTAGAAAATGTCGTTTGTCCTCCAGGAATCGTAAACTGTTGAACTGAGGTTCCATTCTTCAAAATATCAAATGTAATATCTGCACTATTTGTAGGTGCTACCCCTAATGTTGCATCTAATCTTTTTATAGTAATTGTAGAAGCAGGAGTATAAGTCAGGGTCCCTGTACCGGCAGCAAACGTTCCTGAACGTATGATTGCAAATGCATCAAGATCTTCGACTGCTGGAAGAAACTCTGTTCCGTTCCAAATCTCTAATCTATTTTGTGTAATATCAAAGAAAAGCTCACCGGAGTCTGCACCAGCAGAAACGCTCGGCGCCGCGCCTGAAGAATCTATAGATGCTTTAAGTCTAGTTAAACCAGATCCAACGCCGGTAATAATTCCCGATACGCTGACGTCAGAATCAAATGTAGCATCTTTTCCGACTTGTAAGCCATTTTTGACTTTAAAGTCCTGATCATTCGCCAAGGTTCACTCTCCCCAATAGGCACATATTCGATTATATCTTTATTTATACAAATCAATCAATCAATAATAATTTCATAACTTTAAATGTAGTTGCATTAGTTGATGCTGGAGTTGCTAATAATCTTACATTTCCACCATTAATATCTACGTCATAGGTTGCTAACGCTGAACTAGTTGCTACCTGACCATATTCTGTTGCCACAGCTGTAGTTCCATTATGTGTAATAAGAAGTTCACTAATATATCTGTTAGACCCATCTTTAGCGGTAACTACTAACTTAGCACCAGAGAAAGTAGCAGCAGTAAATGTTGCAATGGCAGCTTGATTTCCATCTGATATTTGATCACTGTCAGTATCAATTGCCATATGACCATTAACATCTAGTGTAGCAGCAGGAGAAGTAGTGCCAATACCTACGTTTCCGCTGGCGTCGATGCGCATGGCTTCTGTATCGTTTGTCATTAAGGCTAGTGGGTGGTTTGTGCTACTGCCTATAGTAACTTCACTTGCGGCAGACGTAACCTTAATTTCAAAGCCTCTATCAGTACCATTAGTAGTTCGAAAGTCAGTAGTAGCATCTGTTGCATCCACTACTCGAAGCTTTTTTATAGTGTTATCTGTCCCAATACCAACCCTGTTGTTTGCAGCATCTACAAAGAGCGTATTAGTATCAATAGTAAGATTATTCGCAGTCAGATTGGTAAATGTAGCAGAGTCTGCTGTAGTATGACCGATTGCAGTACCATCAATCGTGCCGCCATTAATATCTACAGTGCTAAATGTACTTGTTCCGGATGAAGTTACATTACCTACAAGATTTGCATAAACACTATCAACTTCAATAGATCTATTAAAATCCCATCTATTAGTGTTAGCATCATATGTGATTGCAGGACTTGATCCATATGTTCCTACTGTAATTCCAGCGCCATCTGCTTGAGGGTTATTTGTGGCAGAGTCCGCAAGTATAATATTTCTATCTCGGATCGTAAGATCTACAGAGTTAATCGTAGTAGTTGTGCCATTAACTTGAAGGTCACCTAAGATCACCAATGTTCCAGCACTGTCTTCAGGATGTGGATCAATGAACATATTTCCAGAAGAAGTACTGCTGATAGTATTACCATCAATGCGGATATTGTCAATATCTAACTGAGTAAGACCAGCAAGTGTAGTACTACTTCCTCCTAAAGCAATACCTGTAGTACCAATAGTAACAGAGTCATTTTCAAGCTGAGCATTACTAATACCAGCTGTCTTAATGCTAACTGCACCAGAAGAAATACTGAAATCATTCGTATTAAAACTAGCAACACCCTTGTTACTAGTAGAAGCATCTTCACCAGAAATTGTTACTGTTCTACCGGCAATTACAGTATTAACACCTTCACCTGCTGCAATTTCAAATGAAGAATCAAGAAGATTAACTGTACCTGATCCGGTTTCACCTGTAATAGTAAGTGCAGTAGCTACGTTAACGACTCCAGCACTATCAACAAATCCGGATCCATCTACAGTGATAATTGGAATCTGACTACCTGAACCGTATTTTCCAGCAGTAACAGTTGTATTTCTTCTAGTGATATTATTGGCAGAAAGACTGTCATCAATAAACAATGTACCTGCCATACTGTCATCTTGATCAGAACGCAAGAACTGTGTACTTTGTAAACCGTCTAAGGTATCAGCATCTAGACCGTTCCCAGAACCTTCGTCCACAGTAGTAAGAATTCTATTACCACTAAGAGTACCTGAGTCGGCCCTCATAACACCAGTGATTAATACTCCACTATCGGTAGTTGCAAACTTAAGACTACTATTATAATAAAGATCTACTGCACTATCAGGAATAAACTCTGCAGAGAGCTTACCACTCTGCGAGTCTTTAATTAGTACTTCCTGACCGTTAGTAGTGATATAAAGGTCACCTGTACCTACTTCAGAGATAAAACTACTTGTTCCATCATGATAAAGTTGTAAATCGTCAAACTGACCAAAGGTCAACTTGATATTGTCATTAAATCTAAGATTGCCAGTAGTCTTTTGGTCAGCAACATCCGACCTTAAAAATGATGTTGAGTTTACACCATCTAATGTACCTGCATCGATTCCAGTTACGCTTTTGACATAGTCGGAATCTGCTCTAGCTCTGACATATGCTGAGTCAACCTTAGCAAGAATATCAGAATCTACTCTTGCGGTAGTATAGTAGAGATTAGTTGTGCCTTCCGACAAACTATCTGTATCAAAAGGTGCAAGACCTAATTGAACCGGGAATGATGCTACATCAGTAGTAAGTGTAATAATACCAGTGAGACTATTGAATGACATGCTATCAACAGTGTCACCTAGAGATGTAGTAGGAGTAACAAGACCGATACTATCAACTTGACCAAAACTATCTACGCTGATTATAGGAATTTTATTAGCAGCACCATAGGTTCCTGATACAACTCCACTAGTAGCTACAGATATTTCACCAGAAGTTGAGTTATAATTGATATTTGCTCCGCCAGAGAATAAACCTTTAACTGCACTGGAATCCACCGTTACAGTATGCTGCGTGCCTCCAGATGCAGAGCCTAACGTCTCAATACCAAATCCAGCAATAACAGACTTAACATAATTACCCGATGTTCTAGTTCCTAATGGAAGATCACCAGTCGTAATATTATCTGCATTAATATTAGTAATGGCTGCACCATTACCAATAAATGTGCTAGCTGTAACTTCGCTATCTACTGTCAGAGACTTAGCATTAAAAGGAGCTAACTTAAACGAAGAATCACTTCTATTAATAGTATTTGATCTAGGAGTGGCATCTAGTAACGAATCTTGATATTCAGCAAAAAGATAGTATTGATCATTAGTAGCATCTCTGAATAAACCAGTATGTTGTCTGCCGCCTAAATTAGAATCAAAATAATGCCCTAGAAACCCAATATCAACTTCATCGGAAGTTTCATTAGAGTCTGCCAAGTGAATAAGTGGATCAGTAATCGATAATGTTTGTGCATTAACAGTTGTAGTAGTACCAATAATACTAAGGTTACCATTAATTTCCGTATTGCCGTTAACATTTAAAGCACCGCCGATTCCTACACCGCCAGTAACAACTAATGCACCTGTGGCAGAATTAGTGGATGCTGTATTATTAGCAATAGTAAAAGTGGAGCCGTTATATGTTAAATTGCCGTCATCTTCTAATAATCCATCTGGACCAACAATAACTACTCTATTTTCAGTTAGAATAGAAGAACTAATACTATCTGCACTGAGTTTAAATACATTTAGACTTGAATCCAATCTCAATGGATCTACGGCTGTTCCTAATCCATCAAAATTAGAATCAGAGATTGTTTGACCCAGTAATGTAGCATCAGTAATTGCAGAGTCAAGATTATCTAAAACTTGAGCAAGAGTTGTTCCGGTAACGTTTGCTAATCCAGAGGGATCGATTACAAATGTGGTTTCATCGCCACTTACACTATCTGCATTTACGATAAAACCGTTATTAAGTTTTAAGAATACACGAGTACCGTCGGCAAGAGAAGCAAGAACATAGCGATCAGAATCTGGAGTGCCCAGATTTGGTTCGGCATTCTCTAGACTTAAGAAGTCACTTCTTCTTGGATCTAAATTACTGCCGCTCTTAGTTTTAATGCGACCGCTAAGGAGTCTTGATTCTGATTTAGCCATTAAGAGATTCCAGTACGCCCATTACTAGCTTGAGTTTGTTATCTTTATTAGACACCATTTTAAGAGCCCCGCCAGCAGTCACAACTAGTTTTCCAGTAGTACCGTTTGCAGTATCTCTAGATGGAATATCAAACTGCGAAAGCAGCTCGACACCAGTTGCACTGGCAGAGTCATGATATGTGAAGGTCAGAGTAGCATCAGAATCAGATGCATTGGCAATCTGAGTAGATAATACAATCCCAGTATAATTTGTAGGCGCAGTATAAATTGTCTGCGTACTGGTATCAATTGTCTTTGTTAGAGTTCGAAATACGTTTAGTTCAGCCATGTTTAATCCTCAAGTGCGAGAGAGAATGGAGTTACACGGGCAAAGAGACTGCGGTCAAATGCTTGCCCCTCAATAGTGCCTGTTGATCTTTGAATAAGAAAGTCTTCACCAACTCTGAAGTCACCTTTCTGGTCGGTACTAGTAACAAAACAAAGTCCAGCTCTGTTAGAATCTTGAACTACTTCATCTTTTTGATCAGGAACACCACCGCGATACGGAAATGCTGTGCGCACATCTGTTCCTGTACCAATCCACTCAAACGTATGGCCGGAAGAAGATAATGCGCTTCTCTGATGGAAAGTAGCAGAGTCATCATCAGGCAGATTTAAATCTGGACTTTCCTGCAGCTTAATAGTACCGGTACCTGCAGCAGAATCATAAGAAGCAGAATCTACAGTATAGTAAAGCGGGTCAGATGTAAACTTAATTGCATCAGAAATATTTGGTCTTTGTGTCAAATTCTTAAGAGTAATTAGATTATCAACTTGATCTTGTTGACCATCTACCTTTGCCTCATATAGCTTATCAGATACACCAGTTGCTTTCAAGCCGATATTACCAAAAGAACTATTGGAGTTGGTAATCGAAGCAAATCCACCATTTTCAGCTAAGAATCCGACGTCACAGTATACTGTAAACACAGATACCAACTGACAATAACCTCTGTTTAACAGGTATACACCTTTACCGCCTTGGTTGATCTGTGTGAACGAGTCAACTACGATAGATCTAATACCACCAACCTTAGATCCGTCATTACGAATACCATCACCGCCTTGTGCAGGCTTGGAGGAATCACTAGCGTCTGGATATTTGTAGGTACCATCATCATTTCTGGCTAAGTTAGGACCTGTGATAGATGTGCAGTTTCTAATATAAGGAGAGTTTACAATAATATTTGTACTAGGAGTTCCAGTTGGATCCCAAGAAATTACAGCAGCAGGCTGTAAATGATCGCGGAAGGTGATATCTGAGATATAACAGTTATTGTTAACATAGAACATATCAGAGGTAGGATTCTTAGGACGAACACTTGTATTCTTAAGGTTATCACCAATAATAGATACGTTCTTTGGGACTTCTACTGGATTATTAATCTGATAATCACCTGTCTTGAGATAAATCGTAGAGGCGATTTCAGGAGCATCTAAGACATCTAAATATCTGTCACCAATACCAAACAATAATGGAAACTCACTATCTACAGATACAATTACGTCATTAATAATAGTTGACTTATTACTAGCAATAGCATCAAAAGACGTTTTAAATTCAGCAGCATCTAATCCTGCGCTGTCAAAAGTAACTCTAGAGTCAGAATCCGGAGCAATTCTGCTAGCAGGAAGAGATGTTGTTCCATTTCTAATCACATTACCAATCATTGTAGCGGAAGCAGACAGCTCTGTGATTTTTGTTTGTCTAGGAGAAAGACCTGTGGTATTTTGCGTAGTCGTATAGTTTCCACCAGGGCCGGATAATGTAATAGAGTTTCCTGCCAAAACATCTTCTAATACTGCTGCGAGTCTATCATACGCTGCAGCAGTTCCGGTTTTCTGGTATTCAGGAATTTGTGGTCCACCATCTCCGTTAAAGAAGAAAAAGTTTGCATTATCATATGCACCAGCGTTACCTAAGTATGTAGCGTCATATGTTAAAGCTTCTACGGCAAATCTGATATCTCTTTTACACTTATCACTATCATATTCAATAGTATAGTTTGCTTTTACAAATTCATTAACTTCTTCAGAGATGAAAACTTTGTTATTCAAGAGTCTAGATTTAGATCTTGTAGCATCATCTTCTGTCAAGCTTGAATCGTAATATGTAGATGCATTAGTAGGTGTAGGATATTGACTTGCACCTAAAGCGTCTGCGTTATCTCTACCGTTCTGAATAATATCTTTTACTTCATCAAAATATGCATCTGCTCTAGAAAGAGAGCTGACTTGACCACTAATAGCAGTCAAGTCATTAACTAAGTCTTTGGTTTCATCCAAGCTAAAAAGAACTTCTGTGATTCCTTGTGTATAGGAACCAGCTCTTCCCTGAAATACCTGATTAAACTTAGTACCTAATGCAATGTCATACTTGGAAGCATCAATATAAAGACCAAGGTCTCTTCTGGTCTTTGTTTCTAAAACAGAACCTTCGGCTCCATCGTCATCCAACCCCGCATTTGTGCGTCGAGTTGTTGCAACTTCTAAAGCTTTATCAAGTGTAAGGAATGCCCGATCTATGCTTGTTCCGGCATTACTGTCATCGCCGCTTTTAGAAACATAAAAAACGTTCTCAGCAACTGCTGCGCCACCTAGTTCAACAATAGATAGTTCGCCGTTCTTATCTCTCTTAAAGAACATCTTGCCATCGTGTGTATTGATGGCAACTTCACCTAAAGCTAATTGGCTTGTATTCGGCTTATTACCGGTTACAGCGCTGCGACGCAACTTAATAGTTGACATTATGTCTCCAAACCTACATTTGACTTATATAAGCCTAAAAATTTATATTTTTAAGTGGCGGTAACTATATGAGCTCCGCCACTTTCATTTATTTATACTAGTAGGTTCCACCATCAATGGTGTCTAATGTCACTAATCCGTTAGAAACATTGAATTCGCTGTCGTCAAATTGTGCAACGCCAACCTGAGAAGTCGATGCAGTAGGCACAGTAAAATCGATAGTACCATCAAGGTCCTGATACGTAACCGATATGTTTGTTTCTGTATTGGAGGTGACCATAGCTCCAACAACATCTTGAATAGCTTCGGCTTTAAGACTAGCTTGTCCTCCACTGAATACAAAGTCGTCACTATCTAAGAACTGTGATAGGGCAGAATCAGTAAAGGAAATGTTGTTGATTGTAGCTGTGCCAATAACGGCAGAGTCCGCATTAACGGCTCTACTAAAATCCCAACGATCTGTAGTAGAGTTATATTTGATCGATGGAGAAGTACTACCAAATACAGTATTACTGTCATCATTAAATATAATAATGCCAGCGCCGTTGAAATCGGCTTGTACAGAACCTGCACTATCACCAAGGATTAATGCAATATCATTAATAGTAACTTCGGTAGAATTTACAGTAGTAGTTGTACCATCAACTCTCAGGTTACCCTTAATGATTACTGTACCTGAATCATTAGTCGGATACGGATTTAAGATTAAGAATTCACTAGCAGAAGTAGATCTAATCTCATCACTATCAAACTCAAGTGCACCAATTCTAATTACGCCACTTGCTGCATCAAGAATCAAGTTACCAGTACTAGTACTGATAGTATTGTCTTCAGATGCACCAATAGTAACATTATCGACTTTAAGTTGATCAATCTTGCCACTACCATCAGTAATAATAGCAGAGGAATCTGTTAGAACACCTGGAGTGTGATCTAAGAATTCAGTAAAATATTCACCACCAATAATAGCAGTTCTACTTGTACCACCATTAGGAACACCTACGAATAATCGTTGGCCTTCATTAGTAGTAGTACCTGTGCCAAAAGCATACGCAAGTTCACCGCGAGCTAGATTGCCGTCAGCTGGTTTACCGTCGCTATCCGAACGTTTTATAAGAATGACGGCCATTTAGTATTCGCCCCCGTTAATAGTCTGCTTTTGATTCGGCCTGTCAGTTCTTCCTAATGTTGTAGTAGTCTCGAATCTTCTGTTACTTGAGTTGAAAACCAAAAGGCTTCCATCTTGTATATTTGTCGTAATACCACTTAAAGGAGTTCCCGCACTGTCAGCTACATCACCAAGATCTCTAAGCAGATTTCCTCTTACATCTGAGAGGGAGATAGGTTTTCCAACTACGATCTTTTCAACAACCGTGCCGTCACGATATTCAACTTTTACTTTTTTCGCATCCGCATTTCTTCTTAATTCACTTACATAGGTAGCCATTATATCTTCCTATTTAGTGACAGAAGGAGTAATATTAATTTTTCCTTCTAAAATTCGTTCAACTATATCTGCAGAATCACCACCAACTAACTCAATATCATATACGTATCTGCCCGCTTTCATTGTATCTGTCGTAGTACTAGTCAAAGTAATTGTTCCAACACCGTCAGCTGCTGGAGAAGATATAGCTGTTGTCCAGTTAAAAATCTGGTCACTGTCAGTAGTATTATAATTCTTTTTAATCTTACCTCTTAAGATATGCCCAGAAAGATCCTTGTCGGTTCCATCCTCATTCTTAAGATGTAATTCGATTGTGACATCTGTTCCTTGATCAATAACAAAATCTCTTTGCTGGGCCATAATTACCTCTAGATTACAATTTACTTATATTTATAATCAATGTATTATTCAGATTTAGAAAGATTTTGAATCAATTGTTTTAGTTCCGCAATCTCACTTTTTAAGTTTTCAGCTTCTTTTTTTGCTTCACTTTCAGCAATTTTCTTTTGCCGTGCAGCATAAAGTCCACCCTTGTTTATATTGAGAATTGCACCTGTACTTTTGTCACGGACTAAGTGCAAATTCCCTTCAACTGGAATATAATTTTTCATTATGTACCTAACGCAATTACTCTAAGATCTCTAAATCTTGGAGGTGAACAGGTATTAGCAGATCTCATTACAATTTTAATTGCAAAGGTTGTAAATGGAGATAAGGTACCGCCTAAACCGCCAATTGTGTATTCATATTGTCTAAAAATATCTCTATTAGCATCAGCTGCAATATCAAAATCTTTATTAGCCAAAATCCAAGATACATCATCAAGAGTTAAATCCGATCCAATCGGCACGGTCTTGTAATAGACGTCAAAATCAGCTTCACCTACTTGATCATTTAAGATATATGCAGGTCTATTAGCTCCAAGCAGAACTTTTAATCCTACAGCAGCTTCATCAAGAACAATAGGCCGCGTGATGTGCTTTGAAAGATGCGATCCTCCTGTGGCAGTAGCTTCATTGACAAACGTAATTGGATTATTTAATGGATATGTAGCATCAGTGTCAGAATCTTGATTGTCAATAATATTTGCACGTGCTACCATACTCATGACATCAGAGTAAATTACAGGAGATACCCAATCAGTAGTAGTTGTCAATGACACATCTATTTCAAGAGACAGTCTAGCGCTACCAGAGTCTTGATCAAGAAGTGTATTTTCTTCTTCCTCAATAGTCTCGCCCGCAATAATTCTAGATGTATCTAACAGGTAGTTTTGGAAAGGTACTACCTCAAATCCTTTAGGAGTTGCATAAGAGATGCTTTGGTTCTCATCATTTGCTAACGCAAGACCAACACCTTGAGTTAAGTTTGCATTGTAAGTCAGAGTAGTAGGTTCTGGCTTAAAGTCTTGAATCATTGGAATGATTTCATCAACCATCGCATTCTGTGTACACATGATTTTAGAGCCACCGCCAACTGCAGTCGAAGTAGGCGCAGAATCATGAACAAATTGGAAAAAGTCACCATCAACCTTAGCCACGGTTTTTCTTCCTAACAAGCTGGTGCCAGTAACACCACCAAAGTTAGCTACAGTTGTCAACTCAGAGGAATCGGAAACATACAGATCAATCTCATCATTTTTAGTAAATCCGTGGTTAGGATGGAAAACACTAATGTTAGAATCTGCATTTATTACTGAGAATGGATCTGCAGTAAGTTGTACATCTTCTAATGGCATGTTTGCCAGTTTAGCATTACCAGTTCTCTTGAACTTAGCTCTCCATAACCTAAACATGATGTCTCTAGTTTGATCTGGAGTCCACGTAATGCTGTTTTGTGACATAAACAGCGATCCAAGCAGAGGTTGTCTTGTTACTCTTCTATCTGTTCTACCAAGTAAGAGATCTCCAGTTCTAGCAACGTAGACATTGTATCGGTTATTAGGAGCAATTAAAATAAACGCATATTCTCTATTGCCATCTAAATGAATTGGAGCTTTGAACTTAAATGATGTAGCTACAAGATCATCAATAGTACGATTAGCCTCAGCTACCGCTGGAAGATTAATGTCTTTATTAGACAGTACAACTCTAGATCCTGGAACAGCGTTTTCCTGAGAAGGAACACCATTTTCAATAGGTCTTACTTCTAAGAATACATCTTCATCCACATCATCTCCGCCATCTGTAGTATTTTTATTGGCGAAGAATACGTCAATTCTACTTAGGAAAGCACCGTCATCGTTGTTCTGGAAGAAAGATTGAGCCAATGGATCGTGGTCTCTTCTTTGAGATACGATGGTCGTTCTTCTAATAACATCACGTACTTGAAGAACCTCTTGACCTTCAGAGGTGTAGAATGTCTGAGCATAAGATGCAGCACCGGTAAGGTCAAGTTCACTGATATCAATTAACGTAAATGGTATAGTGCCGCCTCTAAAGCGTAGCAGCTTATTTGTGCTTGAAAGATCGAGTCTAAAATTATCATTATTATTAAAGTTGCCGAGCGCATCTCCAGTTTCACTTGTAGTAGAAGCCTCAGGAGAAAGAGTTAAAGATCCAATACTGTTTCCAGCTGTTCGGATACTAGTTCTGGCAATATTAAGATTTGGATTATTTGGTACGAAAAATGAACCTTCAATAATACCAAAGTTATCCGTAATCAAAGCTTGCGCATTAGTACCATCTTTAAGAGGGTGTTGAGTTACAGTACTATATGCTCCACTAGTAAGTGAATCTGCAACAGAGATACCATTGAAAACTAAGTTGTTTAATGGATTCGATTGCATTGAAGTTGGCGTTGTAAATCCGCTAAGATTAGGTCTAACTCTAACAGCGTTTCTTCTGCGGGTCCTTCTATTTCTCCTAGAAGTTCTATTTCCAACAGTAGTTCTAATTTCGGAAACAGTAGGAAGTGCTCTATTAACTACTGCAGGAGTTCTAACTTGTGCGCCAGTATTAGGAACTACAACTAAGTTTGTTCCTTGTGATGCAGAATCATAAAGATTTGTAAACAGATTATCAATCTTAATTGTAAAATCACTAATATTAACGTCATCTAAGAAAGAGAAATACTTAGTATTAGGACGAAGGCCAGTTGCTCTAAACCATACCTGACGGTGTCTCATGAATGGAAGAATGTTAACACCGACAGTTCTTACACCAACTACTTGGAAAGTAGTTCTTACAGTTCTAGAAGGACGTCCGTTTCTACGAACGACTCTAGAAGTTCTTCCTACTACATTAGTTCCTATAATTCTAGTTTCAGAGAAAAAGTCACTTTGAGGAGTGATTTGCAAATCTCCTACAACCTGTCTAAACTCATACGGGTTGAGGTTTTCTGTTTCTGTTGCTAAGTTTTGTAAGATAAATGGTGACTCATCAAAGTTCAACATAATACGGTCACCGCCAAAGAAGATATTACTATTATCTCCATCATCAACATCATGGAACAATTCTACAGTTTTATCATTATATTTTGGACCAAGAATACCAGTTTCAAGATCAATAGATGCCGAATATTGCTCATCTGTAATATCAGAAAAGTTTAAGCTTTTAAAGTTGTCAGCAAAGAATCCATTTTTAAATCTATTATTACCACTTGCATCAAGAACTTCTAAAGAAGAAGTTTCTAACTCAAGAAGAGTAAGAGATGTTACTTCCTCAAGATTATCGATTCTTTTTTCAATATCACCAATATCTCTCATAGTATAACGGCGATTATCAATTTTACTAATAATAATATCATTTTCATCATCAGTATATGGCTTAAACTCTAGATCAAAAATTTTCATTGATGTATCTGGAATTGCAGGAATTTCTGGATCAAAATCGGATTTGCCCTGAATCACTTTGATTTTTGGCGCTCTAGATGTTCCAGGAGTTAAAGAAGATTTTCCTTCAACTACAATAGCATCTTTTCTTCCTTGATAATATTCAATGTCTGCTGTAATAATATCAGTACTTTTAGGAAGCTCAACAATTCTATTAGCACCGGTCTCAGTAAACGCCCCCAAGGCAGAGTCTTTAAAGCTTCTAAAATCAAGATAGTTACGGAAGTCAATAACTTCACCGTTTCTTTGGCGATATGTAGGAATATTTTCTGGAGCAATTCCTCCAGACACACTCGCAGACTTATAAGAGTTAATAGAGAAATAGTCTCCAGCATTTTCATGCTCAAAATAACGATACCTAACTTGTACGTTTCCACTTGGAGCAGACTGTCCTGATTTTAATAAAAGTCGACCAGTTGTAAAGAAGTTATCTCTCTGACCATTATCAAGGGTATAACGACTTTTAATATTCTTATTAGATGCGCTAGCGTCTCCTACAGAATCCAAAGAGAAAATATCAAAATTAGTAAGGTTGATAGTCCCGCCTGTTCCAGTTAAAGTCTCAGTCGCAGTTCTTAAGTCTTTGATTTTTAGTGTTGGATTTGACTTATTTACAAAGCCAATAATTTCGTAACTATTAGAGCTGGTAAGTCCAGAAAAAGTAATACTTGCTTGTCCTGTACCACCAGTAAACGCTGGAGTATTAATCACTCTATCGTTATTAGTTTTATCAATAAAAATCCAGTCATTAATATTAGTAAAGGTTTCGCCTGACGCTGTTAATGTTTCAGTATGTTCAGTTTCTCCGCCTCCAGTAGAAAATTCAAACTTACGCTGAACATCAAAACTAACGTCGGTTACTGACTTTGCTTTTTCTCTAGTTAGATCAAAGAACAAGTTATTATTACTGGTTTCCTTAAGAACAGCAATATTATTTTCTAATACAATATTACCATAGGAATTAACCGAGCTGCCTAAGCTTCTAGTGTCTCTAAAGTTATTGGCACTATCCATTTGAATATCAAACAGATGGAATCTATAATTACTTCCGGATCTGACAACTTGCCTAATTCTAGCTGTACCTAAAGTATCTCCTGTAAATCCTGTACTATCTTTTAAAGTCAATTCTTCAAAAGAGTTAATATCAGGCATACCAGCAAACTGACCACTATCACCATTAATAGTAATAAAGTTACCAATATTTGCGGCGACTGCTTCATTATTAATAGTCTCAGTATCTCTAGCTTTACTAAGCAAAAGATTTGTCTTGTCGGATTTTTCAATCCTAAAACCATTTACATATGCGATTCCAGGAGTTAAGCTAGCAACTAAATTATCTGTACTTCCTGTCTGAATATCTAAATTAAAATCCTTTACAGTGTAGTTACCAGACTCTTCTTTTGTTCGTTCGGCTAAAGTATCTCCTAAGATGCCATATACTGTACGTTCAGGCTGATTTTGTTTAATACCACCTATAATGTCAGTCAAGAAAATAAACTGTTCATCGGAATCAATATTTCTTTCTAAAGCTAATTCTAATCGAATTCTATAACGATCCGCGCCTGGCGAAGACTGATTTGGTACTGCGCCTGGGTTAGCATTATCATAAAGTGAAATATCATCTGTAGGCTGAATTACATCCTGAATAACCTTGAAGCCAAGAGTCTCTGTAGGAGTAGGACTAAATTTGGAAATAACAATTTTTCCACCAGAAAACTTTACAAATTTACCCCTAGTAAAATATACACCAGGCTGCACATCGGCGTAACTGCCAAATCCAATAGGATTATTTGCGCCGGCTTCCACATTTAAAGTGGCAGAGTTTGCCAAGTTAGTTAGTACATCGTCTGCTTTAAATCTAATGTCGGTATTAGCAACACTAGTAAGAGAAGTTGTTGCTCCAGAAGTGTTTACATATTTTACATAAATGACGGACGAATCTGTATCAGTAGCATTAATTTTATTAATTACTTCTGCTCTGATAGTATTTCCTGCGTTGCGTAAAATATCTCCGGCAGTAACATTATCGACTGTAGATTGAGTAACTTTAATATATTCGTAGTTACTAATAATAGAAACACCGCCGGGCTCGACTACACTTCCATCTACAAAGATATTCTTGGCAAACTTTTCAATTTGATCTCCAAGGATAGTTTGTAACTGAGTTAATTCTCTTCCCTGAAGAGCTACTCCAGAATTAAAAAGGATTTGATAAAATCCCTTATCCTCATCAAAATCGTCTCTGTAAGTTGTACCCAGAGTGTCTTTATTAAAAACTGCCATTTCTTATACGTTCCTATAATTGAAGGATAAGTTTAATATCTTCGATTTGCTCACTGACTCGTGTAACTGGAGCACGGTTTTCAATGTAAATAATTTCACCAGTAAATGGATCAAATTCACCTTGAGAATCAGCTGAGATTTCTGCAGGTCCAAAAGTAGCTGCTGAGTCTTGAATATTTCTTCCAACTACCCAAGGTAAGTAATTCAGATTATCATTTCTATGATAGAAAATTTTATCCCCATCAATAAGATCAATATAAGCTTTAGCTCCATTTACAGAGTCTTGAATAACCATATCGACGTCTGCATTAGTAAGATCTGCTGAATCAGTTACAGTTAAAGATCTTAGAGCGCGACCGGTCAAATCCGTAAAGTCAGAATCGTTATACTTTTTTGGATTTTTAATCAATGTGATCTGGCGGAAATCTTGATTAAGTAAGAAATCAGTATCAGTTGAACCACTAGGCTTGGCATTAAACATAACAGAAGTAGATCTAATATCGTCTCTAACATCTTTACCAATGCCATTAATACTAATGATTGGCTTGATACTAGCTGCGGTTGTAGGAGATCCACCGGTAATTTGAATTGTCGCGTTATTGTATCCTGAGCCAAATACTCCATTACCGCTACTGTCTTTATGCCTTACGTCAATAATCGCACCAGCGGCGTTTAGAACTGCCGTGGGAGCCGCTCCAGAGCCATCACCTATAACTGTTAACGTTGGAGTAGTCGAGTACCCTACACCGCCTTGAGAAATTTGATAACCAATAATCTCACCTTCTACAGCTGCATTTTGAACATTAATTTGTGCAGTTTGAATATTAGTTGGACTACCAGGAGCACTGTCAATGTTATCAACTGGAATAAAGTTTGCTGTCAAGAATCTATTTGCTTGTACAGCCGAAACTGTATAAAGATATTTCCAAATATAATTATCTGTAGTCTTTTTAGCAGAAGTAGCAGTACCGATTGTATCTGGATCTACTACTGAAGCAATATTTGCCCCAGTAGTAGTTTTAGGCGATTGTAGACAAATATAAATTCTGTTTTGTTCAGTTAAAACATAATACCTGCCATTTGCAGTATGACTAACATTGGGATTATACGCATTATAAACTACGCCGTTAGACCAGCCGTATCTATTAGTTACTAGTGAAATATCAGTAACTTTTTTTACAGCTTGTAGGTTATTTCTGGCTTCTTTTTCTTCTAAAAGAGTATTAACTGGAGATGGTACAGTCTCAGTAATATTCCACTGATCAGACTTACCAAGACCAATATAGTAATACGCATTACTATGACCAGTATCTTCTAGATCCACGATAACATGTTCTAGAATAGTCTTTTTCATTTTATCGGTTACGATTGCTACCATCTATCTTTACCTATTGATTAAAATCTATTTATTTTATTTATCATGGTTTACGTGCCAAATTGATTTTGTCCGCCATAATCACCGGCGCCTGCTGAACCAGTCACAGTAAGAACATTACCTAATGAACTACTTTGCCCAACATTGGTACTTGGGAAGCTTCTGGGATTTGATGCCCCGCCGAATACGATTCTCACTCCGCCGTTTCCGCCGGTGCCGCCAGAAGCACTAGCGTCATCCTCTAGGCCGCCGCCTCCGGCTCCAATACCTCTGCCATTACCAAATTTCTGTACTCCAACCTCAGCCGTCGCTGGAGCAACATTTAACGATCCCTGAGTCGCTGCAAATTGTGCTCTAGCATAAGCATCAAAAGTGACAGTACCTGAATTTCCAATTCCGTACAACGCAACTCCACCTCCTCCGGTATAACTATAAGCGTTGCGGGCATCCCTGGTATGGTTACCTCCGGCTCCACTTCCACCGGCTCCTAAGTTTGTGTAGAATATCTTACTTTGATTCTCATTAAAGCCTTTTCCACCATTATTGTTATATCCTCCGGCTCCACCTCCGCCTGTACCGTCATTACCGCCAAACTGTGTTCCACCGGCACCTCCGTCACCCCCACCATTTCTAGCTGTTCCTGAAGATGCTCCGCCAAGAGCAAAACCATCAGTAAATACTCCACCAGCTCCTCCATTCCCTATGATGAGTTCAGAGCTATCAGAAACCTGAACGAGTTTGGATATTCCTCCAGCTGTACCGTTAATAGCGGAACTGTTGGAAGCCGTCAGTCGTGGTCCACCAGTACCGCCGCCCCCGACAATAACAGTAAATTGATTTCCAGCAGTTAGTGCTCCAGCACCGTAATTATTCATATAGGACAAGGCGCCACCGCCTCCGCCCATGCCACCATCACTGCCATTGCCTCCGGAAGCCCCACCGCCAGCACCAACAGCAATGGCAGTTATTCCAGCGCTAGCTAAACCAACTCCATTAGGAATTAGATATTTGTCGTTAGAGATATCATATACTAATCCTCCTGCAGTAGTAGCAGAACCTCCCGGCGTGTCGATCTCTATAGTATAAGTCCCAGAGGCTTCAAATACTATTTCTCCGAAAAATTCATCAACTTTAAAGTTTAAAAAAGCTATATTGGGAGTAAAAAGAGCCATTATTATACCGTGTTTGCATTCGAGATTAGAATATTATCAGAATCGAACATAATCCCACCAATAATAGAGAACTTATTACTAGCAAGAGTAATAGGGTTACCAATAGCATGACTAACAGTCGCAGTAGGACTAGCTATCGTGACACTGATAGAATTACTTGAATTAGAGTTCTTAACCATAAGCGTAAAGCTATATCCATCTAAAGTTCCGCCTACACCGCCTACTAGATTAATAGTAAGATCGGAATCATGCGTAACTTTAGCAATATTAGCATCGACTAATGTATATGTTGCTGAGTCTTCGACTCCAGCCTGATCGGTTACGGTTAAAACTTCAGGAGTAACAACTGCAAATCCATTGAGGCGTAGTTCATCCGTTACTGTTAAATCGCTATTAATAGTAACATTGTTAAGAAATGTTGCATTTTGTACAGTAACATTTTCTAAAACTGCTGAATCTAATACTGTAAGTGTTCCAGTAACGGAAGCATTTCCTCCAACATTAAATCCATTGATTACTTTGACGTCTCCTGTACCTTTTGCAGATAAAGTAAGATTTACATTTGTATCATCTCCTACTGCAGAAACCACAGGAGCACTATCAGTATTACTAATTTTTAAATAATTAACCGAGTTATTATTAGAACTAGCTAACTGTAAAATCTCATTGTTACTGTCATCTGTGAATGCAGAAGTAAAGTTAGGAAATGTTTCTAGCGAAAAAGTATCGCTGTCTAACAATCTTCTATTAAACGTAGAAGAGTCTGATGCTACAAATCGATTTAGATTTCTGATATATGCAAAGGTTCCTACTTGAGTACCTGCACTATCAGTAGAATCCAAAGTTGTAGCAATATGACCGATACTGTCAAATCCATTATTCCATACAACATATCCAGTCGTTTGAACTGGAAGGATTGTCAGATCTAATTTAGCATCACCCTCAGTGATTTCTTTTGTTAAAAGCTGTACAAGAGTAAGGTCAGCAATGTCACTATCAATTTTTCCGAAATTGCTATTGATTTTAGTAGCTGCCTCTCGTAAGGTATCACCTGTACCATCGTTAGCACTGGTTCCTTTGTTAATCAGCTCAATTCTATTTGAATCTAATAATACCATTGATTGGGACCGTTTCTATTGTAATGTGTTTGTTTTTATTTATGCTGTATCTACACCGGAATCTGCATAATATGGGAATTCAGCTTCGCTCATTAATTCATTGTTATTCGACATTTCAATGAATGGGAAAACTCCAAATGTGCCGCTGTCATCAAATGTTGGAGAGTTTAAGTCTAACAAGTTCTGAATAGTTCCATAAAGACTATCTAGTCCAGAATCTAACGAACCAAAAGAATCTTGGATACTAATTGGGAATGTAGTTGTTGCATTAGCATAAAGTGGATATCTGATTTGATTATCGGAGTCTATTCCAAAAATTTCTGCATTTGCTGGATTTACAAAGTTTTCGATTCTATTAACAAATGTAAGCTCTGAGGCGGCAGAATCAATGATAGCTAATGGCATCTCATTGATAGCGGTATTTGTTGTTATAGCTTCAAAGAACGTTTCAGCAAAAATTGCAAATCCAGCAGGATGCAAAAATCTTTTATAAACATCTAACCATTCAGTGGGAGGTATGTCACTTTTTATAAGAATAGAAAAGATTTGATAGTAAAATGAATCTTGAATAAACTTTTGAGAATCATATCCAATCTGACTTTTACCAACGATAAACATATCGTTCTTTGGATATCTTTGTTGTGCATCTGCACCAAATACGTATCTAAAAAACGAATCTACAGATACAACGGTACCTTTAATTCTATTTAGTTGTGGTAAAAGCTTTAGAGTAAGTCTTGGGTATGGAAATGCGTCTTTACTAATTCCTGAAGCTAAAGCCTCATCAAAAAGATATTGAAGATATTCTTCTGGAGTAGATTCAAAATCTCTGATATAAAATAAATCTTTTAACTCTTTAGTCGGTTCGAACTCATCTCTAAGAAAATCATAGTACTCTTCAAGTAGCTTGACGAACTGTGGGTATTCCTGTTGAAAATGTTCAGGAATAACCGTATCAATAAAGTCTTGATTAAAGTTTAGCGGTCGTCGGTTGATGTCTCGAAGAAGATTAGTCATTTTTAATTAGTCGTTCCAACAACAGAGTTAGCGAAGTCAACGTCAGGATCGACATCTACAATATTTTTACCAAGATTAATAATCTGGTTTCTCAAAGGCTTAACTACTGATTCGTCAACTGGTTTAGCTTTAATCCCAATATAAGATTGTCCTGAAACAATACTATAAGGCTGGAAAGCTCTTAAGTTAACTTTACCAGTACTAGGTACGTACTCACCTACACTAGAAACAATTACGTTACCTCTAGAATCTACTAATCTTAGGTTAGCCGAGTGTCTGTCTGAACCAGTATTATTTTCAATAGTAACAATAACTGTAGTACCGTCACCTAGTTGATATCTAAACGCATCACTAGTAATAATTGGAACTGCATCATCTGGTTCTTGTAACACACTTAAAAAACTTAAAGTATAGTCTTCTTTGACATATCTCTGAGTCGTAGTATTATAGAAAGGAACTAACCTATTTTCAAGCTCAATAGTAATATTAGATGATAAAATAGAATTATCAACTGCATCTACAGTAGGAGTCAATTTAGACTTTCTAAATACATTATTAAACTTACCTAAGTTTGTAGCAAAATAAGAAGAAATAGTATTTGCAATTTGTATTTCTAAGGCATTTTCAGTAAGGTTAGTTTTAGATGGATCGTAGTCGACATTTGTTGTTAAATTCAGATATACTTTTTCAGGAGTAACAAATTCAGTATCGATAGATATCATAGAAAGCCGGCTCAATAACAATTGTTGAATTTGCTGCTCAACGGCAAGTCTTTGAACTGCCGATACATCGGAAGTAAATTCTATAGAAACAATTGCTTTACCGTACTTTTGGGGAACGTTGTCTTCTCCTCCCCAGGCATTGATTGATTTAATTCCCGGAATACTATTTGCAATAATACCAATATAATCAATCGGAGTTACAAATCTATTTTGCGCTAAGTAACTTAGCGGAGCGTTTGCTCTAATTGACTCAACGCCTTCTTTTTCAGATCCAAAAGCAGTCTTACCAATAGGAGTAATGATATAGTTATAGGACTGATTATTGTATCTAAAGCTAGCAGCTGCCTCAAACTTATCAATGCCGTTTGCTTCAATACCATTAGTGCTTAAATATGTTGCTCTAATTAAATTACCAGGTTCAGGTGCTTTACCCGTTACGACTCCATCACCAAAGTTAATCTCATAGAAACCATTATAAGTTTCTAATGGAATGAATAATCTAGTATCAGCAGAAATACCGCTGCTCAAAAGATTGACAGAAGTGTAAGTATCAAAATTAGTTGAATTAACGTCATCAAATACGTTAACAGTTAGCGTTGCCAAATCAAGATTCGTATCTGGAATGACGTAGATCTGGCGACCTTCAGTTGTATCAGCCAAAAACGTTTTTGTAGTTAGAGTTCCTTCAAGGGCAAAAATTGCGGCATTGCCGCCACTATCTTGAAATGTATAAATTCCAGTTCCTGTGGTATCGTATCCTTTGTATTCAGCCAACGTTCTAAAGTTATATGTTTGATCGCCGAGAGTGCCAACAAATACTGTACCTATAGGAAGAGTAATTTCGGATGGACGTATAGCAAGTCCGCTCATATCGACAGAAAGATTAAGCGTTGCTGTCGACGCAGCCTTAGATCCAGGAACATATGCAAACTTAATGGCATGGTTAACCATAGAGCTTCTAAGCTGAGCTGTAGTTAGAAATGTTTCATTTAAAGCATAGTTTGCAATTAACGCATTTGTATGAGTATTATATGCCAATACGTCAAGAAGAGCAGACATACCCGATGCTTCAAAGTCATAATCAGTAAACTGATCTTGCTTTCTTAAATGATTAATCAGTCCTGCTTTAATTCCAGCAAAATCTAACTGAGAGGATGAAATCGTTGTTGCCATGTCTCTTATCTAATCCTTGATATATCAGTTGTGAAGATCACGACTTCTTCTGTCGATAAGATCTTGAACTCGATTGTGACTCTTAAGTCATTAGCATCTTGTAGTAAATTTACATTAACAGAAATGATTTCCGCTCTAGGCTCAAAGTTATTTACAGCAAGCTCAATATAGTATTTGATTTCATCTTCTAAACCAAGGTCATTTGCTAACTCAAATAAAAGAGCTCGAATGTTTCCACCAAAAAAAGGCTGAAAAGGCTTCTCGCCAAAGTTAGTTAGGATCAAAGTCTTGATTGCTTGTTTTACTGCTGCGGCATCAGTCTTTTTAAAAATATCACCGTCAGGCTTAATTGCTAGTGTGAGATCAATATCTTTATATAATCGACTGCGCGAGGCAATAATACTTCTACTGCCTAGGTCCTTATCTTCTGCTGCAAAACTTCTAACTACTGCCATTGAAAATCTTTCAATATTTAAAATTATTTATACGAATAATTCGGCAAACCCATTTTGTAAGGCTCGTCGATAGTTAAACTGTGTACCATTAATCTTAGAAAATGTTGTCTTATAGTCAAATGGAATCTCAGGCATAGTCACAATAATCTCCGATGAGTATCTTAAGTCTGGATCCACAGTATCATAAGATAAAATAATATTATCATACAATTGAGTTTTTGACCAGTACTCAGCTAACTCATATGTTTTAGCGTGATCTATTTCTCCAGTTTTACCGACTACTTTATAAACTACAGCTCTTCCTTTTGTTTGCAAATCTCTAATACCTTCAATAGTTTCGCCTGCTAATGAAGTATAATAACTTTCAGAAACTTGCAATGAAAGTGATTTAAATCTATCTAAACTATTAAATGAATTAATCATATAAGTTTGCATATATAAGTTTCTGACGATCTGTCTTTTATCTTCCAATGTCGATACTAAATTTAGATCTCCATTTTTTAAAAAACTAGACAAAGTAATCGTGTTACTTAATTTAACTCCAGAATCAAAATCTTTCATAAGAGTTGGATTATACTTTGCTTCGGGTAAAATTCTGGATTTATTATTAGTAAACTTAAATCTTAATTTGGGCTGATTTGACTTTCCAAATGCCGTAGTTCCAGTTCTAGCTCTATTGTCATTATTACCTAAAATTCTTTTTACTCCAACAGGAACAGATAAAGCAAAATTTGGATTCAATACTTTTTTTGACATGGCAAATCCCAAAAAATAGGAATTGTAACGGTTACTTTCCTCTCTAAGAAGCAGTCTAACCTGATCAACAGTAAGATCTTCAGTTGGAATAATCATACTAATTGACCTCCATTACCGCTGTATATATCTGCTGGTTTAATTGCATCTTTATTAGCACCAGCTTTATTTTTAACTTCAGTTTGGGTCTGTGTTACACTAGTAACTTGCCCCTCAGATGAATTAGTTCTTTTGTTTTCAGTTACAGCCGCAGAATTATATTGTCCAATTTGTCCTGCAGATATTTGAACAGCATTACCGCCAATTACACCAGAAGATGCCTGGACGTCAATAGATGTAGATGTAGAAGTAAAATCTCCTGTAGCAATTTGAACTTTATCAGAACTAACAGCTATAGTTTCTCCAGTAGAAATATTAGCTCCGTCATTAAGGCTAATCTTCATATAATCTGCTAAAAGATCGTATTTTCCATCGACTTTTGTTATAAAATTTTCATCAACTTTAAGTTCATAATTTTTACCGATTGATTCATTTTTTTTACCAACAGTCAGCAAACGCTTATCTTTATCAACAAATTCTCTATAGGTTCCGCCCACTCTAAACGTTAAATCCTTTTTAACATTTAAATTCATATTACCTTCAACTGTAAGATTCAAGTTTCCTGTATAGAGAATATCTCCATTACCATTTACAATCATAGTAAAATCATTGCCTACTAACTCTACCATGTCGCCATAGGAATTAAGTAACATTCTTGCTTTATCTGGCTCGTTTTCCATCGAAAATCCAGAACCATTCATATGGGCGTATTCAATCCTAGGTTTACCTTCAGTATCATCTAATTCGATACGATGTTTATCCTCAGTTTCATATGTTTTGTTACTAGGATATTCTGGATTAAATTCTTTAGGGAGTAACTCTCTACCTATTGCACTTTGAGGAAGGTTTAATCTAGTTTCCCATTCTGGAGCTCCGGCTCGAGCTGCTTTGTTTGTAGTTTGCTCTCCAACGTATTTTTCTTCTGGATAGTTTCTATCTGGATCTTTAAATCCCAATTCTCCACCACCTGATGAAGATGCTGGAGCCGCTGTACTGCCTGCTGCACCTGCAGAACTATTTCCTCCTGGAGTTGAATTAGGAGAGTTGGTAGGACTATTAGATGGATTTTGTGATGCGCTAGAGGATGGGCTAGGAGTTGTATTGATATCTTGTTCATTTTTGCCTACAGCCTCATCACCAGCCTTTAAAATTTCATTAGTAAAATATTCATAGGTATCACCTTCAAGTTCAGTCATGGCCTTCATAAGATCAGATCTAAACTGTGAATCCTGCATCAAAGATGTAATATCACTTTCTCCGGTAATATTATATCCCTTTTCATTCATGTGAGCGGTTATATAATTAACATAATTCTGTACGTTATTACCGTCACTTGTCGGCGCCCATCCTGGATATCGAGAGTTACCTCCAATTAGCTGAGTTAGGTTGCTAGTTCTATAGACATCAACATTTCTTTTAAGCTGACTGGACATGGCTCTAGCGCCATATACCGGATTAGAAAATATAGCGTGACCACCAGCATCGATTCCGGTCTGGCCTTTCCAACCTCCGGGAATATTTTTAATATTTCCTGGGTTATCGTTTCTTATACCTCTATATGGGTGTCCTGGATTTGCCATCGTTACCTCTTCTGGCTAAAAATCAAATCGTCTGTTGACAGGGAGCCCGCGTCTCTAACCTGTGCAATAGACTGTGTATTCTGTTTATCAAATACACTATCGATATATTTAGTAACACTAAATTCGGGTTCACTTGTGTTTTGATCTAAATCGTTCTTACCCCACACCTGACCACCTGGATAGATGGTATAGAAAGCTTTAAGGAATATTTTAAACGCTCTAAACTGAGCTTTAGTAAAACTTTTTTTAGAATATTTTACGTTACCAGATCCAGTAGTGCCAAGAAGTCCACCCTCTAACATTATTGCAATAGAAAAATCATTGTGTTTAGCATCAGCAAAAGGAGCAGCTGTATTAATATTTCTGGCCGTGATGACTTGTCCTTCTTTTGTAATAATAAAATGACATGATACGTCGTCTAGTCTAGAAATAGTAACATCTCTATAATATAAAGAATCGTATGAAACAAATTGATCGGCATACGTATTAGTATGTCCTACAATAACTTGATTAATATCTCTAACCGAAGTAAGAAGATAAGCTTCAATATCCTCTAAAGTTCTTAAAGATAATCTTGGCGCAGGATTAGAATAGTCAATAATAGGAACTGGATTTCTAGGAGCCATTTCAGTAAGACTACTTAATGATATGTTATTAGCAAGATCTTTAGTTTCTGTTATATCATCTAAAATATATTTTTTCTTTCCTGGTAACCTGGCGAGTAAAGAATTAGAAGCATCGAGTAAAGCATCGCCGGCTTGATTAATTAATGGTACTGTACTATATCCAGGTGTGGCATTAAAATCGGCCATTCCTTCAGACACACTAATAGCCGCTAATGTAATTTGTTCAGATGTAAGGACTACTGAAAAATAGCTTCTTAATGTTGAATTAAAAAGATTAAACACATCTTGAGTAGTCATAGGTACAGTAATATCATATAAAAAGTCACCACTACTAGCCAAAAGCGTAGATCCATAATTTGTTTTTAGTAGACTTCCAAAAACTGGAACAGCTGTAGTAACTCTTCCTAAAGCTACTTTTTCTTGGTTTTCATTTTCATCTATAAAACTAATAACCTCGATTCCTTGAACAACGTCGCCGATTTTGAGATCTTTTTTAGATCTAGTCAATTGTTTCAACTGAGTTGTTGCAGCTAAAGATCTGGTATAAACGCCTCCAATAAGTGAAGTATATTGTGATAATAAATTCTGCAGTTTATTATTAATAGAAGCAATAGTCGTCATAATTCGTTAAACCTATCCATTAATTCGTATGCTGCAATTTCTCTAGTGAGTAATTCTTCTTCATTTAAGTCTTTTTCTAAATAATCTTTATAGAAAGAAACAATGGATTCTCTAATAGTATCAGAAGATTTAAAACTACTATAGTTTAGGTCATCATCTTTTTTGTATTCTTCGAAAATATAAAGAAACTGAGCTCTAGGATCATCCACATTATAGTTATTACTTGAACAAAAATTATAATAACCTTTAGCTCTAATATCAGAAAGATTGTAAAGTCCAAAACCAGTTGAAGATTCAGTTGCTGCCAGCTGCAGTGTAGCTAGCTGCTCATAGGTAAGCCTGGAAGCTTCTTTATTATAGTCACCTTGGATGGTTGATCTTTCAGGATCTGATTCTGATTCCCCTGAAGTTGCTCCTCCAGCTGCACCACCATATTGAATATCAATCTTGTATGGAATAATATTTTCTCCAGTATCAGTCTCAAACTTACTAAATGTTCCTAATACAAATGGCATCTGAGAATGTTCACCATCCATAAAGACACCAAAGACAAATGCGCCTTGTTGAAGACCAGTAGGGCTGTTACCTAAGCCAGAGATTCCTCCACCTGTAGGGGGAATTAAAACATTTGCCCATGGAAGATCTTCTTTAGCAATATCATTAAGGTACGGGCTGTGAATACCAAAAATACGTACCCTGACACGACCAAGCTGCTCAGGATCATTTTTATTATCTTCTACAACACCGATAAACCATCTAGGGTTATCGCCATAAAACTGATTTTGAATAGCTTTCATCATGGTGCGTTCAACTGCTCCTGTCCGATAGAGGCATCTGTACCAGTCTTTAAGCAGGTCATAGCGATCGTATAGTTTCTATTACTGATGATATGGCGTGTAGAGTAGACTAGCCAATTGCCAGACTTTTTCTTATCCTTCATTTTTTGAGAACTGGCAGCTTCTTTTTCAACAAAAATGTTTTTTGGAAATTCTAAGTTAATGACTCTACCTACAATCTCATTTTGATTATCAAAAAACTCTGCTGGAACTTGAGCAATAATTGATTCTTTTGGAGCAAAGTTAAACAGTCCTTTACTTTCAGCCTTTCTCATATGAGGTTCAAAGTTAGCTTCTTCGTTATATGAGAATGTTCCATCGTCAAAAATCTTTCTAGTTACAATCTGCGAGGTATATGTACTAACACCTTCGTGATATGGAGGAGCAAGAGAATAGCCAGGATCATAGTTATATGGAGCTGCAGGTTGACTACTCATGTTAAGCGTACTTAATACATCAGTGATCTTATACCTATCTTCCTTTGCTCCATCCTTGTAGAGATCTAACCAATGATATTGCGCACCATAGGATGCGCCATTAATCGCTTTGATAGTACTTTCGACATTTGTTTCATATGTCAAGATTCTAAATGGCTGCTGCGCTTGAAGTTCTTTTCCAGCTCCCATTGCTGAACTATACTTAAAAGGATTACCTGAATTCAAGGCTCCCTGAGTTAAAAGAGTCTGTAGATCTACAAGTTCTACTTCATTATTCTTTTTTAAGTGCGAGAATATGTAGAACGGAGCACCTTGTCCTGTAGTACATCTGGCAGTTAACCACTCGGCTATATTCATAGGAGAGTATGTAAATGGAACAAGTACTCTCATATTATTTTGAATAGCGCTACTTCTTGCTGTAGTTCTAACTCCAAGCTTTTCATTTAAAATAGTAGAGATCATGGCATCAGGCTTGCTCTCATACTTTTTAGACCAGCGAATAATTTTATCTCTAGCAGCAAACTTATCAATGAAGTTCAAAATATAAACAGAGGTACTATCATTCAACTTATTAGTTTTTTGAATAGATATGACTGACAATTCTTTTTGAATAATGGTCTCGCCTGAGCCTTTATCAGTCTGTCTTTTAACAGTGATTTTAATATCTTCTTGACCAATCATTGCAGCAGCATTTGAAAGGTTAGACGAGTCTGTGATTACAATATTACCAGTAACATATGGAGTTTCAATAGACTCATAGAAGTTAATCTCCTGGGCAATTAACTCAACGTTTTTAGTGCCTTGCCTAGGAGAGATTAACTCTACTAATATTTTTGTCTTAAAAGTCTGTTCAACCGTAGCTACCATTAATAAGAGCTTCCCCCAGAACTACCACTACTAGAAGAGGATGATCCTGATACAGTATTAGTTGCAGTGGAAGATGACGAAGATTCAGAAGTCTGACTTCCTGTCAAATTGGTTTGCCCTGTGGTAGATGTTAATACCGTAGTATTATCGTCAAACTGTTGATCTTGCTTTAAGATCTCGTTAAACTGATCAACAACTTGTTCAACTACAGTCGGCTTGAGTACTTTAATTTGTTTTGAAGTATCGTTTTGGGCTCTTACTCTTTCAAGATATGTAACAGGAGTTAGTAGCGCCGGCTTATTGACTGTTTCGTAGTTTGTACTAATATAACTTTCGAACTCATCTACGACAATCTGAAAAGCGGCTGATCTTTCACTTTTATTAAAAGTACCTAATAATTGCGCAGTGCCGTCAGGTAAAGAATAATAAGAAAGATATCGACCTTCATCTAGAGTTTTATCTTCTAGGCAGTATCCTACACCTGGACCTAATACGACTTGCCCCGTACCATCAATAAGATAAAAAGCATGAGTGGAAAGATTTGCAACAGATGCAGAAATTTTAGTCGTTACATAAGCAACAATAGTATTATATAAAGAATCACTCAACCCTAGTGCTTTCCAAATATCTTTATATAAGACCAAGATTCCAGTATATGATACTGGACCTGCGGCCAATGCTTCTCCCAGATCTGTAACAAAGGTCGCTAGAGGACCTCCTAACTCTCCTAGCAGGTTTGATAAAAAAGTACCGGCTGTAACACTACTCAAGTCAAAAATATCTTCAACATTAGTAGGACCAGATATAATATTCTGGCTAATTAAGTAGTCTCCACTTCCTGCGCTGCTAAATGTTAGAACGCTTTCTAATCTTTGTGTATATGGAGCATATGGCAAAACGTCGACGTATTTTTTATCAGCATTTTCATAGTGATGAGTTGCGTTATATTGCTTAGTCCAAGCGTCGATCTTAACCTGCTGTTCTAATCCATTTTCTGTCGTAATAATATTTTCTTCAGCAATAAATGGTCTTGTAGTAGTCAAGAGATCAAAGTACTCTTCAGCAAAATTATCAAAGGTTCCAAAGTCAGTCTCGATTTCTGCTAGTGTTCTGACGTGTCTAGTAACTCCAAATGTGTCTGCATTTGCTGCAAATTTATTTGGCATAAACAAAACTTCACCTGGAAATTCATCAAAAATATGAACATGAGATTTTCCATCAGTACTAGCAGCGTTAGCGTACTCTTCTCTCATATATAGAGGATAATAATATCCCTGAGTTCTAATTCCAGTTGTTGGAGGTGCACTAGTGCCAAATGCAAAATACGGACCAGTCGCCCAACATCTATCTAGTACTAATTGACCGAAATCAAATCTTTTATCAACAATTTTTCCCTTTGCACCAGAAGTAGCGCCTTCAACTACGCTGTTAATAAGAAAGCGCTTATTAATTTCTGCACGAGTTGTTACAGTTTCTTCTGGATAATCGTGTTCGGCTTTTTCTTTAACAACCTTTTCAGTTAATGGCCAGCCGTCTCTTCTAAGATCATCATTTAAAAGAGAAAACGTCCAGTGATATTCTGGATTACCATATAGCTTGTTTGCTACCTGATCTGGTCTATCTCCCTCACGAACATTATAGTAGGTGTAGAAGGCAGCATCGTCTTTTAACTGATCAACTAGATCAATATATGCTCCAATCTTATTAAAAGTTACACTATAGTTTTCGTTACCAAAGACGTACTGTAATACTGGAAAGTTTCGAAAATATGACATTAATAACCGTCCTCAACCAGTTTCTTATCAAGAGTTGCTTCTTCCTGAAACTGTAAGTCAATCTGAATAGATGTGAACTTACCATCGTCATGGAATGAAGTACTTTGAGAGTTGTAGATTGTATTTACTGATGTAAGATAGCAGGGCAAAATTTTACTAGCTACTTCTTTTCCATTATACTTAAATTCTATAGTAAACTTATCTGGAAACTTATAGAGCAAGTCACCTAGTCTTTCAGGATACAGGTGTTCTCTAAAAAACTTTACAATGTCTTCAGAGCTTTGTGCATCAGCCTGACTCGCAGGCATCATAGTAAAACTAAAGTTAAAAGATCTTAATCCAACATCACGAAAGATCGATCTTTTATGTGGGTTAGCAGTAAAACCTGTAGCACCAGTTACACCGGCTCTGATGTTATCCGGAGCAAAAGCATCTGCTAGAAGAGCTGCAGCTCCAGCTGCACCTGCATTTCTAACAGACCTATAGTTATCTGAAATACTAGAGGTTACATCATTAATAATATTTTTAATTGCGGTTCCAGTACTAGATCCTTTTTGAGCCATGGTAGATCTAGCAGCGCTTCCTGCTGCAAGTCCAATCATTCCTAAATCGATATTTTCATAGCCAATTTGATCAGCAATATTAATTGCTTGAGGAAGATATAAAGTTACTCCGGAGTTTCCACGAGAGTCTGCTGAAGGTGTAGTAATTGATGTAGTTGTATTAGCTTGTCCAAAACTCAAGTTAGGATTACCTGAAGTTTGTCTAGTAGTTGAACTAGTACTACTGGCCCTAAAGCTTACAGTGCCTTTATATTTTTCTCTGCCGCCACCCAGGTCTGCTGGAAAAGATACCATGTTTATTCCTAAATAAATACATATTGGTTTAAATTATTTATATGGCTTTACATGAAAACTTACAAGGGCAGATACAAGGTAAAGAAACCAGAGAAGTATTCAGGCGATCATACTCAGGTTATTTATCGATCATATTGGGAAAAGTTTGCATTTATGTGGTGTGAGAATCAGAATCAGATCAAATCATGGTGCTCTGAGGAAACTGTCATCCCGTATGTTAGTGCAGTTGACAATAAATATCATAGATACTTTGTAGATTTAAAAATCAAAACATCGGACAATAGAACTATCTTAATTGAGATCAAACCAAAAAAGCAGACTAAACCGCCAGCTGGTAAAAAAAGAACAAAAAGGTTCATTAGTGAGTCATTAGAATATGTTCGTAATCAGTGCAAGTGGAAAGCAGCTCAGGAATACTGTCTAGACCGTGGCTGGGAATTTCAAATCTGGACAGAAGATACACTAAGACAAATGGGAATGAAGGTATAAATGGCAAGCTTATTCGATAAGTTAGAACTAGAAGCATTTCGTGCTGGTATAACGCCACGATCACAAGAATCTATGAAATGGTTTCGACAGAAAGCACAACAACTTCGCCCTAGCAGATCTTCTCTGCTTAAGGATAACGCATTAACACTTAGCAATCGTCCTAGAGTCGGCAGTATGTTTATGTACTTCTACGATCCTAAGACAAAAGACACATTACCTTATTACGATAGGTTTCCGCTGACTATCATGGTAGGACCTGCGCCAAAAGGATTCTATGGTCTTAATTTACATTATCTGCCATTAGACTTACGCGCTAGATTGCTAGATTCCTTGCTGGACAATATAAATAATAAAAAATATGATGAAACTACTCGATTCAGATTGTCTTATGATATGTTAAATAGAGCGTCTAAGTTAAAAGCTTTTAAACCGTGTTTTAAAAGATATTTAACTGGACATGTTAGATCTAGACTCGCTCGCGTTGATGCACCTGAATGGGAAATTGCGACTTTCTTACCGACTGCCGACTGGGAAAAGTCATCGGCGAGAAGTGTTTATAGTGACTCTAGGAAAAAGATGAGAGCTTAATGGCTAGTATAGAAACGATCAAGGGAGCATTTGCAGGAGGTCCTGCGTTTCCTAATAGGTATAAAGTAATTATTCCTGGATTTAGTGCAGGAGATATACTATGCGATGCAGTTAACTTACCTGGACGTCAGATTACAACCAATCCTAGAACTATCGGTATGGTAACACAGGAACTACCATATGCCTTTGTGGTTGACCCTGTTACATTAATTTTCTATCTGGATGCTGCCTATAGCGCCAGAAAGTTCTTTGACGGCTGGCAGCAAAAGATCATCGGTACCGATACATACGAAGTATCCTATAAAAGTTCGTATGTTGAAGATGTCACTATTCAGCAGTTAGATAAAAAAACTGAAACTGTCATTCATCAGGTAAAGCTTTTAGATGCTTTCCCTAAGACGGTGAACGGCGTTGATCTCGGAAACGATCAGGCAAATACTATCGCTAGACTAAGTGTAGAAATTCAATACACTGACTTTGACATATTATAATATTGGAGATACATAATGGCTTTACCAAGAATCAATGAGTCGATCAAATACACGACTAAAGTGCCTTCGCTGAACAAGCAAGTCAGCTTTCGCCCATTCCTTATGAAAGAAGAAAAGATTCTTTTGATTGCAATGGAATCTCAAGATGAGAAGATTATTCTGAACTCCATCGTAGACACGCTGGAGGCCTGTATCGATGACAACATTAAGATTCGCAGTTTACCTGTGTTTGATATCGAATACCTGTTTTTACAGGTCAGAGCAAAGTCTGTAGGTGAGACGTCGGACATTCGCATCAAGTGTAAGTCTTGTGAAGAACTGAACGACGTATCTGTTAACGTAGAGAATATTAAAATCACAGTACCTCGCAAAAAAACCACGATTCAAATCTCATCTGATATCTATCTTGAAATGAAGTTCCCCAGTATTGATCAAGTGATCAACTCGGATTTCTTCAATCAAGAGAAGTCAATGACTGAACGTAACTTAGAATCAATTCAAGTATGTATCGATGCGGTGGCAGTCGGAGAAGATCGTATCGTCTTTGCTGATGAATCACAAGAGGAGATTGACAACTTTATCGACTCTTTAACTTCGGAACAGTATAATAAAGTACGTGAATATGTTGACAGTATCCCACAACTCAAGCATAAAATTGACTTTGATTGTACATCATGTGAAACTAAAAACTCAATTACTTTACAAGGAACCTCTGATTTTTTTTGATAAGCCTCTCTCATGAATCGTTGGTGAACCTATACAACACCAACTTCCAGCTGATGCACCACTTTAAGTACTCGCTGACTGAAATCGAAAATATGTTACCTTGGGAGAGGGAAATTTATATCTCAATGTTGGTTACGCACCTTCAAGAAGAAGCAGAGAAACAAAAGGCTAAGAACGCACGATGACAACATTAGCAGATATCAACCAGACCCTCGTAGATCAGGGTGAGAAGCAGGAACGAACCGTAGAGGCCATTGAGTCTTTAGTAGGCCGTATTGCCGATCTTGTAAATTTTGGTGGAAAAGGTCCTGACGATCAGCTCGATAAATTAGAAGACCGCAGGGAAAAAGCGGCCGAAGAGCGCAGAAATCGAATGGCTGGTATGGGCAAAGTAGTATCCGTAGTGAAAGAAAACTCAGGTCTACTTGCTAAACTCCTGGGAGGCGGCGCTTTACTGGGACTTTTGTATTTCAGCAGTCAAGAGTTTAGAAACGATATTAATGCGATTTTTGCTAGAGCTGGCAAAATAATCGTAGATACTATAAAGAATTCTTTACCTTCTTTACCAAATATATTCGATCCAGATAATCCAGATAACGGTATCGATCCAGCGTTATTGGGACCGGCTGCAGTTGCTGTTCCTACCGTTTTAGCTGGATCTAAGTTTATGGGTGCTGCTGCAGAAAGACAAGCCCTTCAAGGAAGAATCAATAGAGCTGTAGCAAGATCGGCAGAATTAGATCAGGAAAGATTCAATCAAAGAGATCAAACATCTAAAAGGGCTGCTTCTCAAAAAGCAGCTGCAAATTCTGCTCAACAAAGATTTTCTACTCAACAAAAGCTAAGTGCAATAAAACCTCAAGCAACACTCGGGCAAAGAATAAAAAATCTTGCTGCAGGTGCAGGAAAAGCATTACTCAATCCTAGAAACTTAATCCGAGGTGGTATTGTCACTGAAGGCGCATTCCAAGTACTCCGCCCTACTGAAACTACTGATAATACTATAGTTGGAGGAGCGCAGCAAGTTTTAGAATCTCCGGAACTGTATTCTCGGGGAGTAATTGAAGAAGCCGTGGCTATTATGCAAATGCAAAATGCCCGATATGAACGCGGGCAAAAAGGATTTGAAGGTACCGTCAAATCAGAATTATATAAGCCTGGTGCATTACAAGGAGTAGAAAACTTCTTACAGACGCAAAGAGATAAACCTATTGGTTTTGAAGGTGCTGCTCCCATTCCGTTTTTAGGAAGATTCTTCGGGAAAAACAATGTGGAATCTGTACCCGGAAGTTCCGGAATGAACATTATGCAGGCGACTGAAAATCTAGGAGGAGCTCCTGGAGGTGGTGCCACTGTCATTCAACAAGACAACAGCACCAACACTTATA
>Ga0206125_10000763_pt1 | contig 40098 bp, 35 predicted proteins | sample Helgoland_Spring_4_FD_148598 | JGI IMG/M metagenome (GOLD analysis project Ga0206125, IMG submission 148598) | Pelagic subsurface seawater microbial communities from Kabeltonne, Helgoland, North Sea - Helgoland_Spring_Bloom_20160331_1 | ecosystem: Environmental > Aquatic > Marine > Epipelagic ... | reverse complement strand
TCGACAAATGGATTGGGGCCCGAACCCGCTGGCTTATCGCCCATCGCGGCAAATGCCGAGCCAGACAAAACTGCAGTGGAAAAAACAGCTATAGATAATGCAGATTTAACAAATTTCATATCACTTACTTCCTTTAAGATTATTAATTATTAGTTAAACCCCCTCAAGATAGACCACTTTTTATACTGTTGAAGGCATAATTTATGGCCCTCAACTTATTATTTAATAACCCACATTTGCAACCTTGCGGCCAATGTACCATTAGTGTGTATTGCACAACTGGCTTATATCTCAGCTTGGCTACTCTTAATTCAAGCCCGCCTCTAATCGCGCCGCTAACAACATTGGACTTCTTTAATTTACCACTGAGACTTGATCTGGTTGGATTTTTAATTCAGCCAGCTTTTCGAGTAAACCTTTTATATTTTCTTTTCCAGATCCTTCATTAGCTAAACGAAGGCGTTTAACCGCAGCAAAAGCATCTCCTACCGTTGCTGTGTAGGGCTTTATGATAGTTTCGCTGAATACAACTGAATTATTGCTAGAGTCTGTTAGTGTATATTTGACATGGGTTGTTACTTCGAGATTTAAACCAAATAAAGGCTGATCAACTTTAATAAGCGTTATTTGCAGTTTGTATATACCAGAATCAGATAATAAGCCTTGCCTATCTAAAGACTCTTTGACAGCGCCAGAAAACGCCTCATTGCTTATCTCTGAAGTCCATGCAGGGTTCGTATTTTTCCCACCGCTAGTTTCTTCTACATCTACAGAGTTCTTTAATTTTGTGTCATAGCTCATTGGAACGGATGGTTCATAAACCATATTTTCTTTTTTTGCTCCAGATGCACAACCGAATAAAAATAGAACGCTGGTAAACAAAACTATAATTTTCATCCTTTTCATTTGATACTCCTATATTAGTGTTCTCATATTTCTACCATAGTTAAAAACAGTCAATCAATGAGGTAATCGATATTAAAAAGACCATCAAAACGACTTCGATAGCCCAAGAGAAAAGCCCGCCACCTCAACACCCACAGTATCAAAGTAACTCATATACTCAATATTCCACTTAACATCATTAACAAGTTCTATTTTTATATTGCTGGTGTCTTTGTAGTCGGCGTGGGAAAAACTGGCTAATGTTATGGCTAAGGTTGATATGATTATTTTCATTTGACTCTCCTTATCAGTATTTAAAAAGCATCATGCTTTTTGCTTATAAATTTTCGGGTAGCTTTAAGGAGTGACTCTTATGCTGTCATCTTTGACTTCAATTTTGGTGTCAGGTTTTTTTAACTTAACAAAATTAATGAGGTCTTCCATACTAGGATAACCTGGATCAACTCCAAAACAACGTGCATCATCAATAATAATCACATTCCCACTATGCTGACTATTAAAGATATGCTCAAGTTCTTCATATATAGGAGTTATCTTGTCTCCTTTAGCTGTTTCGCCTGCTGAGTAATGACCATCTAACCAAAATAATGCAGGTTTTTCGATTCTTCCAATCAAACTACCAATTTCAACACCACTATTACCTTGAATTATCTCCACTTTCGGTTCACCACCGAATCTTTTAAGGGCCTTACGATAAAGGTCTTCACTCAATTCTATAGAAAATATGTGGTTGAAATAAGGCTTCATCGCGTCAACCATATCACCATAATACGTTCCTGTTTCAACTAGAATATCAAGACCGTACTTTTCGGATAACGCCTTAATCGTCTGCTGCTTAATAACATGTGGAGGTGGAGAAAGCCTTCCTCCTCGCTCCCAATCTAAAAGCTCCTTTTTCTGTTTTTTCGTATTCATCCATTTTCTCAACGGGGTGTAAAGCCCTATTGAAATTAAAATGGATTTGAAAAGTTGCTTCATTTTTCTCTCCTTTATGAGTTGTCTGCAAAAAAAATATTTAATATGCTAATGAGTGAGCTATTTTTTATAACGAAAATATTTGTTTTTTTTATTCCATTAGAAAATTTGGCTGATCAGAATCATTCTCAACAAACTCATAGCGCAACGTTCTTCCGATGGCATCCTCAAGCTTTACAGGTGCCACAAACCCAGTTTTATGAACCGCAGAGCCAAACTGTGTAGTGCCTAAAAATTTCTTAACTCGAATACTGCTAACCGGCAATGACTTACCTGTGATCTTTGTAACACCATCGGCAAGATAACCAATGCCAATCCCAACAAATTTGGGCAATCTAATCCCTACATTGGCTTTACCAAACAATGCCTTACGGGCGGTTGAAACCAATGTGTTCATATCCAGATCAGGCTTATCAACATAATTATAAATATGTAAGCCTGGAGGGAAATCAAGGCTGGATTCCAGGAATGCTGCTACATTCTCAACATAGGCCATGGATTTACGGTTCTTGCCATTACCAAACATTAAAAACCGCTTCCTGGCGATCTGTGTAAATAGGTTGCAGACATTACCTCGATTACCCTCACCAAAGATGACTGTGGGCCTTACGATGACCAAAGAACGGTTGTCTGGGTCTTCCGCTTGCCACTTCTTATAAACCTGCTCTGCCAAATACTTTGTTCGGCCATAGTCATTAAAGTAGTTAGGCTCACCATCTTCACCTGTATCTGCAGGCGCAAAGCCATAAATAGCTACTGAGCTAGTAAACACGAGCTTATTGATGCCAGCTTGACGCGCATAGTTGCATAGCACCTCCGCCCCACCGACATTAACTTCGTCATAACGAGAAAGTGGCCGCACATCATCCCGATGAACCGCCGCTAAATTGATCAAAATATCACTCTCAGGAATGGCACGGTAATCTATTGAGTTACAAATATCCCCGATAACTGTGCTGTTGGGAAATGTCGTACTTGGCTGTGTATCAAATACAGTGAATTCCTTACCACTTCTGGCGAGCCTATTACATAATCGAGACCCAACGAAACCGTTTCCGCCAACTACAGTTATTGGTTTATCTAACATTAAGCAATCCTTGCATTGTTGTTAATTTAAGACAGGCCCGTATCGGTATCGATACTCAGCTGTATTTCCCTAAATTTAAAGTGATAGTGTTACTTTCTGAAAACTCTTGTTATTGAATTTAAGCAGACGAAAAATGCCGAAGAATACGGGCTATAGTGTAAATTATCCCTAAATACTCTGTAGTTATAAGCAAGATTTTTTAACTTCGATGAAGATAATGAAGTCGCGCCTCGATTGTAAATTACTAAAGATTCAGGAGCACTTTTAACAAGTCCTTGCGGGTTATTTTTTAATATTAATAGCCAGTAAACATAGTCCTGCCGCCGCCGCATAATTGGCATCTCTGCGCTTCCATTTGCTGACTTTCTAACTACCGCTGTACTCATCGGTATCCAATTAGAAATATGCATTGACCAGAAATTAACTTTTGGAAATGGGCTACGATGCCCAATTAGCCTTCCATTTTTAAAGATGTCATAGCCTGAAAAAACAATAACTGTATTTTCATCTTTCGCCATGATGTCCATTTGCTGCGCTAATTTATTATGCTTCCAAAGATCATCAGAATCTAAAAATGCAATAAATTGGGATGATGCCTTTTTTAATAGAAAACTACGTGCATATCCCGCGCCACGAGTTTTCTCACCCGACCAAGCTTTAATCAACTTATTGTTAGATTCCAACTCACGTATAACTATTTCGGTATCATCTGTAGATCCATCGTTATAAATCAATATCTCCGATATAGCATAGGTTTGATCCAAAACCGACTGAATACATGCCTGAATTCTTGAAGAAGAATTAAAACAGGGGATGATTACGGAAACAGTTATCAAAAGGGTAACTCCAAAAGATAATTACTATATTTACTTAACCAATACCATGAGATTACAAACAGGGAAAAGAGAATACAAAATTTTGTAAAGTAGACACCAATGAATAAAGTCTATATTGATGATCCCAATCAATAAGCATCTTATTTGGAGATAACCCAGTGATAAAGCCGAGGAAATTTTACTAATATTTCTCTAAGAGTATTGTTCAACACCCAAGGGACACTTGCTCGAATATTAGCCAGGGAGAAATCTGGGTGTGGATGCTGAAAAATATTATCTTTTCCCTTAATTTTTGTGTTGAGCAGGCTCAGTCTCTTTACTGAGCCAATTACAACTGCAGAATGTTTCTGATGCTCAATAATCCATGGTGAATCATCTTTATTAATCATCTGTTTAAAATAAGCAACAGACCAAAGACTGCCTACAAGAGAGCTCTGATAACATTCCTTACCAGATATAAGCCGAAAACCATCCCCAATTTCTTTTCCTATCGGGGGTGGGCGGCCTGTTACTCTGATATAAGGGTACTCACCCAAATACATTAGGGCCTGTGACACTGCATCTACCAAATCATTTGGCCTTACCAACAAGTCGTCAAACCAAATAAACACATACTGATCATCTTTTAGTTGGTTGATAGTATGATAAATATTACCTGTCCATCCCTTATCATTTTCACTTGAATACGAAATAAATCTCTGGTTGATTCCCAGCTGATCACATAAATCAACGAGCTGTATTCTTACTCTTTCTCCAATTACATCATTTGCCACCGAAAAATCACAATAACAATAGATGTCAGTATTTTTCATAATCACACTATCCTTCTAAATATTTTTCTCTGCAAAAGACAAGACAACAAAAACCCAAATAAAAAAGTTGTAAACAAAAAAGGAGAATAAAAAACAAATAACAGCATACAAATAGCTGCTTTCGTTAAGTAAATTAGGCCTGGAAATTGGTGTTTATAGCCATCGCCTGCATTAGCAAGAAATGAAATTAAAGCTAGAAATATTGACGTGAATAAAAAGCCAAAATCTTGTAGTAATCCTCTATAGAGTAGGAATATATTAGATCCACTATTAACATATTTTGTGTAGTGTCCCGACTGATCTTCTACGCCAAATAATTTAAAAACTGCAGTAAATGTGTTGAAGCCGTAACCAGAAAATATTTCTTCCGTACTTTGATTGAGCCACATTGCAAATGCCTCATGCCCACCAACAAAGTAGAGGTAGCTTTTTTCAATTAGCACTTCCAATGCATTATCATTATCTAAAAGCCTTAGGTAAGCCGAGAAGTAAAAAACAAAGGATATAATTACCAGTGTTTTAACACTTAAAGTCATTAGTTTTTTCGAACTAGTATTCTGATAATCTACTCGTTTCGCATAGAGGTAGTTTGCAGTAAATAGCACGAGAGCTAACAAAACACCCGCCCTAGCTAATCCAGATGACTCAACAAACACCATGAAGCACAAAGAAATGACTGCTAACCATCTATTTTTGTTTCTGTTAAAGGCGGGAGTTTCATTAAAGCATTTTTGCTCAGAAAGCCCCAAATGAGTACCAATAAGACCAAAATAGCATATGAAAAAGACTGTTCCTAAATTATAGATCATGCCCATGGTCTCACCACTGTACCTTGATATCGCTCTATTAAGAGCATAGCTAGCAAAGTCACCAGTAGTTAGCGCACCAATTATTTCATAAATAATGGGTGTTCTTAATAATAAATATCCAAGAAGCACAATTAGGATACTCATCGATCTGCATTCAGTAAATGTTATATATTCGAGATTAACTTTAGGAGTCAAAATATGAGCTAAATACCAGCCTATACCATAAGCTAATATTATAAAAAAAATAAATAATATCGGTACTAGACCCAACGAGGATCTAACAAAGAAAAATGGAAATACATGTACCAAGAAAAAGAATAGTGTGATTAACCTAGCCATTCTAAATTAAAAATAAAGCAGATAGAAAAAAAACTATGCACATCGAAGTGATTCGAGCACGAACAATTAATATCGTAGTAGAAAATGGATCTTTACTTTTATCAATTAATGTCGAAGCCCTTGGATCAAAATAGATAACTGACAATAATGTACCAGCAGCCGTCAAAAGTGGGGTTGACTGCATAATAGTTACCCGCCAATCATTAAATATTGAAGCAAGAACAATCATTAGATAGAACCCGATTACTATTATCAGATGTGACAGCAAGCTTAACCAAAATAGGTTTTTTTCTTCGGAAGGATTTACATCTACAAGCGATGTTCTTTCCCTATTAGAAGGAACATCTAATCTGGATATTTTTCGGCCCATAAAGAAAAACAATGCAATTGAGAATTTCTCAATTTTAGATGGTATATAAAGCACTAGAATTGCAAAACTTATAAAAATACCAGATACCATAAGAGGGAGAATACTGACAACTTCCGGAGACGTTCCGCTATCCAAAAGAAACCCGACCAAGGGCATCCCTATAAATGTACCCAACCTTGAAAAAGTCGCTAATTGCACATGCAGTGAATAACCCAATGAACTTAAAGATAAACTTGCACCAGCCGAGCGTAGAAAAAACCCAAATGTCTCAATAAATAGGCTTAAACCAAGCACAGAGCCCGAGATTATTAACAGTGTCACGACTTATTCTCGTCGGTTCCGAAATATATATTGCTTGATAGGCACCAATTTTCGAAAAATATTTGTCTATCTTTTTTGATTGTCTGAGATGTCGATACTGATCCTATATGCTCCACATCAATATCAGACACAGCCAGCTTTAAACCAGATCTGTGAATTGCTCTGGCAAAGAAAAGCTCCTCACAATAGAGGAACACTCTTGAATCAAAGATTGGAGTGCACAGTTTCAGCTGACTAACACGTAGACCGAACATTGCGCCATGAGCTGCATAGATTCCCTTTGACGGAATGTACTTTGTAAATCTGTATATGGCCTTCCATATATTCAATAGAATTCGAGACTTATATTTAGATGCTAATTTTGCCACCCACAAAAAATGCGCTTGAAAGGCCGTTAAAAAAGGGTTTCTCTGCTTCCCTCTCTCATAAATATTGAGCAATGGAACTTCAGAATGGCTTAGAGATTGCGCTGAAACTTGCAGAGGTAAAACATCAATATTACCGAATAACACGATGACATCCTGATCAAATTGGGGACCCTTATCGGTCAAGCTAATCACTTTCTCGAGGCCTATATTGAGTGCTGTACCATATCCGACATTATCCATCGCTATAAGCTTACATCCATCAGTTTCAGCGCACATTCTTTTAACCCGCACCAATTCTTCTTTAGTCGAAAAACAATCAACAATAACAATATGAGTAATAGCCTCTACAGCAGACCATTTTCTCAAATACTCTTTTAGGATTTCATGGGATGCATAGTTCACTCCAACTAAAAACATTTATTGGTCATCCAAAATAATAAAACCCATATGACTGTTGCCAGACCTCTGCTTGCGATAATTGATCTTTAACTTTTTTGCACCTCACCCTTCAACGACCGGATTTCCTTCTGCAACTTCTTATACTCCTCCTGCTTATACTTCAAAAACCGCTTGGCCAGCCGTGCTTTCTCTCGCACGCCTTTTGCCGTTAAGACATACATATGCCCAATCTTGCTATCGGGCTTTGCGAAACTGGTGTTTTTGAGGAAGCCAACATCAATCAGGGCTTTGACGACGTAATGGCCTTTGCCGAGACTGACACCGAGTTTATCGGCGATCTGGCGTTGAGTGAGTTCGGGGGATTTTTGCAGTAACTTGAGGGTGCGGTAATAGTATTCCTGGTTGTCCATAATCATGATATTTCCTCCTGGCAGGCTACCGCAGAAGCCCGTCATGAGCTCCTGCTTTTATATGACTTTGGCCGGTTTTCGGCCCATCGTACATTCCGTGAACGATGTGTTAAAAGTAGTACAATCAGCCGGAGTTGCCAGTTTATTTTTCGACAGTTCTGGCTAATGGTTTGCATTTGTTCAAGATCAGGCATCCACAGTTTTTTTGTTGCTCTGGGGCTGCTGGCTGTAGTGCCTTATCAGCACCACAAATATGGAAATCATGGCGCCCAACAGCACTGCCAGAATGCAGATCAACCCTCTTTTTGGGGTCGATTTTTCCTCGGGCACCATGGCGTGGCTGACGGTGACAAAGGCGTATTCCGGGCTGGCTTCGGCGAGCATTTTGTTTTTGATCTGCTCTTCAATTATTTGATAAAAGACTTCCTTCATGCCGGCAATGGCGGTTTTCTCAATCTGGGCTTCGAGGTATTCAATATTGCTGTTGGTCTGCTCAAGCTTTCTGTCGCGCATATAGTTATTGATGGTGGTGATATACAGGTCTACCCATTGCTTGGCGAGCATGGGGGAATAATGTTCGATGGATATGGAGATCATGCCGGTGTTTTTATCGGTTGAGACTGAGAGACGTTCGGAAAATTCTTTATACAGTTCCCAGCTGGTGGGTTCGATGGTTTTACCCGCTGGCGGGTTTCTAACCCATTGTTTTTGCTGGCTGTCGTAGAGGCTGCTGTTATAGCTGAGTTTATTGGTTTTTCTATTCCAGCCATCTGCGGCAAACACGTCTGCTGCAAGATTGTTGGTTTTGATAAATTCTTCGATAAAGCTCCATGATTGCAAGATTTCCATGGCGGCCTGGGTTTCTCCGCCCTCCTCTGCAGGCACTTTGATGCCGGCTAATGAGGCGAGCCCGCCAAACTGTGATGCCATGGCGCCCAACATTGAGCTGTTGCCGGTTTGGGCTGGGGAGACGACTGCTGTGGCTTGATATTGGTTGGGGATTAGCAGTGCGACTGTGACTGCGACTACGGCAAACAGGGCTGTGACGCTGAGGATGGTTCTTTTGCCTGACCAGAGGACGGTTGCGAGTTCTCGCAGGTCGATTTCGTCGTCTAGTGGCTGGCTGGTTGGCATATTATTTTGCATTGCTCTGTTCCTTGTTCAGGGGTGAACCCCAGCATTCGCTGGGGTGACCTTTGGATGCTGGGGTGACGTTCTTTGGATTGACTAAGCTTCTGCTAGACATTGCTGTTCCACTGTTTTGGCTATTCCGGTTTCAAAGGTTTCCTTTGGTCGCCAACCGAGTTCTGTGGCAATTTTTTCTGCGTTTATGGCGTATCGCCAGTCGTGGCCGGGTCGGTCGGTGACAAAGCTAATCAGTTGCCGGTGTGGTGCTGCATCTGGATTTTGCCTGTCAATCAGATCGCAGATCAGACGACAGATATCTATATTGGCCCATTCGTTTATGCCGCCTATATTGTAGGTTTCTCCTAACTGGCCTCGGCGTATCACGGCATCAATGCCGGAGCAGTGGTCTTCGACATACAGCCAGTCGCGTATATTGCTGCCGTCACCATAGATGGGTATCTGCTTTTGCTGTTGGCAGGCGGCAATAACGGTGGGTATAAACTTTTCGGCGTGCTGACAGGGGCCATAGTTATTTGAACAGTTGCTGGTGGTGACGGGCAGTCCATAGGTGTGGTGCCAGGCTCTTACTAGATGGTCTGAGGCGGCTTTGGAGGCTGAGTATGGCGAGTTTGGTGCATAGGCGGTGGTTTCGGTAAACGCTGGGTCTGTGAGTGCCAATGTGCCAAAGACTTCGTCGGTGGAGATATGATGAAAACGGCATTTGTTACTGTCGAGAGCGTTGATTTTTTGCCAGTAGGCTCTTGCAGCTTCGAGCAGTACAAAGGTGCCGATGACATTGGTCTGGATAAAGTCACTGGGGCCGCTGATGGATCGGTCGACATGGCTCTCGGCGGCGAAGTGGACGATGCTGTCGATTTGATACTGTTCCAGCAGTTTGGCTACCAGGGCCTTGTCACAGATATCTCCGCGCACAAAATGATAGCGGCTTTGATCGGGCAGTCCTTGCAGGTTGTCGGTGGAGCCTGCATAGGTGAGTTTGTCGAGGTTAATAATTTGTATATCGCGGTGATTGGCGAGCATATAGCGTATGTAGTTGCTGCCGATAAAGCCTGCGCCACCGGTGACAAGAATATTGTGCGGCTGGAAGTCAGTCATTGTCTTGCAGTGCTCCGAGAGTCTCGTTAAGGCTTTCTTGCCAGGGTTTTATGCTCAGGCCAAAGGTGTGTTCAATCTTGGCTGTGTCCAACTCAGAGTTGGCAGGCCGCTGTGCATGGGTGGGATATTCGCTGCTGGTGATGGGTTGTAGGTCGCTGACCTGTAGATGATTATTCCAGTACTGTTTATCGAGGCTGCGGGCCTGCTCGAAAATTGACTGGGCAAAGCTATACCAGCTAATGGCTTGGGGCTGAGCGAGGTTGTAGATGCCCCAGTGGTTGTCAACTTTTGGCAGTATTGCCAATATCAGTCGGACAATTTCTCTGGCGGAGGTGGGCTTGCCTATCTGGTCGTCGACAACCTTGAGCTTTTTGCGCATCGAGCCTACATGCAGCATGGTTTTTACAAAGTTGTGGCCGTATTCAGAAAATACCCAGCTGGTGCGAAAGATCAGATGCTTGCTGTGTATTTGACTGATGGCTTTTTCACCGGCCAGTTTACTGGCGCCATAGATTCCCAGCGGTGCTGTTGGGTCATCTTCAACCCAGGGGCCTTTTTTACTGCCATCAAATACATAGTCGGTGGAAAAATGTACCAGAGGTATATCCAGCCGCTGACAGACTTCGGCGAGGTTGGCTGGGCCGGCTTCGTTGACCAGATAGGCGCTGTCTTTTTCCGACTCGGCGAGATCAACCTGGGTGTAGGCGCCGGTGTTGATAACAAAGTCGGGGCGTTCGCGGGCGATAACGGTCTGTGCTTCATCGACACAGGTTACATCCAGATCGCCGCGACTGTAGGCGGAGAATTGAATCTGTCTATTGGCTTTTAGCTCGCTAACAAAGGCTTTGCCCAGCTGGCCGGCGGCGCCGGTAATCAATAACTTCATTGAGTTAGCTCCGCTACTAGTTCTGCAAAGCTCTGCCCTGCTTTATCTTTGTCCGAGAGTTTCGGGTTGGCTATTGGCCAGTCGATTTTTAGCTGTGGGTCGTTCCACAGCAGACAGCCTTCGTCGCTAGGGTCGTAGTAGTCGGTGCATTTATATTCAAAGTCTGCGCTGTCTGAGGTGACGATAAAGCCGTGAGCGGTGCCCGGGGGCAGCCAGAACTGTCGGTGGTTTTCTTCGGATAGCCAGACACCGTGCCACTTTCCAAAGCTGGGGGAGTCTCTGCGCAGGTCGACGATTACATCAAAGACTTCGCCGCGTACGACTCTGACTAATTTGCCCTGGGGTTTGGTTTTTTGAAAGTGCAGTCCGCGCAATACACCCCTGCTTGAGCGGGAGTGGTTGTCCTGCACAAAGGCTTGGTCGATATGGGCCTGTTTGCTGTAGCGCTCGGCCTGAAAGGTTTCCATAAAGAAGCCTCTGGCATCGCCAAATACCCGAGGTTCGATAATCACTGCGCCGCTTATGCCGGTTTCAATAATATTCATTTGTAGCCCTCGACGACTTTTTGCAGGTATTGGCCGTAGCCAGTCTTATGCAGTGCGCTGGCTTGTTTCTGCAGTCGCTGCTCACATATCCAGCCGCGCTGATAGGCAATTTCTTCGAGGCAGGCGACTTTTAGGCCCTGACGGTGTTCGACGGTTTGCACAAATTGGCTGGCTTCGAGCAAGGTGTCGTGGGTGCCGGTGTCGAGCCAGGCAAAGCCGCGGCCGAGCAGGCTGACATTGAGGTCACCGCGCTCGAGATAGACGTTGTTGATATCGGTGATTTCCAGTTCGCCGCGGGCTGAGGGCTTGATGCTTTTGGCGATTTCAATAACGTCGTTGTCGTAAAAATACAGGCCGGTGATGGCGTATCTGGATTTTGGTGTCTGGGGCTTTTCTTCAATGCTGATGGCTTTGCCTGCAGCGTTAAATTCAACCACGCCGAATCTTTCCGGGTCGTTGACATGGTAGGCAAAGATGGTGGCGCCCTGCTCTGTGGCTACGGCACTTTCGAGGATGCTGGTGAAGTGTTGGCCGTAAAAGATATTGTCGCCAAGTACCAGAGCGACATTGTCGTCGCCGATAAAGTCTTCGCCAATAATAAAGGCTTGGGCCAGTCCGTCGGGAGATGGCTGTTCGGCATAGCTGAGTGTTATGCCAAATTGACTGCCGTCGCCGAGCATGCGCTGGAATCCAGGCAGGTCGACGGGGGTTGAGATAATTAATATTTCACGAATCCCGGCCAGCATCAGTACTGACAATGGGTAGTAGATCATCGGCTTGTCATAGACTGGCAGTAGCTGCTTTGAGGCTGCCAATGTAATCGGGTGCAGGCGTGTACCTGAGCCGCCGGCGAGGATGATTCCTTTTGTGCCCTTCCTTTCAGTTTTATCCATAAACTGTTAACAATTCCTTTGTGTTTTCTTTGTTTTTTAAAGCGTTTTCTTTGTTGTCATCTCAAACCTATATGACATATCAGCACTATTAAAAGTAGTAGTTAAGCGATGCTGCCACACGTAATTTATTTTCTTGGCGACCAAATTCATCAATTATTTTATCTGTATAGCGTCCCTCAACTTCCAGCTCACCCCAGACAAATGCTCGCTGCCATTTTGCTGCGAGGGTATTAAGTGTTGTTCCTGTGGTGCTGATTGTGTGTACTGTTGGCGATCCGGTAAGACTATCAACATTGATATCACCATAGCTGTAGCGCGCTTCGATTTTATCGCCATTGGTTAGATAGCCGATGGCTCCGAGACTGGTAATACTGGAGTCATTGTCCCAGGTGGCACCTATGGATCGACCCTGATAGCGATAACCGGTGCGGTAGATACCATGGGTGTAAAGTCCGTTAAATCGCTTGGGGGCTGATTTAAGGCTGGTTTCATCGAACTCAATAAATACTGCGCCTTCAAACCACTGCTTGTTAAGACCAAACTGTATGCCGGCCTGATGAGCGCGCCTGGAAGGAAGCCCACCAGCTTCATCTTCGCCGACGGTCTGCCCATAGATTGATGCATCCAGCCAGGGAAGATCCCAGCGGATATCGATTCCGCCCAGCTGGTTACCCGGTTCATCAACCTTACAGGCAAGGTCGTCGCAGTTATCGGCGATGCCTGTCAACAGTTCGAAAAAGTTTTTAAGGCTTTCCGGCCTGCCCTCGCCTCCCCACTGGGCGCTGCGCCGCAGATTGATTTCCACTGCCTGAGTGGGACGAAAGCCGAGGGTCATGCCAAGCAGTTTGGCATCTTTAATAACTCGCTGGTCATCGAGTTCGGTGATAAACATTGAGGTGGTCCATGGCCCCAGCCATTCTAGGACTGGCAACTCAAATGGGTCTGAATAATTGCGCTGCAGGGTTAGGCCTGTGGTCGGTCGGGCATTATTGGTGAGGATTAAACTGCTGTTCCAGGATGGCCCCCACCAGCGTTCAATGCTGCCGATTGAGCCAATCCAGTTGCCCAGCACTACTGCGAAGTAGCTATTGTCGTAATGGCTGTTCTCTCCATCCCAGGGGCTGACTGTTTTGGTGACTTCAAGATTGTAGGCAAAGTGTTCTGAGATTGCGCTGCGACGCAGGCTGAGTTCGCCCTCCTCGCGGGCGCTGTCACCAAAATGACGTATCAGCTGTGATTGATTGGCTGCTGATAGCTTTACTGATTGCTGAGGGCTGTTGGTGCGGGTGGCTTTTCGGCCTGCACTTATCACCCGGGCAAAACTGTTCTTTAGCTTTTCTGGCAGGGTTTTGCTGTCAGTGGTTTCAAGGTCATTGAGAACCCCTGACCACATCAGCGGGCGGGTGTTGATCGGTACTTTAATAATACCGGCGCTGGATAGGCGCTCTATATCAACGCGTAAACCTGAATCTCTGGTGTCTAGCCATGGCTGTGCCTCAGCTAGATGAGCTGCGCTGACAGCAGTGAGCATAACCATTGCCAGCAGATAGCTTTTAAGTCTGCTGGTATAGAGTTTGCCTAAATGGCCTGGTGATCGTCCTGTGATCGACATCTGTATTTTCCTTTAATGGGCTACTATTTATACATTTTTTTAATCAATTATTTAAAACAATTGGTTAAAACAATTGCTTAAAAACTGTTTACCGCGGCTGCACCCAGTGCCAGCTGATAGATAATCGCACTGGCTTCGCTCCATACGGTTAAGGCGCGACGACGTTCAATATCCAGCGGCACAATAATCGTATCGCCGGGCTCAACCTGAATATTACGGCGCTTAAACCAGCCTGAGCGCCCAGGCAGGGAGACTGAACCATCGGCTTTAACGACGTATAGTCGTTTGCGGTCGGCACGGCGGTTAACTCCGCCGCTGAGATCAATATAGTCATTGATATTTAGCTGGCGATTAAATAGGTGTGCCGAGGGGTGCTGGATTTCACCGACCACGGATATTTCTTGACGGTACTCGGGAATGGCCAGCAGGTCGCCGTCTTTTAATGTCACGTCATCCAGGGTTTTATCTAATATCCCGGCCAGGTCAATAACCAGACGTCCAAGGGCTTCACTGGCTTCGAGTTCTGCGAGTATTTTTTCCGAGTCGTCTATTCCCGCCGATTTGCCTTCGTTGGCTTTCTCCAAGCTTTGTGAGGCTATATCGGCCCGCAGCCGCTGGCGCAGTTCCTGCAGCTGTTTGGCTTCCTGTTCGCGCAGACTGCTGCGGGTAAATACTGCAGCATTTATATGGGCGAGCTCAGTGAGACCGCCGGCACGTTCGATAACGTCGGATAATTTCTCGCCACGTTTAAATCGGTAGTTACCGGGGAATCGCACTTCACCCATCAGGCTGATGCTCAGGCTTTCGCGAAATTCGGGGATGGTGCGTACCGAGATAACATCATAGGGCTGTAGCTTCAGGTCTTTGCTCGGGTCCTTGAAGGCTTCGGCTAATCTAATCGCAAAATGATCCGCAGTGGCTCTTTCGACATTGCTAAAGTCATGCCGAGAGAGTTCGATTATCTGTGTGTAGGCCTCTTCTTTAAGCCCTCCTGCCGCCGCTATAAGCTGGGTGAGAGTCATCTCTTTGGTCAGTGGATATTCACCGGGAGAACGGACGGTGCCGGTAATCGTGGTTATCTGTGCCATCTCTCCAGATCTCGACTGCTGTTTCAGGGACTTGATTAATTCAGCAATACTGGCGGCGCGATCGGCATCATTGGAAAATATCATTAATTCATCGCGGGGAAGGAAGTTGATATTGGCTCTGCTATCAGGATCGGCAAGCACGGCACGCAGGTCGATAAATAGTGGTTCAATCTTGCCAACTGGCGGCAGTTCGCGGCGGATTAGGGCAAAGTCGAGATCTGCATTGGGCTTTAGGCTTTTAATGCTTTTTACCAGATCTGAAATACGCAGGTCCTGGCGCCATAAAAACTCGCCGGGGTGATGCACATGACCCGAGACCTTTACGAACATCTCCTGCTGCTTTACGGCACTATCAATGACTAATAGGTCGCCGCTTTTTATAGCGGTCTTTTGGCCATTTCTGGTGCTTAAATCTATATCGATTACCGCCATAAACCCTGTGTCAGTGACACGATGAATACGCGCGCTTTTGGCGAAGGCTGTGGGCTTTAATCCGCCCCCCAGTTCGATAAGCTGTTGCGCTGTGACCGATCCTTTTAGTTCATAGATTGCGGGCCGTCGAACTTCTCCGTCGACAGAGGCGGTTTGCTTGACGGTGGGTATATAGATGGTGTCGCCAGATTGCAGCTGTGCGTCGTCAGTGGTGTCGCCGTGAAGCAATAGGTCGTAGAGATCGAGCTGCGCAACTACTTTGCCGGCGCGCTTTAACTGCAGATTGCGCAGCGAGGCTATATCGCTGAGTCCACCGGATAGAAACAGGGCGTTGGTGATGGTGGAGAGGGCTGAGATAGTATAGGTGCCGGGCTTGTAGGCTTCTCCGAGCATAAACACTTGCATTGAACGCAACTGGCCGAGGCTGATGCTGGCTTGAATACCGATTATCTCTTCTTTAATTCGCTGCTGTAGCAGTTGCTTGGCATCACTAAAGGTCATACCAGCCAGACTAACTGGCCCCAATTGAGGGAAATCTATTGAGCCGTCGCGGTTGATTTCAAGGTTGTGGGATTCATTGATCTTGCCATAAAACAAGACTTTTACCGTGTCCCCAGGCCCGAGTACATAATTGGGCGAGACCGGTATTCGCGATGCCGGTTCAAAGCTTATCGGCTCACCAGCAAACAGGTCATAGCCAAAGGCGCGCAACTTATCTGGCTCGGAGCTTTCAATAAATTTTTCAACAGTCGGTAAGGGTATTGGCTGGGTTTTATCCGCGGCGGTTACTCTCTCGCCGCGCGGCAAGACCAGCTGTTTATCGCTGCCTGCACCTTCAGGTATTTCAAACAGTGTCAGGCTGCTACAGAGCTTGTCGATATCGTAGCCAGCAGTTTTGGCCAGGCGCTTGTTGGATTCACTAAGACTGCTGCACAGCTGGCGGGCCTCTTGAAGGCTTGCCTCTGCGCCATCTGGTATCTCTTGTGCTGACAGCAATGTGCTTATAGTAATTAGGCTTATTGCGGTGCAGAAAGCTAAAAGGGATTTGTTCTTAATCGTAAACAGTTCCATGTTATTTTATCTCGCATCCATTCAAATTGTGTTTGCTATCCTGTCGACAGCGGCTTATTTAATAACTGAGCTTTTCTATATTTTTTTTAACTCTTATCCGAGCTGCCACCTTTTGCAGACAGGCTACTCAAGGGTATTGATGCCTCTACCTGTTGATTTAAGAGATTGATCAAAACCACGGCGCGCTGGTCCCCGTCGATCTGTGAGAATACGGCATTGAGGCCTCTAAATGGCCCGTCGATAACGTCCAGTTGGTCACCGACCTGTGGGAGGTTGGATACCAATTCTGCACTGTTGGGGTCGGTGCGCTTTTGCAGCTGTTCGATTAATCTGTCTGGAACCATAACTGGTGAACCAGCACAGGTGACAAAGTGGCTGACGCCTCTGGTCGAGCGAACTGTGGTTGCTGATACTGAGGTTTGATTGAAGTTTACAAATAGATAACCGGGAAACAGGGCTTCTTGCTTTACTACCCTGTTGCCACGGGAAACTTTTTCCACACGAATCATAGGACAGAAAGAATCTACGCCTTGACGCTCTAGATTCTCGACTGCCCTGCTCTCTTGCCTTGATTTTGTCTGGAGTAAAAACCAGTTTCCCATACTCATATCCCTGAGTTATTTAAGCTTATAAAATTATACCTGATCCAATAGAGAAAGAATTTGATTCTCGCACTTGGCCAGCAGTTCCGTGTCGCCTCGAGTTTCCAGATTGAGTCGCACATAGGGTTCGGTGTTGCTCATACGCAGATTAAAGCGCCACTCGGGGAATTCCATGGAAACCCCATCGGTGGTGTCGATAATGCTGGCAGTCGCTTTATAGTGATCGTGAACGCGTTTAATCGCCGCTTGAGGATCGTCGATTTTGCGGTTTATCTCACCGGGCGATGGATAGGCGACGACCATATCATTAACCAGCTCTGATAAGGGTTTGCCAGTACTGCAAATCAGTTCCATGACTAATAGCCAGGGGATCATGCCGCTGTCGCAGTAAAAGAAATCACGGAAATAGTGGTGGGCACTCATCTCGCCGCCGTAAACAGCGTCTTCAGAACGCATACGCTCTTTAATAAAGGCGTGACCGGTTTTTGATTGAATGGCTTGACCGCCATTTTTTTCAGCAACTTCTATGGTGTTCCAGGTAAGGCGCGGATCGTGAACTACTTTGGCACCGGGGTTTTTCTTGAGGAAGGCTTCTGCCAATAGGCCGACAATATAGTAGCCTTCGATAAAGTTACCTTTTTCATCAACAAGGAAGCAGCGGTCGAAGTCGCCATCCCAGGCTATACCCAAATCGGCGCCGTGCTCCAGTACGGCATCGATAGTCGGTGCGCGATTTTCGTGGAGTATGGGGTTGGGAATACCATTGGGGAATGTGCCATCTGGCTCATTGTTGATTTTAATAATGTCGATTGGCAGGTTGAGCTGGGCAAAGCGCTCTTCGATGGCATCTACCACATGGCCTGCGGCGCCATTGCCTGCGTTCATAACTAATTTGAGCGGTGTAATTATCTGTGGGTCAATATAGCCAAGCAGGTGATCGAGGTAGTCATTGAGGATTGAGACCTGCTTGTAACCACCGCGCTTGTCCGCATCGACGTCGGCAAATTGATTTTCTTCAGCCATGCGCTTGATATCGAGCAGGCCGGTGTCTGAACTGATGGGCCGTGAACCTTCACGAATCGGCTTCATGCCGTTGTAGTCCATGGGGTTGTGGCTGGCGGTAACTTCAATGCCACCATCGGCATTGAGGTGCGAGGTGGCGAAGTAGACTTCTTCTGTACCAACCATACCTATATCGATAACGTCTGATCCGGCGTCGCGAATACCTTCACTAAGAGCTGCTTTAAGCGCTTCACTGGTCAACCTGACATCGCCACCCAAAACAATCGTTTTTGGCTTTAAAAATTCGGCGTAGGCACGGCCAATGCGATAGGCAACTTCCTCGTCCAACTCGGTTCCCAGTTGACCGCGGATATCGTAGGCCTTAAAACAGGTTAATTCAGTCATTCTTCTCTCTCGTATTAGGTTCTTGTACGGCTTCTATCAAATTTTGCCAGATGTATTATTAACCAGCTATAACAGTGTAATTCCGTTGCCAATAAAATTTAGTAAACCGCAACAGACAACTGCGCTGCAGCTATGCTAAAAAGTATAGCTTAGATTATTCATATAGCTAGAATGGCCAGATTATTGGCACGCAGAATACTACCAGAATGCCGACCAAAATACTTAGAAAAACGCCAACCCTGAAGTAATCGGAAAAATGGTAACCCCCGGGCCCCTGAACCATTAGGTTAGTCTGGTAACCAAAGGGAGTCAAAAAGCTTGAGGAGGCGGCAAACATGATGCACATCACAAAGGGCAGCAGGCTGACATCGAGCTCGGTGCTCAGTGCCTGGGCCAGAGGAAACATTAAGACCGCCGCGGCATTATTGGTGATCAATTCTGTGGCTGCGACTGTTACCAGATATAAGAGCAGTAAATTCAAAAATGGGTTGCCATCGGCCAGGGACATAATGCCATGGGCGGCTATATCGGCTAATCCGGTCTTTTGCAGGGCAAAACCCAGAGACAGCGATGCGCCAATCGCTAGAATAACCCGCATATCAATACTGCGCTGGGCAAATTCCAGGGAGATACAGCGGGTTACTGCCAGTGCTGCTACCAGGAGCAGTGAGGCTGAAACCAGGGACATAAGTCCCATCAGCACTACAACAATAAATACGCCCAACAATCCGAGGGCCACAGGTGCCTTGCTGACATCGGGAATTGTCGCATCATCGATTCGACTGAGTAACAGAAAGTCGCGGTTGTAGCGATGGCGACGAACAAAGCCTCGAGCGGCTTCAAGCAGCAATGTGTCACCGGGCTTGATCACAATATTGCCGACCTTTTCATTGATCCGCTTGCCATTGCGCGAGATAGACAGGATTACGCCACCAAACATGGTGCGGAAGGTTGTTGCCTTTACCGACTTGCCAATCATATTGGAGACTGGTGAGACTACTGCTTCGATAAGTGCCCGACTGCTGTAGGGAATATCCAGCTCCAGCACTTCACTCTCGGCTGGGGCCAGGCCGCGAAACTGACGCAGCTCACTGACCGCTTCCGGCTGACCGACAAACACCAAAATATCATTGTCGCCAAGAATTTCCTCTGGGCCGACTGCTGGAATCACATGACCTTTGGATTGGATTTCAGATAAGAAGCTGTATTGCAGGTGGCGCAGTCCAGCATCGGCAATCGACATGCCGCACAGGGCACCGCCCTCTTCCACACGCATGGATACAGCATACTGACGGGTATCGACCAATTCTTCGCCGAGGCTTTTGCGCTCGGGCAATAAACGATGGCCGATTAAAACAAAATAGCCGATACCCAGTAGCACCAGAGGTATACCCACTGCTGCGGGACTAAACAGGCTTAGCTGTTCGGCTTCTGCAGAACCCTGCAACATGCCGACTATGATGATATTGGTACTGGTGCCAATCAGGGTGCAGGTGCCACCGAGAATTGATGCGTAGCTAAGGGGAATTAATAGCTTGGATATGGATATGTTATTACGTCGCGCCCAATCCTGAATTAGCGGAATAAATATGGCGACAACCGGGGTATTGCTGATCACCGAGCTACTGACGGCAACTGGGGCCATTATCAGCGGTATAGCGCCTTTGACTGATCTGTTTTTGCCCAGCCAGCGCATAATCCACCAGTGCAGGGCTCCGCTTTCTTTAAGTGCCGAGGAGACAATATAGAAAGAGGCGATAATAAATAGAGCGGGGTTTGAGAAGCCGTGAAAGGCTTCGCTGGGTGTGAGTACTCCAAACACCAGCAGCGCTGTCATGCATACGGCTAGGGCAATATCCACAGCGAGGCGGCCGCTGATAACGACAGCCAGAAAACAAGCCAGGACTGCCAGTGTGATGATGGCATCTAAGCTCATTTAATAATCTTCACTGAAGCAAAAAGCGACGTAAAAAAATCTGTTGTGCGCACGTAAAAAACCCTCAACATAAACCAGCCGGATTATTCTACATTAACCCATTCAGGGCAATGCTAAGCCTGGTTTATTTCAACTATTTTGGCTTCCCTTTGACGCAGAAAATCCAGTGTAAAGATAATTAAAATAGAGAGAATCAGTCCTACAATCGTGCCAGTCAAGACGAAAACTAGGTGCATTGGGCTGGATTTTTTCTCGGCCACCATACTTGGGCTCACCACAACAAAAGTATGCTCTGGTGTAGCCTCTGAGATCATCTTGATCTTAAGCTGCTCCTCAATGATCGTATAAAAAACCTCATGCATTTCAGTCAATGACGTTTTCTCAATCTGGGCCTGGAGGTATTCAATATTAATATTGACCTTGTCCAGTTTTCTGTTCTGCATATGTTTATTAATCGATTTAAAGTATAAGTCCACCAACTCTTTGGCAATATGTGGCGAGTAATAATCAACACTCAAGGTGATCAAGCCACTAGCATCGTCTGAAGTAATGGTTAACATGCCCAAAAAATGTTGGTATAGCTCCCAACTGGTCGGTTCTCTTAACTGATTATTGGCATCCTTAAGCAGCCACTGGTTGCTCTCTTCATCATAGTAATTGCCATCAATGAGTATACGATTTTCCTGTTCATCCCAACCGGAAGCGGCATAGACCTTAACCTGCAGATTATTGTCTTCAATAAAATCTTCCACAAACTGCCAGGATTGCATTATCTGAAGAGCAATTTTGGTATCGATACTCTCGCCAACTCCCAGACTTACACCCGCAAGCGAGGCAAAACCACCCAACTGATTCAATGTGCCGGACAGGCCACTGTTTTCTGAGTCGGTTGGCGCTAGAACTAAATCTGCTGTGTATTTGTTGGGAAGTATCAGGGCAATCACAAGCGAGATGGCAGCAAAAAGTGCTGTTATTGAAAATAGTAATTTTCGAGATTCCTTGATCACTCGAAAAACATCATTTAAATCAATTTCATCGTAGCTTGCGCCTTGATTAAGATGGTTTTGCACAATAACTCCCAGTTTCGCCTGCAATTATATTTTGACTTATCGAAGTCATTAAAAGCTGCTGAGTGCTGCAGCGCTCAATGCCATTTGATAAATTATTTTACTCACTTCAGCAACCAGCGGAATTCCATCCATTTCAAACATATCCGCATTCACAGGAACAACAATGGTATCTCCGGGCTGAATTTTTTCAGAGGGCCCGATAAACTTAAATAGGTTACGGCTTGGCACAACAACTGCGCCGCTGGCTTTAACAATGTAGATTGCATTTAAATCTGCGCTATCTTTTAGGCCACCACTTTTTTCCAGATAGTCGCCAACTGAAAGCCTGGGATTAAATAAATAGGAAACCGGGCGGTGTACCTCACCTAAAATAGTCACTTCCTGGCGAAGTTTGGGCACAATCAATCTATCGCCCTCTTCCAACAAGATATCATCTGACCGCATTGACATAATATCTCGCAACGGGATAACCAGGCGACCTGTAGCCTCTGCGGTCTCAAGCCGCTGAGCAACCTGTTCTTGCATAAGCAACTGCTTCTTACTAGCAACTGTATCCTCAGAGAACTGCTCACGACTCTCAGCTAAAGCTTGTTCATCAAACAAATTCTTTAGCCTTTCAATTTCCTTGCGCTCTATCTCCTTCAGGGATTCTCTTGTAAAGAACGAGGCTTCTATATGAGCAAAATCTGTAAAACCACCTGCACGTTGTATAACAGTGCCCAACATTTCACCCTGTTCAAAATAATAATCGCCGGGAAACTTAACCTCACCCTCGAGGGTTATTTTTCTGGTCTCACGAAATTCGGGAATAGCTCGAAATGACACTCGATCAAGTGACTCTAGTTCAAGCCCTGAAACTGACTCATTACCCTTAATTGAAAAAGGAATGGAAATAACTTCTGCAATTTCAGGATTGGAAACATTTACCCGCGACAGCTCTCCCGCCTGAGTGTAGGCCGAGGCTTTGAAGCCACCGGCGGCTTTGACTAGCGCAGAGATATCCATACCCTTGGACAGGGGATAGACACCTGGGAATTTGACTGTACCAGCGACTTCTACCGTATTTGATAACTCGACAGAACGCGCTTGCGCCTTGAGCTTGTATAAAACCAGCTCTAAACGCTCAGTGCGAATTTCATCTCGAGCAAATAATAAGATTTCATCCATGGGCATTAGGGGGAAATTACTCGGGCTATTTTTTCCCAATAACTTATCTAAAGATAAATTAATGACCTCTATATTGCCGCGAGGAAGAGTCGTCCTGACTAAAATCCCATAGTCATAGGGTGTGTGATCGATCGAAAAATTACCCGCAGACTCAACTAAATCCAAAACTCTCATACCTTGGGTAAGGGGGTATTCTCCCGGCAATCTGACAGTGCCTTCTATGGATACCACTTTTTCCAATTCACCTGCCTGGGCCTGGGCTTTAACTGCAGACAAAACAGCGTCCAGCTCAAGACCTCTCTCAGTATTTTTTGAGAAGATATGTAGGGTATCTCGCGCAGACAGACTGATATTCGCTTTCGGGTCGTTACCGAATAGTATCTCTTTCAGATCTATTTCAATAACTTCAAGGTCACCTATCGGCTTTGTCTCGCGAGAAATTAACGCATAATTGAGATCGAGGCCGGGAGGAAACTTTTCAATGCCACCTAAAATATCGGAGACTCGCATACCCTCTTTCCACTTGAACTGACCGGGGTGATAAACATGGCCGGTAAGGGTAACAATGGATTCTTTGCGTTCGACAATGCTGTCAATAAGCAGGGAATCCCCACTTTCAAGGACTAAAGACTGACCTTCGGATTTTGTCAGATCAATATCGACGACGGTCATAAAGCCATCGTCATTAATTCGCTCGACTCGCGCGCTCTGCGGAAATGCTTTAGCGCCTAAACCACCAGCTAGTGCAATCAAATCTGCTGCTGTAGTTTCACCTTTAAGTTCATAAATTGCAGGTCGAAGAACTTGCCCGTCAATTGAAACCCGACCAGCGACTGTAGGAATGTAAATAACATCTGACGCCTGTAGGCGAACATCTTTTGATGTGTCACCCAGGATTAATAAGTCATACAGGTCGAGCGTTGAAATCAATTTACCTGAACGCTTGAGCTGAATATTTCTAAGGGAGGCTATATCACTGACGCCACCACTGCTAATCAGAGCATGAGTAATAGTGGATAGTGATGAGATAGTGTACGCACCGGGCTTGTAGGCCTCGCCGAGAACAAAAATCTGCATTGAGCGAAGCCTGCCCATGCTGATACTGGCCTTGGTACCAATTATCTGATTTGCAATGCGCGTTTGGAGCATTTCTTTGGCTTCGTTAAAGGTCAGCCCAGCCAGTCCGACCGGACCTAGCCCTGGAAAATCTACCGAACCATCTCTGTTAATTACGATTTTAAATGAGCTGTTAGTTTTGCCATAAAACAAAATCTCCAATGTGTCATTGGGCCCTAACAAGTAATCAGCAGGCACAGGGACATTATCAATTGGGGCAAAGGTACTGGGGGTATTGGCAAATAAATCAAAGCCAAACGGATTTAGATTATTCTCTACAGGCAAAATCTCAACAATAGGTACGACCAAGGAAGAGGCGCTTACAGGGGATTCTTCATGTTCAGATTCATCTGATAAAACAGTTTGTCGCGGGTACAGTGGAAATTGCTCTGGCTGGATACTTTGTTCGTTTTCCTCAACACTGGAATCTTTGTCACCACAGAGTTGATCAATATCGTAACCTGCCATCTTGGCCATAGCCCGACTTTGACTGGTTATGTTCTGACAGGCCTCATCGACTTTACTGGCATCTTGACCATAGCTTAGGCCCGAAACACAGGTAGCCAACAGCAGTGACTTAATTGCCCATAATAATTTTCTTGTTGTTGCTTCCATAGGAAATTGTCTCTGATAAAGCATCTAATTTAAGTGGGTTTAGTCACTAATTTTTATTTAAAGTAAGGAACGTATTGGTATCTATAACAGCCTGTCTTATATAGATAATATATCCCTTATCATCTGTGATAATGGCGTTTGAATATGATCTAAAGTTTCTACAGTCTTGATTAAATTGGAGCATATTAGACCGCTTAACTGAACTCCACGGGTTACAATAATGCTCTCCCACTAGAGTGTTGCCGCGGATAAACATTCTGCTGCTATCATTATCGACCACTTTCCAGCTTGCTCGATTGATACCCAAACCAGTTACCTCTGTTATCGACCAACCGTTAAAAAAAACTTTATCGCCGAATTGGTTTGAGAATAATGTTCCATCGGGATTTGAAACAGCGTAGACAGTTGTACTGTAGTTACCATAACTCATTGTCCAGCTATGTCCTTGCAGGTCTACAGAGGGTTCTTGGAAGGTTGCGATAAGTGATGAAATCTGGCTTGATCGTATAGAGCAACTCTGCACAACAGATGCCACGACCAGCGCTGTAACAATTGTTATTAATGCTTTCATGGCAGTCTCCTTGGCAAGTTTTCATCAAGTGTATCGTACCTTACACTTCGAAGATTCCACCAGATATTACCACTGAAATCTTCCAACCTGGCACCACCATCACGCTGTATCGGCCGCACTCGCGTTGAGTAGCTTGTACGAACATTTCGACCCAAAAACTGATCTAGGGGAACCTTTAAAAAGATACCTTTATCGAAGCTTCCCTCACCGAAATCTTTAGATGACACATCTGTAAAGGTTGTCCACAGACCTATCATCCAGCCGTTGGAAAAGGTTCGGCGCATCTCTAAGGTGGCACCATTATCACCCGCCAGGTAACGACCTGCATGCAACGCTAAATCAAAGTTGTAGAAGGGGGATGCCCAATACGCACTGGCAAAAGCTGTATTGGTTTTATAATCAAGCAGCTTGAAACTCTTATCATAATCTCGCTGCTGAACTCGATTAGCACTCAAACCAAAAGCCAGGCGAGACCTGTAGGGTTGATAGAGCAGCTCAGTGCCAATTCCGCTGTACATCTCTTCGAGAACACCAGCGAACATGCGATAGTGCAACTCGGAAGACAGGCTACCGCGCTTTTCAAAAAACAGTGAATCTACACCAGTGTCGCCCTCACTTAAGTAGCGGGCAACATCCGAACGTACATGAGGTAATACTGAGTCGGACTGGCGATTATTCTCATTAAAAGTATTGTCAATATCGATCGAGTAAGAACCCCGTAATGCCCAGTTATCAGGCAATGGGAGACTGATACCTAACTTTGCATAAACCTGATAGCGCACAGGATCGTCTGGATCAAAGAATTGAAATCTGGTTGACAGGTTGGCATCAATAAATACCTTATTTTGAGCAAAATTGGTTTTAAACTGAGGCGCGGCTGGCTTTTCAACTTCAGCAATAAGTGGCTGGCGTCTAATTGTATGCTTAAATTTTGAAGTATTTCTTGAGGGTCTTTCAATGTAGACACTGTGAACCTGGTGACCTTCTTCCTCGACCACAATCCTAAATATTTTAGCCTGCAAGGGTAGGTGCAAATCAGCTAATGTGCTCATTTCATCGATTGCATCAACCCACATTGGGTAGTGTCTGTTACCCATAACAATAGTTGCTATCTGGGTAGAATTATCCACCGTTGCTTCAACTAGAATCAGCCCTGAGCGTTCAACATCATAGAGAAAGCGATCGTACCAACTGCCTCCACTAATCATTGGAGGTAAGTCGGAATTGCTGATATCGAGGCTGGATTTATACAAAGGTTTTTGTCGACGCGGCGGGGCAGCCTTTGTATCTAACGCTGCAACCAGACTAATACCCCACTCTTGATTGTGTTGGCGCGACAAACTCAATTCAACACCAGGCTTTGGCTCCCAGTTCAGGGCCATACTCCAACGGCTTTTGGGTTTTAGACCGCCCAGGGGTACTTCAAAGGCTTCGTAGGTATCCGGGTTATATTCCAGCATCACCGACAGAGGAAGGGATTCCATCTGGTAAGAGGCACCACCAAAAATGCCAACTTCTTTACCTCTAAAAAATAGTCCTGACTGTAAAACACCTGTTGTTGATTCACCTGAAAACTCTTTCTCTCGCTCGGCGAATTTTTCCGAGAGAATCCTCATCGGGTTAGATATTGCACCGGTGCCTGCAAGCCGCCCCCAGCCCATACCAAGAGTCAGGTCAAAATTACCCACAGCTTTAGATGCCACTAGGTACTCGGAACCAAATATACCAGTACCGACTAAATCGCGAATTCCAACAGCAACCTGGGGGATATAATCCTGCTCAGACCACAGGCGGACTTTTAACGCATAATTACGGTCGTAGTGGACGAATTTATTAAAACCGGTGTAACGAAAGGTGCCTTCAAGCCAAGGAGTGGCCTGATAGGTAACAGCATAAGAATTAGTTCTACTCTGAATAGCTATCGTCGAGGTAAGAACACCATCAGAAGACATTCTGGCGGTAGGCGTATCAATAAGCCCAATAGTGCCATAATCAGAGGCCGCGATGGGCATGGATATAAATAATAACAAGAGGACTTTAAAGGGCAGTACTGCTTTCAAAATCAACATCCTAATAAAGGGCGACAAACCTTAATCCCCCACTTCTCAAGTAGGACATTAGTTATTTAAGTAGAGCTGGTAGAGTCTGTATCCGTCGTCCCTGTTGTACCTGTTGTCCCTGTTGTACCTGTTGTCCCTGTTGTCCCTGTTGTCCCTGTTGTACCTGTTGTTCCTGATGTCCCTGTCGTTCCTGATGTACCTGTCGTTCCTGTTGTGCCTGTCGTTCCAGCACCGTCATTTTCGATTCTATTAATAATACCCGCACCAATGATTCCAAGAGTAATGGCTTCATTAGCAGTTATTTCATCGACTTCACCTGCTGGAGGACAATCACTTTCACAGTCAACTCCATTTGAAGAGGAATTATCTTGTGAAAAAGAAAATGGGGCCAGCAAGCTTAAAAATATAACAAGAGGTAAAGCTTTTCGAGAGCACATAGTTAAAACCTAAAATCACAGTTATCGATTAATGGCACTATGCATAGCCACGCCTAAAAACAGCGAAGCTATACATACCTTAAAAGATAATCACTAAAAACACTCAGCCATGATATGGATTTGCACTACCCTGTGAGCTTAATAAGGCAAAAGAACCGGATATGTTCTAATTTTTACTAATTGGTACCTACTGTACCCGAGTTACCTGCGCCGCCGGTAGTACCTGTAGTACCCGTAGCGCCATTGGTGCCTGTAGTGCCCGTAGTACCAGAATTCTGGCGAGCAGAGACAATAACTGCGGTACCCACTATGCCAAGCGCAACAGCGGTGGCAACAGGAAGACCTGCAATCTCTCCTGCAGCAGGAGCCGTATTATCAACTTGCTCAGAATCTGAGCTGACAGTTTGTGAAAACGCCGCTGGCGCTAAGAGCACTCCAGAGAGAGCTAGCGATAATAGATTTTTCTTAAGCATGTTTTTTATCCAAGTAAAAATTTTTGTTCATTAGCCATACTCTATCACGCATATAGCCATTAATAATAGGTTTTTTTACACCCTTAAAGGTAAGTAGTTACCTTATATTTAAAGCTTTAATCAATTTTTCGCCACCTTGAGATTTAACTGCATTTTCAAGGGGTTTTGCAGCCAGAAGACTGGCACCTCGACAGTGATAACGCAGCAGTCGATGAGTCGTTAGTCGCGAGGTTCTTCCCGGAGCCACAGTTCGATCTTTAATAAAATACATATTAAAGGCTAAAAGCTGCTCAGATTTATTATGGCGGCTATTCCAATCTCTGCAGACCCAGGCAGCATAAGGCTTACGATGCTTTGCGTTGCGCTTGAGCCACAAGAAATTCATATATTTGCGCCAGCGATAGCTTTTAAATTGCTCACTACTCTCTGGGCGATCAGCGGAGGGCAGCTCGATCTCATCGGCAGAAATATTGACCAATTTGCCATTGCTCAGCACGCCCGGCTGAATAAACCAGCCATCGTTCTTTTGCGGATAGGGGGCGAACATACTCCAATACTGTTCGAGCCGCAGTCCACGATAGATCGGATCAAAAAATCTTGGTGCAGGAATTCGGTAGCCTTTGGTAACCCCTGTATCCATACCATGCACCGGATTCCAAACCTTGATCGAGGAAAGATTTTGCCAAAACAGCAGCGCAGCCAAAACAGCGACAAATGCCGAACTGATAATACCAATACGTGGATAAGTCTTGCGCCAGGGCATCCAGCGTGCAGTATGCCTTCCAAAACCGTAGCGGTGATCACCTATCCAGTTGTAGACACGGTCTCCAGTGGCGCCAGCCTTTTGCATAGGCTTCGCCAACCAAGAGAATCTGCTGCTCGCCTGAAACACAAACACCAGGGCTTCCCAGCGCAAGCGCTGAACACCTTGCTCGTCGACCACCACCCAGCTATTTTCACGCTCGAGAATCGGGCCTATCAGTTTGTCATCCTGCGCCGGAGCAATAGTTGCATTTAGTCCTAAAAGGTAACGCAACAGGTAACAGGTCTTCTCACAGAAAGCGCATTCCTTATCAAAATACATTTGAATTAGAGGCTTTTCCTTCTTTTCCGAGCGCCACAGAAAATCTATTACCGAGGGTGGCAATATGGCGATTAAGGATAAACTTGAGATAAACGGAAACAGGCCAATCCGCAGATTGAACATAAACCCTATTTCCATAGCGACAAGGGCAACAACCATCAAAGTACGAAAACCAGCAAACCACAATGGGCTCAGCGCCAGTATTGGCCCGATCAACTCCAGCCACCAGACATAGTGGGTCATGGGCCCAGTAAACCAGTGCCAGTCTCGCCACAGTGACGCCAAGCCAAAAGAAATCTGATCAAAATGCAGTGCGTAATAAATACCCGTCCCATCGCGCACCCACTCGACACCGGTTTTCAGCAGAGCGGAGAAAAAGTACACAGACAGAACCTGTAATACCAGAGCCACACTTACAGCACTGAAGTAGCGATTCGACGCTCGCGGCTCACGCACCATGGAAGCATCTATGGATGCGCGCTCTCCCCAGGGCAGAAAACAACCCCAAAAGGTCAACAGCAACAATAAATTGTCGCCACCCTGCTGAAGATAAGGGTTGCGATTATGCAGGGAAGCAAGAAGTATAAAGCTGGCAACCGATGCTATGCGGGTACGGACACCAAACAGCAGCATAAGCGCAAAACAGGCCGCGATAACCATCAGGGATATCGCCCAGAAGGGTTCGGCATTAGCCCAGTATAGAGACCAGTGCCAACTAGAGTTGACAGACATCGAGGTATCGCGATTCATAACCCCCCGCTCTGCCAGAAATGCCATAAAACTGGGAGCACGGAGCAAAAGGTCAGTCAAAATCAAGGCACCAACACCAATACGCATAAGTGCTAGCGCACGAAGATCGAGAGCAAAGGGATTAGAGAGAGACTTGAAAAAAGAACGCATGATTTTTATTCGCCAAATTTATAATAATTATGTTTTCATCCTACAGAGTATCTGACAAAAAAGGAACCGAGGAAAAGGCGCAAAGAGCCTATTCTGTAAGAGCAAAGCGGGGTTTTGGCTAGTGGCTGCAAAAGGCTTGAAACTGAAAGACTGGAGAGATAATAAAACGGCCGCCTAGGCGACCGTTTTATTGCACAGCAAAAATATCTTATTCAAAAACTATATTCTGCTTGTTTTTCTTGACTGTTTTACGCCCCACGCCCTTTACCATGGTTAGCGCATCAAGGCTTTGAAAAGCGCCATTGGCATCGCGATAGGCGACGATAGCCTGGGCTGTCTTCAAACCCACGCCTTTTAGAGATCCGGCAATCTCCGAAGCCGAGGCGCTGTTAATATTGACCTGCTGCTGGACCTGCTCAGTGACCAGCGCCCTGCTCTGATCTGCTGGCGCTGAATATGCTGAAGCAGAGCCGCAGAGTGCGATAACGGCGGCACCGATCCAGAGAATTTTCTTACTTTTGTTTAACCTTTTCTTTAACCTTTTCTTTAACATGGTCTAACTCCTTGTAGATTGATATATGTGGATCACAACGATCAATGATCATCCCTGCCTTAATCCCCTGAAGCTGAGCTTCACAGAGTTTTCATCACCAAACAGCCTGCGACCGGTTAATACTGGCAAAAAGTCTCCGCCAATCGGCAAGAACAGGTCACAAATTCATTAATTTCGCCTCTTCTAATTGACAAAAACTTCGGCGGTTACTATAGTTCGCGCCCCCTGTGAGAGCTGGTGCAAGCTGACCTTAAAAACTTATCACAGAGACCATGGAAACAGTCTTGGTCAGTAGGGGAAAATCCATCTAGTTATATGCCCAGGTGGTGAAATTGGTAGACGATGAACAGGATGTTCAAGTGCAGCGGTGTCAGGACGACAAAGAGCTGCCGATGGTCAGGATGTTCAAGTGTCGTGAAGGACAGGACGTCCGAGAACGACCACGCGCGTGTCGGCTTCGGCATTGCTCGGAATTAAGTTAAAAGAAATCCATCTAGTTATATGCCCAGGTGGTGAAATTGGTAGACACGCTAGCTTCAGGTGCTAGTGCTCGCAAGGGCGTGGAGGTTCAAGTCCTCTCCTGGGCACCATAGATATCTAAAACATATTCGGCTGTAATCCCCATCTAATACCTCTGAACTCTAACCGGGACTTGAACCGATAAGAGGTTCACAAACTATGCCCACGGCAGAGTTTGGACGAGGAGCAAAGCGACGATGCCCCGCAGGGGTCAAAACAGCCCAAAGGCTGTTTTTATCAACACTCTCCTGGGCACCATAGATATCTAAAACCTATTCGGCTGTAATCCCCATCTAATACCTCTGAACTCTAACCGGGACTTGAACCGTTACGAGGTTCACAAACTATGCCCACGGCAGAGTTTGGACGAGGAGCAAAGCGACGACAAATCGTCAGGAAAGACGATTTGCACAACGAAGTTGCCCGTAGGGCGAGATACAAGGATGTGTCGAGTGAACCCCCAAAGGGGTCAAAACAGCCCAAAGGCTGTTTTTATCAACCCTCTCCTGGGCACCATAGATATCTAAAACCTATTCGGCTGTAATCCCCATCTAATACCTCTGAGCTCTAACCGGGACTTGGACCGTTATGAGGTTCACAAACTATGCCCACGGCAGAGTTTGGACGACGGCATGTCTGTATCTACTGCTTTGTCCACCCTTGTCTGTAACTGACATCCTGTAATTGAAAAAGAACAATCCTATAGCTCTATCCCACAGTGACTGAGAGATGCTTTAAATGATGGGTCTAAATCATATTCTCCCGTTGTCGATGCGGCCTGATTAAGGCCTACAGTGCGGTATTTAATCTTTTGACCAGCGACCATTTCCTTTAGGATTGATCTAGCTTTTTCTCCTGTAGTTGCAGTGAAAGGTGACATGGTGCGTGATATATTTTCCATCGTAACTTTGTAAGTCGATTCAAATATCTTTTGGTTCGCCTCTGACTGCCCTTGGGCATAGTCTTTCATATTACCCATCACTCCTTCGGGTACATAATCCAGAGGCGTCTCACTTGAACTAATTATCCATGCAGGATTTGAATCAACCCGAATTTGAATGTCGCCTACTGGAATACTGATTTTGCCTCCAGATTTTATACCGAGCCTTAAGTCGCCATTAACCACTTCAATATATGGGTAGTAGTTTCCGCTATAGGTAGCAACGATATCTTTATAATATAGGCTACCAACAGAGACAGAACAGGCCCTAATATCAGTAAAATCATCCACCTTATCAAAAGCGGCCCAATAGCCAGAAGGGGAAGTCGCTGCACAGGCTTGAAGCAATATGGACGGAATAATTAATAAGAGTTTTTTTGGCATAATAAATTCCGCTTTTGCTCAGCTGAAAAAGAGGGTCAGCTTACAGGATAAGACTAATCAAGATATCCATTGTAGTATAGATGTTTTAGTAATACTAAATAGAACACAGAACATTTTCGCTATTTATCTAAATCCATTAACCGCAAGCACTAAAACTATCGGGCTTATTTTCCTGGCAGCTAAAAAACTTGGTGTTTTTATAGGGTAACTTCATAAAACCAGACACCCCCAAACCATCAATCTGATCCAGGTTGGCAAGTATCTCGGCAAGACAGTTTCGAAATTCCTGCTCTCTGGATTTATCCAGCAGAGTCAGGTAGTTGTGAATTTTTAAATCCTTCTCCACCGCCTCAAAAATTATACAGCCGGTATGATGAATCTGATTCATGGTTGCGAGTATCTTCATAATTGACTCTGGCAGCTGCAGTCTCTCTTCCGGGTCATTACCATCCTCAAAATAAGAGTGAAGACGAGTCTTGCTATCGGTGTTTCTTGGCGATAGCGTATCGCCATTCTCAAAAGGAATTTGCACGCTATTATCGGCAATAAATTTATCCTGCATATTTTCACGCTCTATATGCAGGGTTTTTCGCGCATCAAACATACAACCTTTAAATACACCCTTTTTGCTGATTGCCCGCCCCAGAGAAACTACATTGTTAATCGCGTTAATCAACGCTGGAGCAAAGTCGTCATCGTATAGGCTCAGACTTGAATCTATATAGACGCCTCCATCATCCCAGTTAACCGCCAACCCACCAACAACCGGATAGCAACCAAGATGGCTTACAGCTATTACAAAGGCTTTTTCCGTATCTCCCATACCACTGAGATAGTTTTTATACTCACCATAGCCCCCCAGACTTCCCGCCAGAGGATGTTTGGCATAACGGGGCTGGGCATCAAATAACTCCGAGCCGATCTCCTGACGAAGAAACCCTTTGCGCGAGCTGTACACCACAGTCTCTACCGACTCATCGCTGGTCTTGATCAGTAGTGGGATAAGTGATTGTTCCGGCTTGTTTTCAGCGCTCTTCTTAAGACTGACAATATGCTTCATATAGCGCATATTCTCGAAAAAATAATCCCCGGCTCTGCAACGCATATCCCCATCATCATCGAGCATGCCCGCCAAGGTTCGGGCAAATTCTATCGGCAGCCCCAGTGACTCTGGGGTAATTACCTTTTTACCAAAACGACTGCCCTGCCCCGAGGCCAATGCATAGAGCGTTCCGGCGAGACCCTGCTCGTCGAAGCGTGGTGAGGAACAGGCGCCCTGCAACTGCTCCTCGCCGATAAAATAAATATCACCAAGCTTTGCGTTGCTCTTTTGAAATTCCATATTGAACGCATCTATACCGAGGCTATCAATACGATCTCCGAGATGATTTTCCTGGGCAATCACCGCAGCGCCCCAGTCAATCAGCGAAATGGTTTCGCTGTCGGGATCAAACATAATATTTGATGGCTTAATGTCACCATGGACTATGGTTGAGCGCCCGGCGTTGTTGCGCAAACGCAGCAGGATATCTGCCATCTGTGCGGCGATCTTTAACACTAGACGGGGTTCGAGCCTACCCCGCTGACGGGCGTATTCCTGCAGATTAATCCCGGGGGCGCGGGACATCATCAATATGGATTGACCGCGAACTGTCTGAAAGGCGATAAATTCTGGAATACCCTGATGCTCAACTTGGCTGAGCATAAAGCCCTCGTCTTCGAGACGGTCTTTTATATGCTGGGGCAGTGTGATTCGCGAGAATTTAAAGACATATTGCTGTGGCTCAGAATCCTCGCCAGCACTGCCGGTGCCGGCAAAAACAAAGCCATAGGCGCCGTTGCCAATTAGCTCGATGTTGCTGTAACCAAGCCGTGTTAACTGGGACTCGCAGAGCTGCAACCAGCTCTTGAGTTTATGAGCGTCTTTATGACTGAGCAGATAGAACGATTGCTCTTCATTGATATAGAAATGCTGTAGATTTTTACTCTCGTGTAAACTCAAGTTTTTAGTACCTCATTTCTGAATTGGCAGCTAAAAGAATTACATCATGGGAGCAATCATGGTCGATGGAATCTCTAAATAGCCTGTCCATAAATTGTTAAACCGGGCTATGGTGCCTCCATCAATTACCCGATGATCACCAGACCAACTTACGGTCATTATTTTTCGCGGCCCTACATTACCCTGCTCGTCATAACGCGGCAGAGTCTGGATCTTGCCTAGAGCGACAATCGCCACACCGGGCTTATTGATAATCGGTGTTGCCGCTGTGCCACCAATAGCCCCTATATTGGAGATAGTGATGGTGCCACCGGAGAGATCCGCAGGATCAATTTTGCCGCTGCGCGCCGCTGCGGTCAGGCGCATCACTTCACGAGCGACATCCAGTACACCCAACTGCTGAACATTTTTGATATTGGGCACCAGCAGGCCGGTTTTACCATCTACTGCCATACCAATATTGTGACTGCCAACATAGGTCAGCTCGCTAAAATCATCGTTGGTACGGCTGTTGAGAATAGGGAATTCTTTTATCGCCAACGACAGTGCTTTAATAAATAACGGCATTAGGGTTATTTTTAAATCATCTGTGGCATAGCTCTCTTTAAGAGTCTGCCGAAATTGCATCAACTCAGTAACATCCACTTCATCCACATAGGTAAAGTGTGGAATGGTTGAGACCGCATCACTCATGCGTTCAGCCATTATCTTGCGCACGCCCTTAATCGGTTCCCTGCGATCCTCCATAGTTACAGACAACTTATTGGCAGTTGGCTTATCCTCAGCCAAAAAATCAAGTACGTCTTCTTTTAATACACGGCCCTGCTTGCCTGTCCCCGCTATGCTCGCTAAATCTAATTGATGCTCGCGGGCCATTTTGCGCACCGCAGGAGTGGTTAATACTCTTTGGCTATCACCAGATACTTGAGCTCCAGGGGGCTGAACTACTTCTTCAACGACTGCGGCGGCGGTTTTTTCAGAGCGCCTTTCAGCTGAGGTGCTTGGCTCTTTAGCCGCGTCCCCTGCCTGCTCTTCTAATTCAATCGCAAAAAGTGGTTGATGAACTTTGGCGGTATCGCCCTCGGCATAATATAGCTTGGTGATGCGGCCGTTATACATGGAGGGGATTTCAACAATGGCTTTATCGGTACTGACATCGACAACAATCTGATCTTCTGCAATTTTGTCGCCCTTTTTGATCTTCCATTCGATCACTTCACACTCGACAATACCTTCACCAATATCCGGCAATATAAAATCTTTTTGCATCTCTCTCTCCTTGAAATCCAACTGACAGTTCTAAATCGACAGCATTAAAAATAATAATACTGTTAAAAAGTTAGGCTCGATTTAATCGCTTCATAAATTTTTAGATGGTCTGGCAGATACTGTTTTTCCTGAATTAGCGGAAATGGCGTATCCAATCCGGTCACTCGAGTTATCGGTGCTTCGAGATTTAAAAAACACTGCTCTTGAATAGTCGCGGCAATTTCACCAGCAAAACCACCTGTAAGTGGCGCTTCATGGCTAATCAGCAGGCGTCCGGTTTTACTGACTGATGCAGCAACAGCGTCCCTGTCCCAGGGCAGCAAAGTGCAGAGATCAATCACTTCACAAGAAATACCATCAGCTGCGGCAAGTTCAGCGGCTTTATGAATCTGGATCATCTGTGCCCCCCATCCCAGCAAGGTAATATCTGCCCCCTCCTGAACCACTTCGGCGACGCCCAAAGCTAATTCATAGTCATGATCTGGAACCTCACCTACCGAGGCCCGATAGATGGCCTTGGGCTCAAAGAAGATTACTGGATCCGGCTCACGAATCGCTGCCAACAACAGACCTTTGGCCTGATAGGGAGTACTTGGAATTACGACCTTGAGACCAGGAGTATGGCAAAAATAGGCCTCAGGGGATTGAGAGTGATAGAGACCGCCGCCGATACCGCCACCATAGGGGGCACGAATAGTCAGGCCACCGCAGTTAAATTCATCGCCGCTGCGATAGCGAAATTTGGCTGCTTCATTGACGATCTGGTCAAAGCCGACAAAGATATAATCGGCAAACTGTATCTCTGCAACCGCTACCGAGCCCTGTGCCGCCAAACCCACTGCAAAACCAGCAATACCCTGCTCAGTCAGTGGTGTATTAAAGCAGCGCGGCTTGCCATACTTTTTCTGGAGATTGCTGGTGGCGCGAAACACACCACCAAACTTGCCAATATCTTCACCCAGGCAGATAACCTTTTCATCTGCGGCCATCGCTGCATCCAACCCATTGTTGACCGCCTGAAGTAAGTTCATTCGCGTTGTTGTCGTGTCGCTCATCAATTAGCCCTCCCCGTGCTTTCGATCGCTGTCTGGATAGCTGTCTGGGTATTTTGTTATATGCTCTTCAAGGGATTTGAATTGCTCGACAAGATGTGGCGGCGGGGCTTTATAGACATCGTTAATCATATCTTCGATAGGTGGCTTGGAACGCGTCTCTGCCAGCTTGAGTTCGGCAAGAATCTCAGTTTGAAAGGCTTTATACAGCCCCTCATCACGGCTCTGATCCCACCACTGCTGTTTGATCAACCAGTTTTTCATACGGTGGATTGGATCTTTCTGCCGCCACTCTTCCTCCTCTTCAGGACTGCGATAACCACTGGGATCATCCGAGGTGGAATGCGCGCCAAGCCGGTAGGTCATGGTTTCAATCAATACCGGCTGCTGCTGTTCTACAGCAATTTTTCGGGCTTCAACTGCGGCAGCATATACCGCCAGAATATCGTTGCCGTCGACACGAATGGCTTTAATACCATAGGCGACGCCACGGGAGGCAACTCCATCGCTGACATACTGTTCAGTGGTTGGGGTAGAAATAGCATATCCATTATTGCGCACCACAAATACCACCGGGCACTTGAGAACTGCCGCCATATTAAGACCGGCGTGGAAGTCGCCTTCCGAAGCAGCGCCCTCACCGAAATAGCAGAGCGTACAGGCATTATTACCGGCCAACTTTTGCCCGTAAGCATAACCCGCAGCCTGAGGAATCTGGGTTGCCAGCGTTGAGGATATGGTCATAAAGTGAAGATCACGAGAGCCGTAGTGAATCGGCATCTGTCGCCCTTTACCTAGATCTTTGGCATTACTAAGCAACTGGTTCATAAACTGCTCGGTGGTAAAGCCGCGAAAACGTATGGCCACCTGCTCGCGATACTGGCCCATCACCATATCGTCTTTCTTAAAGGCGGCAATCGTACCGGCCACCGAGGCCTCTTCCCCGGTGCAGGTCAGATAAAAACTTAACCGACCCTGACGCTGCGCGGCAACCATGCGCTCGTCGAGGGTACGAGTAAAAACCATATCCTGGTAGATTTTTTCTGCCAGCTTCTGGCTTAGCTTTGGGGCCTTGGCACCTTTTACCAGGCTTCCATCTGCCTGTAACAGACTGAGACTGGAAATAGATAAAGCGCTCCCATCAATAAACACGGGCGTGCTTATTTGCTTGTTGGATTCTGTACTTTCTTGTATGTTTTTTACGGTCATGTAACACCCCTGCAATTCCATTTCATCTCTCAATCAGGGTTCTCATTTAAACCCTCTGAGCAGCTTGTAAAAGCGCTTCTATCAAGGCGTAAATTAGCATGAGCATAGCTAGGGAATCCTGCCAAAGTGCTGAAATCACAAACAGAGTTAAGATAGGTTATAGCGCAAATAGTGAATTTAATAACGAATTATTGCGCACTCTTTCCTATACTCAGGCTAAACATCCAATAATGTGCGGACTATGGCAGAACCTTGCAGTTTCTCTTTTAACTACCTTGATCAACTCTCCGGCACTTCTATTCGCGCTGGTCAATAGCTAAATTAATCAGTATAAAAAGTATAGAAGCCCTATGAACGAATACAAATTGGACAGTATTGATTGGAAGATTCTCAATATCCTGCAATCCGATGCAGGACTCTCAAATCTGGAACTGGCCGACCAAGTTTGCCTCTCACCATCGCCTTGCTCAAGGCGAGTAAAAAACCTCGAGAACCTCGGCTATATAAACCGCCGAGTCACACTGATCGACCCCCTTAAGGTGGGATTGCCGGTCACTGTCTTTGTGCAGGTCACCATGCACCATCAGGTCAAGAAAGATCTCGACCATTTTGCCAAGCAGGTGCTCAACTGGCCGGAGGTTATGGAGTGCTACCTAATGACTGGCGATTTTGATTATCTGATTCGCGTAGTCGCACCCGACCTGCTCGCTTATCAAGCATTTCTCGACAAGCTGACCCAGGTCGAGGGCCTGGATCATGTAAAGAGCAGCTTTTCCCTTAAACCGATTTGCTATAAGACTGAGTTGCCACTGGATCATTTGGTTTAGCCGGTGTCCAGAAATTGGTTGCACTGTTAAAACGCTCTTCAGCAACCCGGTCGGCAATCACAAAAGTGGGAACATTCTGCGCTTCGCTGCGGACAAATATTTCTCGCAGTGTGGCGCCAATACCCTCAACCTTGGTGGATAGATCACTGGAATAATTTTCCGCGCTGTAATCCGCGCTGAGCATTTTACGCTGGTAATAAACGTCGATAATGCCACCGGCATTGACCACATAATCTGGCGCGTAGAGAACGCCACGGTCGTGCAGAATCTGCCCATGAGCGGTGGTAGCCAGTTGATTATTAGCTGCACCGGCGACAATCGTTGCCTTGAGCTGATCAATGGTCTGATCGTTAATCGCCGCACCTAGGGCACAGGGTGCAAATACATCCACATCCAGAGAAAATATCTGCTCACCGGTCACTGCCGTGGCATTTAATTCGCGTACAGCACGGTCGACATTGGCCTGAACTATATCGGTTACAAATAACTCCGCACCGGCTTTATGCAAATACTCTGCAAGACGATAGCCAACATTACCGAGCCCCTGAATAGCGACTTTAAGGCCTTCCAGATTTGTCCGCTTAAGTTTGTAGGTCACGGCTTCACGAAGGCTGACAAATACGCCATAGGCGGTACTCGGCGATGGATCACCACCATGATCTGATGCTTTGTCCACACCGCTAATATGGCTGGTACGCTGCCCCATTTTAAGGATATCTGGCACCGAGCTACCGGAGTCTTCCGCCGTGATATAGCGCCCCCCGAGTCCCTCGATAAAGTCGCCCATGGCATGCAGAAGCTCATCACTCTTTTGGGTGCGTGGATCACCGATAATCACCGCCTTGCCACCCCCTAACTTAAGGTTGGCCAGTGCGGACTTGTAGGTCATACCTTTGGAGAGTCGCAGCACATCGGTCAGAGCCTCTTCATCAGTGGCGTAGGGCCACATACGGCAGCCGCCAAGAGCGGGACCAAAATTGGTGTTGTGGACGGCGATAATGGCTTTTAAACCGGTTTTTTTATCGTTAAAGAAAGCAACTTGCTGATGATTATCGAACTCGCGGTGTGAGAAAACCGACATGGCCTAAACTCCAGTTCCTTTGGGGTGATATTTAAGGGTATTTTTTGAATATTTATCTAAAGTATTAGCTGGAATTCTAGCAGTTGCCAATTGAAGAGAAATTGCGAATTCGCAGTTTTGAGCAACGCTTTTAGCAGTACTCGCTGTATTTTTCTGAGCGGCGAAATTATTCACCAAATGGAAGGCTTGCGATTGATATAAGGCTTGGTAATTCAACATCTACTAGTTGATGACCATCAATTTTTTTCAGGCGACTGTTACTTATAATTTTAGCTACAGCTTTGCAGGCAGCTTAAAATTAATTTTCATCTAAACATATATAAAAGGAGATTTAAGATGAGTCTAATGTTGAGAGAACCCACCCAGATAATGAATCGATTTCAGGACGAATTTAATCATTTATTCCGCAACTTCGGCGAGA
>Ga0206125_10000759_pt1 | contig 40168 bp, 40 predicted proteins | sample Helgoland_Spring_4_FD_148598 | JGI IMG/M metagenome (GOLD analysis project Ga0206125, IMG submission 148598) | Pelagic subsurface seawater microbial communities from Kabeltonne, Helgoland, North Sea - Helgoland_Spring_Bloom_20160331_1 | ecosystem: Environmental > Aquatic > Marine > Epipelagic ... | reverse complement strand
CATACTTATGTCATTAACTTCTTGGTTAATTTCATCATCAACCGCTTCATTATTTTCATAATCCATGGTGTATATATCTCTATTCATATCAGTTACAAAACTCATTTCCCCAACTTTGCCTTCAGCAATAGTTCTTTTTTCAAGCGATTCTCTTTCTTCGTCATATGTTTCTTTTACATATTGGGTTAAGCCTTTTTGCAACCCTTTACCCCATGACCCGAGTTTATGATTTTTGAAAATGGTATCAATTTCTCTAGCCTCATCAGTTAAGTCTTTAAGTCTAGTAGTTACTTCATCCTTCTCTCTTTCCTTTGATCTATTAACTTTTTTCATAACGCTATCATGACTATAGTTAAGTGTTTTCTTGGTTGAAATAAAGATTTTAGTTACATCTATTAAGAAATTAGCCAATTCTTGTTTATTTTCTAATGTCTCTCCTTGAATAATTTCTACTTCCGTAATATTTCCGATTTCAGCATCTTGTAATTGAACATTTGTAATCATGGTGTGGTCTGGTTTTTCCACAATAGTTATTTTGCCCGACAACTCTTTAGTTAAATCGATAAAATGTTTATAGACTTGAAGTAAACAGAATTCAAATATTAATTTTGAAACAGCTCGGTTAAACACATTATAATATGTCTTCCCGTTATCTACAATAGAGGAAAAGCAGGGGATATTAGACATAATTTTATATATATTAGTGGTAACAACCTGAATATTAGCTAAAATTGAACTTATATGTTCTTTGTCATAAAACTTACCTAAGGATACGTAATAACCTGATATAATTTTTTTAACATCATTAATATGTCTATCAGATAATTTCCAATGTCTTGGAATACTTATCTGTTTATAATTAACCTTGTTTAATATTATATTTGGGAAAACCCGCGTAATATTGTATACACAATCTGATATAAAATTTAACACGCGATGTATACTTGTATCATTTACGGAAGACATGTCTCCATCATTGGAAACTGGTTCCCAATCACCGAAAGTTTCTATAAAATTTATAACTGGTGAAAGTTTGGTTTGAGAGAGATTAGAGTTTTTATGTAAAAATGTACTAATTTCAGCTCTCATTACAGTATTAGTTTCTGCTAAATAGTTTTTGAAAGATCTAAGTTGTTGTGTATCAGCAGTCATAGCAATATCGTATGTGTCTAAAACAGAAACTAGACCTTCTTTAAAACCAGTTGGAATATAATTTTCATCTGTTTCTACAAAATGAGAAAGTAAATCTCTTATAGATTGAATAGGATTAGGAATTTCTGGTAAAACATTTCTATTAATTATATTTTGAGAATTAATTATCATTAGAAGTTGTTTAAGTGATTCGGTTGTATAAATTTTACCATCTCGTTTTAAAACTCTAATTTGTTCATCTAAGTCATCCAGTGGATTGAATGATTCTGGTTTAGATAAACAAATTGGAGCAATAAGTTTAGACATTGGTAATATTGATCCAAATTTGCAATAATAAATAAATGCTCTGTAAATAGTTCTCTCACTGAATTCAGTTGCTAGTTTGGGATATTTACGCTTTGTATCTCTAGAATCGAATATTCTAACTGGTTGGGCAACACTTTGAATATCATTAAGGACATTACTCAATTCGATGACTATATCATTAGATACCTTAATATCACTATTTGCTTTCATAAAATAGTCAATTGTTGTTGAAAATGTTTCCTGACAACATACGTTTTCTAAAAATGGCTCCGAAGCAGAATTTGCCAACAATGGTTGTTGTTTATCTAATACTTTTTGTATATTTTCCTGAATCTTCAATGAAAATAGTATGATTTTAGTTTTTAAAATTAGGATACGTACTTTTTGCATAGATGAACCAGTTTTAATATTTGCGAGGAGAGATTGACGAAAATTGTCTGAAATATTTGCAACCCCTTTAATTTCAACCCGGCGTAATGGTGGTAAAAATGTATTCCATTTAATGATATCATTTTCAACTGGTATATCATCACCCTTGTTTAATGATAACCATTCTAATTTTTCTTTAATGCCTGTAGTAACTTCTGTACTTGATAATAAATATTTATTTATAATATCTTTAACGCGTTTAAGTAGTGTAGATTCGTTCATTTTTTTAATAGAACTCCATGGAGACACACTACTTTTAATTTTATTTGCAATACAAGCAACATAAGATAATCCAGAAACATTTGTAGTACCTTCTAATGGAAACCCTTCAAATGATTTAACACAACCAGGAAATCGTTTTCGGGTTTTAACGTTAGGGATTGATATCTGAACTCCAATGTGGTAATAGGCTAGTGTAAATAATAATAAAGAACTAATAAATGCGTCATTATAATTAGGCAATGTTTTATTTTTACTTTTAAGTAAAATTTCAGCCTTTCGTTCATATTCAACCTTTGAAGGTAACGTTTTGTAATTTTTGACCAATGAATGTTTGATAATCCATTGACGATTAGATTCAATATTAATTCCCATATAAGTAGATAATGCCGAGATGATATTGCTGGCAATTTGTGCGTTAGGGTCTTCAAATATAGAATCGCTGTCTTCGCTAGTAATAATCCGATCGGCCATATCGGCTTGTAATTGATCCCTTGATTGTGATTTAAATCCACTTTCGTCGTACCCTTCTTCACTAGAAAATTCTATTTTTTTAATAACATATCCACTATGCGCATCAACCCACGATTCCCCATCATCGCTCAATTTGCCTTGTGTGGAACATATTTTACTGAGTTCATTATTATAATCACCTTTTTCGGAAAATACCCTTGCCAATATTAATAAAAAGTTTGGTAGTAATTTTAGATTTGTTTCTATACAATATAGCCAGTGTTGATTGTCGTTTGACATTGTGGATGGATTAAGTGAGGGGGTTGCTGAACGAGTAAATTTGGCACAGAAAGAAATAATATCTGATTGTTTTTTAACAAAATCATTTTGTCCAAGTATAAGATCTCTTAACTTAGTAAAAGGTGACATTATTATATCGGATTCGTCAGTAGGTAGACCAATAGTTTCATGCTGATTATTAGCCATCATTTTAGCAGAATTAATAAGTTTAATTTCTTTTAATGCGTATTTCTGGTATTCAAATTTATTATCAAGGACTTTTTCCAAATCCTTTTTGGAAACTTCATACTTAATATCGAATTCATGTAATACTTGTTCAATTGATGATTTTTTTAATTCTGATTCAGCAAGTTTATTATCACTACATTTGTCATTTATATCAAAACATTTATCTTGAATATTACAAAACACCTTTTGACTTTTATATTCAATTGAAGAGATAGCTTCATCTCGTTCCCATATACCATCAACCAATTTAAAATATAAATATGTATCATCTTCTGTTACTAATACTGCGTATTCACCATCAATAATAGAACGTTTACCAATAACCATCGCAGTAGCGTCTCTCATTGCATCAAATTCGGTAAGACCGATATTAGATATAAGTTTAGATTTAAGGATTTCTATTTTATCGGTTTGACTATCTCCATCAATCTTGGAATTATTAACCATATCTTTATAAATATCATATCGTGTTGGGTCAAGACTTCTGTCAAAAAACAACTGTTTATTATTATCTTCTTGAAGTTCATCTAACGCGACATATTTTTTTGCTAACACATAATTACGGCATTCATTAGATTCCTTTTCTTGAACTATTAATTGACGCGCTTCAACATTACCTTTCTCATATTCTTCTGTAATATCTAAAGCAGTAACAAGTGGTAAATTACCGATAGCTATCGAGGTCATAAATAATTTACCTTGATCTAGATTATACACTTTATTAAGAATTTCGGATGAGGTGTATTTAACGTGTTGTTGTTGTTCTGTATCGCTTGTAATATCATACATATTAAATATTAAGCTTTGTAAAGGCATAAAATCGGTGGGATTTGATTTTGCCTCAAGTAAATTATAAATAGCATGCCGTATGTTTTTAGGATTTGTTTTTTTCCCAATTAAATTTCTGAATTGTCTCTGTTTAAAAACATAATTTTTTTTGTATTGTAAAATTGTGTGGGATATATATTTAATCATTTCAGCATACTGCTGATAAGTTAAATCATCTGTATACACCATAAAAGGTTCAAGTTCAGCAACAACTTGATAGAGAGATAGCTTACCAGTTATATATTTTTTAGTTAGTTGAAATAGTACCTTTGTTTTGGGTATAATAGTATTAAGAAATTTACCATATGTTTCTATGTCATTTGAGGGATCGGGTGAAAAATCATTAAATCCGGTTAAAAATGTGTCTGTATCATATTCAAGTGGGTCGTCAGTGGAAGAAATAACATTAGAATTAATAAAGGTTCCCTTCTTTAATTTATCGAAATAGTAAAATGGTGTATTATTAAGATTTGCCTTTTTAAGAACACTTGTTCCAGGAAGAGAGATATGACTATATTTTACAAATGGTTCAGGCAACATCATAATCGATTTAAGGTAAAGCTTGTCATTAGGAGTAAGTTTAATATTAGTTGCTATCATTTTACTACCAGTTATTTCGGTAGGTTCAAGTCCAGTTAAACCCAAGTTGTATTTAGAAATTAAAAACCTTTTGCGCTTTATAGAATCGTTATGAGCAACAGAAGAATAAAAATCTTCCAAGTTATCAATCGCTACATTTAGATTAGCGTTAACTTCTATAGGAATAAGATTACTTGTTCCTGTTTCAGAAAAAGTTTCAGGTCTAGTGAAAGGTTGTGTTTCACTATTAATTGTGTCTAATAAATATTTATATTTATTATCTTCGTTTGGGATTGTATTAGAATAATAGTTATTTATGGCATTATGAGTTTTAATCTGGGATTGAGCCAATGTAAGTGAATTAATATCAGTAAATTCAGTAGCTTCGTCTTGATCAACATCGTATAAGTTTTTTTTATTTTTAGCGACAGGTAAGAGCCAATGTAAATTATGATTAAGTTTTGAAAGGGATTTAATAAGCGGTTTATAACCAGCTCCCTTAATATCGGGTAGGAGTGCGTTTCCATATTCATCAAACATTGAAAATGTGTTTCTGAGTTGTTTATATCTTTCTATAATGATATGCAGATTATTTAACACTGATTTAGTTCTTTGAGAATTAGGAATAGATGCGAGAAGTTCATCAAGTAAATCATTAGTTTGGTTTTCAATACCGAATCGTTGTTTATCTTTATCTACATGAATAACTTGAGTAATTCCTTCCATTTCTGGACCAAACTGAATTTCATCAGCACTAATTAATAATTCTTTAATTTGATCTTTGACTTCATTATCAGAAATACCTATTTCTTCTGGGCTTATAATATCTTGGTCTTCGGTGATACTTTCGGGGGATGGTTTTGGGTTTTGTTTTTCAGGTGCGCTTCTAATATTAATAGATGTGATTGGGATGTCAAGAGGAATCCCTTTATAAGCAAAATCTATATAAATAGTTTCTTCTTCTGGAAAAGTTTTAATTTCTATCATATCTTCTTCTAAATTTGTGATCATGCCTGTTATAGTTGTTGGTAAATCTCCTCCAAAAAATATATCAATCCATTTAGTGGGTAATAAATCGTTCTGTCTGGAATACCCTTTTTCTGTATCACGACTAAGTAAACTAATGGCACTAATAGATGAATCTAAATCACCATCTTCTTTAATATTAATAGTTTTTTCATCTAGATTCTCTATATTGACTATTACAACTCTAGTTGCATCTAAATACTTAATAACAAATGTTTTATCATTTAAACTATCATCTTCGAAAGCTTCAATTAGAATAATATCACTAAGCTGTAAATTAATATTTTCTGCTGACATTATCTTATATTTAAATTAGAAATAAATAAAAGATACGAAATATATTAAATAGAGTTAAAAGGAAGTTAGGATTATAATGAAATGACCACAAATGAAAATTCAGTAAAGATACCGATACCATTATCGCAATTATTAGAACCAGGTGTAGATATAAAGGGTGGATCTAAAAACTTACTAAATAAAAAACTTATGTGTAGCGAATCTGGAAAATCGTATCAAATAATTCGTTACGATAAAGATTTATTAAACCATAGCTTATATTCAGAATTAGGGTTTTTCCGTTCTATAATTTTAAATTTGTGTGATAAAAAGGTGAGTTGTATTTCACCACCCAAATCGCTTTTATTAGATGAATTTATAAATAAATATAGATTTGAAGATGTGCAGGTGCAAGAATTTGTAGAGGGAACTATGATAAATGTTTGGTGGGACGAAAGTAATAATATGTGGGAAATATCTACCAGAAGTTCTATAGGTGCAAATGTCAAATTTTATTTAGGTACAGATTCAAAAACATTTAAAATTATGTTTAATGAAGCTTTAAAAGAAAGTGGGTTAGATTTAAACAATCTGCCAAAACAATATTGTTATAGTTTTGTTATGCAACATCCTGAAAATAGGATAGTCACACCATTTTCTCAAACAAAGTTATATATTATAGATGTGTTTGATATTACATATAAAAACGATGAAATTTATGTAGAATCATATAATTTACAGAGTCCTTCTCCTAGTGACCAAGAGAGAAATCTAAAGGAATTATTAGTCAAAAATGATCAAATACATCTTCCTAAAATCTATACAGATTGCAATTCTTACAAAGAATATATAGACAAATATTCATCTGGTACTATTTCGTATGAGATAGTAGGGATTGTCTTTAAACATTTAAATTCATCAAGTAGAACAAAGGTAAGAAACCCAATATATGAACAAGTTCGCCATTTGAAAGGAAATCATCCAAAAAAACAATACAGGTATTTATGGTTAAGGTCTACTGGTAAAATGAAGATCTACCTTGATTATTTTCCAGAAGATAAATCAGATTTTTATGATTTCAGAAATATGTGTCATAATTTTATTGATAGGGTTTATAAATATTATGTAGGATGTTATATAAAAAAGGAAAAGGGATTAAAAATGTATCCATTTGAATATCGCACACATATGATAGCGTTACATAGGTTGTATGTAAATATATTAAAACCGAACGATGATTATATCCGTAAATTTAATGTGATAGAATACTTTAATTCACTTCATCCATCACAGCAGATGTTTGCGTTAAATTATAAAATGCGTAATTAAACATTGACAATTTCAAAAATATTCAAATCATTATTGTCTATGAGATGGTTGTCTTTATAATTAAAACATAAACAGCAGGATATATCCCAAGTAGATGTTGTAGTAACTCCACCATCAGATGTGGTTGATGTACATAACCAATAAAAACAATATTGTAACATTATTTAATTATAATTATATTAGAATTGTGATGAGGTTGCCGCAAAAATCCGTATCCCTTCATCACATATATTTCTCAAGTATTCTTTAATTACGGCTTTATCTGTTTGTTTCTTAAATGCGATTCTCAATTTCGAATGCTTATTGTGAGGATGGTCTTTTCTAAATCCACAATAAGACAATGTTTTATCTCCTTGATAGTGTAATGTATAAAATAAATATTCAAGTACCTTACCTTCTGTATAATCATAATTTTCAAGAGTTATATCATGTGAAAATTCAATAGTAGAAACGGATGGTTTAATACTTATTGTATCAGTATCAACTGTATCTTTAATAGCGGAAAACTTATCTTGCAAAATCCGACAAGCCATTTTAATAATAGTAGAATTATCATATATTCCAATAGTTTCTAAAATAAAATCAAAACTATCCGCTTTAAAATGGCGTTTGGCATCAAGTAGGTACCAATTCTTCTTTTCGTATTCAATATCTTGTTTTGACATTTCACTTAAAACAAGTTCTTTGGCTTTAAGTGTCCATGCATCATTGGCTTTAATTGGATCAGGTGTGTTTCCGTAACTACAAGTTGATGCAACATTATAAACGGAATCATTCTTGGCCATAGTAATCCTTAATTTACATGATAGTGATAGACTCTCGCCTTCAATATCTGCAGATAGTCTAGGTCTAAGACGAATGAAATCGATATAATCACCAGTGATTTTATTAGGTGGAAATATTTTATTCCTATCACTTGCAGATAGACTTTCACCATTTTGTGTATTGATAATTTGGAAATCCTCAGTAGTAATAAAATAAATAGTATCAGAGACATTTTTTTTATCAACAACAACAAGATATTGGTCTAATGGAATACTTAGGTCATCAATATGTACTGGGACTTGACTCAATCTATGTTTAATAATTTCATTTGTAAATCTAGTTGTATTATGTTTAATGTTACAATCATTATCTTCGTCGGGGAATGTTATCATTCCAACAAGTGGTATATCACTTATGATTGTTCTTCTAAGCGCATTGGCGACGCTTGTGTTAGCGGATGACAATGTGAATGATAGAATTCCACTTTCTTCGGATTGGGCTGTGATCTGTGGGTTCATTGTATTTTATATTATAGTTTTGATTTTATATTAATTCAATTTTTTATTTAAATATTTAAGTTAAAAGCAAATAGAAAAATTATAGTTGAATATCAATGAGTAGTATTTTATATTACAGCAGCTATTGTAATAATTGTAATAAACTGTTACAAATATTAAGCAAATCAAAATTGAAAGAAGAGGTACATTTTTTATGTATAGATAAACGAAAAAAGGGGAAAGACAATGCACTTTACGTTGTTTTAGAAAACGGGCAGCAAGTTTTATTACCACCGCAAATTACAAAAGTGCCGGCATTATTATTACTTAACCAGGGACACCATGTGTTATTTGGGGAACAAGTTTATAAACATTTACAACCGAGAGAGAATTCATTTAATCAGACTGCGACAAATAACAACGGTGAACCAACAGCATTTTCATTATTTGGAGGACCAATGGGTATATCGTCGGACGCATATAGTTATTTAGATCAAAGTTGTGAGGATTTGTCTGCTAAAGGAAATGGTGGTATGAGACAACAGCACCATTATGCCTCTATAACAGAAAATCAGCAAATAGAATCGCCACCAGAAGATTATGTTCCTAATAAAATAGGTAAACAGGGTATAACTTTAGAAGAATTGCAACAAAAACGGAGTTCAGATGAACAAAAAATAGTTAGACAATAATAATTTAAACATTAGATTATATTATTATATAATGAGTCGTAGCGCAACAATATTAAGTGGTTTCAATAACCATTTTGAAGAATTTATTGATAGCATTCAGAGTGTATTTCCAAATGATGTAGACATTTTAGCAAGTAAAAATGCGCTTAAACAAATTAGAAAGGCTAATCCTAAATTGATAATAAAGATTTGGAAGGAATTTATTGTGGATAAGTATGATAATGAAATAAACAAGGGAGACATAAGGTTTTTTATAGATAAAGATTATAATCAAGATATTTCAGGACTTGACTCAAGTAATAAAATAATGGATGGAATAGATAGATTAAGAAAACCGATTAGAGATATGGGTGAAAAAAACCAAGCTGTATCTATGAGTTATATTGCGAATTTATCAAAAATATCAAAAATATATTATCCTATTAATTAAAATATATTATGAAATGACAATAGTTTAAACACTAAATAAAATATAATAATATAATGTCATCCAAAACAACTATTCCAGATGGATTTGTAACAATCGTTAAGGACCTTTTATCGGATATTTTGAATACTTTCCCAGAGTATTGTGGTGCGTCGTTTAATAGCGATTTAAAAAAACTATTGGTTTCGCCAATAGAAGAATGTACTGATGAAATAAATAACATTTATCAACATTGTATAATTGCATTACCAGAGAGATTTTTTGATATACTTTATAAAAATTCGGACATGTTTACAAATAGTGATATAAATACGGATTTTCTCCCAGGAATTAATTTTACTATTCTTTGGAACAGTGAAGGTATAAGTGGTACTATACATGATACTATTTGGAGGTATCTACAATTGTTGGTTTTCACTTTGGTTGGAAATATGGGAAATGGCGAATCCTTTGGTGATGCAGCGAAGTTATTTGAAGCGATCAATGAAGATGATTTAAAACAGAAACTGGAAGAAACCATGGGTCAAATGAAGGATATGTTTGAAAATATGGATGAAGATAAGTCAAATATAAATTTAGATGATTTGCCTGATCCAACACAAATTCATGACCATATTACTGGCTTATTAGATGGTAAACTTGGGCGACTGGCAAAAGAAATAGCAGAAGAAGCGGCTGAGGGATTAAATTTAGATATGGAGGAGGGTTCTAATGTAAATGACGTGTTTCAAAAATTATTTAGAAATCCGGGCAAATTAATGAATTTGGTTCAATCTGTTGGTTCCAAGTTGGATACAAAAATCAAAAGTGGGGATATTAATGAAACTGAATTAATGCAAGAGGCTAGTAAAATCATGGAAAAAATGAAAAATATGCCAGGTATGGGTGATATTCAAGAACTTTTAAAAAAGATGGGAGTGCCAGGCACAGATGATAAACGAAATGTTAAGTCAATTAAAAACACTTTAGAAACGAATATGCGACATACAAAACAAAAGGAAAGGATGTTAAAAAAATTACAAGAAAATAGAGCTAAACGCAGTGAAGGGGATGTGGGTAATACAATCCCTGCTACATTTGATGGACAAACGTTTTGTACAGGAGAACAAGTTGAAAAAACTAGTATAAAGAAGAAGAAAAATAAGAAAAAAAAGAACAAGCCACCTCATGCGCTTTCGAATAGAGTAAATTCTCCAGCACCAATTGAGGGATTAATTGAGGAGATATTAGAAGCTAATTAATAGATTTGATTTTATTGAAAAAAATAACCTTGAATATATATAATGATAATACCTTTTTGGACAAATAACCCTGGAATATTAATAAATAAATTATATTTACTGGATATGTGGCCAGCAAGTAATATGCAGGAGAATCAGAAAATGAACGCTATTTCAAGACTAATAATTATTATGACATTTTGTGGCTTCTTAATTTCAGGTTCTATTAAATTATTAGTCACGGGAATAATTACTTTAGCTATTATAGCATTTCTTCATTATTCTAAAAAAAAAAAAAATGTCAATAAATCAGTAAACGAGGCATTTACAAATCCGAAAGTTTATCAAGAAATTAAAGATACTTTTACAAAACCTTCCCCAATTAATCCTATGTCAAATGTAATGTTAACTGAAATTCAGGATAATCCTAAACGAAGGGCCGCTCCTCCAGCATTCAATCCAGCTGTTGAAAAAGAAATTAATGAAAGTACAAAAAAAATGATTAAACATGTAAATCCAACAAACCCAGATATAGACGAAAGATTATTTAAAGATTTAGGCGATAATTTTTCATTTGATCAATCTATGCGCACTTTTAATAGTACACCTAACACAACAATACCTAATGACCAACAAGGATTTGCTGAGTTCTGTTATGGAGGCATGGTTTCTTGTAAAGATGGGGATGCTTTGGCTTGTGAAAAAAATGTCCAGAATTATATTCCTGGTTATTAATTAATATATTAGTTGTTTAGAAAAATAATATATTAATTGAATATATACAAATGGCTAGCGTAAGTGATTATACATTTAATAACATGTCCCGAATTGGTAATGATAATTGCGGATTAAGTCAGAGAAATATTCAAAACACAGAATCAGGGAATTATTTATTAACTAATTTTTACCCACAATGCCCTATAACTAGTGCAATTGATTTGGCACTTTCACAACCTAATATTAATTTTTCTGGTTCGCATCAAGTTGGTATAAATGGGTGCAATATTAATGCTAATTCAGAATTATCTATTGGAAAAATTCAAACTAATTCAAAATGTCGGATCAGTCTTTATGAACGCCCCTTTGCAACGGTTCCTTATTTAGGGCGTGGGGCGTCACACCCTCTTTTAGAATCACACTTACAACAAGGAGGACAGGTTACTAATCGAAAAAGTATTATTAATTTAAGTGAAAAATCGCACATTCCATACAGAGAAACGCCACTTATTCCTTCATTGGCGGCGACTGTTACGAATCCTGTAAACCTGGTTGAAGGTGTTGCCGCTGATGGGTGGATCAGAGGTGGGCTTCCCTCCCGGGATTTATCTAAAGATCAACAATATTTTTCAAATAAGTAATTAAACAAATCAACATAATGCATATATATGTATAATTTTGATTTAATCTGTAAATATGATTGCGATGACACATATAGAAGTGCTCTCCTAGGTGTTTTTAACTTAACCGAGTATTCAAATGATATTAACATAGGAATTGAGTTTATTTACGATAAAATTAAGATTGAATCAACATTTAATGAACTAATGATAAAGGCAGCTAATTCTATTTTAAGCGAGGATCCCTTAGTAGGCTTAATAATCTTATTTTCATATGACCATTTTTATGATTTTCATAATTGCATCATAGAATATAATGATACCAAAACTGCCTCTATAGAAAAGATTGATAAAATTAAGGATAAATTTATAAAAAAATAAAATATACTAATTATTATAATGACTTCAACATCAAATAAAAATACCCAAGGCGATTATAGTTTACAACAACGCGGTTTTGAATTAAACCGTAATTATAATACTTATGCTAACTCTCAAGCAGGTATGGCATATAACCCTGGAATTCCGTGCGGTGGTTCAGCACCAGCAAGTCATATGGGTCGTGATCAGTTATCATATAATCCAATAGAAATTGAATCTGCTCTATTTGGCATAGGTTCTACTAATTTAGTAAAAGCGCAAACACCTGTGTATCCCAATTTAAAACAATTACCCGCGACTTCATTTTTTCCACGAGAAAAAGTAATAATGCCTGATCCTTTAGTAATAGAAAAAGGTCAGCGAGCAGCACCGTTCCAAAATAATTAATTGTTCGCGATTCAAACCCTTAATATGGCAATTTCTTTCAATTGTGAGACACATTCTTCACACCCCATCAAGCAAACTTCCTTTATAAATGATGACGGGTCCAGCTCGGAGAGAATCGAGCTGGTCCTTTTGCAGTTGGTGGATGGTGAGTGAGAAATTGCAACGTTCACAAAGATTTCAAGCGTGTTTTCAGGTGCTACTGGCGCACTGCTGACATAAACGTCATTACAGTCCCGTTCACTGACTCAACGCCTGTTTTTGCAGTCGTGTGCGAATTAGACGAGGACGCATATCCCAATATTGGGTGGAATGGAACGTTTTGTAATGCCAACGACAAATGTCTGACAAAAAATGGTATCCAGCAGCCGACACGGGGTCGTCAACGTGAGAGACAGAACTGATCTTGCGTCTATTCAGCGCGCTAAATAAAGTATTGAGATTTGCAGGTTATTTAGTAATACTTACAAGTTATGTAGGAGTTTATATTGTTTAATTTTATAATAAGCGGGTGAATTTTTAATAACTTTCAAATCAAGATCTATAATTAATTTAATAATAGAGTTACAATCATTATTATTGTTTATTAGGTCTGCTAGGGAGCCTGAAAATGATTTGATTTTAAAAACATCTCTTTTAGCACAATCAAACATTATATATTATATAAATAAAAATAATATATGGTTTATATAATTATGGCTTTTACAAGTATTAAGAGTGATCCATGTCGAATTGAAAAAGAATTGCAACAGGCGACAGGGAGCAATAGACACACAATGAATGTTCCTGGTCCTGGAAGTAAAATAGATTATTTTGAAGACCCTTTCATACGGTTACAAAAATGGGGGGCTAATTTAATGACAAATACGATAAACTTAGAAAGTAATTTAATGGGATTATCACGTTCTTTGAATAACGATTGTGTGGATTTAAATAATTATAAAAATTATGAAGTTAAAACGAAAAGCATTAGTTATGGTTCAAGTAAACCATATACAGAACAACCTCGTGCTTCTATGCCCGCATGGACGGCAAGAGATTTAGAGCAAAATCGATTTGAGGTTCTTCCTTTAAATCCGCAAGAAAACATATGTTACCCATTTCATAATAATTTAAACACACGATTATTAGAGAGAGATTATTTCGTTCAGCAACCCCAATGTTTTATGGGTTCAACAACAAACAACTCTTTGCCAGCTCAAAATTTTATGAATAATAGTAATAATGTATGTTTCAAAACAAATAGTTGTTTAAATTTATAATATATTTAGTATTTTACTTGTTAAATATATATATACGATATATATATTATGGAAGCAGCAATAGTAGGTATGATAGGTCTAGGTGGTTTATATGCTATAGCAAGTCAAGAAAAAAAGGAGAATTTTCAATCAACATTACCAAATACAAATATTCCTCCTCAAAATTATCCTGTATTAAATCAAAAAGACTTGAAACATAGTGTACAAGATTATCCAAACGCAAATGCTGCTACGGATAAATATTTCGATCAATCGAATTATGATAAACAAGTTTCGGCAGGAACACAGCAGATGTCATTAACTGGAAATGAGATAGATGGTAATAACTTTAAGCATAATAACATGGTTCCTTTTTTTGGTGGTAAAATACGAGGTCGAGGTCCAGATTTAAACCAATCTGAAGGTATACTTGATAATATGATAGGAAGTGGTAGTCAACAGATAAGAAAACAGGAACAAGCACCACTATTTAGACCAGAAGATAATGTTCAACATGCTAATGGGGCACCAATCTTTACAGATTTCTACCAAAGTAGGGTAAACCCAAGCATGAAGATGAGTAATATTAAACCATGGGAGGAAGAGCGTGTTGGACCGGGGCTCAATAAAGGATATTCATCAGAGGGGGCAGATGGATTTAATTCAGGGATGGCAGCGAGAGATAAATGGCTACCAAAAAATGTGGATGAATTACGTGTAGATTCAAATCCGAAGTTAACGTTTGGTTTAGAGAATCATGAAGGTCCAGCTAATTCCTTTATAAAAGAAACGGGTAAAATAGGAGAGGTTTCAAAGTATCGCCCGGATACTTATTATGTTAATGGTCCCGAACGATATCTAACAACTACAGGTTTAGAGAAAGGGCAAACATCACGAGGAATAGAACAATTAAAACAACAAAACCGCCAAGACACTACAACTCAATACGAAGGTGTTGCAAAATCGAGTTTGATAGCATCAAAGGCTCCAGAAAATTATCAGGAACCAAAAAATATACATATTTACGGCGAAGCGATCGGTCCAGCAATGGGTAATAAAAAACACACTGATTATGGTAAAAATGGAGTAGACATTAAATGTAATAATAGAACGACAACCAGACAATCGAGTGAGATGGGTGGGATTGGGGGAATAATAGGCGCTGTAGTAGCACCTATTATGGATGCATTGCGACCATCAAGAAAAGAAAATGTAATAGGAAATCCAAGATCATTAGGAAATGTGCAAAATGCTAGAAATAAGTATGTACATAATCCAAATGATAAAACAAAAACTACAATGCGAGAAACGATGGAAAATTCATTAGAGCATTTAAATATAAATTCGCAAAAAAGTGGAAATGCTTATAAGATATCAGACCAACAACCTACATTTGGTCAGAGGGATACGACTAGTTGTCAGGAATATGGCAATCCTGGTGCTGGATATTCCGGTGTTTTATTGGAAGACGCATATAGAAGACAACGTAATAATAATAATAAAACTACGGTAGCAGTAAATGTGCATGGAAATTCAAGCCATTTTAATAACAAAATAAATATGAGTTTGGCACAAGAATGTTCAGAAAATCCAAGAATGTGGGTTCCAAGTAACGCACCAAATGCGATACCATCAGCAGAACAACACGGAGTTGTTAATAATCATCCCCAGAGTTATGATCAACAATATAACAATGAAAGAATAAATCCAAATTTGTTAAGCGCTTTTAAACAAAATCCTTATACACAGAGTTTACATAGCGCGGCTTAATTATATGCGAACACATGAATGTGATCAATTTCTGGAATACTACAATTAGATGGGAGATTTTTCCAAAATGTAATGAGATTATCAGAGAACATTTTTGGGATAATAACAATGGCGTTAGACAAATCTGTTGTCCAAACTAGAAAGTGTGTGATCCCTTCATCAACCTTATAAGGAAAGTCGTTTTTCTGAACAAATATAGGTGATGATGCCAATGTTACTTTAATATTCTTTTTAAATTTATCACATGCGTCAGAGTTGCTCATATGGATATCATATGAGTTTTGAATCCCTTCATCTCTAGGTAATTGTGACGTAGGTGGTTTTTCGAAATTAAAGGTTTTGAGGGTGTTTGGTGAAATTGACATTTTGAGATGGTTTTAGTATAATATAATATAATATATATATTTCAATTTTGTATTAAATATATATAAGTATTAAATTTACTGATGTTGGAAATCCATTCAAAAATAAGAAATAAGCTAATTAATTTTATAGATATAAAAAAAATACCAAACATCATATTTCATGGTCCATCTGGGGGTGGAAAACGAAGTTTAGTTACAGATTTTATAAATAATATTTATAATGGAAATAAGATTATTATGAAATCTCATGTATTGTATATTGATTGTGCGCATGGTAGAGGGATAAAATTTATAAGGGAGGATTTAAAGTTTTTTGCAAAAACAAATATTCATAATTGTGATAGCGGATCAAGGTTCAAAAGTATAATTTTATTAAACGCTGATAAATTAACGATAGATGCTCAATCAGCCTTGCGAAGATGTATAGAATTATTTAGTCATTCTACTCGTTTTTTTATAGTAGTTGAAAATAAATATAAACTATTAAAACCTATATTATCACGTTTTTGTGAATTATATATTTCACTTCCAATCATAAATGGTAAAGAAGTAAATTTACATAAATATGATTTATTTAAAAGTTATAATTTTGAAAAGTTTGATTCAGGTAGGAGTGAGTATTTAAAAAATCAGTTAATAAAATTAAAGAAGGGTGCAAATTATCAAGAACTTATAAAATGCACAGACAAATTATATAATAAAAGTTATAGTGGTTTAGATTTGATAAAATATATTGCTGACGCAAAAATTGGGGGATTATTCAAGTATACATTATTAACAACTTTACATAAAGTTCGTAAAGAATTTAGAAATGAGAAACTTTTGATTTTTTTTATATTGAATTTTTTATTTGTTCGTTCCGATTACAATTTAGAAAATATAGTGTTTATGTAAATGGACGATTATAATATGTCAAGTTTACAAGAGTCTAGAAATGAGTGGGTTTCTAGACTAGTAAATATTATGGTTCCGCAGGTGAGTGTAGGGTTAAAATCCATTTATACTGAAGCATTTAAATTATGTGTTGAGAATGGAGAAGAAGGTAAATATTTAATGACATTTCAAAATTTTTTAAGTAGGGTTCCAAAATGGAATGACGAAATTATAAGCGGGGAAGTTAAACGGATTGTTGATAATAGTTCTTGTACTTATTTGGAAGATTTAATTACATGTGTTCATATTATTCAATTAAAGGCATTGACATGCATTAGAGTAGGACAAAAGCAAAAAAAAATAGATATTAATATCCCAAAATTAAGCAATTTTGTACATAGGGTTTATATTAATGTAGCTAGACGGATTTATACAAATATTTATTTATTTAAACACGATATAACTCCATTAGATGTTCAAAAAAACAACAGAGAATTAGAATTAATAATCCAAGAATGTATAGTTAATACGATTAGAGAAGGTATCCCCGTTGATGATATTTTAAGAGCATATTTAGATGAATCTGTAGAAGAAAACGTGCTTGTATCAGAAGAAATAATAAATGAAACAATACCAAATCAGGTTACTACTCAACCCCAAACTGCCGCTGTAGAGAATGTAGTTAATAAAGAAGAAACTCCAATAATATTAAAGACTGATGATAACTTAAAAATAGATAATGATTCAAATAATATTTCATTAGATATTAAATCGTTTGATTCTCCTAGAATTTCAACAGAACCATTTTCAATTGGTGAACATAGAGAACAGGATTCACAGCCTGTTATTAAACCAACAAATATTTCATTTTCTAATACAGATCAAGCAATAAGTGTTGATAAACAAGAAGAAACTATTAGCGCGCCAAAAAATGTAGAACGCCTTGAGGCAATCAGCAAAGAGAGAAATGAACAAAGAAGATTAGAGGAATTAGCTGATTTTGAAGATGATGATGGTGATGGTAAATTAACTATTTCTGCTCAACCTATGGCATTAAATCCAAATTCAATTGAAACTTTAGACAATATTGTGCTATCAGATGTAACTACACTAAGTTAATTGCGTTAAAACCTTATTTTACTATTAAAAATATAAATAAATGGTGAATTCGATGATGTTATCTGTAGTTTGTGGTGTAGTTTATTTCATAGTTAGATTTTTAGAAATGAGATTTGTTATGAAAGAAAGTAAGCCATTAAAATTTTTATTGAGAGATTCATTATTTGTAATTGTTTCAGTTTATGTATCACATTTTATAATTGGTCAAATTAATCAGAATGATCTTGTAGGAAAACAATTATCATCAACTCCAGCATTCATAGGTGAACCCGATTTTTAAATAATATTTTAATTATAAATTATTATTTAACCCTGATATTGTATAGAATCAATGTCGATAATTTTAACCTTTTTATTACCACCCAATTTTCCGTGAGAAAACTTTGAAAACATACTTCGCTCAAGCTGTTTTTGTGGGGTGTGATTATGAACATTTCTAGAAATCATTTTATACAATTTAAATTCAGGATATCTCTCTTCGCCACTTTTTTTATATAAAATATTTTTAAAGTTATCATCTTGACACCATTCAATTACTAGTTTTTGAATAGAATCCAGATTATTTGTATCAAACGCTTCATTTGGTTCGTCAAGAAAATAATCAAATAATGAACATCCTAATCGGCATAAGTCGAAACTATTATTAGGTTCCAACTTTTGTTTATTTTCATTGAAATAAGGTTCACAATTATATTGTGTGGCTGCATCCCCTAATGGATGAAAACTGTCACTACATAATGTTTTCCCTTGGAATTTATAAATTGCTCGCCCAAAGTCAATAATCTTCCATATTTTCCCAAATGTTTTTACCTTATAATAAATGTCATTATACTTATAGGCTATATATTTTTTATCTGTTTTAATATGCATAATATTGTTTGTATGAAGATCATTATGTGTAAAACTGAATGCTTTTTGATAAGTTATTAATGTCATAATAATTTGAAAAAGAATTGTTTCCCATTCATCATTTTCTATATCATTATTCATCATATAATGATCTAGCGTTTCATCGCATGATTCTAGACAAATAATATCAACCGGAAAATTATTAATATAAGCAAAAATATTTTCTTCATCTTCTTGAAAATCTGAATCAGTATTAGAGACTGATGATGATTCAGAATCCTCTGTGTTTTCATTTGTATTATCTTCATCGTCATCATCCGATTTTTCATTGCTAGTATTTGATTCTCTAGATGAACATGATGAACTGTCGTCGGATTTTGGGGTAATAGGTGAGTTGTAAATTAAATTATTAGATATATCTAACATTCTAATATTTTCTTTGGTGGGTGAAGCGAAAATACTCTCTACAAGTTCATGGTTAAAATTTTCAACGCAATCTAAATTAATATTACTACCAATTGAAATATGTTTTTTATGATTTCTGGAATCATTATGATAAAGTTCATCATAATAGCTTTTGTCTATTTTGAAAAGCGTATCTTTATTTTCATTAAAGAATGTTGAATCATCTAAATATTCTATATCATCGTAAATATTAATTTTAAAGTCGGCTTTATTAGCTAAATAAGAGCCATAAAACTTTGAACCATTGATAAAATTATTAGATTCCAATAATTTATTTGTTAAAAATGAAAAGAAACTATCTATGTATGCCGAATTATTATTGTCATCGGTTTTAGAGCAGATATGTTGTTTATTAATATGTGGGAGGTCAAATAGTCCAGACTTAATATTTTTATATTTGCCGACCATATATTTTATTGGATCAATTAAGGGAGAATATTTAATAAAAATTTCGCTTTTTTGCACTACACCATCGTCGTTATTTCGTATATCGCATAAAAATTTATTATATGTAAGTTTTTCAATAAACCTTACAATTGTGTATTTATGGCTAAGGTTGATAGAATTAAAATTATTTTCGGTTAATTTAAAAAACTCGGTATATAATGGAATAAAATTCTGAACATTAGTAACTTTCAAGCATTCAGAAGTTTCTAATGTTTCAACTACACTCGACTCCTTATTTTTAACATATTCTAACCCCATTTAGCTTATATTCATATAAAGTTATATCCGTTTTAAACTAATTCTTGCGTTATTAATGTTTTGTTTTTTTCTAAAATAAAGATAATATGACTTTAGAATTAAAAAAATTTGACATGCGTAACATATCATTTAAACCTGATCAGGCTGAAGGGCCGGTGATTGTATTAATAGGTAGACGTGATACTGGTAAATCTGTTCTTGTAAGAGATATATTGTATTATCATCAAGATATACCAATTGGAACCGTTATATCTGGTACGGAATCTGGAAATGGATTTTATTCACAACACATTCCTAAATTATTTATTCACGATGAATATAATACAGCAATTATTGAAAATATATTGAAAAGACAAAAACAAGTTTTGAAGCAGGTAAAAAAGGAAGTAGATGTTTATAAGAGAAGTAACATTGACGGAAGAGCATTTGTTATTTTAGATGATTGTTTATTTGATGCTAGTTGGACGAAGGATAAAATGATGAGATTATTATTTATGAATGGTCGTCACTGGAAAATTATATTAGTCATCACCATGCAATACCCTTTGGGCATTCCACCAAATCTTCGAACTAATATTGATTATGTTTTTATTCTACGAGAACCATATATAGCGAATCGTAAAAGGATTTGGGAAAATTATGCTGGAATGTTCCCTACATTTGAAAGTTTTGCTCAAGTTATGGATCAATGTACTGAAAATTATGAATGTCTAGTGATTAATAATAATAGTAAATCAAATAAATTGCAGGACCAAATATTTTGGTATAAAGCTGATTCACATCCAGATTTTAAGCTAGGTTCAAAAGAATTCTGGGATATTTCAAAAGAATTAGGTTCTGATGATGAAGAAGATTCATATGACCCAGCCACACAACGTAAATCATCCAAAGCCCCTAGGATAAATGTCAAGAAGTCAAAATGGTAATAAATTCTATTGTTATGTAATAGAATTTATTATATTTTTATAATTTTATCAGCAACGCATTTTAATTCTTCAATTTTTATGTTTTTTTTTTTATTATCTTCTATGAAATCAAACCGGCAATTATGGCTTTCAGGAAGTCTATGTTGAGAACAAAATGTTTTTTCACAACGACAAGATAACGTTTTAATGACCGGTGATAATTTTTTTTTACAATTATCTATTTGACAACGTGATTGCTTCTTTTTATTTAATTTTAACAATTTTGTTTCTTCTTTAGTGGTCATAATATATATATATCAATATCCTATACTTTTTTAAATCAATTTTTGCACTTAAATTTATTCCCAATATTATTAAATTGTAAATGTAATACCATCTTCAGTTCCCACGTCTGGGTCAGCGCGATTATTAACTTTCTCATTCTCTTGGTTACTAATTAAATTTGTAACAACTTTATCATTTGATTGATCATTTCTGTTAATAACATTATCATTTTCAAATAATTCCTTTCTAATATCAGCAGTAGATACTTCGGAATTTTCACCACTTGTAACACTGAAAAGGTTACCTTCAGAATCAATGTTTTGAGTTAATTTATTTCCAGTTTTTTCAGCAATTTTAATATTTTCCGAAATAGCCTTTTCCTTCGCCTCACGGACACGCTTTTGAAATTCAATATCAACAGATTCCGTATTTTTATTTTTCTCAGACATGAGTTTATTTAGTTCTGGGTTTAAGTAATCAACGCGACCTGTTTTATATGCTTCTGGTTCCCACGGCATCCATGTTCCTACTGGACCAACGTAAATATTATGGTTAGGGTCTATCTCTCTAAGTAATTTACATCTAAGTTCTGCTTCTTGTTGGGTTGGGAAACAGCCTCTTATTTTAAGCCCCCTCACACTAGTAACAAAATTATTTTCAGCATTGTATGCCTCCGAAAGTTTTTCTTCATGATTATCTATGAATGTTGCATATTCATCTTCAACATTTATTTTATCTAAATTAGGTTTTTCTTCTTTGATGAACTCGCCAAGATCTTTAGTTAAATCGTCAAAATCCATATTATGTTTATATGCTATAAAATGGAGAAATTGTGAGTACTTTTCCAAAGATTTTGAAAAATCCCAGTTCTTTAGGAACTCCGAAAAAAAGAAACGGTCCTTATGCTTCAAAATTTTTTCAGGAGAGATAAAGGAAACGCATGCAAATTTTTGCCCAGATATAGCCTTATCTTCATCTAATAAATCAATATATTTAGGATTAGTTGAACCATCTGAATTTGTGGGCATTTCGTATCCAATATTTCTATTACTATTCATATAATTTAATTAGTATATTTATTTTTAAGTTTTTTAACGAATATATATATTTTTTTTTTTTCTTATTTATTAATATAATGGACTCGCTATTTAATTTAGGTGAACTAGTAAAACGTGCAATTAAATACTTAGTTGAGGGTTTAATGGTTGCTATAGCAGCATATGCTATTCCTAAAAAGTCTCTTAACATTGATGAAGTTGCTCTTATCGCTTTAACCGCCGCAGCAACATTCTCAATCTTAGATACTTACCTTCCAAGCATGGGTGTTTCTGCTCGTTCAGGTGCTGGCTTTGGTATTGGCGCCAATTTGGTTGGATTCCCCCGTATGTAAATATTAACAAACTATGATATTTTTATTATTTAAAGATATCATATTAATGCCATCATTTAAATTATCTCACGTGTCTCCTTTAGATTCTTGTTTTCATCAATATTTAATTAATGCTGGTGATTTTATGCAAGATCATGATTCATTATTATTAGGTTTACAACAATTAAATTCATCACATCAACCACGCATAGTTTTTATTAATTCTAAATGTTCCAAAAAAGGATTCTTATGTATAAATTGCAAAGATGATGAATATAGTGATATTCTTTCTAATTTAGAACAAATTATTCAATTGCACAATGCTAAAAAAAATAATATAGGTGATATTGTTTCGTTTTTTAAGTGAATTATCATTTTCTCCCCTAGAAGGTCTAGGGGAGAAACTCTATATATATTGGCGTTATTTAAGTGTTCAACAATCTGGTTGTTGCATCACTAGATCTTTCTGGGGAACAACAACATACACAATATATTTGAGCACCTATATATATAAATAATATTCCGAATACTACCACACAAATAGCAATTTGACCCATAATAATTATTATGTCATTTATATTTATACTTCTTATAGAATATCATATAAATATAATATTTAAATTGTTGGGATAAAATCCCAATCCAACTCACAACAAATTTGCTTCCAAATTTGATCCTGTTCTATTCTTTTTTCTCTGTCTTTTAACATGGGAAAAAATGGAAGAAATTGATCTTGATCAAGAAGTTCACAAAGTTTGTAAACTGTATAATAATAATTGAGAAAATTTACCCTATCGTCCGGACAGTATTTAGCATATGGAACTTGTATTTCCATAAATAAATTACACAGTGTCTCCTCTAATTCTTGACTCATGATTGGCGGCTTTATACCTAACTTATCTTTAATGAATGGAATATGTTCATAATATTTATTATACCCCAGTTTTTTCAATACTTCTTTAGCCCTTTTATTCGTTAAATTTTTGAGTTCAGTTCTCTCCTTTTTAACTTGAAGTTTAATATTTGCTATCACCTCCGGGGGGATTTGGGTAGTTTCTTTTGCTTGAAATTGAGCCAAAATCTCTCTAAAATGATTTATTCTTTTGTATGCATAAAAACAAACTTCTTTCGGTGGTTCTTTATATGATGGTTTTTCATTTTCTATTAGATATGTTATATGTCGCGAACAAGAATTGCATACTAATATACCTTCATGATCAACTGGTATAAGTTCTCCTTTTCGACAATAAGTACAAATATCTGATTCTGTAATAAAATTAGACACGTCAAGAAATCTATCGTCTAGGCCTTGTAAATAAGTTTGGACATCCGAATTGGTGTTTTTTTCCATTTGTTTGACTTCTTCGCTATTTGAAGACTGTATATTAAAAAAATCATCAAGAATTGTTTTTTTTGAAATACAATCAGATATTTGTTTTTTATTTTCAAAATAATCAAATATATATGACCCATTATTCAAAAAATAATCCTTTTTTTTATTTTTAAGTTTATTTAGTTTTATTCGCAATTCTTCAATTTTATCTGTTATTTCTAGACGTTTATCAATCGTTAATGAGCGCGTTTGTAATATATTTCGTAGCTCCTTTTTTTCAGCTTTAATATTTGGCATTGTCTCTGTTTCATCTATATAAAATTTATCAAGATGTTCCCGGTGTTTGCTGTCAAGAGTAACCGTATCCTTTTTATCAACATAAATTTTTTTGGTGGTTTTAGGTTTAAACGCAGGCATATATATATAAATAAGTAAGTATTTATTATATTATTATTTCTGTTAAAATATATATTTACGATTAAATTTATCATTTTGTTTCTGTAATTATTAATATATGGATATTGAAATTAATACAAAAGATAAATTAACTATGGACTGTTTGAAACTTCAAAAGATGGCATTTATTTATAATGCTTTAGAAAATGGTTGGACTATTAAAAAAAAAGAGCACGAGCAGTATGTATTTACCAAGCCACATGAGAATAAAAAAGAAGTTTATTTAGATAGTTATTTACAAAGATTTATCAAATCTAATTTTGATATTAATGAAATTTTAGATAATTAAAGCCTATTAAAATACCTTCAATTGACATAATTATAAATATATATCACGTTATAAATCCCTTGTTAATAGTAGGTAGAGTTATTTTATTTTATTTATTACCTATTTTACAATTAAATACATTTTCAAAATTTTTTTTTCTTTAGCAATATTATAAAATGGGAGGAGGATTAATGCAATTAGTGGCTTATGGGGCTCAGGATGTTTATCTTACTGGGAACCCTCAAATTACCTTTTGGAAGGTGACTTATCGTCGTCATACCAACTTCGCGATGGAAAGTATTGAACAGACATTTAACGGACAAGCTGATTTCGGACGCCGTGTCACTTGCACTATTTCCAGAAACGGAGATCTTGCTTATCGTACTTATTTACAAGTAACTTTGCCAGAAATTAGCCAGGAGATGCGCAACGGCCAACCTCGAGCAGCCGGTTCCGTTATTGGAAAGCACGACGGTACTGGAGTTTATGCCCGCTGGCTGGATAACCCAGGACTTCAGCTTATATCGCAGGTTGAGGTTGAAATTGGTGGTCAACGAATTGACAGGCAGTATGGCGATTGGATGAATATCTGGAACCAATTAACAATGACCTCCGAACAGGAGCGTGGATATAATTCTATGATCGGTCAAACTACTCAACTTACCTACATTACCGACCCAGCATTTAACGATGTTGATGGTCCTTGCGATTCAAACGCGCCAAAACAGGTTTGTGCACCACGTAATGCTTTACCTGAGACAACTCTCTATGTTCCACTTCAGTTCTGGTATTGCCGTAACCCTGGACTCGCTTTACCGTTAATAGCACTTCAATACCACGAGGTCAAAATCAATCTTGACCTTCGTCCAATCGATGAATGTCTTTGGGCTGTTTCGGCTCTTAACTGTGAGCCTGAAGCTGCTGTGGATGCTGCTGTGGACGCCACGGGGACGATCACTCGGAACCGTGTTGCACAGCGGGTGAGAGGAACCAAGGTCACCACAGCTTATGGACAATCTCTAGTAGCCGCCTCGTTGTATGTCGATTATGTATTCCTTGACACTGATGAGCGACGGCGTATGGCGCAAAATCCACACGAATATTTAATTGAACAACTTCAATTCACTGGAGATGAATCTGTCGGTTCGTCATCTAATAAGATTAAACTCAATTTCAATCACCCGTGTAAAGAACTTATCTGGGTTGTTCAACCCGATAAGAACGTTGATTACTGCAGCTCCTTTGATTGTGAAGAGAGTCTCTTTAAACTTTTAGGAGCACAACCTTTTAATTATACAGATGCTCTCGATGCTCTTCCGAACGCAATTCATGCATTCGGTTCTGAAGCCGGGTTGACTGGTCAGATAAATGACACCACGTATTCTCAAAACGAATATATCAATGAGAATGGTCTCTTCGCTGATGCAGCACCTTTAGGATACCAGCTTAATACGGGTGGTGAGACAGAATTTAGCCAAGCAGCGTTGAGTTCCCTTTTTGCAGCCACCCCACTCATCACATCAACATTGGCGACTCTCGGTTTTGCTGCCGCCGGTGCAGGCGGGCAGCAGACGGACGCCCTAGACATAGATGGTGGGATAACCGCGACGAATGGTGTGGCTGCTGCTGAGGTGCAGTTAGCCGATACCGAGCGAACCGCGGCGCAGTTGGCGGTGACCAACGCCGCCGCCGCCGGCCGTGCAGCCACACCCACAGAAACCGCACGTTTGGTCGAAGCCAGTGCCAAACAGCTATTTTGGACTGAATTCGCGAATGAACTGAACATTTTCAATGCTGACAAGAAGCTCACACCGGTTGCTGGCGTCGTGTCGCCGGGAGCAGCAGCAACTTTGGTAGATTACACAGCACAGCTCACGAGATTCGCTTCTAGAACTTTGACCACCCTAACCGCACCCCAACCCGCAGAGGGAGGCGCGGGTTTCAGGGCCAACCCTGTTACTGGATGGAATGGATTGAATATTAATGGTTGGGGTGGAAATGCTTTCGGTCGACGAGCTGGCGCTCCTGATCCCGATGGCGCCGGGGACGAACTGCGACGGCTTGGAGCGGGAACATCTGGTGTTTCTGATGCTGGTACTTTCGTTCTTGCCGAGTGTGCTATGCCACTCCACTGCTGGGGACAAAATCCAGTTGTCACCGCAAAACTTCAACTTAATGGACAGGATCGGTTTTCTGAACGTGAGGGTGGATACTTCGACCTCGTCCAGCCATATCAACACCACACCCGTAACCCAGACACCGGAATTAACGTTTACTCGTTTGCTCTTCGCCCAGAAGAGCACCAACCATCTGGGTCATGCAATTTCTCACGTATTGATAACGCGACTCTTCAACTTGTTCTCTCTAATGCGGCCGTGGCCGGCACTGGAACTGCCAAGGTTCGTGTCTACTCCACAAACTATAATGTTCTCCGTGTGATGTCTGGTATGGGTGGTCTCGCATACTCCAATTAAATTAATAAACTATAATAATTTATAAACTAAATTATTATAATACTATAAAGATATAAATAATATATACATATACATATACAATGCAAATCTTTGTAAAAACGCTAACAGGTAAAACTATTACTCTTGATGTGGAGCCAGCAGACACGATTGAAAATATTAAGTCGAAAATCCAAGATAAAGAGGGCATTCCACCTGATCAACAACGTTTGATTTTCGCAGGTAAGCAGTTGGAAGATGGTCGTACTCTTTCAGATTATAATATCCAGAAGGAATCCACGCTTCACCTTGTGCTTCGTCTGCGTGGCGGACATTAAATAAAATATATATTTGTATTAACACATGATAATAAATATATTATCATATATTAATATGTTAAAAAAAATATTATCATATGAAAAACAATGGTGTGATACAATGAAGATTCATAATCCTTATTATGATAATTGGAATACTTTAATATCAAAAAAGGTGCCAGATTATGATATACAAGCTTACAAAAAATACAAAAAATATAATTATGTTTATGATAAGTTATGGGTATGTAAATCTCAAGATATAAAATCTGGAACACTTGAATCGATGGATAATAGTGAAATACTAAATTACCCTATATTTATAAAGCCTAGGTGGGGGCATAAAACAGCCACAAGTAAAGATTGCTATAAAATAAATAATTATAATGAACTTATAAAACATAAAAAAAAGAGGGATATGATGTGGTCGGAATTTCTGGATGATACAGAGGAAATGACGGATTTTATGATACATAATGGTTTTATTACTCACCAGATTACTTATAAATATTCACCACTTCAACATGGTTCTATTGCCGATGAATGGAAATATATAGGCCCAGAATTAAAACCTCCGGAACGGGTTGTTAAATGGGTAAATGATAATTTAAATGGTTTTACTGGAGTGTGCAACGTTCAATTTAGAGGAGATAAAATAATAGAAGTTGGGTTACGATTGGCGAGAGGTGGAGCATATATATATTGTACTGAAAATGAAGAATTGATTAAAAATATCAATACGTTAGTGGAAAATCAAATTTGGAACTATAATTCAGTAAATCTATCATTTACGCCATTTTACTCATTTAAATGTTATAGTAGCATTCCACTAGTTTATCTTTATCCACAATATGTTATGGATTTTATAATGAAAATAAGCGGGTCTAAAAATTTTTATGAATATTATTTTGAACCTAGTGGAGGTGCTGGAATGGTATTTTTTCAATTTATGCATACAGATTTTGAAATTGGAATGCGAACTAAGAAGTTCATAGAGACGATAATGTATTTGGCACAATCGTTTTTCTATCTAATGGTGGTTATATTGCTAGTTATTTTTATAACCAGGAGAGAATATTTTGCATTATTAAGCATTATAGTCACATTATTATTTATTTCAAAATTTATAAACCCATTAAGCGCACATAATAACTTATATAACTCTCAAAAACAATGGATATTTTCATAATAATATCGACTGAATCTAATAAGTGAATTTAGCAAATAATAGAAAGGAGTAAAATATAGCGGTTATAATACCCGCACCAATCTGAGCGCTATCACCATTAAAGACGCCATGCGTAATCCATAATAATTGTCCAATAAAAAAAATGATTAATGTAGCTAACGAAATACCTTTGGTGCTGCGTTTTTTGTATACATTCCAGACTTGTGGAGCAAAGGCGCTGGCGCTACATAAACCTGCCGCATAACCTATGTATATATTCATTTGTTTACTAACCGTCATTTATATAAGACAATATTATTATTCAGAATTAAACAATTTGTTCATATTATTAACTTCTGGTTTATTTGGTTGATGTGTAAATAGTTTATTAATTAGACCATTATCCCGAAACCGAAGTGAATATTGCTGTTGGATGTTATTTCTACCGACTCTCCCCACCGCTTGAATTGCTTTTTCTTGAGTCATGGTTTCTAAATCCTTGCTAATATATCCGTGACAAAATTGATAATTAGTACCGTAAATATAATCAGTAGATGCAATAATCATAAATAGTTTTTGGTTAGCTGCTAACTCCTTCATGATTTCAGTATATCCAACACTCTCATGATTAGTAAAAACACCAATTCCCATTAGGAGCAACAATTTCCAACTATGATCTATATCTGTTAGTCTCATAAGCCTTACAACGATATCATCACTAATATCACACGTGAATACATTACCGTATTTGTTAGGAGCCCATTTTTTTAGATGATGTTTTTTATTTGGAACAAATAAATCATTAAGGGATGTCGTTTTAATATTACCCCTTAGTTGGTCTATTTTTTCCTTTAATTGTTGAAGTTCTGGAGAAAGCCTTTCGGCATTACTCATTTTATTCTCTTTATCAGCATCTTTAGCAGTTGCATCTTCAAACGTTTGTTCTAATTTATCTATTTCAGAATTTAACTTATCGTTCCATTTAATAGCCCCAATAATATCTGTGACTACCTTTTCTGGAATTTTAGCAGTCTGTAGATAGAACCTCGCAACCTTTGATACATCGTTAGCTAGAAATATAGTAGGGCCGTCTGTAAGAGTGTGAGAATCACTAGTTGTAATATAAATAGTAGAGTCAAATGGCTTGGTTCTGTTTTGTATACAAGAGAAGTGGGTATAAATAATTGGCCAGAATTGTGGATTTATAAACTTAAAGATTTTTAGATAATATTCCTTAATCCCTATCATATTAACCATGTCAATACTTTTGAAATAATTATTAATTTTATACCTTTCGTTAATAATATAATCAGGGTTACTATTTATAAAACCAATAAACTTAATAATTTCAGATAAATCCATATATCTTAGAAGCGTTTTATAACTAATACAATGATTTATTCCTTTAATAAGATCCTCATATGATTCATATGAGTAATGAGGTAGATAAACCAATGACTCTTTTGTGATAACTGGAATTGATTTGTCACAATCATGGCTAATGATTGATTCCACCTTCCCTCCAAACTTATTTATATAGTCAGATATTGTGTCATGAATTTCGTGTTCTTGCGGCAAAGTAGCAGACGACAATACAATTTTTGGAATTAGATTATTTATCCAATTGTCCTTAATAATTGCATGAAATGGGTGTTCTTCATAATCCATTGTAATTGTTGGTTCATCCCAATAAGTTATAATTTCTTCAGTTTTATTAAAAGCCATCATATAAAACATAGCTGGGATATAAGATTTTATATCGCAAATAATAATTTCCACCTTATCACCAACAGTATTATCAACTTTTCTGATAGCCCCTCCCCTTTTATGTCTGGTGAATTCCTTTGCTGCCGAATAATGTAATTTAATATCTTCAGAATCTTTACAATTAAATGCAAGGGCTATTTTTTTATCTGCTGAAATGGCCGCTCTAGCCAGAGCAAGCCCAACATGACGGGCGGCACATACAAATATAATTTTATAATTTTCAGATAATCCGATGGGCGACATAGTTTTGCCAGTTCCAGTTGGAGCAATATACAGAATCAGTTTTGATTCAGATGTAGAAAACGCAGAATAAAGTTTTTTTTGATGTTCATAAAGCTTAATGTCTTTTTTAGATGAAAGCATTTTATTCGATTCTATTAATGTATTTCCAAGTTTAACAAGTTCCCCCATATTAATTTTTTCTGAATATTTATCCCAAATATAAGAATAAAACCTTTCAATATGTATATTTTTATCCTTAATTGCGAAATGTGTCATTTTATTAAGTGTGTAAATATATAATAGCCATTTTTGACTTCCAATATGTTTTAACAATTTATTTATAAGTTCTAAAATAATAAATTCATAAATCTCCATTTTATTTCCCTTAATACCTGATTCAACATTTTCCATCCTAATTTGGTCAGCCTTTTTAAGTGTAGCTTGTTTTGATTTTTGTATCTTGAAATCAAGTCCATGAGTTTTACACATTTTTTCAACTATTTTTTGAAAATATTTTTCATACATATAATTATGAATTGCATCATTTTGAGTAATTTTTGAATGAGATAAGATAGATTCAGTTTTGTTATATTTAATCATAACGTCATGAAATCCCCTTTTCATGAGATTTAGAATTTCTTGCTCTTGTGGATTAACCGGAACTTCTATTCCCTCCCATTCTGCTTTAGTTAACTTTCGTTGTGTTAAATCCATGTCTTAATACTATAAATCTCACAGGGTTTATCTAAATCAATTTTTTTAACAATCATTTTTCAAATAATTGAAACAAATTATAAATATAATTTAACTATATCAAAGATGTGTTTGGCACCACTTGTTATAAGCATTGATGGGAATATTGGTTCTGGTAAATCTACACTACTTAACAGATTGAAAGAATCTCTATCCAAACTCAAATTCACGCATAATATCAATGTTGTCTTCCTTCAAGAACCAGTAGAACTTTGGGAAAGTTTTACAGACGAGGATGGTGAGACAATAATTTCAAAGTTTTATAGAGATCAGGAAAAATGGTCTTTCGCATTCCAGATTATGGCATATATATCTAGACTTTCAATTTTGAAAAAGGCAATTAAGGAAAATCCGAATTCTCTGATTATTACGGAAAGATGTGTTGATACTGACAGATGGGTTTTTGCCAAAATGTTGTATGATGCTAAAAAAATGAACCTAATTGAATATACTATTTATCTTAAGTGTTTTGAAGAGTTTAAAGGTGAAAGTCCTATTAATGGTATTGTTTATCTTGACGTAAAACCAGATAATTGTTATAAACGTGTAGAAAAGCGATCAAGGGAGGGTGAATCTATTCCTCTAGATTATCTACAACAATGTGAAAAATATCATACAGATTGGTTGACTAATCTAGATTATTCAACTAGTAAATTGACACTTGATGGGAATACAGATACAGATGCAAACCCAGAAATAGTATCACATTGGGTTTCTCAAATAGAGAAATTTATAGATACCACTTATAATAATAGATCTTTTAATTTACAAAATAAAAATATTTAACACGAAATTAAGACCATATATAAATTATAGTTAATAATCTAAGCTTTTAATATTAAATTTCTTGTATGGTTTATATTTAATTATATCTAATTCATTTGATGTAGTTGGAAATAGTTCGTTCCCATAAATATCTTGTAGTAACAACCATTCAAATAACCCGCCTGGATATAAAAAAACGCTCGTGAATCCAAGATCAAATAACTGACCGATTTTATTATATATTGTTTCATCGTTACAATTTTTGCCATATATAATAATTTTTTTTGATTTATTTTCATTTAATAACGAATTAATAGTTTCAACCTCATTATTACAATTAACTGAATTTAAAATAAGACAACCTTGGTTGTTATCAGGAAGAGTATTAATAATAAGATAATCATTAGATTGTTGCTGTGCAAATTGTATATCTTCATAAGAAATTTTTTGTATTGAGTTTGATGAACCCATTAATATAATTTATACATGTTTAATGTTTAAATTGCTATTATGTTTTTCATTATGTAATTATTTTGTTTCTATAATTACTCTTTATTGGATTAATTTTATGCTGGTGGTTTATGGTGTAATTACTGTTAAATGAAAATTAACATATTAGTGATTAATTAAAAAACCATTATATATAATGCGGAAATCTAATAAGGATTGTAAATCGGTTCGTTACTTACGAAAGAGAAGACAATGGGACGCGCCAGTAAACACGTAATTTTTATAGATGATTCTAACCACACATTTGGAAATCCATCAGGAAAGCGACGAAAGGTAGCTGCAGGTGGAAGACGTAGAAAATCACGAAAGATTATATCGAGAAAGGGAACATAATATAGTATAAAATTGATTTAAATTTTTATAATTATATTATGTAAATTACTATTATGTCAACACAAAACCCAAAGAAACTCAAAATGAGCAGGGGAACTATTAAGGATATGTTAGAAACTTGTGGTTTCGCTATAATTAGAAATGTTCTTACGCCAGAGGAAATAATTGAAGCGACTGACCTAATGATAGGCTGGGAGAAGGGTATTCCTGGGCTAAGTGAAATACATAGTGATTTACATCCACACGGTATTTACAAATTTCATGGTGTTGGGCATGCTCCACATGCTTGGTATATTCGCACAAGACCCAAAGTACAGCAGGTATTTAAGGATTTATGGGATACAGATGATTTGATTTCATCATTTGATGGCTCTTGTTATATGCCCAAATCATTAGCGAAAAAGGACACAAAAAAGGGTTGGACCCATGTAGACCAATCTCCGAAAGCCAGTGGGAACTTGATGTGTTATCAAGGTTTAGTATCGCTTACAGATAATAAGGAACGGACTTTGGTAGTTTATGAAGGTTCAAACAATTTATATAATCAGTACTGTGTTGATAGAGAACTTAAAGGTACAAAACATTGGGAAAAGATTGACCCAGCTTATCTGGAATCAATTGCTGATAGTCGACGTGTTCTAACAATTCCAGCAGGTTCTATCGCGTTGTGGGATTCGCGGACATTTCATCAAAATCAATACGGTGTTACAAGTGATACTGATGATAATAACACTGTATGGTCTGAAGAACGGCGGGTCCAATATGTTTGCTTTCTTCCAAGAAATCACAAGGATCATACGGAAAAGGTTCATGAAAAGCGATTAAAGGCCTTTCATGCAAAACGTACAACATCACACTGGCCATGCCCACAGTATTTAAATGGACTTCAACCTAATACATGGGGGGATGAGACAAAAAAAATAGATTATGAAAAATTGCCTGATCATAATCTAGATTATCTTATGTCTGATATTATAAAAATAATTTAAATAATAAACTAGATAATCAACAATGGCGATTTCCCAGAAATTATAATTTTTTCCCATTCTCTTCAACATTAACTTTCAATTTGGCAACAGCCTTCCAGATGGTTGCTGACACACAACCCAACACCTATCAAGAGATTCGTCATTGATAGCGACTAGAGAGAAGTATCTGGGGGGTTAACGTGGGAAACCGACGAGAACTGAATCCTTCTCTCTAAGTTGAAAACATTTCTAATTATTTAGGGTGTTAAGGTTGCTTTGGATCTTGGTTTCGTTGATAGACTAAACACAATTTACACCTTTGAACATTTTAAACGCCTATAAAATATTGTAAAATAATATAAATATATTTTTATAATATTTTGATAGAATGAATAGAGTAGAACAAATGAAAAAAATTCAAAACAATGCATTAGAATTATTTACCAAAAAAAATATTGATTATGGAGATGCCTTTGCCAAATATGGAGTTATCGGTGTTCTAATGAGAATAGAAGATAAATTACAACGGTCTATGTCTATAACAAAAAATGGAGTAAATTTAATAAATGATGAGGGAATTAGGGATACGCTTATAGATTTACATAACTATTCCGCAATGGCGTTAATGTTATTAGATGAATAATCGGCGTTTGAAATATTAAAAGGTGTAAAACAAATCTTGTTAGCACTTATATATTAATTAAATTTAACTATAATTTCAATATCCTCTTTTTTGATTGATTTAACTGCTGATACAGAGAGCTCTTGTCTTCGTTTACGAGTTTTTTTGGTTGCTGGTGCAGTAACCTTTCTCTTAGATGTGCTATTTCTGCTGTTCATATCACATTCTACTGAACTATAATTATCTTCTATATAGTTGATGACCTTATTCTCTAATGCCCACTTAAAGAAATTAAGTTGTCCAATTGTGGTTTGGATCCATTTTCCATCAACATAAGGAATATTAATTCGTTCCCATCTACAAAATGGGTCAAACCTACGTTTTTGATATGCTTTTAAATTTAGTTTATAATCATTATAAACCTTAAATCTAACTGTTTCGGGTTTTCCACTAATGATCTTTTCTAAATTGTATATGGTGAAATAATGTTTTGCATAATTTGTAGCAAACCAATCAACAATCCGGAGAGATATCTTAGACTCCCCATTAATAATATTTAACATTTTGTCTAAATTGTTATCTTCTTTATAAAATTCTAATAAGTTTTTAAGTAATAAAGAATTTTGGGTAGAATAATTTGCCGTTGACATTAGTATTTGTATTTATTATTTATTAAAGTTTAAGTCATTTATTATCGTAATTAGTTATATATTTGAGTTTTGAGGTTTTAAAAAGTTATCTTGGTTTTCTAAATCTTTTATGTAATCATTATTAGCCATGAATGGATTGATTGATGCGGTTGTTACCAACATTCGCTCGTTTATTTTTTCATTTTGTAATTCTCTCTTATTTGAAGTAGTATTATAAGGTATACTATTGTCATTATTTCGTATACTCTTTTCGTTTAAGGATCCGTCAGACCATTTCCATTTAATAATTTTATCTGTCATATATTATACTTTATAAGTTAAATATGATGTCCAAACTAATATGTAAACAAACATGAAGATAAGTCTAGATATCTATTTTTTGTACATTTAATGCACGATAATCTTTGAATGTATTCATATTCATTGTTCTACGTTTTAAATTACAATCCAAACATGCAATAACAACATTATTATTATTATGACCTTGTGAGTTATCTATCCTATCAAGAGTCCATTGATTTTTTTGTCTTACATTTTCATATAAAAAATATAGATTACATTCGCAATAAAAACAACTCAATTTACATTGAACGAGTTGTTCAAGAACATAAGAGCATGTAACGAAAATGATACCTTTGTAAATATCGCGCTTTTCATCCTGCATTTTGTATGAATGTATTTTTTTTTTAAGTTCACTTAAAGCATATATTTCTATTGGGTGATCAACTTCGAGATATAATGAATTTACAAGTTGTATTTGATTTGTCCTTTCTAACCATTTACGATTGTCAGAGTCAAAAAAATTGTTTCCCCTTTTATGAATTTTTTTAGGCTTAAAAAGCAGGTCTTGATTATGTTTACCTTTAATAATAATAGATTTGGACATTATATATATATAGATAAAAAGGTTAAACTTATTTTATCTATATATATAAATGAGTAACCCGTATACAGAACTTAAAAACATAAAATATAAAAATATGCTTTTAAGTAATAATAATAAAGAATCTATCAATAGTTCACAGAGTACTATTAATGATTTTCTGGAAAAGGAGAGAGATAATAATAAAACTGAACCTTGGAATCGTCTTGATGTTACAATTAAATTACAAAAACTCGAAGAATATAGTATTAATTATAGTGTAGAAAATAAATTAACACTAGTCCAAACGAAACTTCTCTCTCAATATTTGAAGGGCTGTTTGGATAGTAAGCGATTTGAACGAGTCAAAGATATTAATTACGATAAAGAAACACAAAATATAAAATCTATTCCTGGTTTAAGCTTGAATAAAGCAACAAAACGTTTTACACTTAAACGCAATGAAAAGCGAGTATCCACATTAAAATCTTTAGCGCCTAAACGGGGAGAGTGTAAACCCAAAAAACTTAATATATCTGAATAAAATTATAAAATTGATACAATATAAAGTATATGTACTATGATAAATTAATCATGCGGCTGGGGGAGTTATGCACGTTAATCGACGTATTATCTGATATTGAAACTGATAACATATTTGTAGGAAAAGATAAAGACGACTTAAATGAAGTTACGCTCAATTTAATAGACCTTTATATTAACTCAAATGTGTTAGCATTTGGACGACCTGATTTTATGGAGTCTTTAACCGAGGATATTCATAGTATGTTGGCTTTACAATTTGAAAATATCTATGATCAAAATATTGAAGAAGAGTTGTATTTAGTTATTTCCGAATGCTGTAAAACATACTTTACACATATCCTACCCAGAAGGTCATATAAAAGCTCATTTACTAGAAACTCCATCAATGTAAAAAGAATAGATAAAAGATTAGATGAATTACGTGCCAAACCTCAACCTGATCAAAGAACAAATGAATGGTATAATAGGCGTTATAATATGATAACTGCTAGTATTGCTTGGAAAGCGTTGGATTCCGAAAGTTATGTCAATAGTTTAATTTATGAGAAGTGTTCTCCGCTGAATGTTGAAAAATATAGTCACGTTAATACAAACACGCCTTTTCACTGGGGTACAAAATTTGAACCGGTATCAATATTATTTTATGAAAAAAAATATAGAACAAAGGTTGATGAATTTGGATGTATTGAAGATGAAAATAATTCATTTATCGGTGTATCACCTGATGGTATAAATGTTGAAAAAACATCTAAAAGATATGGGAGAATGCTTGAAGTTAAAAATAGAGTTTCAGATTCAGTCCCTATAACAGGAATACCAAAAAAGGAATATTGGATACAGATGCAGATGCAGATGGGTGTATGTAAACTGAATGATTGTGATTTCTTAGAAACAAAATTTGATGGATATGAAACTAAAGAAGACTTTGATAGTGACGGTGATTTCAATACTACTAATGATGGTAAAATTAAAGGTATATTTATACATTTTATTAAAGACAGTAAACCATTTTACGAATATCCCGAAATTGGTTTGTCAGAGGAAGAATTTCGTCTATGGGAGGAAGGTAAAATTATAGAACACGCCGAACTTACATGGGTTCAAAATATTTATTGGAAATTAGATAAATACAGCTGTGTTCTTGTTTCTCGTAATAAGGAATGGTATAAAGCAGCAGTTGAGCGTTTATATGAAGTATGGAGAATTATACAAACAGAAAGAGTATCTGGCTACCAACATAGGGCGCCAAATAAAAGGATTAAATCTGAAAAGGTACTCTTGGAATCTCCCAAGGCAACGTGTTTTATAGATGTCACAAAATTAATGATACCTAAATCAATTGAATCTAAAGTTATTACAAACACTAAGGCTACGTGTTTTATAGATGTCACAAAATTAATGGGATCCAATCCTAAATAGCCTATTTATCACTTATATAATAATTAACCCTTGAATTAGAAAATCCTGGGGTTGGTAACAATTCAGATGGTTGTGGTTCTTTAAAATCATAAAAGTTGCCACAAAACCCTGACGGATTACATTTTCCGTTGTTAGGTTTTCGCCATTCTCGTATATTATTATTATAAATTGAGTCAGCTGAAAAAGCAGGATAATTTTTATATTGTTCTGCACTTGTTAAATCTGAAAGTTGGGGGGTTGGTTTATGTGTTGGATACCATCCTTCTAATAATACATCAGTTTGATTAGTTGATAATTCACTATAAGAATTAGCGAATCCTTCTTGGTGTTTAGGTGTTGGAACTCCTGGTATTATTCTGTGTTTAGGCGTTGGAACTCCTGGTATTATTCTGTGTTTAGGCGTTGGAACTCCTGGTATTATTCTGTGTTTAGGCGTTGGAACTCCTGGTATTATTCTGTGTTTAGGCGTTGTATTAGGATTGAACAGCATAATAAATATTATAATTAAAAGGGCAGATATTAATACTAATTTTTCGTCCATTATATATATATTCCTATTATTATTTATGAAATAATAATAAGAAACAACTATTTAAAATTATCTAAATAGTGTCTTAAACTCGTGATATGGTGACCCTAAACGTTTGTCTACATATAATAATTAGTATCCATTTCTCTTACGAATAGTTTTCCTTTCTCTCTTACGAATAGTTTTTCTTATTTTTCGGGTTTTCCCTCTTGATTTCACCCTTCTCTTTTTGGATTTTTTATTACGTCGTGTAGTTCTTTTAATTGAACGACTCTTCGCCCTCCCACCAACAGTGCTTTCATGCAGCACCGTTCTCACCGCGTCGTCTTTTTTTTTCCACACACTTAATAGATTTTTAATTCTGGTAACAGTCGCATTGAATAATTCTTGGTCGGGTTCATTCAGTTCAAGAACCACATCCATTGCTGCCTCAAAAAAAAGTGGAGATCCATTGCCCATAATTTCAGGAGATTCTATCCAGTCCCCATTAATGTTTTTGGAAAACGGGACACTGTATCCTGTGCTTATTATCACTTTATTTATTGCTGTATATTGTCCTCCAATCTGTGCTAGTTGAATCATTGTGTCATTATTTAACTGATCATTGGGAAGGGGGTCGCTGTTAATATATTCAGCAATCAACTGCAAACCTACATCCAACATTTCTTTTAAGGTTAATAACATGTAAACATCAAATCCATCAACCGTTTTGAAACTATCTACCACTTCTTTCTCTGCTGCTGCTGCAACTTCTTGCAGTTTAAGTGCTCCTACTTCTGCTGCTTCTACTGCTCCTGCTTCTACTGCTGCTGCCTCTACTGGTGTTGCCTCTACTGGTGCTGCCTCTACTGGTGTTGCCTCTACTGGTGCTGCTTCTTTGCTTTCCTCGCCTTCATACCCTTCATCCCCTTCATACCCTTCGCCCCCCCCTCCCCCCTTCCAAGGCGGACGCCTGTCCGTGGATTTCGTGGGTGTAGGCCACGGTGATGTAAGTGTAGCTGCTGCTGCTGCAAGCACTACGGGAGGTGCAAGCACTACGGGAGGTGGTGCACGAGGAGGTGGTGCACGAGGAGGTGCCCACGTTCTGAGTAGCGACTGTCTCGTCCGGGTTGGGCCGGGGGGTACACCACTTCCCTCTTCAACAACAGGATCCGCAACAGGGTCTTGAATAAACAAGCCAGTTTTACTAGAGAGCGGGTTGAAACGACGCCCGAGTTTCGTCTGGTCCTGCTTGTAACGCATGATTTCCTCAACTGTCAAGTTATTTAGTCGATTGATTTTATCAGACAGTTGGGGAAGTTCCGAAATGCTAAGTAGTGTCGCCGCCGCCCTCTTGTCAAAAGTAATTTTGCTTTGTCTATTGCGGTAATCCCTTTCTCCCCGCGACATCTTTGCTAAATCGTCCCTCCTGTTCCTCACTTGTGTCTCACCAATGGCTGTTGCACCGGCGTCAACC
>Ga0206125_10000757_pt1 | contig 40174 bp, 32 predicted proteins | sample Helgoland_Spring_4_FD_148598 | JGI IMG/M metagenome (GOLD analysis project Ga0206125, IMG submission 148598) | Pelagic subsurface seawater microbial communities from Kabeltonne, Helgoland, North Sea - Helgoland_Spring_Bloom_20160331_1 | ecosystem: Environmental > Aquatic > Marine > Epipelagic ... | reverse complement strand
GCAGACAATCACCTTATTTGATGTCAACCCGCTTTAACCCTTCCAAAGACCTGCTCACGGTGGTGGGAGCACGGCCCCAATTCATCAAGTCAGCAGCAGTAACGCGTGCGCTTGAAGGTGTGGGCCTCACCCAATGGCTGGTCCATACCGGACAGCATGCAGATGACAACATGAGCTTGGACTTCCTGCTTGAGCTAGATGTCCCACCGCCAAATGCAATGATCCACCCATCGCAGGAGGGCCGAAGCATGCGTTTGGCCGATATGATGCGGGGTGTCGCCGAGCAAATTGAGCAAGTGAAGCCAAGGGCTGTATTGGTATATGGCGATACAGATAGTACGTTGGCAGGGGCATTGGCGGCGCATCACGCCGGGGTCACATTGGTCCATGTTGAGGCCGGATTGCGCAGTGGTGACCGTGGTATGCCAGAAGAGCATAACCGCATCCTGACCGATCATTTGTCAGATGTGTTGTGCACTACTGGCCCCATCGCGTCGGAGCAGTTGCGCCAAGAAGGGGTGCCGTCAAGCCGCATCTTGGAAGTGGGAGATGTTATGCTGGACTTGGCGCTGGCTGCGAAAATGAAGGTGCAGAATCGCGGATTAAAGGGCTGGCCAACGGGGGACGCGCCTGTCATGGTGACGACACTCCATCGGCCCGCAACGGTGGACCATCCTCCGCTTCTTCAGGGTGCGCTCGATGCGATGGCTCAATGGGCAGAAGCGACAGGCGGTACTGTGGTGTTTCCGGTTCATCCGAGAACCCAGAAAGTGATAGATGCAGAAGGCATGACCATGCCGCCTGGCTTGGTCAATCCCGGCGCCATGGGTTATTTGGACGTGCAGGCAGCCTTGTGCATGGCCGATGTGGTGTTAACCGATTCCGGTGGCCTTCAAAAGGAAGCTTGGTATCAAGGAACCCCTGCTGTTATCCTCCGAGACACCACTGAGTGGCGTGAGCTGATTGAGATGGGGGCGTCGGTGTTGTTTGATCCGGCACAATTGTCCTCACCTTCAGGACCTTCCGCCCTTGTGAATCAGCTGCGCAATGCCCCCGTTGTTCCACCCGTAAAAGGGTCGGGATTATTGGGTGAAGGCCTTGCGGCCCAGAGACTCCTTACGGGTCTTTTGAACCGAATTTGAACGATGTCCCGGTTCACATCCTTGCCTCACGTATTGGTGCATTCGGCCGGTTTAACGCCGCGGCTGGAGGCGGCACTGCAGTGGTCATTGGATGTCGTGTTGGGTTTGTCTTGGCGCCATGAGCCCGATGTCGATGTCTTTTCGGAATCCGAGGGCGTTTGGAAGCTTCAATACGGCGGCGAACCTGTAGAAGGAGTGTTCAGGATAGAGCCTGAGGGATTGTTGGGGGAAGACAGTTTGAGAAAGGTGCCCCCCGCATCTGAGCATGGCAGCGAAGATCTACTTGCGCTGATTTTTTGGATGGGCAGCCGCATGGAGGAGTGGAGGGAGGATGCCCTTCGCGATGTCCATGGAAGGTTTGATCCTACGGGGTCTGTGCCCATGGAAAAGGGATGGCTGTCGGTGCCCATCTGTGAGCAGTGGGCTTTTGAGTTGGGCGCGCAGATGCTCGGCCATACTTGGCCCGATCACCGGGACCGTCTCAAAGCAGAATACACCGTGAAGCCCACCTTGGATGTAGACAGCGCTTATGCGTTTATAGGCAAGGGTGCTTGGAGGACGGGGGGAGCTTGGTCACGTGATGTAGCGCGCGGTCAATGGGCCTTGGCAAGACGCCGTTGGCGCGTTTGTAGGGGAGTGGCTCCGGACCCCTACAATACCTACCAGAAGGCCAATGAGTGGCACCGTGAATTTGAATTAGAGCCCCAGTGGTTTTTTCTACTTGCCCGTTTTGGTTCACACGACAAAGGGTTACCGCCCAGCAGCAAAAAGCTCCGCAACTTGATGCGAAGTTTGGAATCGGCACATCCAGGTTCAGTCCAATGGCATCCGGGATATGCTTCGGCTGTGGAGCTCCAAACCTTGGAAAATGAATGTCAAAGTTTCTCGGACATCATGGGCCGTCCTCCTGTGGCATCGAGACAACATTATTTGCGCATGGAGCCTGGCACGACAAGGCGCAACTTGATCAAATTGGGCATTCGAGAAGACCACACCGAGGGGCACGCCGTCTGCACAGGTTTCAGAGGCGGGTTCACCCGGCCTCGGCCCTGGTACGACCTGAAGACGGAGTCCTTGACCCCCTTGATGCTGCATCCTTTTGCCGCTATGGATGCGACCTTGAGAAGATACCTCAACATGGCGCCATCGGAAGTGTCAGAGCACATGGCTGGCCTCGCGTCGCGGGTCCGGCCGCTTGGAGGAACGCTCCGCCTTTTGTGGCACAATGAGAGCTTGGCACCGGAGGGGCCTTGGAAGGGATGGGGTAACGTATATCCCAACGTTCTCCAAGTGGTGCGCTAATACACCCTGCGCCCCTTTCCTTTGTTGCAAGATGGAGTGGACTACAATTTTTGAAGCGGCAGGCTGGATGCTGTTCAGCTTTGTCAAGTTCATTGTCATGCCCTCCACCGCCATTGCGTCAGGGCTCCCGCCTTGGTGGGTGTTTGTCTATTCAGCTGGTGGCGCTGTATTGGGCCTGGTGGCTATGCAGCCCGTGGTACGGTCTCTTTTTGGTTGGCGCACGAGGGTGCGTCGCCGCAAAGGCAAACTTGCGTTTACGCCAAATAGGCGGAGAATCGTGCGTGTTAAACAGAATTTCGGCTTGCTGGGGATCGCGTTTTTAGGTGGCCTTGTGGGCGTTCCTGTGGGGGCGCTGTTGGCTTTTAAATACTTTGAAAATCGGTCTGACACCCTGCCCGTGATGGTACTGGCTTATGCGGCTTGGAGTGCATTGTTGACGACCTTGTCAGCGTTGGCCTTGATTTAAATGCCCATGTCTGAGCGCACCGCATTGTTTTTTGATTTGGACCGCACCCTTTGGGACTTTGAGCGGAATTCACTGGAGACCTTAAAGGGGTTGTTTGACGACTTTGCCTTGGCCGATCAGGGAGAAGGTGACTTTGAGGCGTTCAATGCCGTGTACCAGCGCGAAAACGCGCAGTGTTGGGCCGATTATCGTCAGGGAAAGATGCAGAAGGAAGTGCTGCGCTCGGAGCGCTTCAAGCGGGCTTTGAATGGGTTTGGAGTGGATGACCTCGATTTGGCCGAGAAATTGGGTTGGCAATACGTGGAGCGCGGCCCGCATCAGCGGCATTTGATTCCCGGTTCGCTCGAGGTGCTCGAGGCTTTGCGAATGCGGGGGCATGAGATTCACATCCTCACCAATGGGTTCAGCGAGGTCCAGCACATCAAAGTGAAAAACACGGGGATCTCAGAATGGATCGATCACCTGCTGACCAGTGAAGAGCTCGGTCACTTAAAGCCGGCCCGGGCCTGTTTTGACGCCGCCCTTGAGTGGACTGGTGTGCGGAAAGAGGAGGCCTGGATGATCGGAGACGACCATGAGGCTGATGTGGTTGGTGCACATGAAGCGGGCTGGAAGACGGTGTTTTTTAGTCCTGATGCTCCTGCCGAGCCCGGTTCTCCGGCCTCGGCAACGGTTGCAGCGCTGCAAGATTTGTTAGCAGTACTGCCCTAATGCCCTCAGAGCTCTGGGTTAACTTGCAGCCATGAGTCAGGAAAACCAAGGAAACAAGCCCAAGTTGAACATTGAGCTGTCAGAGGAGGTAGCGCCAGGCGTGTACTCAAACCTCGCTATGGTGACACACAGCCAGACCGAGTTCATCTTGGATTTTATCCAGGTGATGCCGGGTACGCCAAAGGCCAAAGTGCGCTCTCGTGTTGTGCTTTCTCCCCAACACGCCAAGCGGGTCATGAAAATGTTGGTGGACAACATCAGCAAATTCGAAGGTCAGCACGGCAGGATTGAAATGACAACGCAGTCGGAACCTTCGTTCCCAGTGAATTTCGGCGGTCCCACAGGAGAGGCTTGAACGGCCTTATTGGTCAGTTCCAGTGACTGCCCCGGGTAGTGACCACGCCGACAACCTGCCCCAACATGTGTGCTGTATCAGGTGTGCAGAGGGTGTTGGGTGCCCTTGATGCCGATTTGGGAATGCGCGTTTCGTTCGTGGAGAACACGGTAAACTCAGCGGGTTGACCTTCCACAAGACCCATTTCGGCCTCGGACGCAGCATAGACCTTCCGCGGACCGGTCACCAAGACGCCATGCAGAGCGGTGAGCGCCTCGTCGATGGTGGCGCCATGATCGGTCAAAGCTCCCAGCAGTGCAGGGCCAACAGCATGGATCCCAGCAACGCCTGGTTTGACCACGATAAAGTCGACATCGTGCTCTTCGGGGGTACGCGGTCTGTGGTCAGATACGACCAGGTCAACCACGCCATTCAAGACGGCTTCGCGCAATGCGAAGCGGTCATCTTTGGAACGCAACGGTGGAGACAGCTTCATGGCGCTGTTAAATCCGTTCAGGTCTTCATCGGTCCAACAGAGGTGGTGCACGGTGGTCCCGCACGTCACTTGAAGGCCTTTTTGCTTGGCGGCAAGGATGGCCTCCAGCCCAGCGGCAGTGGTGACGACAGGAAAGTGAAGCCGTCCACCGGCATAGGACAGGATGTCCAATTCCCTGGCAATGCGCAGCAGTTCAGATTCACTGGAATTTCCTGGAAGTCCCAAGGCGGTGCTCATGGCACCTTCGTGCATCACACCATCGGGTTGAAAGTCGGGGTCTATGGCTTCTGAAAAAACAGAGAGCCCTGTCGTTTGATGGTATTCCAGTGCCCGTCTGAGCAATTCAGGCCGTGCGATGGGGGCGTCGTCAGAGAAAGCCCGTGCCCCTGCATTTTTAAGCGCATACGCTTCGGTCAGTTGATCTCCTTGGCAACCCGTGCTGAGCGCAGCCACAGGAAGCACGCCGCATATGGCGTTAGACGTTCTGTGTAAAAGGGCGAGCACTTCTGCAGGCTGGTCGCGACAGGGCCGCGTAGAAGCCACCGGTGCCACGCGGGTAAACCCACCTTGGACCGCGGCCTTGAGCCCTTGGGCAAGACCTTCTGCCCGTTCTGTACCCGGGTCGCGGAAGTCCACTTGACCGTCCCACCATCCTGAAGAGATCCAACAATTGGAGAGCAGGTGGTCATCGGCACCCTTCGATCCTGAGGATGCGGCTCCTATCGAAACAATGCGGCCATCTTCTACAGCCACATCCACGGGTTGCCCGTGCAGTGGGTGTCCAGGTTGCAGGAGTCTAGGGGCGCGGTATCGTGTCATCATGGACGAGAGGTGATGGTAACGTGGGGCTTTAAGGCGCAGGCGATTCTTGCGACGGACGCATGGCCGACTTGCGCTTGAGCAAGATCATCTCAATGAGGAGGAACAGCAAGGCGAGGGTGATGAGGCTAAGCCACAAGGGCTGTCCAGCCTCTAGCACTTCCACCTTCTCTATGAGGTCTTCAACATCGGAGGAGATCACGTCGCTGCGCCGCCAACCTTCGGTTGTCAGGGCTTGCTTCCAATCTTCTGCGTCCCAAATGGTCAAGTCGCTCTCCTTGCGAGAGGGATTGATCCCCAAGGCCATCACCACGGATACACTGTCGCTGTTGTTGCCTGCGGCAGAGGTGGACTCAATCAGGTAAGATCCCGGTTCGGCACTGCGAAGGGGCAAATACACCTCGACCCCCCCTGGAACGGTTCCGGATTCTAACAATAGACGCTCGGAGGCATCTCCTGCAGCAGGCCGCAGTGCGAGGCTACCGCCTTCAACGCGGTCAAGGCCTTGCAACAAAACAGCGGCATCGCTCCCAGAGGTGAACTGCTGAAGTCCAGTAGCACGACTCGTTTCGGCCACCCTGAGCGCAGTGGGCACCAAGAGGGCGTGCTGGGCCAAGTTGGACCATTTGGAGTCCAAGGGTGCGGCGCAAAAATGGTACCGGCCCAAGCCTTTGAGACCGGTGGTCAAAAACGGCTTGCCGTCTGCAAATGAGATCAGATTGCGTTCCAGCGATCCCGAGCGGCTTCTGGCATGCCATCCGCGGACTGTGGGCAGGTCTACCCGACGCGGAGCGCGGGCAAAAACACCGGCAAACAGCGGGTGGTCATGGTGCAATTTTCCGAGACGAACAGGCTCTTCCGAGGTCATCCAATCGGCGACTCCATGTGCCCCAAGCCCGACCAGCAGTTCATTCCAACCAGCGCCAAGGGCCTCGGCAGGCGGCATCATCAGCAGGCTTTTGCCTGCTGAGACATTCCGTAATAGGGCCGCCACCAATCCATTGGAGGGGTCGCGAACGCCTTGGAGAACGATGAGGTCAGCAGCATCGAGCCCGTCGTAATCCAGGGATGAGGCCGCCATGGATTGCACCTCGTGCAAGGCGGCATCTCCAAAGAGCCTGCCCAAAGCGACCTGCTCAGCAGGGGTGGATTCGCGGCCTTGAAGCAGGACAACCTTGACGTTTTCCGCCACATTGTATCCCACATGCAGGGCGTCATCGAATGTGACAGGGGCGTCGGTGGTAGAGACAACGGCGTGAATAGGACCACTTTCCTCGTGCCGGAAGCGCAGCACCGTGTCTGTGGGCAACCCCGGCACAATGCGGTAAGAACCGATCGCTGCCTTGCGCCCATTGATGCTGAGGCTCAGGGGCAAATCATCTACTGGGCGCTGCGCATCGTGGGCAATGCGCACATGCAAGACTTCGCTGCGGCCAACCAGGCGCATGGGGGTGTCAAACCAGGCCGAATCCACTCGGATGTTGACCTTGGGCTGGGCCGATTGCGTCACAAAGCGCACAAAAAGCGTGGAGTCGACCATGCCGGCATTCTCTCCCGTCAAGGTGTGACTGGACTGTTGGAGGTCGGTAAAGAGATAAGCGAGGCATTGGTCTCCTGAGTCATCGCTCAGGAATTCCTGCTGATGAAACAGCACATCGCGGATATTGGGGGAGGCGTGTCCAGCTTGCACCGATGCGATGCGCTCGAGGGCTTCTTCTTTGGTCAGCCAACGGCGGTCAGCCGGGTCAAAAGAAGAGGAGACGACATGGAAGCGGTCGGTGGCCGCGTGAGACTCTACTAGAGCCAGAGCGCCATTCTTGGCGGCCTCTAACATGGGGCCGCTGCGGCCCTCCAATTCCATCGAAGGGCTTGTGTCCATGTATACAGAAACACGCTTTTGACCGCCATTTCCGTCCCCTTCTTCAGTGGGCCACATGGGCTCCGCAAAGGCGAGAACGATGCATGCCATGGCTGCAAGGCGCAAGAGGAGCACCAGCCAGTTCCGGATGCGGTTACGGGACCGCGATTCCATCCTCACTTCTTTGAGGAAGGCGGTTTGCGAAAAAGAAACCTTTCGGTGTCGGCGGAAACTAAACAGGTGAACCAGCACCGGTATGGTCAGCGCCGAAAGCGCCCAAAGGACCTCGGGGTGGACGAACTGCATCTATATGCGAATTTAGTGCCCAACCGTGCCCGATTCATCTTCTTCCCCAACTGGCCGCCCTCGGCGTCCTCAAAATCACCGGCGAAGGCCCTCAAGAGCCCGCCTTGATCAATGGAAATTCTTATTGGATGAGGCGGCGGACCGCTATGAACAACCTGACTTTCTGGATGCAGATCCACTGGGCATCCCGCACCGGTTTGAAGCCCCGGATGACATTGCGGCCGCAGGATTTTTTGCGGCCACCTTGGCTTGGGGCAACCGCGCCAGCATCATCCGCTCCTGTGACAACTTGATGGACAGAATGGATGGTGCCCCCGCCGCATTTGTCCGGGAAGCCACCGATCGAGAGTTGGCAGTGCTCGATGGCTTTGTGCACCGGACGTTTCAATCCGAAGATGCCAAGCGTTTTGTCAGATGCTTGCGTTCGTTGGAACGCGACGGGGGATTGGAGGGTGCATTCACTCAAGCTTTTCGCGATTCGGAAGGTGCACAGGCGGAAGCAGCAGTGCCCGATATGGGAGCAGCGTTGCACAGGTTCAAGCTGCGTTTCTTTGCCGATGAGGCCCCGGACCGGACCGTTAAGCATGTGGCCGATCCCGCCAAAGGCAGTGCCGCCAAGCGGTTGTGTATGTACCTCCGTTGGATGGTCAGGTCCAACCACCGTGGGGTGGATTTTGGACTGTGGCAGGGCATACCGCCGTCTGCATTGCGCCTGCCGCTTGATGTTCACACAGCCTCGGTCTCTCGGGCACTGGGATTGCTCAAGAGAAAAGGCAACGATTGGAAGGCGGTAGAGGAGGTGACCACTGCATTGCGTTGGCTAGACCCCGAAGACCCTGTTCGGTACGATTTCGCCTTGTTTGGAATGGGGGTCAATGGCGCGTTGGCACCGACCTAGCGCACCTTATTGGACGCGGTAAATGCCCGCCAAGCCTCTCTGTCTGTCGCAAATGACAGCGCCCCTTCTTCAAATTTTTCCAAGTTGACCCAACGAAACGACTGCTTGGCGCCGGCTTCAAAGTCAAAAAGTTCTTGCGTCACCCGAAAGGTGGGTGCGGCGTCTAGCCGGGCCACATAATAGTGGCAGAGAACCTGTTCGTCAGGCCGCCATGCGGAACGCACAAAGGAGGCTGTGGCGTGCACAAGGGGCCCCAAAGAGATGGGTTGCCCCAATTCTTCCAGTGCTTCCCTCCGCGCGCAATCCCCGGGGCCTTCACCAAACTCCAGCCCTCCGCCCGGCCACTTGGTAAAGCGACGTCCCGCAATGATTTCATCGCTGACCAAAACCCGGTCGCCCATCACGTCACCACGGGTCGTGCCGTCCATCAGGAAAAAGTACACCCGCACGTTGAAGCGCTTCAGAGGAACGTTTTCGGCATCGGGACGTGTGGCCCGGAGCATTTCGCGTTTGCCCGGCGGACCGGGCAGCTTCTCTACAACGAGGCCCGCAGACTGCATGGCTCTTCTTACCGCTCCTTTGGAGCAATAAGTCACCAGCATCCCTCCAATATTGAGCAATTCATGGGCTTCTTTGAAGCGTTCTTCCGCCCACAATTCAGGCTGGCTGTCGGGCGCAAACGCATCGTAGTAAATCAGGTCGAACGTCCCTGTTTCAGAGGCGGCGAATTCTTGCCAGCCTTGGAGCAGCCGCACAAATCGGGCGCCGTCCTCCCACTGTACTTGGTGCCGTTCGGCCCCATGACGGTCATGCAGGGCATTGACATGGGCATCAGAAACGCCTGCATCGGTCGCCAGCGCCATTTCGGTCAACGTTTCAGAAGACAGCGGGTGGGGCTCCAATGCCACGTATTCGAGCGCGGGGCGTCGGGCGGCAGGTACCGCATTCCATGCACTGTAGGTGAGCAAGGCATTCAGCCCGGTGCCCAATCCCAACTCCAAAATGCGCAGCGGCTTGGGAGCAGTTTGTCCATCGATGCAATGGTTGAATCCTGCATGGAGGAATACGTGCAGCGATTCAGTGACCGCCCCATGTCGGCTATGGTAGGCCTGATTAAACCGCAGTGAGTGCAGGGTAAACGACCCATCGGCAGTGCGTTGGGCGGTCAACTCCTCTCGTTCGGAATTCATGGGTGTGGGTCCTTCCTCGGTGGCCATGGTCCGAAGTTAATGTCGCGGTTGCTGCCTTGAGAAGATCAGGGCGTCTGCCGCGACCTGGCTGCTTAGCCGGTTTGTCCGATCCTGTGCATCACACAGTCATCAATCCGGCGGTACAGTTGAGGGGGACTAAAGGTGCGCCAGCCCATTTCCTGAAGCTCGCCGCCCATGACGAAGTATTGGTCCAAGTCCGCAAGGGCCAGCTCCTCTGTGACATGCTCCCGAAAGTTGAGCAAGGCAATCCAGCCATCCGCATCGGTGACTTCATCAAACCACTCTTCGTAGTAGCAATCGTCGCTCGAATGAAAGTTGAGCACATTTTCGCCAATCAGAATGAAGCGCTCAATGCCCTCTTGCATCAAGGGTTCGATCACGTTGCGCTTCAGGTTCATCACATCGTTAAAGAGGGTGTCATTCCATTCACCAATGAACTCGATAACCGTGAACCGTTCGTCGTAATCGGTAAACAGGATTTTCGCAAACAGCGTGGTGCTGCCGATGTTGTCCCATTGGGGATGGATGAAGTGGTTGTAGATCCGCTCTGTGTAGTGGGTCTCGCTGTATTGCCGGTCGTGAAAAGGGGAACGCTCATCGTCACTGGCGACGTAAAAATTCCGCCAATTGTAGAAGGGTTCGATGTCGTGCATGACCAGCCTTAATTCTGTGCTTTGAAGGTATCGATGGCTTTCCTGACCGAGCCGAACTCGGTCAGCAGTTGCAAAGCCCGGTCCATGGGGATGCCCAAGGCCTCGGACACCATTCTCCCCCCGCGGTCCACCAATTTCTCGTTGGCGAGTTTCATGTCCACCATTTTATTGCCTTGCACATGGCCGCATTGGATCATGATACCGGTCGACAATTGGTTCAGTATCAGCTTCTGAGCGGTGCCTGCTTTCAGGCGTGTGCTGCCCGTTACGAATTCTGGTCCGGTTCGGGCGACAAGGGGGAGTGCCACCGACGCCGCGAGCGCTCCTTCGGGGTGAGAGGTAATGCCGATGGTGGTGATTCCATGCGCAGCAGCCCATTTCATGGCCCCCACCACGTATGGCGTTCGACCGCTGGCCGCAATGCCAACGACCACGTCTGCTGGGCTGGCGCCATGAAGCTCCAAGTCGCGAATACCGCCTTCAGCATCGTCTTCGGCACCTTCTACTGCCTTTCGAATGGCGCCATCTCCACCGGCAATCAAACCGATGAAGACACCTTCTACCCCAAATGTGGGCGGAATTTCACTGGCATCGAGCACACCCAACCGTCCGCTGGTTCCAGCGCCGAGGTAAAAGACCCGCCCACCTGCAGAAACCAAGGCCGACGCGCGTTCTATCGCTTCGCCGATCGCTGAGGACAGCGCTTTGACCGCTTCGGTGGCCTCCCGATCGCAGGCAGCCATTGCCGCCGCAATTTCCACAGCGGTCATGTTTTCCAGTTGGTCCCACTGGCCAGATTGTTCTGTGGGAGAGAGGGGGGCTTTCATGAACGGGAAATTCGGGCTCCCGGATCAATAATCCGCTATTCTGAGGCGGAAAAGCCCGTGTCTTCTGGACCAAATCGGCGGTCGCCCCATTGTAAGCCTGCTTGAAGCAGCAAGAGCGACAGAGCGAGCAATGCGGCCAACACTTCGTGTGCAACGGCGCCCCAACCTTCCATTCCGAAAGACAGCCTCAAAATGATGGTGGCCACTACAAAGCCAGAGTTTCGCAGGATGAGTCCGTAGTTGGACAGGTAGCGCAGGGAGGTCACCAAGAGAATAACATCCACGAAAATCAACACCGTAAAGAAGTCGTGGTAGAAGATGGCGTTGGGGTCCAGAAGGGTGCCCGTTCCTTCTTGGGCGTGGTGAAGAATGTCCAAACACCACTGACCAAAGCTCCAAATGGCGATCAAGGCCAAGGCCACGCCAAGTAAGGCCGCGACGTGACGCTTAAACCGGATAAAACGCGCCAATTCATGGTCCTCAATCCTCGCCATACGCCTGGGCAAGATTCGATAGAACGCTACGAGGGATGCCCCGAGCAGCACCGCTCCCACAATGTGCGGGAAGAAGGGGTCTTGCCAAGGCCAAATCAGCGACGACCCATCGGATTCTTGCAGGACGGAGAGGTCCTTGAATACCGAACGAATTTCGATCAGAGATACGATCTCCAATTGTTTGCCCATGGATCGGGCAAAGGATGAGGGGAGGTGGTATACCAACAGATAGACCTCTGCCACCAGAATGGCCGAAAATGGCGTGTACAGGACATGGAGGGGGTGTCCAAACAGGCTCTCGGGCATGGGGAAAGGGAGCCAACCCGCCTCGTGAATGCCAAAGAGGAGCAGATGCAGGAAGAACAAGCCCAAGGCAAGCTGCACCAAGATGTGTTCCACCGCCTTTTTAGAGGAAGGGCTCAGGATGAGTTCCGCAAGGCGGTCGAGACGGTGAAGGAGAATGTTCAATGTTGGGAGGCTTCAGCCTCCCAGATCTCCCAGGCGGCTTCCGCTTGGAACTTTAACATGGAGAGTCCTCCTAATGTTCTGGCTCCTAATGAAGAAGCGTGTTTCAGTAGGCGTGTTTGAGCAGGGTTGTACACCAAGTCGATGACCAGGTGTTGCGGGCCGATGGCGTCTAAGGCAGCCCTGGACAAAGGGGGCAGGTGGTCTACTTCAGGGTGCATGCCTACAGGGGTGCAATTGACCAAGAGTGGGGTCACCTTCATACCATCAGCGCTGATGTCACCGTAGGTCACAGTTTTGAATCTGCCTGAAGTTCGGCTGACCATAAAAACATCGAGTCCAATGCCTTCTAGGACGTATCGTACCGCCTCTGCTGCCCCACCTGTTCCCATGATGAGGGCCCTTTGGTGGTGCCCCTCAAGGAAGGGGGCAATGGAGCGTTTAAAACCCACGGCATCGGTGTTGTGCCCTATGCGGCCTTTTGAGGTAAAAGCCACGGTATTGACAGCACCTACAGCCTCCGCCGAGGGCGCCAATCCATCGAGAAAAGGCACGATGGACTTCTTGTACGGCACCGTCACATTCATTCCTGCCCACCCCGGCTCCTGCCAAAGGGCCTGTACCTCCTCAATTGAAGACAGGTTGTGGAGGCCATAATCGCAATGGCGAATGCCTTGCTGCGCCCATTTTTCCTGAAAGTAGCGCGCGGACCAACTGTGTTCGACAGGGTGTCCGATCAAACCAAACCGGCGCCGAGGCTCATTCATGAGATGTGGTGGGCACAACGTCTGGCGTCTGTGATGTGCTCCTGCGAGAAAGGGCTCCCAAGCCCGTGACCAAGAGGGCACCAGCAGCCATGGAAACAACGGCCAACAGCCATTGAGGATCTCCATGGACTTGAGGAGAAATGTTGATTTGTAAGTATTCCACCCTTCCGTCCGAATGGGCAAAGAGGGGTTCGAGGTTTTCCTTCCAAGGCCAAAGCTTGCGCAATGAGCCTATAAGGAACCCGCTGAGGAGGGCCATCGCAAGCTCGCGGTGACGTCGAAAGACCCATCCAAGTCCTTTGCTAAAGCCCAACAAACCGACCAGTGCTCCTGATGCAAAAGCAACAATGCGCAAAACATCAAAGGACTTCAATGCGCCGATCACCGATGAATAGGCTCCGAGAATGACCAGGATAAAAGAACCACTGATGCCTGGCAAGATCATGGCACAAATGGCAATGGCTCCCGATCCAAAAAGAAAAGCCGGGTGGTTGCCTTGCATCAACGGGGGAAGTCCAGTGAGCCACCAAGCGATGCCTGCACCTGCGAACAACAAGACCAGCACGGGGCCTTTAAATGCGCTCCTGGGAATGTCCCGCAGCATGAAAGGGATGCTGGCAGCGACGAGGCCGAAGAAAAAGGCCCAGAGTAAGACAGGGTGATGTTCGAGCAAATGGTGCAGTGCGCCAGCAAGCAGCAACACAGACAGGCCAATGCCCACAACGAGTGCGGCCAAAAAACCCAGGTTGTACTTCTTCCAGGTGGCAACGGGCCCCTCTTTAAACAGATGGATGAAGGTGCCAAAGCCCAAACCACCCAGCGTGTCGAGCAGTTCTTCATAAATGCCTGCAATGAAGGCCACTGTGCCACCACTCACGCCAGGAACCAAATCGGCTGCTCCCATGGCCATGCCGCGCAACCCAAGTTGGGCCCAAGCTTTCGCATTGCGGCGGCTGTTCATGCTCAAGCTACTTCTACAGTGCCATCCACTTGGTCAGACCAAGCCTGAGCCCCCCCTTTTAGATTGTACAGGTTGTCCATTTGGTAATGGTCTTCTAGGGCGGTAAGTAAGGCTGCCGACCGGCCTCCAGACCTGCATTGGAGTACGACGGGGATGTCTCGTCGCAGTTCGGTATGACGCCCGAGAACATCGCCCATGGGGATGTGCTCCCCACCGAGGTTGCCAGCCTCATACTCATAGGCTTCGCGGACGTCCACGAGTTGGTGAGCCGTGTTGTTATCGCGCCAAGCCTTGAGCTCTTGAACGTCGATTTCTTTCATCACTCTGATTCTATTTCTTGTTGTAGAACGTCTTGCTTGAGCTCCTCAGGCAAGAAGTGAAAGAAGGTATCTCCTCGGAGTCCTACGCGCAAGCATTCGAGTGGTATGATGTCTGCAGGGCCGATGTTTCCAAGGTTCACATTGGCGCCAAACTGCTTGATGAACCATACCTGTTGCTCCTTTTTTGGAGCCTCCCACAAGATGTCCTCGAGGTCCACCTTGGATAGGATTTTGCGGATGAGTTGTGTGTGGGCAGAGCCATTGGGCCGGTAGATGCCCACCGTTCCACTTTCACGTGCTTCCGCGATCACTTTGAAGGATCCCGCATCCAATTCGTTCCGCATCATGCGGATCCATTTGGCAGGCGAAATGAGGATGCCCTCCTCTTTTGAACCCACTTCGGAAAGCACTTTGAAATCCTTCTTGAGGCGATGGATCAACTCGCATTTGTAGTCGTGATCGATCACCATGGAACCATCGCTGATTTCGAGGCAGCCGATGCCGTTCTGGTCGATGAACTTGAGGTAGTCATCCAAGTTGTTGCGGACGAGAAAAGCCTCGAATAAGGTTCCACCACAATACACATGCATTCCAGAGTCTCTGTAGAGCTTGACCTTCTCCTTGAGATTCGGTGTGAACATGCTCGTGCCAAAACCGAGCTTGAGGAAGTCAATCTTATCTCCTGAGATGGAAATCAGGTCTTCTGCCTCACGCAGGCTGAGGCCTTTGTCCATGACCATGGTAAGACCATGTGCCCGAGGTCTTGTGGTACGCTCGGGCAAATGGGGAAGAGGGAAATTCATTGGTTTTTTGGGGCGTTCAAAACACGCAGACTGAATTCTGCATCTTGTGCGATGCCTGGAAACAATTCAACCAGCGTGGTGCAAAGGTCGGGTGTGTTTTCCAACGAAGCATCAAGTAAAGTGTAGGCCTGCTTGGTTTGACCCAGGCTGTACAAGCTGACAAATCTTCGGCACACCAATAAGGGGTCGGGTGCGGCCGATGACGGCGCTCCGTTCAATAAAGAGAGGGCTTCATCGTGCCTGTCATCTTTCTGCAGATTGTCGGCAGCTTCGAGGAAAACCTCCAAGTTGTCAGGTTCTAAGAGAAGCGCATTGGCATAAATCAGGCCCGCCTCGTCGTGCATTCCGATTTTTCTGAGAACGCCGCCGAGGAGAATGTGATACTCTACGTTTTCCGGCTCTAAAGCCAGCGCCTTTTCAAAGTGCTTCTTGCTGGATGTCCAGTCTTTTCGCATCTCAGATGTGACACCCAAGCCCACGTGCGCGTCGGAAAATTCAGCATCCAAATCGAGGGCGAAGTAATAGTATTCCTCAGCTTCGGAGAGCGCGCCGAGACGTTCTTTACACTCCCCCATCAACGTGTAGATGTTGGCTTGAGGGGCATCCATCAATAAGGATTCACGGTAGCATTCCAAGGCTTCCGTATAGTCCTCCATCATGGTCAGCGAAGCGGCTTTTTGCAGCAATGCAGGGCTGAATCCTTCGTCAATGACCAGGGCGTACTCGTAAGCCTCGATCGCCCGAGGATACTTTCCTGTGCGCTGAAAGACATTGCCAAGATTGTACCAGCCAGGACAACTGTAAGGGTGACGGTCTACAAATGACTGAAAGACACCGATGGCATCCTCGCTCATGCCAATGGATTCAAAGCAGAAGCCCAGTTCATGCAGGGCCGTTTCATTCTCCGGATTGTCCAGAAGCGCTTCATTCAGCACCTCGATGGCATGGGTCCAATGGCCAATGTTTTCGTATTCCAGCGCGATGTCGATGTAGAGGTCACTCCGGAAGGCAGCATCTCCAAGGTCTAAGGCTTGCCTGTAATGGTGAATGGCTTCCTGATGCTGAGACATCTGTGAATACAGCGTCGCCAGCGTGAGGTGGATTTCGTCGTTGGTGGGCTCGAAAGCCAACAATTGGCGCAATTGGGGAATGGCCCGCTTAAAGTTGCCCGACCCCGCCATGATCTGGGCCTCTCTGAGTTTGAGGTTGAGGCTCTCTGGGTAGAGTCCCTTCGCAAACTTCAGAACCTCCTGTGCACTGCGGCTTCTGCCATGGTGCAGGTAGTGCTCAATCAGGGATTCAAGCTCCACGAGGTCGAAAAAAACAGAAGCACCAGAAGCAGTCATGGCTTCATATCGTTCTACGATTCCAGCCAATTCTTGTGAGTCGTGTTCGTTGAGTTCCTCGTCGTGCATCAATCTCCCCTAAAACTAGGTTCCTGTTTTTGTGTAGGCATCCAATTTGATCCGGGTGTTTTGAACATCTTGGATCGGTTTCCTCCACGCAGTGCCCAAAGATGTGGCATTGCTCCGGCTATTCTGTAGGATGCGTTCCTTATTTCGTATTCGTTGGCGACGCGCGGAGTTACTTTTGTCCTATGACATTTATCCGCAGCATTTCGGGATTTCGAGGCACCATTGGCGGTCCTGAGGAAGACAACCTGACACCGCCCGATATCGTCAGGGCAACCCAGGGTTACGGGAGTTGGATTCTCAGCAACCTGAATGCGGGAACGGAGCGCCCAAAAGTGGTCGTCGGCCGAGACGCCCGTCCTTCCGGAGACATGGTGCAGCGGTTGGTGACAGGAACGCTGATGGGAATGGGCATCGATGTGATCGATTTGGGCTTGTCTACCACCCCGACCGTAGAGATGGCGGTCATCGGTGAAGGCGCCGATGGCGGCATCATCTTGACCGCCTCACACAACCCTGTCCAATGGAATGCCTTGAAGCTCTTGGATGCACAAGGGGCTTTTATTTCTGCCGAAGCAGGGGCGGAGGTCATTAGAAGGTCTGCGCTGCCCCATTCATTCGCAGCCGTGGAGGACTTGGGTTCAGTCTCGTCGCATGATGGATGGATCGATGCCCACATCCAGGCCATCTTGGATTTGGATCTCGTAGACCGGGATGCCGTGTCCAAAGCCGGCTTTAAGGTGGCAGTGGATGCGGTCAACAGCACGGGCGGCATCGCCGTTCCAAAGCTGCTCCATGCACTTGGGGTGACAGATGTGGTGGAATTGTACTGTGAGCCTCACGGTCGTTTTCCGCACAATCCAGAACCCCGTCCGGAGCATTTGACGGCATTGTCTGCAGCGGTGGCGGAGAACGATTGTCATCTGGGCATTACGGTAGACCCTGACGTGGACAGATTGGCTTTTGTCTGCGAGGACGGCAGCATGTTTGGAGAGGAATACACCCTCGTGGCCGTAGCCGATTACATCCTTTCGCATACCCCAGGTTCGGTGGTGAGCAATTTGAGTTCAACCCGAGCGCTGCGGGATGTGGCGGCATCACATGGTCAGACCTACACAGCCAGTGCCGTGGGCGAGGTCAATGTGGTGAATGCCATGACAGAAACGGCGGCTATTATCGGTGGAGAGGGCAATGGAGGGGTCATTTACCCCACCCTTCACGCCGGGCGCGACGCCTTGGTGGGCATCGCGTTGTTCCTTTCCCATCTCGCCCACCGCGGGGGGGCGGTTTCGGACATGAGATCTGGATATCCGCACTACGAGATGGTGAAAGCCAAAATCGATTTAGATCCAGCGTGGGATGTGGACGCTTTGCTGAACACTTTTGCCAAGGAAGTCGACAGTTTGTCGCCTTCCACCATCGACGGAGTGAAGTTGGATTTGCCAGAAGGCTGGGTTCATTTGCGCAAATCCAATACGGAGCCCATCGTTCGGGTTTATGCGGAAGCGGGCTCCCAGGAGGCTGCCATGGCCTTGGTCAATACTTACCGCGATAAGCTGTTGTCCTGTGCCTAATCTGCTGCCGGTGCCGGGCAACCGGGCTTCGTGAACTATTTTTAGTTTTCAGAACCGATCCAAGAAGACCACGCAATGAACGTGTACCTTGATAACGCTGCCACAACACCCATGTTACCTGAGGTGATTGAGGCCATGCTCCCCTACATGCGGGATCATTTCGGAAATCCATCGTCGACACATCAGTTTGGTCGGCGGACCAAGACGGCCATTGAGCAGTCACGCCGACAGATTGCGGAATACCTTGGTGTCGAACCCAGAACCATTTGTTTCACCAGTGGCGGAACAGAAGCAGACAATATGGCGCTGCATGCGGGTGTCGATCAATTGGGGTGCCAGCGCATTTTGACTTGCGCCACCGAGCACAGTGCAGTGCTAAAAACAGCGGAGCATTTGGGGCATAGGGAAGGCGTGACCTGCGGCATGCTGCAGCTAGACAGCACTGGAAGGGTAGACCTGCAACACCTCGCCGCCACCCTTTCGGACGGGGTTCCAACCTTGGTGTCCGTTATGCACGGAAACAATGAGGTCGGCATTTTACAAGACATCATGGCCATAGGCCAGTGTTGTTGGGATCACGGTGCGCTGTTTCATTCAGATACGGTGCAGACCATGGGACATTACCCCATGGATTTGGGCAACATGCCCATCGACTTTGCGGCTTGCAGTGCACACAAACTTCACGGCCCCAAGGGGGCAGGCTTCCTCTATGTGAAAGACGGTCACCGCATTGGGGCGCACATCATCGGCGGCAGCCAAGAGCGTGCCATGCGGGGCGGAACCGAAAACCTCATTGGTATCATCGGTTTGGCCAAGGCCATTGAGCTGTCCATCACCAGCATGGAGTCACATGCCGCCCATATTCAAAGTCTGAAAACTGCCTTGGCGGAAGGTTTGAAGGAAAGTGTTCCTGGCGTTCGCTTCAACGCGAATTCTGATCGGAGTGACAGTCTGTATACAGTGTTGAGCGCAAACTTCCCCGCCCACGAGAAAAACGGGATGATGTTGTTTCTCTTGGATTTGGAAGGGGTGGCATGCTCAGGGGGGAGTGCTTGCTCCAGCGGAAGTCCCCAACCTTCTCATGTGCTGTCTTCCCTTGGACTGCACGAAGAAGGCAGGACATCGATTCGGTTTTCGTTCAGCCGCCTGACCACAGCCGCCTGCATCGGGCATGCGCTCAAAGCGGTGAGCCGTATCCGTTCAGCAGCCGTTTTAGTCTGACCTTTTCCGAATCGTCCCCATACAGAAGGGGCGGAAACGCTTCGGACAACTTGCCCCAAACGTCCGCCCCTTCAGGGGAGGGTAAAAGCAGCCATTATTCGCCCGTTAGAATGTCCATTTCGTTGGGGATCACCTTCGTCGTGGCCATGGCCACGCAGCCGATTGGGGTATAGGCACTGCTCGTCTTTTCGGATTGAACGTGCACGATGATGTCGCTGTGAGCCTCTACAGAAATGGGCAGCCGTGCGATGCTTCCGCGCGACGATCCTGAGGCCAGAGATTGGCCATTGGTGGTCACAACATTGTAGGTGACTTCACCCAGATTGGGGTGGGTGCTGATGATGAGGTCCACTTCACCGGTTGTGGTGACTTCGATCAAAGCAGCAGCACTTTCTCCGCGGCCCAGCGTGCCCGATGTGATTTGGTCGATGCTCTGTTTTCCTTGGATGGTGCTGATGACCCGTTTCTTAGAAAACTTCTTGCACTGGGCGGATACAGAGGTAGAGGCGAGCAGCGCGATAGAAGCGAGGAGGAGGGAGGAGTATTTGAAATTCATGGCGATGGGGGGTTGTTATTGTTTCATGGTCCAAACTTGAGGGGGCTTTCATGATTGAAAATGGAGCCCGGTCAAGCCTGCCGATGACTTTTGTCATGGCCCACCGCCAGAAAAAAAACGCCGCCCTTGTGAAGGGGCGGCGCCAGTAGTTCAGCACATTGTTGAAGTTGAGTGCCTCAAGAAGCTGCTCCTCCGTTCAGTTTTATTCGGCGACAGCAATGCGGATCACCCCACTTTCAGCGCCTCGTAGAACGAACAAGCCCGCATTCACCGCCAATGACATCTGGCCTTCTGGAGCATATCCTTGCTTCAGGATGCGGCCATTCAGTCCAAACAACGTCCAGGCTTCTCCGGCTTTGAGGCCGTCAATGGATACACCACCTGCAGCGGGTTGCCAGCTCAAGTCTCTCCGCCCAATGCCCTCCAAACCCGATGTTTCGCAGAGGTCAGCTTGGTTGTTGATCCAAACGGTACCGCCCAGAATGGCAAGCAACGCGCAACCACCATGGTTGAGTGGTCCCCCATCAATTACAGTCACAGCGGAAGCACCGTTGTCGTTCATCCACGCTTCGGCGACCAGCGCGTTTTCATAAAACACCTGCTCATCGAGCGTGCAGTAGTACATCTGGACAGGGCTTTCTGGTATCCATTCATAGAGGTCGTTGTCCTGAGCAGCCAAAAAGAAAGGATGGCCTTCGGCCATGAGTCCTTCAAGTGCGCCGGGCTGTACAATGTCTGCGGTCGGGCCCGCGAGGTAGTCGTTGATCATTTCGACAGGGGTCTCCCCGTCAAACATGGCGGGCAATCCGCTGGCAAAGGGTTCCTGAAAAATTTCGGAAAGGTCCACGAAGAGGTTGCCATAGGTCTGCTGCCAAGCAAGCAATGTGTAGGCCAAGTAGGCCGGGTTGGAATATTCCTCTTGCGCCATTCCCATGGGCAATTGGGTTCCCGACATATCGTAGGGGCCGCTCATAGGGGCCGCGGCCGCCAAAGGAAATCCAGCATCTGGATCTTCTTGCATGCGCTTGGCCATGGCCATGGAGGCATGACCGCCTTGGGAGTAGCCGCTCACGAAGTGTTGGCCATTCAAGCTGAAGCCAAGCCCGTCCTGAAGCGCCACAACCGCTGAGAGCAATGACATGCCGGATTCTGCTTCGGATTCGGCATGCACATAGGGGTGCAGTACGTCTTCGCTTCCGCCCAGGCCCAAGTAGTCTGGCATCAAAGTCACGGTTCCACCGGCGGCCATGAGGTAGCCCAGCTCCCCTTCGAATCCCGCGTAAGACGGCCCGGCCTCCCTCAGGAAAATCGTGCCGTGCATATAGGTGTGGGTGGGTAAAGCGCAAGTCACCGTATTGCCTTCGCTGTCCACTGGAACAAACATCGCAGCGGTCACGTCAAAAGTCTGTCCGAGGTAAGGCATGGGGTAAGTGACGCGGTACTTGGCTACGCTAAAGTCAAGTGGCAGAACGCCATTCGGTATGCCCAGGGTATTGGCCAGACCTTGGATCTGGGTGTCTTGGCGTACGTCGAGCAACTCTGTGGTTTGCCCCATGGAGGACTGGCACAAAGCAAGGGTGGCCAGGATGACCGCCCAGCGGTTCAAGTGAGTCAACATAGGCTCAAAGTACGGCGTCGATTGCCACTTGACGCACTTCGAGGCATGGCGGCTGCGACCACAACAAAAATTCTGGCGTTGCGCGGTCGCGGTTTAGCCCTTCGGTGGGAAGTACACGAGGGTGCTGAGGCGGTCGGGGTCGAGGACCTCGTTGGCTACCTCCAGCACGTCGTCGGCGGTGACCGACTCGATGGCGTGGAAGGCCTCCTCCAACGGCCGGACCCGGTCGTATAGCATCATGCTCTTGCCCATGGTCGACATCCAGCCGGCCCCGCTGTCCGCACCCAGCCCAATTTGCCCAATGAGCTGCTGCTTGGCCTGCTTCAGGGTCACCACGCCAAGCCGTTTCTCGCGGGCGTCGCGGAGCTCTTTCATCACGAGCCTTTCGGCGCGGGCAAAAGTCTTGACATCGGTGCCAAAGTAGACGGTGAATTCACCGGTATCCGCATAAGGAAAAAAGCTACTCTCAATGTTGTAGCAGATGCCGTACCGTTCGCGGATGTTGAGGCTCAATCGTGCATTCATGCCCGGCCCACCAAGGTGGTTGGACAGCAGCATCAGCGCTGTCCGCTTCGGGTCGCCCATGCCGTATCCAGGTGCCCCAATCACAGCGTGTACCTGATGGACGGCGTTCTCTCCTTCGATGCGCTGGGGCGTGTAGCCTTCCGGGGCAATGCGCGCGTGTTGCGACGAAGCGGTCTGACGATCAGACAGGTACTTCTCCGTCAAGCGCTTGACCTTCTTCGGGGGCATGGGCCCGACGGAGCTAAAGACCAGTCGGTCGTTGCGGTATTGGCGCTCGATAAACCGCAAAACATCTTCGCGGCCAAACCCTCCCACCGACTTCTCGTCGCCGAGTATGTTGGCGCCCAGCGCATGGTCAGGGTACAGGATGGATTGGAATTCATCGAATATGGCGTCGCCAGGGTTGTCCCGCCAAGCATGGATCTCATCGATGATGACGTCGCGTTCCTTGGCGATTTCCTTTTCAGGAAAGGTGGAATGAAAGGCGATGTCGGCGATCAGCTCCACTGACCGCTCCAAGTGCTCCGACAGAAACGATGCCGTAATCCAAGTCTCCTCCTTGGAGGTGTAAGCGTTGAGCTCGGCCCCGACACTGTCGAGTCGGTTCAGGATGTGGAAGGTGCGCCTCTTGGTCGTCCCTTTGAATAGCGAGTGCTCTATAAAGTGGGCCAGACCATTTTCTCCCGCGAGCTCATCGCGTGAGCCGGCTTCAATCAGCAAGCCGCAGTGTCCAACGTTGCGTCCGTCCTCAAGGTGCACACACCGCAGCCCGTTGGGCAATGTCCAGGTGTGAAAGGTCGAAGGGTCGGGAGACATGGCCGCCAAAGGTACGCCTCGGTTGGACCCTTACCCTATCCTCATGTGCGCCTGCATGTACACATCTTGCATTGGCTGCAAGGGACCCGTTGAACCGGGTTGCCCTTTGGGAGGTCTTTGGACCCGGTTGCCAACTTTTGGGCGGGCTCGAAGTTCAGGAAAACCCCGGTTTTGGAGCTGGCGGGGAGGTGATTGCGGCTGTTCATGGTGAAAGGGTGTTGATGGGTGGTAGGTGCCTTTGTTGTTGGGCGCATTGCATGAAGCAGAGGTAGGACCACCAAGGGACAGGAGGAGTGACCGCCGTCATCTGGAGCGGTGACTTTTTCTAAAAAAGAAAAGGGGGCCGAAGCCCCCTTTTTTCAATTCTATGTATTCGGATCACTCATCGCAGGTAAGGCTGAAGCTACCGAGCAGCAAAAGCAAGTCTTGCGTGTCCGTGATGCCATCAGCATCGATGTCAGATGGGCAGGGGTTTATCGCCGGCAGAATGCAGCTGCCATCATCGTCATCGGCGTTCGGGTCATAATTCTCGGCACCCTCGTAGGTGCAGCCGGGGACTGCGGGAGCCACCAAAGTTCCTTCGCTGATGCAGAGGTTGTCGATCCAGAATTCCTGTCCACCAATCTCGAGCTTGTCTACGTTTCCGTGCAGCACAAGGCGGCCATTGAACCCCGTAACCTGCGGGCCGGTAGAAGTTGTGGTGATGATAGGATTGCCCTGTATTTGTACTTGAACACCGCCCATATTCATGGGAGCAGAAGTCAATTGGCCGTAGCCGTTTATTGAGCTAAATGGCACCCCGTTCACTTCGAGGAACTCAAACCCGCCAAGGTCCAAGATGTCCAGGCACACGGAGTCCGTCGGGATGGAATCCAAGTCAAAGGTGACCGTCGCATTGTTTGTGTGCATCACATGCCCGACACCAAAAGCAGGCCAAGGCGATGCAGTGATGATGTTCATGTGATAGGTCGGACCGTAAATCATGTTGTTTAACCGGTCGATGAACATATCGATGCCGTTTTCATTGAACATGAAATCACCCGGCAACAATGGGAACACAGGCCCAGCCGTGGGGTCACCCCATGAGGAACCCAGCATTTGGCTTTCAAAGTCGACCAGTTCATCGCAGTTGCTTGGACATGCGGATGCGGAATTGATGATGACCTCTGTGGTGTCACCTCCATTGTCGTTGTTCTGGCATGTGCCATCGTCATCGGTGGCGTTCGGATCGTAGTTGTCTGCAGCGGGGTCGGTGCAACCACTGTTTTCGTCCGAGTCGCAAATGCCGTCTCCATCGGTATCCACACATGCCGATTCGTCGGTGATCACGCACACGTTGTCGATGTAGAACTCTTGTCCTGCCACGCCCAGTTCCTGAACATTTCCTGTAATGATGACTTCGCCGTAGATGAACCCAGGGGAGCTGTTGTAATTGACCACGACGTTGATTCCACCGAGGACACCAGCCATGTTGTCGATGTCGTCCACCAAGAGATTGCCATTGATTCTCAGGTTCTCTTGACCGCCGTAATCAAGGAACTCAAACCTGACTTGTTCCACCGTTCCCAACGCTGATAGATCGTAAACAGCCATGATGTTGTTCAACCACAGAACTTGACCGTCGCCCGCTTCGGGTTGCGCCGGTTGAACGGTCGCGGTGCCAAAGTTGGTGCCAGAAGTGGCGTAAGTGATGACATCCATTGACAGGTCAATGTTGTCCTCTGTGGCGATGACCGCATTGGGTCCAGGTGTGGAAACGTCTCCCAATGCCATGAATTCATGTGTGAATTCGACATCGCAACTGTCGACTTGATTGTCTCCACCACAATTGACCAGAACCGTTGCACAAAACGTATCCGTGCAGGTGGGGTCATTGGGGTCGGTGACCGTGACACAAACGAGCTGCCCCGGTTCCACAATGGGAATGGTGAAGGTGTTGCCTCCCATAATGGGAGCGCCATCCACGGTCCACTGTTGCATGCCGGGTGTGCCTGTGTATTGAATTTGGGCTGTGCAGTTTCCGATGTCGTTGGCAAAGAAGCCAGCCACAGCTAGGCACGGTACATCAATGGGGCAGTCTGGAATGTCGATGTCGGGAAGATCCACCACCAAAACAGGCAGCAATTCCAGAACAAACACAGCCAAACTGATGGAAAGAGGGGAGGTGCTCGATCCGGTCAAAAGGAATTGCCCGGGGCCAATCGCCTGTGCTTCACCGCTGAGGTTTCCATCCTCATCCATCAAGCCAATGCTCAATGAGTCCACTTGGCCTTCCCAGATGCCTAAGTCTACAGTCAGTATAGACTGACATCCGTCGCCACTCAAGGAAATGAGGTTGTATGCAATGCCATCAAGGAATTCGTCCTCCTCAACATTGGTCAGATCCGGCGCGGTGCCCCCATCGTTGCCACTGATGCACAGGTTGTCGAGCCAGAGCTCCTGTCCGCCGATGGAGAGCTTGTCCACGTCTCCGATCAGGGTGATGGTGCCCTCGAAAGCAAAGCCCACGTTGGCACCGCTGACCTGCACCTGCACTCCGCCAATGACGGCGCCGTTGAAGACGGCCAGGCCGCCGTAACCGTTCGGACTTATAGCCGGTGCGGCTCCATTGACCCACAGGTTCTCGAATCCGCCTTCATCGCGGAATTCAATGCAGACTGTATCGGTCTCGTCGATGACGGACTGTATGTCGAACTGGGCGGTAATGTTGTTGGTCCACAGTGACATGCCCGTACCCCATCCGCCATAGTGGGCATCCACGGCCATGTAGTTGTAGTAAGTTGAGCCAAAGTCGTGAAGCGGCTCGAGGTAGATGGGTACACCGTCACTCGTGGTCGCTTGAGTGCCTGGGGCCACGTTGATTGTCGCACCCTCAGTTGGATCGCCGTAGCGGTCTCCAGCCGTGAGCAGGTCAAACCCGGTAAAGATGTCGCACGTGGCCGTGCATCCTCCCGTATTGGGCGTCTGGATGACCGTGCCGTCGTGCTTCACGCAGATGTGGTCTACAAAGAACTGTTGTCCGCCGATCTCAAGCTTTTGAACGTTTCCGGTCAGCACCACCGTGCCGGTCTGGTAGCCGGGGTAGGCCGAGGTGGTAACTGACATGGTCACGCCAGGTGCAACGGCTGCAGGCATGGTTTCGAGTTCACCAGTGAGCAAAGAGTATCCGTTGACCTGAAGGTTTTCGATTCCTGCCCCGTCGAAGAACACAAAGCTGACTTCGTTCACGTTTGGAAAAGCCGACATGTCGTAAACAGCGAGGATGTTGCTCGTCGTGAGCACCTGGCCCGATCCTACCGTCGGAAGGGCTGAAGTCACTGATGCTGATCCATAGGTCGCACCAAAGCCGTCAAAGAACATCTCGAACCCCAGTTGGATGTTGTCCTCACTTGCGATGTAGGTGCCCGGTGAGCTCGGAGGGAGCATGCCTGGAGCCATGAGGTCATGGGTGAAGACCGCATCGCATGTGGTGTCCACATAGGAGACAGGGGGGACGATGATAATGCCAGGTATGTTGATGTCGATCGAGATGTCTCCTGGGGTAATGGTACCAGGGGTGAAATCCAACAGTACAACGCCATCAAGACTGACCTGTAGTCCTGAATTGTCATAGCTGCTGTAACAGTCAGCAGACCAAGTGAATGAATAGCTTCCAGGGGGCAATGCCAGCACATCGCTGCTGGAGGTTGTTCCGGTGGGCATAGCACCAGTTGCCACCACATTGCCATCGGTATCTGTCACACTCCATGGACCAGAACCGTCACCAAAGGCGTCGAAGTAGTCGATGGCCAACTCTTCTGTTGAGGCCCCTGTTGTGGTGGATTGCAGAACCGCATCTGTGAGGAGGCTTGTACCTACGAAAGTGAACGGCGTCCACTCGCTCATGGGGAACTCTTCCTCGCTTTCGTCGTTGGGCGTCCATTCACTCATGGGGAATTCTTCCTCCTCCTCAAAGAGCGGAGCGGTATTGAAAACCTCGAGGGTCACCGCGGTGAGGTAATGGTAATGCTCTGGACAGACCTGGCCGGTTTCCGTGATCGGGATAGAGGTGTTTCCGTTCAGGGTCAAGACGGCGGCGCCGAGGATCCCGTTGTCGTAATATGATCCCGCTGGAGCGTCGAGGAAGCAATATCCTGTGCAATACTGGTTGACGCAGTCATCCGCGGAGGTGGTGAGGATGTTGTCCCCACCCGCAGAGGCGCTTCCTGCTATGGAATTTGTGAAGTCCCATGTGTTGTATCCGATGCCCGGAAGGCTGGGATCGATTGGGATGAGGTCAGCGAAGTTGACGTCCAGTCCATCGGGGTCGTTGGATGAGCCGGAGGGGATGTAGGTGTCGCCGGGTATATAAGTATCGCCGGGGATGTAGGTGTCGCCGGGGATGTAGGTGTCGCCGGGGATGAAGGCTGAGACCAATTGTATTTGGGGAAGTCCCCCGACCATGATGGCGTTGGGACCCGCTGCGAGCGCAGCGGCCTGCCAATACAAGGGGCCTGTCGTGTCGTCTTCGCAGTAATTGATGGCGTGGGTTAATGGCGCGTCAAGCACATAACCACACGCAGCGGCTGAGTAGCTTCCATGGGAAGTTCCACTGGTTTGGAAGGAGGCCTGATTGGCGAAGTCCTCACCATCGAGGAAGGCGGAAATAAATGCGGCGGCATCATCTCCACCAGGGAAAGCCGAATTGAAGATCATCACTTGCGTCTTGGATTCGATGGATCCGGGCAAATCATCCGCTTCGATAGAGCACGTAGCCTGGTGGATGGACAAGTCAGGGATCAGCGCTTCTGCCAATTCGAAGGGAATGGGTTCAATGGCGATACATGATTCGCTGTCGCAGGTTTCGTAGCAAGGGTCTCCGCCAAGTGCCAAGTCGCCCTCCTCATAAATTTTGAGGCAGGCTTTTCGGAAAAATGTGAATCCCGAGAAGCACTTGATGATGGACGTCGGTATGTTCAGATTAAGTGGCATGGTTGTGCCATCGCTGAAGCAGACTTCAGCATCGTAATCGGCTTCTTCGAGATCGAAAAGGGCCATGTCGAAAGTGATGGCCGCTCGTGTGCCGGTCATACCCCCCCAACAGCCTTCGCCACAGTATAGCCACATATCCATACCGATTGGAGACTCCAGCAAGAAGTCAAATGGGATACAGACGGTGTTTGTGGCTCCATCTGGACAGACAACGGTTGCGCACAATTCGCCTGAATAGCTGCCATCCGCGTATACCTCCGATGTGTTCTCGATGGCCTCATTAAATGCGAAGGACCACTGGTCGTCCGCTGCGGGGACCGACGTGCCATTCAGCGTCCAGGATATGGAGGCTCCAGCCACAGGAGTCACGGTCCCGAAGAGGGTATACTCAATGCTACAAATGTCCGTTGTCAGCTGCGTCAGGGCGACATTCAGGTTGTTGTCTGGGGTGCAATCACCGTCGTCCGGACAGTCGGGCGTGATGTTGATCACTTGAGCATATTCAACACCTTGACATATGAGAACAACCCGCACCTGAGTAAGCGCTCCGCTGGGATAGGTGTCACTGTAGCTGGGGTTCCCTGATCCATCCGATCCGTCGGCGATTCCGGATTGCTCCAAGACACCATCCAAACCTCGGTCAAAGTAGAGTTCGAGTTGAGACATGGGAGTCGATCCCAGATTGGAGGCGGTCAAGATGTAATGGTTGCAGGTATCTGTGGTGATGCTCACGTTCAACGACACATCGCAATTGAAGTATTCATCGCAAGGCGTGGGTACAGTATTGATTTCATTGATGGATACATCATGGGGAAACGCAATCAGGCTGATGTCCTCATGAAAGGGGGTGAAAGGGTCAATGGCTGGAAATTCTAAAGTCATGGGATGTGTGAAATCCTCGCAACCTGTGAGGCTTGAAAAAGCATCCGCACCAGCGCTGTTTACGTGGATGATGGACGGGTCAAATACCACAGGGTTGAAGTGGGTACGGCGGTGTCCAATCAAGCCATAGCCCAGCGCGGTTTCTCTGAGGTCCATCATTTCGGGGTGGAAGATGATGGGCTGTTGTCCCATTTGGCTGTTTGCAGCATGTATGCCTATGTCATCCCCATAGTTTGTGCTGGGGCTGCCTGCATAGATGGTGTGTCCGACCAGATAGCTGGCTGTATTGGTTCCGTCGACATCCACCGTCAAAAGGAAAGGCACTCGGTCTTTGGGATTGGTGGAAGGGTCGCTATCGAGGTATTCTGGGTCGTTCACGTAGCCCGCAATGGTGACTTCCGTGGGGCTGTTCCCATTTAAGGTGCGGTACATAGAGTAGCCCTTTAAACTGGTCTCGGACGTGAGGAACGTATAAGCCCCATCCAAATGCAACCCCCGTGCCTCGATGATGCTGCCATCCATGCTGTATTTCAGTGTGGAAAGGCCGCGGTTTCGCACCCAATTCACAGTTTGGACAATGTTGTTTTGGTTGGGGTTGTTGTCACCAGCTGTGCTAATAAAGGCGGCACATGATCCCACCGCATGGCGCTGGTTCATTGGGACGAAGGGTTGATTGTCATTGCCTTCTCCGGGGTACCAGTAGGGCACCACTTTGGACCAGACCTCTGTTCCGTCATAGCTGACGAGCGAGGCCAATGGAGCTTGGTGGAAGCCTGATGCTTGGGCGTTTTCAAAGGCGGCGTTAGCAGATCCAGACATGAAGTATCCCTGCCCTGGGATTTCAACCACATGTCCACCCATATCGTAGTCGGGCCCATCAAACGGTCCATTTGTATTCAGGGCATGAATCCAGTTTGGAGTGAGGATAGATTGAGTGCCATCCGGCACTTCCAATTCCATCATGACAGAGACCCGTTGCTCATCGAGTTGAACACCGGTAGAACCGCCCAGCCATCCTGTGAGAATGAGGTTTCCCGCACCCATGATGCCATGTGTGATCACAAGACCTTTGGCCGATGCAGCTGTATTTTCCTCGATTTCGGCCATTCCGACCGTGGCGCCTGAAATGATGTCAAAGGCCATGACGATGGAATGAACAGGGGTTCCAATGGTGTCAAGGCCACTGACACCAATCAGTACACCAAGATCATCGCCCACAGCCAGAACATGAGAAGCACGCCATCCGCCTCCGCGGATATAGTCCCATTCCCAGTCCAAGGTGCCGTCGGGATGAACACGGGTAATACGGACTTGGTTTTCGGGACTTTCATCGTCGATTGTCGACGCCACCAGCATGTCTTCAGACCCATCAGATATTTCGCAGGTGGATGAATACAATGCATTGGAGGGCTCGATTAAAACGTCGTGCAATTGACTCCAACTGATGACAGAAGTCAAGCATAAGGCGAGAGTTAGAACGTGTTTACAAACACTTCTCAAGTCGTGATGATACATGAGTGCAAGGCTTTGGTTACTACTCAAAGTACACGTTATGAGCGAATTAGAAATATTATTTCTACCGATGGGTGATAAATGTAGCTGCATGACAGAGGGCAATGAAGGGTGAAGAGCAAGCACCGGGTTGTACTGCTCCACTCAGTTTATAAGAACCACAATGGTGGTAGGCTGAGAATCCTCAACTTTTCAGATGAGAAGACTCATATCCGTCTGTTCCTCAGATAATAACAGTCAGGGTGAGGCAAACCAGAAGGCCTGCGGCCAAGAATCGGACCGTAAACGGCAGGATGTCTTTGGCGGCCAATCCAGTGATGCCGAGCAAGGGGAGTGCCCAAAACGGCTGCAGCATATTGGTGAGCTCGTCACCATACGCCATGGCCAGGATGGTGCGGTCGAGGGGAACGCCGAGATCGAGCGCGGCGCGGATCAAGAGCGGCCCTTGGACCGCCCATTGTCCGCCGCCACTCGGAACGAAAACATTGACGATGCCGGCGGAAAGCACCGTCCACAATTCGAATGTCTGTGGCGTCGACAGGCGGACCATGGCCATAGAAAGGGCTTCAACGAGCCCGGTTCCCGACATGATGCCCATGATTCCAAAGTAGAGGGGGAACTGAATCAGGATGCCGGAAGTCCCACCGATGGCAGCGTCGATGGCGTGGAGGAAGCGTTTTAAGCTACCGTGAAGGAGGAAAGCGAGACCCAGTAAGGCTTGGTTGGTCCAGTCTGGATCGATAAAACCCAGTCGCCCTGCATCGGGGTGTAAAAAGGCCGTGCGGACAGACAGGACCAGCAGGATAATGCCGAATAAGGCAGGCAGAATGCGCAAGGGAAGGGCCAGCCTGCCTTTGCTGGAAGGCGCGACGATAGGTGGCAGGCTTGGGCCGGGCAGCCCACTTCGGTCCAACTTTCGTCCCAACCAATAAGCAGTGAAAGCGATGCTCACGATCAGTGCGCCCGTGATCATGAAGTTGTGGGCAGAGAATACGGTGAGTCCCAATGGCAGCGCGTCCGGTAAGGCGCTGGCAGGAATTCCAGCAATGGCTGCGAGGTCTGCAAAGTGACCTTGTTCGGCCACTTTGATGGGGGCAGACCCACTCAGGCCACCGTGCCACACCATGAGGCCGCTGTAACCAGCTGCGCCGATGAGGCCATAGTGGATGGGCAGTCCTTGCGCTTTGGCGCGCTCGCCAACCTTTCTTGCCAGTACCGCGCCAACGATCAGCCCCAGTCCCCAGTTGATCCAACCAGCCAGACAGGCGACCACAGCCACGGTTGCTGCGGAACGGGCATTGGTTGTGCCAGCGAATTTGACGGCTTTCCCAATGATGCGGTCAACAGCCGGTGTTAGTGCAAGGGCATGGCCCAGGACAAGCATGAAGGCCGCTTGAAACGCGAACACCAATAGGGGCCTGTTCCAGAGTCCTTCTCGCCAGGAGGTGGCGACGGTTTCTGGGTCAGCACCCAAAACCAACGCCGCCACCGCTGTAACGGCGGTAAGGCCGAGGGCGATGGCGAGCGGTGATGGAACCCAAGCGAAACGGTCCGCTTGAGGCTGTGCTTTGGAAGCCGCGTTCATGCGGCTTTCCTCAGAATGGGAGGTCGTCGTCCGAAGCAGCCGGTGCTCCTGGGTTGAACGCGGGTGCTGCAGGAATGTCAGCTGTAGCTTCTGCTGGCTGTGGCTGTCCGCCTTCGCCTCCAGCTGGAGCCTCAGCGCCCATTTTCTCTACACGCCAGGCGTTCAAATCCACATAGTAGCGGTCGTTGTACTCACGGCCGCGCACATCGAATTTGACCAATACTTGGTCGCCTTCTTTGATTTGACCCAGTTGGTCGGACTTCTCCTTCAGGGCGGAGAATTTCACATCGGAGGGGTACTGCTCTGCAGTGGTCACAACAAACTCTCGCTTGTAGAACTCGCTCGTTTCGGACTTCCAAACGTCGAACAGACGCTTCACGGTCCCTTTCATCTCATAACTCATAGTGCGAATATCGCACCTCCGAGCGTCAACCTGGGTTGTACGCGAGCAAGGTCATCCACGCCCCGTCCACATCGGACTGTTCAAGCCGCCGTCCGGCCTCTTCAAACAAGGCTTTTTCCAATGCAGCTGCGTCGTCTTCATGTTCCATGAACAGGTCGGACAGCTCGAGCAGTTTGTGCTCATTCACATCGGTCTCATCGGGCAAGGCATGCACCGAACCGAGCAGAGCCAGCTGGTTTGCCGAGAGCATGCCTGCATTCTTGATGTCCGCTGGAATCGCATCGACTCCGATTCCGAGGCCGCCCACCAGAGGCTTGGGAAGTTCAAAAAGGGCGTCACCTGAAGCCCGAACGTAATAGTTGCCCCCACATCTGCCGACCAGGTCCAATGCGTGGGCTTCTGGTTTGCCATGGGCGTCCAATACGTCCTCAGCGATGTGTACGCGGAGTACCTCACAGACCAGCATGTGTCCTGCGCCGGGTCCCTGGCCCAACTCTACGATCTGGCTCACTTTGCATTCAAACGCCACAGGAGCTTCTGCTACCCTCGGAGGCGCGACGACTTCGGAGGCCGCTGGGGTAAATCCTGCCTTGGCGAATTCGTCCACATCGGCCGGATAGTCGCTGCTGCTCAACGAAGCGCCTTGTACCATGTCATGGTCCACCAAGTTGACCACAATTTCCATGTTGTGGCGGGCGTTGGCCAGGGTGTCCTTTACCGTGCCGTCACGTCCCCTCAGGGTAGGGCCGACCACCATGACGGGCGGGTCAATGGAGAAAACATTGAAGTAGCTGAACGGGGCCAGATTGCGGCGTCCTTCAGCGTCTACTGTGCTGGCCAATGCAATGGGCCGAGGGGCGACTGTGCCCACCAGCATGGCGTAGCGCTCCTTGATCGGGGATTCGGACGGGTTCAGCGTCCTCATGGTGCGGCCTTGGCTCATCCCTGTTGAATCCGGCGCCCTTTTGTTTCCACGGCGTCCACCGAGTCCATCACCTTGTCCCGCAGCGCTTCTGCATAGGCATCGAGGCGCTCGGCAAGCGCCACATTGCCCGCTGACAGGATGCGCGCGGCCAAAAGGCCTGCGTTTCGTCCACCATCCAAAGCGACGGTGGCCACTGGAATCCCGGAGGGCATTTGAAGGATGCTCAAAATGCTGTCCCAACCGTCAATGCTGTTGCTGCTTTTCACGGGGACACCCACCACGGGAAGGCTGGTCAGCGATGCGACCATGCCGGGAAGGTGGGCTGCACCTCCTGCTCCTGCTACAATCACGCCGATTCCTCTGTCTCGTGCGGACCGCGCATACTCTACCATTCGGTCGGGTGTGCGGTGCGCACTTACAACGGTCATCTCGTGTTGTACGCCGAGTTCCGTGAGGATCTCTGCGGCTTGCTCTAGAACGGGCAAGTCACTTTTGCTGCCCATGATGATGCCGACTTTCATGGCGCAAAGATACAAGGGGCTTTCGAGGCCCGGCCCGTTCAAGGGTGCATGATGGAGATCACGCATGCTGTGAGCAGGCATGCCGCAGTACCTGCGATGAGGGCGCGGAACCCAAGACGGGCCAATTCACCGCGCCGCGAAGGGGCGAGTACACCGATGCCGCCGACCTGGATGCCGATGGAAGCGAAATTGGCAAATCCGCACAGGATATAGGTAGAGATGAGCACACTCCTTTCGCTCATTCCACTCTTGATCTTTCCGAGCGTTTCGTAGGCATAGAACTCGTTGATCACAGTCTTTTCACCCAGCAGTTGGCCCACCAGTACAATGTCATCAGACGACACGCCTACCAACCAAGCAATGGGGGCACCGATGTATCCCAGAATGCATTCCATGCTGAGGGATTCAAAGGAGGTGTTAGCGGCGAGGATGGGGTTGAGTCCAGTCAAGCCTCCGACCCATCCAAGTAGGTCGTTGAACATGTAGACAAAGGCGGTAAAGACCAGCAACATCACCCCCACGTTGGCGGCCAGGGAAAGACCGTCGCGGGTTCCGTTGGTGATGGCTTCAAGAAAATTGGATGCGCTCGATTTGACGATTTGAGCGTTGCCGGCCACCTGGGGTTCCGTTTCCGGAACGAGCAGTTTTGCCGCTGCTACCGACGCTGGAGCGGAAATGAGCGAAGCGGTCAACAGGTGGGTCGCGAAGTAAGCTTGCGTCTCCGGGTCGGTTCCCCCGAGGATGCCGACATAAGCCGCGAACACCGAACCGGCAATAGTGGCCATTCCGCCCGTCATCACCAACATGAGTTCGGAGCGGCTCATCTGGTCGAGGTAGGGGCGGATTAACAAGGGGCTTTCCGTTTGTCCAAGGAAGACGTTGCCCGCAACCGAGAGGCTTTCCCTGCCCGTCAGCCGCAGGGTGTATCGCATGATCCAAGCAAAGCCGCGAATGAAAAAGGCCAGAATGCCGAGGTGATGCAGTAACGCACTCAATGCACTGAAAAACACAATGGTGGCGAGGATTCGAAATGCAAAATTCTCGAGGTAAGGGCCCACTTGGCCATCGGAGAACCGCCCCAACAGAAAGTCCGTGCCCTTCCAGGTGTATCCGATGACTTGTACAAACGTTTCGGCTACCCACCGAAATGCCGAATTGATGAAGGGCACTTTGAGCACGAGGAACGCCATCACAAATTGAAGGGCGAGCGCCCCCAATATGGTGCGCCAAGCGACAGATTTACGGGCTGAGGAGAACAGCCACATGAGTGCCGTGAAGACGAGAATTCCCAGAATAGCCCGCATTATTTGCTGTTTCGGCGTTCAATTTCGTCGCGCAGCTTGCCTGCCCGTTCATAGTCTTCTTGCTCAATGGCAAGGTCCAATTCCTCTTGCAGTTCCTTCAATTTGAGGGCGCTGAAATTCTCTTTTGGTTCCACAGGGTCCTCCAGTCCAAAAGGATCCTCTGGATTCTCCTCGGGCATAGGTTTCACCTGCTCTTCTCCTTCGGGAGGAATGCCCGCAGTTTTGAGCACCTTTTCTACGCAAAAAATGGGGCAACCAAAGCGCACCGCCAGTGCCACAGCATCGGAAGTACGGGCATCAATGGTTTCTTCATTTTCACCATTGCCACAGACCAAGCGGGCAAAGAAAATGCCCTCGACCAAGTCATAAATGACCACCTCTTTCAGTTCAATGTCAAAGGATTGACAGAGGCTGCTAAAGAGGTCGTGGGTCAAAGGCCGACTGGGCGTCATGTTTTCCATCTTGATGGCGATGGACTGTGCTTCGTGCATGCCGATCACAATGGGCAGCTTGCGCTTGCCCTCCACTTCTTCGAGCACCAAGTTGTAAGCGCCTGTTGTAGCGCCACTCGGCCTGATATCGAATATTGAAAGCAGTGATTTTTTCATGACTGAAATGCGGTCGCCGTCAAGGTAGTCGATTCAATCAGAGCGCCTTAAACGCTTCCGTCAGTTTAGGCACCACATCAAACGCATCGCCCACGATTCCGTAGTCTGCAGCCTTGAAAAACGGGGCTTCGGGGTCCTTGTTGATCACAACAATTACCTTGGATCCGTTGACACCTGCGAGGTGCTGGATTGCACCAGAAATGCCAATGGCAATGTAGAGGTTGGGGCGAATGGCAATACCAGTCTGACCGACGTGTTCGTGGTGGGGGCGCCACCCAATGTCGGATACCGGACGGGAGCAAGCGGTCGTCGCTCCTACCGCGTCGGCAAGGTCCTCAATGAGGCCCCAGTTCTCCGGCCCTTTCATGCCGCGACCAGCCGAGACGACCAGCTCGGCTTCGGGCAGCGGGGCCCGGCCTCCAGTGCTGGGAGCGGCGGCTTCGAGGATGTTCACTTTGCGTTCGCCGAGATCAGTGTTGAAGGCTTCTACAGAAGCTGTTCCGTCTGAAGCCGCCGGCATGCCAATGGCATTGGGGGTGGTGGTGATGACCAACCTGTCCGTGGAGCCTGTGATCTGCGCACTGGCTTTTCCACTGAATACGTTACGGGTATAGCTCTCGCCTTCAGGGGCGACGGTCACACCAGCAATGAGTCCAGCACCGAGGCGCACAGCAACGCGGCCCGCAATGGCCTTGCCGAGGTGGTCTTGTGCACAGACTACAACAGTGGCTCCTTCTTGGTCGGCTGCAGCGGATACGAGGCGGCCAAGCTGGCTGTCATCCAAATCGCCTGCCCCTTGCAAGACGCGGGTGATTCCGACGGCACCAAGGCCGCCGTCTCCGTTGAGTTCTCCCGATACTACGGCTACGGTTTGGCCGATTCCGACGGCAAATCCAGCAGCTTCGAGGCTGGCCTTGGTGGCTTGACCTCCTTTTGTTTGAATGAATGCGATGCAGTTCATGATTTCTTCGCTTTCAGGATTCAGATGACTTTGGCCTCCTCACGGAGAAGGCGCACGAGTTCGGCCGGGTTTTCGGCATCGACCAACTTCACGCCGGCCTTTTCGGCGGGAAGCGCAAAGCGTTGGATGCTCGTCCCTGGTGCAGCCCCTTGGGCAGCCAACACCTGCAGAGGCTTGGTGCGGGCGGCCATGATGCCGCGCATGTTAGGGATGCGCTGTTCTGCCATGCCTTTGGCGGCACTCAGAACGAGGGGGCCATGGACAGAAATTTTCTCGATGCCATTGGCTGTTTCGCGGGTCATAACCGCTTTGCCATCGACATAATCCAACGACGTTGCCAAGGCGATACAGGGGACGTCGAGGTGTTCGGCGAGCATGGCGGGGACGGCACTGCTGTTGTGGTCAATGGTCTCCTTGCCACACAAAATGGCGTCGAAAGTTTGGCCTTTGGCATAGGCTGCAATTTCAGCGGCGACTTGCGTGGCATCTTGTGGTTGAACGTCAATGCGCACGGCCTCGTGGGCACCGATGGCCAACGCCTTGCGCAGTATGGGATCGCAGTCAGCACCACCCACAGCAGCGATGACCACCTTTCCTCCTTGGGCTTCTACGATTTCAAGCGCCCTGACAAGCGCGTACCATTCGTCGTAAGGATTGACGATGAATTGGACCCCCTCTTCATTGAAACGGGTATCCCCATCTGTAAACGCAATGCGCGTTGTGGTGTCCGGGGCTTTACTGATGCAGACTAGAAATTCCATGCCTTTTGCGGTAAATGTGAGGTTGTAAAAAGCAACCTTCGAGTGCGCGAAGTTAATCCCGGATGCACTGCCAATTCGAAAGGGGTTCGTACATGCTTTTCAAGCCGTAACTTTGCGCCCCTGAAAAGAAACAGCTGATTAACATGCGTACGATCCAATTCCGTGAAGCGGTGTGCGAGGCCATGAGCGAAGAAATGCGGCGGGATGACCGCGTATTCCTGCTTGGCGAAGAAGTAGCCGAATACAACGGTGCCTATAAAGCATCCAAGGGGATGCTCGAAGAGTTCGGTCCTGAACGCGTCATCGACACGCCCATTGCAGAGCTTGGGTTTAGCGCCATCGCCGTAGGAGCGGCCATGAACGGCCTGCGTCCCATCGTGGAGTACATGACCTGGAACTTCGCAGTTTTGGCCAGTGACCAAATCATCAACCACGCTAGCAAAATGCTGCAGATGAGCGGTGGTCAATTCAGCTGCCCCATGGTATTCCGTGGTCCCAATGGACAGGCAGGTCAGTTGGGCGCCACCCACAGCCAAGCCTACGAAAGCCTCTACGCCAGTATGCCGGGATTGAAGGTGGTCACTCCTTTTACGCCCTACGAGGCCAAAGGTCTGCTCAAGGCGGCCATCCGCGACGAAGATCCTGTACTGGTGATGGAGTCTGAGAAGATGTACGGTGACAAGGGCGAAATTCCCGAAGGCGAATTTCTCGTGCCCATCGGCAAAGCCAACATCCGCAGGGCCGGTTCCGATTGCACCATCGTGAGCTTCGGAAAAATCCTGAAGACGGTCCATGAGGCTGCAGATGAATTGGTGAAAGAAGGCATCGATGTAGAGATCATCGACCTCAGGACAATTCGTCCATTGGACTTGGACACCATTGTGGAGAGCGTCAAAAAGACTGGACGCTTGGTGATTGTTGAGGAAAGCTTCCCCGTAGCTTCCATTGCATCTGAAGTCAGTTACCGTGTCCAGCGGCACGCTTTTGATTACCTCGATGCCCCCATTCGCCGCATTTGTCAATCCGATACTCCTTTTGCTTTCTCCACTTCCTTGATTGAGGAAGCCCTGCCACAGGTCGCGGATATCGTGCGTTCTGTGAAGGAAGTCAACTACGTCGCGTAAGAATGAATATTACATTCGCGCTCCGAAATACCTGAACCTGCCGAAATCACGGCATCAATTTTTCTACATGCTAGACACGATCCTTTACCTCGTGCCCGCCTTGGCCATCGTAGGCCTCATTTACATGTTCGTTCAAGCCCGTTGGGTGCGTTCTCAGAGCACGGGCGAACCGCGTATGGCCGAAATCGCAAAGCACATTCATGAAGGTGCGCTCGCATTCCTGAGTGCGGAGTACCGCATTCTGGCCATTTTCGTTGTAGTGGCTGGAGCCTTATTGGGTTTGGTTTCCTTTTTGGTACCCACCACGCATTGGTTGATTGTTGTGGCTTTCTTGATTGGTGCTGTTTTTTCTGCACTCGCAGGAAACATCGGTATGCGCATTGCTACTGAAGCCAACGTTCGGACCACTCAAGCGGCCCGCACGAGCCTCGCACAAGCATTGAAAGTCTCCTTCACCGGGGGCATGGTCATGGGCCTTGGTGTGGCAGGCTTGGCTGTTTTTGGCCTGGGCGTGCTGTTCATCCTCTTGCTGAACTTCTTTGCAGAGGGGCAGTGGCAAGGTGTGGAGAACATGACGGTGATCTTGGAAGCCCTCGCAGGCTTCTCTTTGGGAGCAGAGTCTATTGCACTGTTTGCCCGTGTGGGTGGCGGCATCTACACCAAAGCTGCTGACGTTGGTGCGGACCTTGTTGGAAAGGTTGAAGCCGGCATTCCAGAAGACGACCCCCGCAACCCCGCTACCATCGCCGACAACGTGGGTGACAACGTAGGCGACGTTGCCGGAATGGGTGCCGACCTCTTTGGTTCCTATGTAGCTACGGTACTCGCAGCGATGGTGTTGGGCAACTATGTCATCAAAGACATGGGCGGCAACATCACCGACAATTTTGGTGGCATGTCCACCATCCTGTTGCCTCTGATTATTTCTGCCTTAGGCATCGTCTTTTCCATCTTGGGTTCGCTCGTCATCCGCGTGAAGGATGGCGCTAAGGAGCCTGAAGTTCAGGCCGCTTTGAACCGCGGAAACTGGGGTTCCATTATCCTGACGGCCATCGCCTGTTACTTCTTGATCTCGAACATGTTGCCCGAAACGTTGATGATGGATTTCTTCGGTGAAGGAACCCGCACATTCAGCAGCATCAACGTCTTCTACTCTGTGATCGTTGGCCTTGTAGTGGGTGCCGCCATTTCATACATGACGGAATACTATACGGGCCTCGGAAAAGGTCCTGTGCTCGGAATCGTCCAGAAGTCTTCTACCGGAGCAGCCACCAACATCATCGCTGGTCTTGCTACGGGAATGATCTCCACCTTCGGACCCATCCTGTTGTTCGCTGCGGCGATCTTCATTTCCTATGAGTTTGCAGGTTTCTATGGTGTGGCGCTTGCAGCGTGCTCCATGATGGCCACAACGGCCATGCAGCTGGCCATCGACGCTTTCGGTCCCATCGCGGACAATGCTGGTGGCATTGCTGAGATGAGCGAACTCCCCGAGGAGGTGCGTGAGCGCACAGACATCCTCGACTCCGTTGGCAACACCACTGCTGCCATCGGTAAAGGCTTTGCCATCGCCTCTGCGGCACTGACCGCCCTCGCTCTGTTCGCCGCCTATGTGGAGTTCACCGGCATCGACGGCATCAACATTTTTAAGGCCAACGTTCTCGCGGCCCTCTTCATTGGGGGTATGATTCCTGTGGTGTTCTCGGCCTTGGCCATGAACTCAGTAGGTAAAGCGGCGATGGAAATGGTGCAAGAAGTGCGCCGTCAGTTCAAGGAGATCCCTGGAATCCTGGAAGGAACCGGTACTCCAGAATACGGCAAGTGCGTCGACATTTCCACCCAAGCAGCGCTCAAGGAGATGATGCTCCCTGGTGCGATGACCATTGCGTTCCCGCTGGTCATTGGTTTGGTGCCATTGTTGTTTGGTGCCGATCCTGCGTGGGCAGCTGAGACCCTCGGTGGCTACATGGCGGGTGTCACCGTAAGCGGTGTGCTTTGGGCCATCTTCCAAAACAATGCGGGTGGTGCTTGGGACAATGCCAAGAAGTCTTTTGAGGCGGGT
>Ga0206125_10000750_pt1 | contig 40703 bp, 43 predicted proteins | sample Helgoland_Spring_4_FD_148598 | JGI IMG/M metagenome (GOLD analysis project Ga0206125, IMG submission 148598) | Pelagic subsurface seawater microbial communities from Kabeltonne, Helgoland, North Sea - Helgoland_Spring_Bloom_20160331_1 | ecosystem: Environmental > Aquatic > Marine > Epipelagic ... | reverse complement strand
TATGAATCCGAACTTTACAATGATATTATGAGATCTGTATTTTATCCAATGAAAGATTCCAAAGAATTGAGAGAAGCGGTTACACTCTGGTTAACCAACGAATCTACAGCTAAAACCAAATATGGACATATTAGTCTATGGAATACTTCAAATGTTACTGATATGAGTAAGATGTTTTATAATGCTACTGATTTTAATGAAGATATTAGTCTGTGGGATACTTCAAATGTTACTAATATGTGTGGTATGTTTTGGTGTGCTATAAAGTTTAATCAAGATATTGGAGGATGGGATACTTCAAATGTTACTAATATGAGTATGTTTAATTATGCTACAAATTTTAATCAAGATATTGGAAGGTGGAATACTTCAAATGTTACTGATATGAGTGGTATGTTTAATGGTGCTAAAGAGTTTAATAAAGATATAGGAAGATGGGATACTTCAAATGTTACTAATATGAATCATATGTTTCAATTTGCTGATGATTTTAATAAAGATATTGGAAATTGGGATACTTCAAATGTAACTAATATGCATTGTATGTTTTGTAATGCTAAAAAGTTTAATGAAGATATTGGAGAATGGGATACTTCAAATGTTACTAATATGAGTAGTATGTTTTGGTGTGCTGCTATTTTTAATCAAGATATTGGAAGGTGGAATACTTCAAATGTTACTAATATGACTTATATGTTTTGTAGTGCTACAAATTTTAATCAAGATATTGGAAGGTGGAATACTTCAAATGTTACTGATATGAGTGGTATGTTTTATGATTCTAAAGAGTTTAATCACTATATTGGAGGATGGGATACTTCAAGTGTAACTGATATGAGTTATATGTTTGATCATGCTATAAAGTTTAATCAATATATAGAGGGATGGAATACTTCAAGTGTAACTGATATGGGTTATATGTTTGATCATGCTATAAAGTTTAATCAATGTATAGAGGGATGGGATACTTCAAAAGTAATTGATAGTAACTAATAGAATCACATTTATAAAATATAAAAATTGATTTATTATTAAGTTATTTTTTATTTAACATATCTACACCATGAAACCTTCCACCGATGAATTACGTGCACTATTACATAAAATTAACGACTATGAATCTGGACTATACAATGATATTATGATATCTGTATTTTATCCAATGAAAAATTCTGATGAATTACGAGAAGCGGTTGCACTCTGGTTAAACAACGAATCTAAAGCAATAAAGACATATGGGCATATTAGTCTATGGAATACTTCAAACGTTACTAATATGAGTTATATGTTTTATAATGCTAAAGAGTTTAATGAAGATATTGGAGGGTGGGATGCTTCAAACGTAACTGATATGAGTGGCATGTTTAATTGTGCTAGTAATTTTAATCAAGATATTGGAAGTTGGGATACATCAAACGTAACTAATATGAGTAGGATGTTTGCTTATGCTAAAGAGTTTAATAAAGATATTGGAATGTGGGATATGTCTAATGTAACCAATATGCGTTATATGTTTTGTTATGCTAAAAAGTTTAATAAAGTTATTGGAAATTGGGATACTTCAAATGTAACTGATATGAGTATGATGTTTGCTGGTGCTAAAGAGTTTAATGAAGATATTAGTAGATGGGATACTTCAAATGTAACTGATATGATTGGTATGTTTGCTGGTGCTAAAGAGTTTAATGAAGATATAGGAGGTTGGAATATTTCAAATGTAACTGATATGCGTTTTATGTTTATTGGTGCTAATAATTTTAATCAAGATTATATTGGTAATTGGGATATTTCAAACGTAATTTATAAGTAATCACATTTATAAAATATAAAATTGATTTATTATTAACTTATTTTTTATTTAACATATCTACACCATGAAATCTTCCACCGATGAATTACGTGCACTATTACATAAAATTAACGACTATGAATCTGGACTATACAATGATATTATGAGATCTGTATTTTATCCAATGAAAGATTCCGAAGAATTGAGAGAAGCGGTTACACTCTGGTTAACCAACGAATCTACAGCTAAAACCAAATATGGACATATTAGTCTATGGAATACTTCAAATGTTACTGATATGAGTGATATGTTTTATAATGCTAAAGAGTTTAATGAAGATATTGGATGGTGGGATGCTTCAAACGTAACTGATATGAGTGGCATGTTTAATTGTGCTAGTAATTTTAATCAAGATATTGGTAAATGGAATACATCAAACGTAACTAATATGAGTAGGATGTTTGGTTATGCTAATATTTTTAATGAAGATATTGGAAAATGGAATACTTCAAAAGTAACTGATATGAGTGGTATGTTTTGGTGTGCTGCTAATTTTAATGAAGATATAGGAGGTTGGAATATTTCAAATGTAACTGATATGCGTTTTATGTTTAATTATGCTAATAATTTTAATAAAGATTATATTATTAATTGGGATATTTCAAACGTAATTTATAAGTACTAATAGAATTACATTTATAAAATATAAAAATTGATTTTTATTAAGTTATTTTTATTTAACATATCTACACCATGAAACCTTCCACCTATGAATTACGTGCACTATTACATAAAATTAACGACTATGAATCTGGACTATACAATGATATTATGATATCTGTATTTTATCCAATGAAAAATTCCGATGAATTACGAGAAGCGGTTGCACTCTGGTTAACCAACGAATCTAAAGCGATAATCAAATACGGACATATTAGTCTATGGAATACTTCAAAAGTAAATGATATGCGAAGGCTGTTTTTGTGTGCTAAAGAGTTTAATGAAGATATTGGAGGATGGAATACTTCAAATGTAACTGATATGAACATGATGTTTGATAAAGCTATAAAGTTTAATAAAGATATTGGAGGTTGGGATACTTCAAATGTTACTAATATGAGTAAGATGTTTTATTGGGTAAAAGATTTTAATCAAGATATTGGAAATTGGGATACTTCAAATGTAACTAATATGAGTTATATGTTTGCTTGTGCTCATAATTTTAATGAAAATATTGGAAATTGGGATACTTCAAAAGTAACTAATATGCGTTTAATGTTTACTAATGCTTTTGATTTTAATCAAGATATTAGTAGATGGGATACTTCAAATGTTACTGATATGCATGGAATATTTGCATTCCTCGATAATTTTAATAAAGATATAGGAAATTGGGATACTTCAAAGGTAACTAATATGAGTTGTATGTTTTATGATACTAATAATTTTAATAAAGATATAGGAAATTGGGATACTTCAAATGTTACTGATATGAGTAGTATGTTTTATGATACTAATAATTTTAATCAAGATATTAGTAGATGGGATACTTCAAATGTTACTAATATGCGTTGTATGTTTAATGGTGCTACTGAGTTTAATCAAGATATTGGAAATTGGAATACTTCAAATGTAACTAATATGATGTATATGTTTCGTGATGCTGCTAATTTTAATCAAGATATTAGTAGATGGGATACTTCAAAAGTAACTGATATGTAACAAATAGAATTACATTATCAAATATAAAAATTGATTTATTTTATTAACTTATTTTTATTTCACATATCTACACCATGAAACCTTCAACAGATGAATTACGTGCACTATTACATAAAATTAACGACTATGAATCTGGACTATACAATGATATTATGAGATCTGTATTTTATCCGATGAAAAATTCCGATGAATTGCGAGAAGCGGTTGCACTCTGGTTAACCAACGAATCTAAAGCGATAAAGACATATGGGCATATTAGTCTATGGAATACTTCAAACGTAACTAATATGAGTTGTATGTTTCGTCATGCAGAAGAATTTAATCAAGATATTGGAAGGTGGGATACTTCCAATGTTACTGATATGAGTTTTATGTTTCGTAATGCTTATAAATTTAATGAATATATTGGAGGATGGGATACTTCAAAAGTTACTAATATGATTGGTATGTTTGCTGGTGCTAAAGAGTTTAATGAAGATATAGGAAATTGGGATACTTCAAAAGTTACTAATATGAGTTTTATGTTTATTGGTGCTAATAATTTTAATAAAGATTATATTGGTAATTGGAATATTTCAAACGTAATTTATAAGTAATCACATTTATAAAATATAAAATTGATTATTATAAACTTATTTTTTATTTAACATATCTACACCATGAAACCTTCAACAGATGAATTACGTGCACTATTACATAAAATTAACGACTATGAATCTGGACTATACAATGATATTATGAGATCTGTATTTTATCCAATGAAAGATTCAGAAGAATTGCGAGAAGCGGTTGCACTCTGGTTAACCAACGAATCTACAGCAATAAAGACATATGGGCATATTAGTCTATGGAATACTTCAAACGTAACTAATATGAGTTGTATGTTTCGTAATGCTAATAAATTTAATGAAGATATAGGAGGTTGGGATACTTCAAAAGTTACTAATATGAGTTGTATGTTTCGTCATGCAGAAGAATTTAATAAAGATATTAGTAGATGGGATACTTCAAATGTTACTAATATGAGTATAATGTTTTATAATGCTAATAAATTTAATGAAGATATAGGAGGTTGGGATACTTCAAACGTTACTAGTATGATAAGTATGTTTCTTGGTGCTAATAATTTTAATCAAGATATTGGAGGATGGGATACTTCAAATGTTACTAATATGAGTTGGATGTTTCGTTGTGCTATTAATTTTAATAAAAATATAGGAAATTGGAATACTTCAAAAGTTACTGATATGCGTTTAATGTTTTATAAGGCTAAAGAATTTAATGAAGATATAGGAAATTGGGATACTTCAAATGTAACTAATATGAGGCAGATGTTTCTTCGCGCTAATAATTTTAATCAAAATATTGGAAGATGGGATACTTCAAACGTAACTGATATGATGTGGATGTTCGAATATGCTAAAGAGTTTAATAAAGATTATATTATTAATTGGGATATTTCAAAAGTAATTGATAAGTACTAATAGAATCATATTATAAATATAAAATTGATTTCTTATTAACTTTTATATTTAACATATCATACATTTATGACTCATACCATCGATGAATTACGTGCACTATTACATAAGATTCATTCATATGAATCCGAACTTTACAATGATATTATGAGATCTGTATTTTATCCAATGAAAGATTCCAAAGAATTACAAGAATCAGTAGCACTTTGGAGAAGCGATGAATCTAAAGCGATAACCAAATATGGACATATTAGTCTATGGAATACTTCAAAAGTTACTGATATGAGTTTAATGTTTTGTTGGGATAAATATTTTAATGAAGATATTGGAGGTTGGGATACTTCAAAAGTTACTGATATGAGTTTTATGTTTAATCATGCTCACAAATTTAATGGCGATATTGGAGGTTGGGATACTTCAAAAGTTACTAATATGCGTAATATGTTTCGTAGTGCTTATAAATTTAATGGCGGTATTGGAGAGTGGGATACTTCAAGCGTAACAACTATGAGTTTTATGTTTTGTGGTGCAGAAGAATTTAATAGCGATATTGGTAGATGGGATACTTCAAATGTTACTAATATGAGGTTTATGTTTAGTTATGCAGAAGAATTTAATAGCGATATAGGAGGTTGGGATACTTCCAAAGTTACTGATATGAGTTTTATGTTTAGTTATGCTCCGAGATTTGATAAAGATTATATTATTAATTGGGATATTTCAAAAGTAATTGATAAGTACTAATATAATCATATTATAATATAAAATTGATTTCAACTTATTTTTTATTTAACATATCAATTGTCTTCTACTATGACTCATAACACAGAAACGACAATTTATAATACTATGGGAGGTTTAATCTATCAAATGGAAGATTCAAAAGAATTACGAGGGGCAGTTAAACTCTGGTTAGACGACGAATCTACTGCGATAACCAAATACGGACATATTGGAAAATGGGATACTTCAAACGTAACTAATATGAGGAGTATGTTTTGGAAGGCTAAAGAATTTAATCAAGATATACGAGGTTGGGATACTTCAAATGTAACTAATATGAGTTGTATGTTTTTTGGTGCTAAAAAGTTTAATCAAGCTATTGGAAATTGGGATACTTCAAATGTAACTGATATGAATGCTATGTTTGCAAACGCTCATAAGTTTAATCAAGATATTGGAGAATGGGATACTTCAAATGTAACTAATATGAATTATATGTTTCGTGTTGCTACTAATTTTAATAAAGATATAGGAAATTGGGATACTTCAAATGTAACTAATATGATAGCTATGTTTGATGGTGCTAAAAAGTTTAATCAAGATTATATTAGTAATTGGGATACATCAAACGTAATTGAATAGTAACTAAATAGAATTACAATATCAAATATAAAAATTGATTCTTTTTATTAACTTATTTTTATTTAACATATCTACACCATGAAAGCTTCCACAGATGAATTACGTGCACTATTACATAAAATTCTTTCGTATGAATCCGAACTTTACAATGATATTATGAGATCGGTATTTTATCCAATGAAAAATTCCAAAGAATTACGAGAAGCAGTAGCACTCTGGTTAACTGATAAATCTACAGCGAAAACCAAATATGGACATATTAGTCTATGGAATACTTCAAATGTAACTGATATGACTCATATGTTTTGGGGTGCTAAAGAGTTTAATGAAGATATTGGTAAATGGGATACGTCAAATGTAACTAGTATGAGTTGGATGTTTTATTATGATGAAGAGTTTAATCAAGATATTAGTAAATGGGATACTTCAAATGTAACTAATATGAGTGATATGTTTCGTAATGCTTATAAATTTAATCAAGATATTAGTAAATGGGATACTTCAAATGTAACTAATATGAGTGATATGTTTCGTAATGCTTATAAATTTAATGAATATATTGGAAATTGGGATACTTCAAAAGTTACTAATATGAGTGATATGTTTCGTGGTGCTTATAAATTTAATGAATATATAGGAGGTTGGGATACTTCAAATGTAACTAATATGAGTTATATGTTTGCTTGTGCTCATAATTTTAATGAAAATATTGGAAATTGGGATACTTCAAATGTTACTAATATGAGTATGATGTTTACTAATGCTTTTGATTTTAATCAAGATATTAGTAGATGGGATACTTCAAATGTAACTAATATGAGGCAGATGTTTCTTTGCGCTAATAATTTTAATCAAGATATTGGAGGTTGGAATATTTCAAATGTAACTGATATGATTTGGATGTTCGAATATGCTACTAATTTTAATCAAGATATAGGAGGTTGGAATACTTCAAAGTTACTAAGATGAAGTCAATGTACAATGTGCGGGGAAACTTCAAACATAATTGAGATGAGTTGGGTGTTTAATGAATCATTTAAGGATGCTATGAATAAACCTATTTATAACCCTTTAGAGAAATCAAAGATATAGACATTTCTTGAAAGAGAATATCTTCTTATAGAAAGGAATACATTAATTAAAATTAATAATAAATTCGAATTATGTGAGTTTGAATAATTAGATAATATAGACCCAATGAATTAGTAGATATAATTTATAAACAATCCATTATGGTTATTGATAGGATATAATAACTATTAAGTTCTAGAATATGCGGTGGTTCATAACCAAGGCGACTGTTGGCATGCTTACCCAACTACAAATTAACGAACACTATATGATGAGTATATTATTTAGTTTTCCTTTAATGTTTTTATATTTGTTAACTTATTAAGTATGAAAACACTTTAACGATACATAATAAGTCATTAATTTATAATGAAATTAACAAGTTCATTACAAACCCCCAAAGTAGTAGGGGTGCATATTTATCCCCAACTCCGGATTATATTGAATTTTATGTATTTCACCACATCGCATTCGACGGCTTCTTCTATAGTAGTTAATTCAGTCTCCTTGTATGAGGGCTTTGTAGTGAGAAGATAGTTGGGCTTGTTGTAACTAGGTACCATTTTGTATTAGCACTTTGTGATTGTTCTGTCAGATATTGACGTTTAATTCTATAAATATCTTGCGTTCTAAAATATTGATATAACCCCTCGGAGTTATAAATTTCACAAATCTTTTTGCTAATTCTACGCATTATTAATAATAATAATATATTAACTTTAAATTGTTATATTACACTTGTATCATGTAATAACAAAAGGTACGCTCAACCACATATGGTTATATAATACTCAATGATAAATGAACTAAAAATAAAAACAGTTGTTATTTATATTATGAATGACGTAGATAAGGAAAGGTTAAACAAGGCTCTTGAGAACGATGATAATATCTCTCTGTTAAATTTAACAAGAGATAAGATTGCTAAGGATAAAAATGACATATTACAACAATTGCAATTTAACGGGGGTACATTAAAGGGTTTAAATAAAAAACTCAAACAATATAGATATATAGACGAATTAAATGATATTAAATTCGGTAGTTATATTCGTTGGATCAACATAAGTAATCCAAAAAAAATGGATTTAACAACTGGTGCGATTGTATGTGAGATAAAATTGACTGATAGTGGAACTCAAATATTATGTAAAAATTCATTTAATCGTTTTATGCAACTAAAAATGGATGAATGTGTTATATTTCAGAAGATAAATGATCAAGAAAATATAATCATAAATGTATACAGCTATTTAAGTAAATAGTTATTTTAATTATATTATACACGATTGTAATTAATAATATAATTAACGTTTACCCTTTCTTGCGCGTTTGCGAGTCGTAACTCTTTTTTCCAACCTGTATTCATCTGGCCACCATCATCTGAACGATACGAATCAGAATCAGAATCAGAGAAAATTATAAAAATTTTACACATTTTAACCCCCGACTATTTTAAAAAGAATAAAATTTGTATCAGTTTCTAAAAATTTATCACCTAATCTTAAATGTATAGAATATAATTAGTTGGTAGTGAAGGCGCTATATTTTTAACATTGAGTTTTATACTATTATCAAAATAGAAAACTTAATTTAAATATATATTACCATTATATTTATCATTATTATAATAATGCGGAGGTTTTTTAATAGTAACATTATTTAGTTTTGAAAGTTCATCTTGTGTAATATTAATAAAATTATTTTTTTAATTAATAATATTAATATAGTATATAATGGTTAGGCACTTAAGTGTGAGAAACCGAAGAAAAAGTGTGAGAAACCGAAGAAAAGGTGTGAGAAAACCAAGAAAAAGTGTGAGAAACCGAAGAAAAAGTGTGAGAAACCGAAGAAGAAGTCAAAGACGCGCTTATAAAAAAATAGGGGGAGCGCCGGACAGAAATTTGAATGTCGGTGATTGGGCTGACGGCATCAACAACGGCGAAAATAGGCGTTTTTTAGTCTTAATAAATAGGGCAGATGGTAATTTGTTGACGAACGAATTTAAATTAACTTTCACTAGTTATCAAAAGTTCCAACCAGCAGATGTTAACAAAATTAATTCGAAAGCAGACAATAGAGATTTTAAGGTGGGTGATTGGATGGAACCTTTAGGAATAAACTACCACAGACGCGTACATTATAAGATCGTTGATATTTTTAATGGTGGTGATTTGTCGTTAGAAGAATATTTTCTCGTACCCATACAGGATATGATGGGGGGGTCAATCCGCATTACAATTTCTGCGGATCAGGTTAAAAAAATTAATTAAAATGTTTCTTAATTTTCAAAGCAACCAAATTTTATATTAATTGTTATCTTTAATTGTCGTAAATTTCATACACCCAGCAGCATGCCGCAAAGTTGGTATTTTTCGCCGTTTCCAATCGGTTCCAACAGCTTTGGCGCCCATTGCGTAAAGATCACCATGTTCCAAATTAATATTAACGCGTTCACCAAACGGTTTGCCTTCCTTAAACCATTGATATTGAAAAGGAATAGACACACCAAGCCTAATTCCAATGGTGACAAACCTTTCGGCGTCACCGTGAAACCCAATTCCACATTTTCTTGGATCATAATAAACATTGAGTTCGGCATTTAACGCGTGTGCCTTACCTCCAAAGAAAGTGCTAAGATTATCGCGGACCGTACTCAAAATCGGCAAACTTGAAAATGGTACAATAGTACCCTTACGATTAGTTAAATCTGCCTCTTGTTTATTATCACCAAAACATAAATTCCACCTAGCAAGCTTATTAACTACTCGCCCTCGCATCCATGCCTTACGATCAGGCTCTAATTTGGATTGTTCAGTTTCTAATATTGTCGCATGATGTTTCCAATTACCCTCAACCAATTGATCTTTGTGAGTGCAACAAAGAGCACCACCACCACCACGCACAATCAAAATGCATGCTGAATCCATATCTTTAACATCTTCTTCTCCATTCGCAGCCAAACGAAGATCAATAATCTCGCACACCACACCAAGTTCTTCAAATGATGATTTAGAAAATTCAATATCAGCGCGAGTCAGTCCTACACCAGACGCTTTACCGATGTGTTGCATTCCAGGACCATTTTCAGCAACATCGCCAAAAGTGATTGTACGCGCAGGAGAAATAGTGGATTGATACATAGTGTACCAATATTTAATAGTATAAAAATACTTCAATTTTATAGAATTATGAGGATTTTCTGTCGTATAAAAAAAATGTAATGTTTTAAATCTGAAACGGGTTAAAGAGCGCGCGTTGGGGGGAAATGAATACGTTTAGTTTTTTGCAATCGCTTCCTTGTTTTTTTATTAGTTATTAACTTATGTCCCTTATCGCATTTATATTTGTATACCTTTAAATTTCTTCGTTTAAATATTGAATTTGTGCATACAGCAATAGCCTTTTTTTTATTATTAGTATTTTTTTCAACCTTTTTTATACATCTACATAATTTTGTTGCTAAAATATCTTCTGCGGCGTGTTCCATTTCAAAGTTAGTAAGATTATTATAAGGAATAGAATAATATTTTAAAATTGTAATATGATCCCGCTTGGTTAATGAATTCATTATATATATATATATATATATCTAATAAATTATATATTGCTGTGGTTTGAATCATCATAATTTTGGTTTAATGCTATTGATTCATTTACAGGTATATCAATAAGCGTGTTTTCTTTATTAATTTGAATATTATAATTAGGCGAATTCCTGTTTATTATAGTGCTCTTTAATTCATTACATTTAATAATATTATTAGAATCCATTAAGTCGCGTATTTTACCAGGTAGTGTCGGAGCATTCTCTCTAACGGAGATAAATTTATTGTAATATATTTTGGTAAATTCAACAAAGGTAATAGAATCACTTTTTATATGTGCTGTGCTAAGTAATTCAGCAAGTTCGGAACGCAACCGAAGATAATTTAATGCTGCTTGGCGGTGTGCTTCCTTTGCTTCAGCATAATTAAAATATTTTCCAACAGATGTGAGTCCAGTAATAAGTAAACACACTCCGGAAATAACATAATTCATATTATTATTATTTTCATCGGATGCTGTTTGTGATATTGCCGTTGTGCTAACTAAACTAGTAAGTAAAATAACTGGTAAACTTAAATATTTATCGCGACAACTACAATAATCGTAAGCTTTCCAGTGATATGTTTTCCGAATAGATAGTTGTTTTATTTTAATTTGCGCTTCAACCCATTCATCTAAAGTCCAATTATTAGGTTTAATAATAATCATTATTAATATATATATATTAAAAAATAATTAAATGTATAAAATTAAAGTATTGTTATAATTTATGAAGAAGGTAAGTAAAATAGTGGTTTTTGATTTAGATGAAACATTGGGGCATTTCACAGAATTAGGAATGTTTTGGGATACAATTCAACAACACTTTCATCACGATCTTGGACAAGAAAGTTTTAATAAAATATGTGATTTATACCCAGAGTTTTTCAGACCACACATATTTGTAATATTAAAATTTTTAATTAATAAAACCAAACATAATAAAAAAAATAAAGTAATGATTTACACAAACAATCAAGGACCAAGGTCGTGGACGATGCTTATAAAAAATTACATAGAATCAAAATTAAACTATAAGTTATTTAACCAGATAATATGTGCATTTAAGGTTAGGGGTAAGCAAATGGAAATGTGTAGAACTACACATAATAAAACGTATGATGATTTTATTAAATGTACAAAAATTCCAAGGTCGGCAGAAATTTGTTTTTTAGACGACCAGGTTCACGAAGATATGGAGCATGATAAGGTTTATTATATACATGTAAAACCATACGTTTATAATATTAAATTTGTTGAAATGATAAACATATTTGTGAATAGTTCAATTGGAAAATCTCTAATAGAAAAATACTACAATAATAATATAGACAAGTTTAAGCATGTATGTTTGAATTTTCTGAAAAAATATGAACATGAACATTATAATAAATCAAAAACAGATCATAACGTTGATAAAATAGTGAGCAAAAAAATGATGATCCATTTACAACATTTTTTTAATAATAGCTACTCTAATGGGACGATAAAAATAAAGAAGGGTGGGGGGAAGAAGACAAGAAAGGTTAGATAGCAACAGTTAAATATTGTGCTATAGAAGTAGATAATAATAAATATATGGCACAACTAAATATTAGATTTTTTTCAAATTCATCAAATTGAACAGAACCGCGACTGAGAGGATTTAATTTATAGATTAAATATCCAGAAATGTACAATTTAATAACAGTCATCATTATTTTCATGTATTGGGGTCCCAAATCAAAAATACCTAAATAAATTAACACCTCTAATATGAATGAAAGATAAATTAAATACGTATATAATGTTTTATGTATATCCATTATATAAATATATATTATTATAATTAAGGCGCAGATTGATGTTTTTCTTTATAAATATTTAATGTTCTAGCACTAGAATCTGTTGCATCTACATATTTTGGCATCCAGTAATATGGAATTACATTACCACATCCAGGATAAAATGTTTCAAACAAATACCTATAATATTTTTGTTCCAAAGTTATGGGCGTTGGTGCTAGATGGTCCAAAACACAATTATATGTATTAAATTCAGTAATAGTCTGAACCCTTTCTTCGATAATTTCATACCATGATTTGGTTAGATTGCTTACACCATCACTAAACGCCTCTTTGGTTCTCCACAATACTTCGGCGGGTAATATTGTACCACAATCAAATGCCTTTCTTAGAAGATATTTTTCTGGACGATCCTTAAGATTATGACATCTATATTTGATTGGAATAGATAGGTAATATTGTACCCACGATCGGTCTAAGAAAGGAGTGCGAGGCTCAAGTCCATGAACTGAAATACATCTATCAGATCGCAATCCATCAAAAAGGTGAATATTATTTAATAATTTGCGACATTCAGAATCAAATTCGTACATATCTGGTGCTTTATGAAAATATAAATATCCACCAGTAACTTCGTCACTACCATCTCCATTAAATATAACTTTAGCTTCACTATGTTTTGAAATGTATTCACCAAGTAAAAAATTACCAACACATGCGCGGATAGTAGTTGTATCCCATGATTCGCTTGCTTTTATTGCGCGAGGAATTGCATTAAAAAAATCTTCTTCGGAGACAACAACTTCTGTATGTTTTGTTTTTAAAAAATCGGCAACCAATCTCGCGTATTTTAAATCTTCGGAACCTTCAAGTCCGATACTATATGTTTCGAGGTTGTCTACATGTTTACTTACCAATGCAGCCATTAAACTACTATCTAATCCGCCTGATAAAAGGCATGCGACCTTTCTATCCGTATTTAATACGCGCTTTTCTACAGCCTTGCATAGAAATTCACGTATTCCATGAAGATACATTTTTTCGTTATAATCTTCATCGTCGTATTCAATCATTTTGAGAAAGCCTAACGTAGAATAACATTTATTCTTTATAACGGGTGTCCATATTTTGGTAAAGCTGTTAGGGTGCGTGCTGCCGAGCCCACAGCAGATGTAGGTGGAATAGGTTCCAGGTGGAAATTGTGATATAGACTTATCATTATAAGATGTTATGTGTGGACCCCATCCACAACCTACAGCATTATCTAATGAAAACGCATTATCTTTAAATGCAGATAAATTTGCTAATAGCGATCCGAAACCAATCGTACCAGTAATAGAATGCAATTGAAATAACGGTCTTACACCATATGGGTCTCTGGCTACAATAATTTTCCTATCTTCAGTCCTAATATCATATATTACAAACGCGAAAACGCCATCTAACATTTGCAATGTTTGATCAATGCCATATTGTTTATAAAGATGAATAATAATTTCACAATCAGAGTTAGTAGAGGGTTTTATTTTCAAAGATTTGAAAAGCTCCTTATAGTTATAGATTTCACCATTGCATATGATAGTGACATCATCAATAGTAATAGGTTGATGAGATATTTCATCTAATCCATTTATAGCTAGTCTATGAAATCCTAAATATGTATTACATTTGCTCTCATGGATTAACCGGTTGTATTCGGGACCCCTTGATGCACATTTATTAAATTGGCTTGCGATAAAATCTTTTTCTGTGGAATCGTTAGAGTTAAGGAGGCAGAAAATCCCACACATATTATATAATAATTATTAGTTGTCTTTAGGTAATTATTAACTATTTTATTATAAGTAACTTATATATATATATATGAATACATCTGATAACATGTATGGTGTTGCTAAAGGGGTTTTATTATGTAATATAGAAAAAAATCAAGAACTTAATGATAGATTATATGCTAGAAATATTCCATCACAGCCACTGCAACCAGAATTTTCTATGAGGCCAACACCAACTAAATATTCTTTGTTTCCAATGGTTGATTTAAATAGCCAAGATAACAAGGTAAAAATGAACCCTTATGAAACGTATAGTCCAGAGAAGGTTTTTAATCCTGGAAATGCATCTGCTCCGTGGTCTGGCTTTTCAAGCAGTATAAATACAGAGTCGCAACTTAGAAACCAATTTTTTGCGCTTCAATCGTGCGATCAAGCAAAATATATACCTCCTTCAACTAGCGAGCTTTATAATGTAATAGTTCCTACACAGAAAGCGGCTCAACCATTTCCAAATTTATTTGTATTGCCAGATTTAGAACCTTTTAACCCGAATACATTAAATGTTGGTAAGCGCCTTTTTAATAATTGTACTCGTGTTGACATGTTAGATAATTGTAATAAATGTTAGAATAAATACCAATTATGTATGGATAAATCTCAATTTTAAAGTCTAAATATTATTGTAATGAGTGATATTCAGTCAGAATTAGAATTCTTAATGAATTGTGAATTATATGAAAAATATAAGCATAAACAAGAAACAGAAGATACGTCATTATTTATAAACGATAAACGATTTTATAAAAAACGAATTATTCAATTAACAAAGGACTTATTTAAACCAAATAAGCACTCTGAAAGTATAAATTTATTGTACAACAATTATATAAAAACGTGTATTGATCATTTTAAAATGAAAGATAAAATGGATATAATCCAAACTGAATATAGTAATGAACCTGATAATAAACCAAAGGCAGAAACAGAAACAGATATATCATTGGGTCAAATAGATAACGAATTTTTAAAAAGCGTTTTAAATAAACCTAGCAGTAGCAATCTGGATGATTATGTAATTAAAACTATAAATGAACCACCACCGCCACCACATCTCCCAAAAAAGAAGATTGTGAATTTAACGAATCCAGAATTAATGAATAAGGGTGTTAAAAAAAAAAGAAAAAAAAGAAATCTAATTAATTAATATGAAGACGCGAAAAACCCATCATAAAAAGCAAAAGTCAGAAATTTGTAGTCCGTCAATAAAAAAAAATAATTTTTCTTGTTATTCGGATTCATCATTGCATATGATGAAGAATTTTTGGAATGCCCGACACCCGGATGTAAAAATAAATTCAAATGATGGGAGAGAGATATGGAATCATTTAAGAGAAAATCTAGCCAGCACATGTGATAGGGAGTCATGTTGGATGCGTCAAAATTTTATGAAAGGAAACTTAAATGTGGAATTAAAAAGTTATACGTTTGCCCCACCTTCCCCAGAATCATGGGTAGATGACCCAAATACATGGTTAACAAGTGTTGATATTGAAAAGGTAATGAAACAATTTGAAAAAGGTAATAATTCATTTGAGTTTTTAGGGCCTTCACCTATTGATTTCGACACGCATAAAATATACGGTGATTGTGTATGGGAAGAGTTGTGTAAGTTCCAGCTGCATGATTGCTTAACAAGAAATAAAAAAAATATTGGTGTTGTTTTTAATTTAGATCCTCACTATAAGGAAGGATCCCACTGGGTTGCATTATTTATTGATATAGATAGAAGGTTTATATTTTACTTTGATAGCACAGGAGATTCAACACCAAAAGAGATTAAAAGGTTTATAAACAAAGTTAAAAAACAAGGCAAAGCGCTAGATATTAAGTTTGAAAACATTTATGAAAATGACGTTGAACATCAAAAAGAAGACACAGAATGTGGAATATATGCGCTTTATTTTATTATTTCAATGTTGGAAAATAAAAAGCCGGGTGATTTTTTAAAGAAAAGAATTACAGACAATGAAATGGAGAAACTGCGAAAATTATATTTTAATAGTTAAACATAATCCGAATCATATGGAACATTTTGAGAAGGTGGAACATTTTGAGAAGGTGGAACAGGTGGAACAGGTGGAACATTTTGAGAAGGTGGAACGGGTGGAACAGGTGGAACAGGTGGAACATTTGGATAATTAGTACTATTTGCATCAAACATTTCTTCGTTTAATGTTTCCGATGGGAGTGTAAAGGGGTTGATGGTAAACGCAAAGGTGTCAACTATAGGCGTACGAACCGACGCCAAATTATTATATATTGATCTAGAAATATTATCAATCAATTCACTGTTTATATTACCAGAAGTATTGTGCATCCGCTGGGATAGGTTGCGAGGCAAAATATTGGGATTAACAAAATCTCTTATATCATATCTACAAAATGGGCATCTAACGCTTTGTCTAAACCACGTATTTAACGCATCGCTATTAAAACAATGCCCACAAGATATAATCTGAGATATTGTTTCATTTTCTCTAAAAGGATTAAGTGTTATTGGGCACATATCATTATATTGTTGGTTTTCACTGTTATAGATAATAGTTGTTACTGCGCTATTAATTTGTGCAGGAGATGGAACAATAGGTACAGATGGAAGATCAAAATAAAACACATCTTCTGCTGTATTATTTAAATTAGTTTCAGGGACTTGGACTGAAGTTGCTGCTCTTATAATGTCGGGTACGGTAATATTAGGATGATCAACTCTTGGCAAAGTAGTGGGATATGGTCTTGGCGCGGTAATATTAGGATGATCAACTCTTGGCAAAGTAGTGGGATATGGTCTTGGCAATCGAGTTCTAAATGGGGGAGATAAATTAAATCTATCTCGTTGGGCACCACGAATAAGTTGTTCGTCTGCGATTAAGTGTCTTATAAAAATGTTACTATTAGTTTGTATATCATCAACTATATTAATAGATCGGTGTAAAATGTGTTGCATTGAATTAATATTATCTAAATATCTTGAAATTAAACTTCGTGTAGAGTTAGATTGTTCCATATATAAATAGTTATATAAAATATGTTTAAATGTAAATATACATTTAGTTGTAATATGAATAATGGTTATGCCGAGAAATACAAAGGTAAAGGATTGACTGGATTGTCAAATCTAGGAAACACTTGTTTTGTAAATTCGTGTATGCAAATTTTATCACATACATACCCATTTAACGAGCTGCTTGATGATGTTGAGTATAAAAAAAAACTTAATAAGAAACCAGAATCAGTATTACTTTTAGAATGGGATAAATTAAGACAACTTATGTGGAGTGAAAATTGTATAATAAGTCCTGCTGGGTGGATTCAGGCGGTCCAAAAAATAGCCAGATTAAAAAAGCGCGATTTATTTACGGGGTTTGCACAAAATGATTTACCAGAATTTTTACTTTTTATTATAGATAGTTTTCATTCTGCTTTAATGAGAGAGGTTGATATGGATATTAAGGGTAATGTCCAAAATGGTACAGATAAATTAGCAAAGGAATGTTATAAAATGATGAAGAATATGTATAAAAAGGAATATTCGGAGTTGCTAAATATTTTTTATGGTATACAAGTTTCTCAAATAAGTTCCCTTGATGGTGCTGAAATTAAAAGTTATTCACCTGAATCATATTTTATGCTTGATCTAGCAATAGATTTTGATACACATAAACGAAATCTATCATTATATGATTGTTTTGACAATTATTATAATCCAGAAAAATTAGAGGGAGAAAATGCATGGTATAATGAAGAAACCAAAAAAAAGGAAGACGTATTAAAGGGGTTTATTTTTTGGAGTTTCCCCCAAATATTGGTTTTATCCTTTAAACGTTTTAACAATTTGAATAGAAAGAACCAACGTTTAGTTGATTTTCCATTGGATAATTTAGATCTTAGAAAATACGTAAAGGGTTATAATAAAGAGAGTTATATCTATGACTTATATGGAGTATGTAATCATAGCGGAGGTTCACAAGGAGGACATTACACATCATATGTAAAAAATGCAAACAATGAATGGTATTTATTTAATGATACAAATATTTCAAAAGTTTCACATTTGAAAATAGTTTCCGCCCAGGCATATTGCTTTTTCTATAGGAAAAAAAATAAGTAAGTTTATATATATATAGAATGAATGTTAATATTGATGGTATTTCAGGATTACCAAACACTTATGATTATATGAACGAATACGCTGCAAACCCATCTGCTTTGATTTTATTAGTGATAATTATAGTTATTTACTATTCTATATTTGCTTCTTTAGGAGGTTCTACCCAAGCAGCGCCTGCAGAGACTAGTGGGGGTATAGTATTCATTGAAGTTATTATGTGGAGTATATTTATTATTCTTTTACTTTTAAATGGAATTAAATACTTTTTTGATCTAAATGTAACAGCGTCAATAAAAAACTTGTTGCGAGGAACACCAGAAGTAGATATAGTTATAGATCAACCTGGTCCTGGTCCTGTTAGCACCGTCCCTGAATTAACATTTGAAAAGGAAGTGTTCCATGTACCGGATAATGTATATAATTATAAAAATGCCAAAGCAATATGTAAGGCATATGGAGCAAACTTAGCTTCATATAATCAAATAGAAAAGGCATACAATAGTGGGGCTGAATGGTGTGGCTATGGTTGGTCTGAAGACCAAATGGCTTATTTTCCAACACAAAAATCTACGTTTGAAAAATTACAAAAAACAAAAGGGCATAAAAATGATTGTGGTAGACCAGGCATTAATGGTGGTTATATAGCAAATCCAAATGTTAAATTCGGTGTAAATTGTTATGGATATAAACCTAAAATTAATGACGCTGAAAGACAGCTCATGGAAACACAATCGTTAATTCCACAAAACAAAAGCGATATTGACTTCGAAAGACGAATAGACTATTGGAGAAATAAATTGCCAGATATAATAGTATCTCCATTTAATCATAATAAATGGAGTAAATTATAACTGCAGATTTAAGATTTAGATAGCTATAAAAATAACGATTAACACAAATGAAATAATAGCGCCTATTAAAAATACATTAAATTTAACATTGCATATTTCACGCGACATTTGTCGTTCGATCATGCGTTGTCGTTCTCCTAATTCAGAAACATTAACGTCAATAAATTCAACTTTAAGTGTGCATACAGGACAAGACATATTTTGGACAACCCAATTAGCATAACAAGATGGGTGAACCCAAGCGTGACATTTACATTCTCTCTTAATACTAGTTATATCATCTAGATTTATAGGAAGTTGAGTTTCTAATTCAATTTCCATGCATATGAAACACTCGTCAATATTTTGTACACCTTCCGAGCCATATGTTCGTTGGTCTGTAATTAATGGACTATCGTTACTTGGGTAAATTTCCATAATTATTCTTATATATTATGGAAATTTTATATAAATCAAATTCTACACATAAAATCTATTTTATAGTAGTTGGCATTTTTTAAGTTTTTAAATTAAACCAATAATAATGGATTGATTATTTTCTATGTTTTATTCGCATTGTTCGTTTCCTTCTTAACTTTTTCTGATGACGAGATGATTTACCTTTTATGGTTCGTTGCATTCTTCGTCGCGTTCTTTGTCGCGTTCTTTGTCGTAAAGAACCCCCTTTTTTTTTTCCATTGCTTTGAGAATATTTAATAAAGTCGCGTAGCTTTTCTTCAGACACTGACCCAACCTGTTCTTTTTGTTCAATAAACTGCCCTTCCTTTTTTTTAAAAACAGATACAGTTGGAAATGCGTTTTTTTCAGGAATATCCAACAAATTTTTAACATACGTTTGGGCATTACTTTCAATTTCAATAACTTTAGTATTATTTGGTAATTCTACACTTCCTATTACCGTTTCCCATTTGGGTTGTAAATCACTACATGCACCACACCCATTCATATAATACAAAACTATTAACCTATCCGCATTTCCAATACGTGTTTCCATCTCGTTAGCAGAGTACTCATTAACGACTTTAATTGTCATTATATATATATAGTTTATTATATTTTTATAGAAGATTATAATATACAATGAATTATAAAGTAATAATCGTTTTATTAATAGGATTAATAGGATTATACGTAATGGCTACAACAAAAAGTAAAAATATAATTGAAAGTTTTAAATCTAAAGACAGTTGTCCTAATATATTAATTCAGAAAGGTAATAAAATAATATTAAAGAATACAAAATACGCTGAAATACCTGGCGTTAACCCTATAGTTTTTAATAATTTAGAAGATTATGCTGAATTTGCAAAATGGTTACGTTCACAAAAGGTGAATTGTCCTATTTTATTTTTACAACATTCATACGATGTACAAGGAAACCAGGTTTATAAATTTAGACCAGACCCGTTAAATCCTGAAGGGGGGTTACCGTCTTATATTACTGAAGATGTATCTGATCATAATCAATCGGGTCCATATCAAGAAATGCCAGAAAATAAAATGTTAGATGCTTCAAGAAACGACCCTCCTTATAATAAAAACCAATATCCAGGATTTGATGGAATGAATCAATATATAGGAGAGGATGTGCCAATAGATAAAATGTTTCATGAAGGAGAATCGTCGCAAACGAGTGATAAGGCAACAGATAAAAATTGGGGTGGTGCAAAATATACAAGTGATGTAGTTAAATCTGGATATTACAAAGATAACGAAGTATCTATATACGTTGATTAGAATAGCATTGTTAAAAAATTGAATTGAGATAATAAAGCATATAATATTTATACCATAATGCAAAGCGATCAGCAACACAAAGGTTTTGAACAACATAAAAACCTCGCCCTATCTGATGAGGTTTTTCGAAAAATGGCAGAACCAAAACTGATTGAATATTCTGCCATTGAAATGATATAAAGAGTGAAATCTGTAATACACCATTTGGGTCTATCGTCTTTAATGATTAATAATATCGACCAGTTTGATAAATCAAACACAGATGTGGAAGAGTTGCATGAAGGTTTTGTTGAAGGTAGTTCTATGCATGGAATGGAATGTCCTTATAATATTATTATTTTCCGAAAACAAAATAAATGGCTGTTTGATTGTGCTAATATGTTTTACAGAATTTGTGGAAATCATATTATTTGTTCAAATGCTCCTTCAAGTGCGTTTTGTCGGTTTATAGAATTTGAAAAGGATGATAAAGTTATATTTATGATACCGCGTTCAAATGGTACTAATTGTGAAGCAATTATGGACTATAGAGGTGGTATTAAATTACATAAAAGTCGTAGATTTGATTCAGGTCTAGACATTTATATCTATTGCACATTTAATGCGGACGGAAGTCCAATTGAACCAGACCAAACCTCTGGCGACTCATTAAAACTGGTAAAACTGAGTGATGTAATTACACTGAATCCGTGTTTGAAAAATATTGAATTGCATTTTTCATTGTTTTCAGAAGAGGAAATTAACAATTCAAACAAAGTAAAAGCAGAGATTATGCTTTATTTCAATAGCCTTCATCTTGACTGGTTTAATACCACTTTTGTTCCAATTATTAATAATATGACATATAATGCTGTAAAGGGTCAAGGCGTTGAAAACTGTGAAATTATGATGGGTGCAATAAAAATTAAGGTTTATGAAAACGAAAAAAGTTATTACATTTAGTATAGTATAAACCAAACATAAAGTTAGAATAATGTAAATATATGATTTATCTAAAGCCCTTGAAAGATGGGTAGAATATCTTCTTAACTTATTTTCAACTAATTATTGGCTGTCTAAATATGTCATAGTCTCGACTAATGTAGTTTTAAACTTATTAATTTCATTAAGGGCTGTAATTTTTTTAATATTTTCGACACTCATCGCCTTTGAAACGTCTATTTGATTATCAACAATTCCAGATAGTAATGTTATATTACACCATTTTTCTAAATTAATAATAATATCTTCATAGTTGGATCTATATTTATCTAGGTGGAGTCCATCTAACACCTGTGTCGCTTCGTTATCGATTACTTTAGAATTAGGTGCGGATTGGTTTGATATATTTTTATTAGTAAGACCTTCTACAAATTTTACTTGTACGTGGGTTAATTTAATTATAAACCAAACTATAAAGAATATAACACTAATTAAACCTAAATAGTAAAAAAAAGTTTCAGTTTCCATATATATATATAAAGTATATATATTTCAAATACTAAAGTTGCGCATATACATAAATATGAAAATATATGAACAAAATAAACGCCTTCCATCATTGTAGTTAGATATAACGATGTTATTCTTGAATCAAGAATTTTTTAATATTTGTAATACATGAGGTATTAATTTTGCGTGTAAGATTTTTAGAACTTTGATAAGTAATCCCGTCTAGAGCAGCGGGGTTGTCTTGTAAATCGCATATTAAATCAATAATAGTGGCGTACTTTTGCATTATAACTTTTGCAAAATTAGAGCTTACTCCAGGTATTTGTCTTAACATAACTTCTCCAATATTAGAAGTTGTAATGTTTGTTTTTTTTTCAGCTTTAATTACATCAACATAGCTTTGTGAATCAACCTTTTCGGTATTTCCAGAATAAAATCCCAATTTATTCTTTTCACGATGTAATTTATCACTAATACGAAATATAAATTCAGCTGTTTCATTGAGATCATTCGTTTTAAATACTGAAAATCCCTTATAGTAAGAGAGAGTGAAAATGCTTGAATATAGAGCATTTTTATTGATCCGGCGACCCTTGCTATTAAACGTGGCCACATTGCCTTCAATTAGATAAATAATATTATGATTATGAACGTTATAATTATTTAGTCTGTAAGATTGCTCTGTGTAACGCCCATCAGTAATAGATGCTGCCAAATCATTTACACTTTTTCTCTCTATAACTAATAGTTCGTTATTATCATCGTCTAGTATTACTATATCTCCAATATGGAGTTGCTTACTCTCTATAATAATATCTGTTTTATTAGTTTCTAAAATAATTTTATTTAACAGTGCGTGCAAGTCGTGTTCTCTACAATCGATATAAATCTTCATTACTACAATAAGGTCAGTAGTGTTTAAGTTATTAGACTGAAATATTTAACATAAGTGATTTTAGGTTTTATTCCACTACAATCAGATAATTATTAGTTGTTACTGTTTTGTTGAACGTCTTACACAACTTATATATACTATAAAAATTATATAAACAAAATAGCATATTTTAAATTAAATGGAACCACCAATGAGCACAAAAAGTCTTTTACAAGAAGATGACGTTACCAACAGCAGCGAAGGATTAATTTTTGACCCATTTAATCCAGTAAACAAAGAGATTAAATTGAGCGAGGTTCAATCTATTCTACGAACATATGGATTACCTGGGTTAGTTAACAATTTAAATCTTTATAAAAGAGCATTTGTAGGTTCATCTTATACAAAACGTCCGGTTATAGAAAATGAAAGAAATTCTATAACAATAGTGCCGCAACCATCGGATTGTCTTCCATTAAAAACGAAATCCAATGAACGATTGGAATTTTTAGGTGACGGAATTTTAGAAGCAATTACAAAATATTATTTATATAAAAGGTTTCCAAAAGCAAACGAAGGATTTATGACTGAGAAGAAGATTGCTTTGGTAAAGAATGAAGCGATTGGGCGATTGGCATATGAAATGAAATTGAATAAGTGGTTGATTATTTCAAAACATGCAGAAGAAAAAAAGATAAGAACAAATTTGAAAAAACTTGGGTGCTTGTTCGAAGCATTTATAGGTGCCTTGTTTTTGGATATGAATAAAATAGATGTAAATGATGAAGAGAATTGGTTTTCAAACGTGTTTACAACTGGTCCAGGGTTTCAAATGGTTCAAGTGTTTATAGAATCCATTTTTGAGAGGCATATTGATTGGGCTAAATTGGTGTCAGACGATGACAATTATAAGAATATTTTACAAGTTAAAATCCAGAAGGAATTTAAAATAACTCCAGATTACCTAGAAATATCTCACAATCAGGACTTTGGATATGAAATGGGAGTTTATATTTGTTTGGGTAAAGCGATTCATGAGGTTACACCAGCTGATGCAATCCCTTTCAAAACTTTTGGCTCTTTCAAAAAAATACACGAATATGTTTCAAACATTGGGTATGTCTTTGTGATTATGGGATCTGCAAAGCATAAAATTAAGAAGAAGGCAGAACAAATATCTTGTGAAATTGCTTTAGGGCAATTATAAAGAAAAATTTAAAACTTTATAATATAAAATTAATATATATTAATGTCATCTTTGTTAGATAAATTAAAAGTTAAACCAATTCCAAAACCCGATGAAGAAATCCAAGTAAAAATCCAACAACCACAAGCTTTACAAAGTATTAAAATAAACCAAATTGTTAAGGATAGGCGTAAAGAGTCTGTGATAAATAGATCAGAAATTATGAAAAGAATGACTGAAATAAAAAAACCAAGAGAGATAAGTACAAAACCACCCATTCCAAGACCTATTCCAAGACCTATTCCAAAACCTAAACCGAAAGAAGAAGGTATAAAAATAAAGAAACCGAAAAAGTTTAAAGGTAAGAAATTAAAACTTGTAAAGATTGACCAAGGAACAATTAGTACACAAGGAGACTTACATTCAAAGGGTATATTACCACCACCACAAAGACCTGTCCGCCCAAGAATTATAGAGGGTGAGGAAACAGAAATAGTTGTAGGAGAAATAATACAGGTTTCAAGATTACCAAAGGTAATGGAAAAAATAATAGTTAAAGCGCCCCAGTATTACATGAATAATCGTGAAATTTTTATTAAATTTATTAATAGATTATTTACACAATATAGAACTCAAATACTTAAAGACAAGGAGGATTTCGCGGCATTTGAAGGCGACATTGTTGTTGAAAAATGTAAAAAGGGTGAAGAAAACGATTTTAGTCTTCTAACACATCAAAAAATTGTTAGAGATTATCTCAATATTTACACACCTTATAGAGGGTTGTTACTTTATCACGGTTTAGGTTCAGGGAAAACATGTTCCTCAATAGCAATAGCAGAAGGTATGAAAACGTCAAACGGTGTTATTATAATGACACCAGCATCATTAAGAAGAAATTATATAGAGGAATTAAAGTATTGTGGTGATCCAATGTATAAAAAAAACCAATTCTGGGAATTTATTTCCATTGTTGAAAAACCGGGATTAATTGGCGATTTGCACAAAGTTTTATCTATTTCAAATGAATTTATCACGAAGAATGGAGGGGCGTGGCTAGTTAATGTTAAAAAGAAATCTAATTATGAACAATTAGATGGGGAAGAGAGAAAAAACCTCGAGGCTCAACTAAACGAAATGATACGTGGCAAATACCAATTTATAAGTTATAATGGATTAAGAGTATCCCACCTACAAACATTAACTTCAAATTGGGAAATTAACCCATTCGATAATAAAGTTATTATTATTGATGAAGCTCATAATTTTATAAGTAGAATTGTTAATAAACTTTCAAAGAAAGAATCATTATCCTATCGGTTATATGAATACTTAATGTCCGCTCAGAATTGCCGAATAGTTTTACTTACTGGAACTCCTATAATTAACTACCCAAATGAAATAGGGATACTTTATAACATCCTTAGGGGATATATTAAGGTATGGAATATACCATTAGATATAAAAACAACAAAGAAAATTAACGAAGAATCCTTAAAAAAAATACTTGCGGGTTATAGCAGGTTAAATGACATTATAGATTTCGTTGAATATAAACCATCATCCAAAACATTAGTATTAACTAGAAACCCCTTCGGATTTACTGGTATTACATCAGAAAAGGGAACATATGAAGGGGTTAATGTTAATGAACGTGGACAACTTACTGACGACGATATGTTGAAACTTTTACAAAAATTATTATTAAAAAACAAAATAGAAATATTAAAAGGGGGTATTAATGTAGAAAGATTTAAATCACTGCCTGACGACAAGGAAGAGTTCCAAAACAATTTTATAGATAGCGCAAATGGCGATGTCAATAATATACATTTATTTCAAAGAAGGATAATAGGTTTAACTTCTTATTTCCGAAGTGCTCAAGAACAACTCATGCCTGATTACAATGAAGACACCGATTTTATAGTAGTTAAAATTCCTATGAGTAATTACCAATTCGGTGTTTATGAATCTGCGAGGGTACAGGAACGTAAAGTAGCAAAGCAAAATGCTAAAAAGAAGAAAAAAGGGGGGAATGATGAGGAAGGTGTCTCAACTTATCGTATTTTCTCTCGCGCCTTTTGTAATTTCGTATTTCCTAGAACTATAGATCGTCCCATGCCACATGATGGTGAAGATATTGAAACAGCATTAGAAGGAGACTCTAAGGAAATAGTTGATGAAGATATTTTAGATGCACCATCATTAGACGAAAAAATTGCAAATGTGGATGGTCTGTATACTCTTGACGACCAATCAGAGTTAGAAGCGAAGAAAGCTACAATTATGGATGAAACTTATGAAACTAGAATAAAACGGGCTTTGGAAGAATTAAAGGAAAATTCACAGGAATTTTTAACTCCGACTGGCAACCCAATGACCTCTATATCTGAAACAATAGAAAATGATTTGTTGTCACCAAGAGAGAAGGAAGACTTGGTTCAAGACATTGTAGAGGAGGAAATAAGCACAGCAGACCAAGAGGCAATGCCTGAAACATTATCTATTGGTGGATTACAGATTTATAGTCCTAAATTTGCTCAAATGCTTTCCAATATTGTCAGCAATGAAGGTTTACATTTGATGTATAGTCAGTTCAGAACATTAGAAGGTATAGGTGTTTTTAAGTTAATTTTGGAAGCGAACGGGTTTGCCCATTTTAAGATAAAAAAAAATCCAGCTGGACAATGGATTCTAGATATTCTTCCAGAAGATGTAGGTAAACCTACATTTGCTTTATACACTGGAACAGAAGATGTTGAAGAGAAGGAAATAATAAGGAATACGTTTAATGGAACGTGGGAATATGTCCCATCATTAATTAGAGAGGAAATCATGAAACAATCAAGTAACAATCAAATGGGGGAGATTATTAAAGTTCTTATGATTACAGCAGCAGGCGCCGAAGGAATTTCATTGAGAAATTGTAGATTTGTTCATATTACAGAACCATATTGGCATCCAGTTAGAATTCAACAAGTTATTGGTCGCGCAAGACGTATTTGCAGTCATCAAGATTTACCACCAGATTTGAGAAATGTAAAGGTATTCTTATATCTCATGACTTTTTCAAAGGAACAATTAGCAAGCGATGATACAATTGAATTAAGATTAAAGGATAAAAGTAAGGAGGATAAAATAACACCATTAACTTCAGATGAATCATTATATGAAATTTCTATGATAAAAAATCGTATTAATCAAAAAATTTTAACTGCAGTCAAACAGTCAGCTATTGATTGTGCTTTACATTCTACGGCTGATTCAAAAGAACCATTGGTATGTTATTCGTTTGGAGGAAATACAACACCAGATCTATTTTCATATTATCCTTCATTAAAAGGTGAAGAAAAAGATACAGTATCGCGTGCTTTAAATAAAACTAAAATTAATTGGAAAGCACAGGAAATTAAATGGGAGAGTAAAAAATATGCCTTACGTAAAGAAACGGGGCAGGTATATGACTATGATAGTTATGTTCAAGCAATTAAGATTCCCGGAGTTGAACCGACTGAAGTTGGTAAATTAGAGAAAAGCGGTTCAAAGCTAAAATTAACATTATTTTAATCACAATAGTATCATGTTATTAAATGTAATCATTCTAGACTATTTACCAATTCGATATAATTATATAAATAAAATTGATATAATTATGATATTGTATTAGAATCCAATACCATGTCTATCAATAAGAAGAGTTCGTCTTTAGGGTTAAATACTCGTGTCAAAGATATGCGCAATCATATAGCAAATTATGTATATCACCTCGATGTTAAAAAAAATATACCGTATACCATCGAAGACGAGAATGAAAAACTGCGAATATTTGATATACCAAATAGTAAGACAGATTTTATAACGGGGAAAAAACTAACTGGTATTGGAGAACATTATTACCCACTTTGTAAAGATAGATTAAAACATTTGAGAATTGGAAGCGATTCTTATTGGAATCGTATTCCGACTACAGGAACTAATACAACATATATGGAATTAAATGAAAATAAAATTAAAGTTGAAAAATGGATACAATATTGTGAAAGTAGAGGCGCTATTCTATTTTATCCTGTGAGTGATGAAATAAATAATATAATTATTAAAACACAAAATGAGCTTGTCGAAGTTAACGAACGCGGGTTAGATAGGTTACTTTCATTACAATAATATCTGCATATTTAATCATCTTCGAAATCATATCCAAACCGACTCAATAGTGTTTTAGCTAGAGATTCAGTGTCATTTTTAATTGCTGTAAATCCTTCTATTTGAGCATGAAGTAGTAATTCTTTTTCTTTCATGGCGTGATTGTCCTCAAGACAACTTTCATATTTAGTTTGAAGTGATACAAACCCCTCTTCAAACTGAATTTTTGTGGCATCTAGTTCATCTTTATAATTTGTTTTTTCATTTATTAGTACTTCTTTTTGCTGTGTTAACATTCTTATTTTTTTATCCTTTTGTGCAATAATAATTTGTTGGTTTCTAGTTTCTAATTTAAGTTTAATTGTGTTTTCGATTAAATTATCTGTTTGTTTTGACCAATTTTTAAGATAACGTTGATGTTGGGCAGATTTTATGTGTTGGTGTGTGAATGAATATTTGTTTTTAAATATAGAAGTGCTTCCACAGGAACATCTAATTCCTGGATCTTGAAACATTGATGCTGAAAACTTGCTAACATCATCTACAAATCCAAGAGAAGATTCAGTAGGATAATAAACTGCTGGAGTAAGGGAAAGAGTTCGTACAACCACAGAAGATGTCATCTTATACCTGAATTCAATATAAGTTTTGGTTATTCAATTTTTTTGACTATTCATAATATTAATCATCTCTCTTTGATTAGCTGCAATAATTTCTAATAGTGAAACAACACTCTTGGTCTCTTCACTATTCTCTAATGGTGGCGTATGTTGTTTAAGATCACCAAGCACATCACTAAAACCATCATTATCATTAAATGTAACACGTTTTGAAGATTTATCAGTCGTAGAATCAGATTCCACTCCCACACTAATAGGATCGTCAGGTTTGGTGAAGCGGATGCCACTAGCATTTATCAAGTCGGCATTTATCCAGTCAGCACCTTCCTGTTTGTGGGATTGTTGTGTAGATGTCATTTGTTCCATATCTAATTGGCGTGACGCGATGGCATATGCTAAATCATCATCTATATTAGTATTAAAATCACCAGATTTATCAGAAAAATCTATACCTTCAGGCGTTTTAAGTTTAATCAACGAATCAAAATCATTTTTAACATTAGATAATTTTGTATTAAATGAGTCAATGCGGCTATTTTGCAATTTCTCTGCGGTATAAACCTCTTCAATGGCGCCTTCGCTTTTATGGGGTGGAGTTTTGTACATAGGTAAAATTTTTAACATACGTTGAACAAATTCTTTATTTAAAGAAATTAAATCGCCAGTATTAGATGATAGTTCGTTAATATTATCCTCAAATATTTGTTTAATATCACCCATTTTGTTATTCAAAATTCCATTAAATGATCCATATTCAACTAACAAACTCCATAATAAACCTTTATTTTCATCATCTTTAAAATTAATAGTACTAGAATTCATTTATCTTTTATAATAATAATAATACTATTTAAATACTATTAAGCTGGAAGAATGTTTTAATGGGTGGGATAGACATTTTTAAACACTCTGATTTTTTAATATATGTATCAAATAGTAGTGTTTTAATTTCTTTGTTGCGAAGCTGTTCTTCCTTTTTAACAAACTTTTCGTGAGTTAAAGTAATGCGAAATTGTTCTATTTCTTTTTTAAACCTTCTTACCTTCATAATTTTTGTTTTGAATCCAGGCAATTCTTCAAGGATGAGAGCAAATAATTGTTGAACTGGTTTCATTATTTGATTAGTAATATAATGTGCATAATCTAATCGCAATTTATGACTAGCTATATAATCTGGGTGTTCTATTCGTTCCCCTTGAAGTGCCTTTTTATTTGAATTGTAAATAAAAGCAAATGGGATTCTGTCACCATTGCCTGGTTTATTACCAGGATCTCTTTTACCCATCCTATCAGCAAGAACTTTATGCGGTATTTGTAGAGGCTTCTTATAATGAGAACGCAATGACTTTGTAATAATCAATTTTTCAATTGGGATTTTTTCATCAATTATATCTTGAAGGAAGCCAGATAAAAAGTTAATTGCTGTATTAATATCTTGGTTATCCATTAATATATCAATAATCCCTCCATATACATCTTTTACAATGGGTGCATTGTCCCGCCGTTTCAGTACAATACCCATACTTTTTCTATAACAAGAATCAATATCATGTTCATAAAGCATACCGACGTAGCGTTTTTTAGATAGTAAGAAGAATGGTAGGAATGTTTTTTCGTATTCTAAATCGTGCGGACCCTTAAGATACTTTGTACAGACACCAGCTGCTTCTTGAGCCAATTCTATTGTAATTTCTAACGCCTTTTTCCCAATAATTGGAGTTCCATCTAGCTCTTTCAAATAGAAGCAGAAGAATACAGAATCTGTATCACCATAAATGTATTTTGCGTTGGTTTTAACATTACCATATTTGGCTGTTTTGCATATATTATCACCATATACTTCTTCTATTGTCCGCTGTGCATAAGTTAACAATAATCTACCAATAGCTGTAGTAGATGCTGCAACATCCTTTTCGTAGAAAGAACTGGTTTTAGCACCACATTGTCCATACAAAGAATTAGCAGTCAGTTTAATGGAAAGTTGGCGCTTATCTAAAATATTTTTCATAAAGGCATTTTCTTCAGTTTTAATTGATTTTTTAGTAGCCTTTCTAGCAAGAAGCAACTCCTCGAGAACGTAAGGTAAAATTCCTTTAATCGTCTGATTAAATCTACACACCTTCTTCCCGCATTTTATTTTATTCGCTTTAGCTTTTGGTGATTTACGTTCATATTTATATGTATCATAGGTTACGTTAACATAAGTATGCCCTGGAATATTATCATATTTATATTCCTCCGTATCTTTATGCTTTTCTCCAGTTTCTAGTAGAAGAACCCCTTCCATATTATATTCTTTTGTCCACACCTTGGTTGAAAGGCATAGATTATCACTAATAATACATGAAGGATATAGAGAACTATAGTCAACACAAGCGATTGGATCTTTGTGAAATCCACACTTTGGTTCAAGAACAGTTGCTCCTTCATAACCATCATTGCTCGTATCTTTATCAATAACTGGAATAAGGGTGTTTTTTTCTCTACATTTTTTAGCAATAAAACTGGTGAGTTTAATTCCCTGTCCTCGCATAACAAGAAATGAAATAGGAACACTACAAAGTTTGGACATTTCAATAAATTCAGTCATTATATCATTTTTCATTGCTAGTTCATGAACAATATTACAATCTTGAAGACAATATTTTGCAACTTCTGCTCTTTCAGCACTACCTAAATTAGACAATCTAAAAATATCCTGAGGTGTAACATCGTCTTTGGCTAAACACCATCTAATTTCCTTTTCTGTGTTTGGGGTTTCAATTGAATTAATAGTAAATTGGCGATTTTCTTTATCAATTTCAATAACTTTAAATTTTGCCCCATCTTTATAATATTCTGTGCTATAACCAATTTCTTCAAAGTGTATATAAGCGTTTAATGTAAGACCAGAAAGGTTTTTACTTTTGATAATCGTTTTCCCATCAGAGTAGGAAATAGAACTAGTTTTATCTCCAATAAAATAACCTGCGACATAATCAAGTTTATAGGATACTAGATTAGCACTACGCCTGAAGTAATTATAAAGATCAATTTGTAGACGCCCTCCCATATCAATAAAATTAATATCATGTTGTCCACTAGCAATTACAATACTGGATTCTTTAATTTTCAACTTATGTGTGCGATAATCCATTTCAGCACAAACTGCACCTTTATTTCTGGATAACATCAAGAAATCATTAACGCAATTATTTTCAATTGCACGTCTGAACATAAAACTGTCATCAAATCCCATTGTATTATACCCAATCATAATATCAGGATTAACGCGTTGAATTAGTTCCGTCCAGGCTAGTAATACTTCTCGTTCAGTTTCATACCTCTCAATGACAGCGCCAGGAACATCATCACAAGAACCTAGAACAATGCAATGGTTAAGATAGGGAACACTTTCACCACTCCGAACAAATGTAGTTCCAATAAATGTAACCTTATCACCCTCAAGTTTTGGAAATTTACAATTTAATGCAATATTGAGTTCATTAATTTTACTTTCTCTATCAAATTTATTATCCAACATAAGATCAATGACATTACCATTATCGAACTTCTTTTTTTTTTGTTTCCAATGAGAATTATCATTATCATCATCGTCATCTGAACCGAATGCATCTATAAAGGCATTTTCAATTGAATACCTTTCATCTACAACAACGTTACGAATAGGTAATTTCAACCATTGATCAATAATTTTATCTAAGTTACAAGATGTGGGAATTTTTTTAGGATATACGAGTTCAATCCCTTCCAGATTATCGTGTCCAAACGCAGTATATACAGCTCTTTTAAGTAGGGTTTCAGCAACTTCTGAAGTAATATGGCTCATTTTTTCAATAACTTCAATAATATTATTAGCAAGTTTTTTATATGTTTTCACCGGGATTGGGAAATCGCCATGGCTACTACTCGCTTCAATATCATAACTGGCCATGTTATAAGGAACAGGTGTTTCCTTTGTACTGAATGATTTTATATCTTTATAATCAACATTGTATTCATAATCGCATGTGGTTGTCTTGAGCGCCTTTTTAACTTTTTTCTTATTCGGAACTGCAATCCACCCAGATGGACTGATTTCACCTATATGGAAATATCTAAGAAGTGGTGGTATATGTGCTTCATACAATTTTATGTACTCTTGGTTTTTACCAACATTAATCTTAAATCCATTAGGTAATAGGGTTTGGGTTCTGTTATCCTCACCTCTATCCTCTGAATACCATAGGTTTTTTGCTTTATAAAATGCTCTCATATTTTTAAATTTCATCATTATAAATGTGTGTGGTTTATCGTTATCAAAACCATAAAGAGTTTTTTTCCCCCTAACTAGTTTGTAACCAACTATAGAATCTGCATAATATTGCCCTATTTTTGATTTAACAAGCATAATGAAATTTTCGGTTTCACTATCACCCCAATGCTCGCCTACTTTTACATAAAAGAATGGCATAAAATTATCAATAGTAATAGAGCAAGATTTACCACATTCATCAATTCCGAACATTTGTATATTAAATTGTTTATTATCCTTTTTCTTTTGTGGAATTCCCGAGGTTTCGACCATAAGATCTTCCTGTGGTTTTTCTTCATCTTTAACTAGGAATTCTATAAGCTTAAAAGCGCGGGTTGTAGACCGTATAGTTGACATGCTATGTTAAATAATATTAAAATATTATATTTAATTCAATTTTATAAATTAAATAAATTAGTTAATTTGCCTACATATTGTAACGTTATTTTTGTTTACGAGTTTTACCACTTTTCTTACTACCACGTTTATTATGTGTGCGAACGTTGTGGTGAAGTCTTTGGCGTGGTGTTACAAGTGATAAAAGACGATCATGCATTGAATCAGGCATAACAACACTATCGCTGGTTTTAAATTTATATTTTGGGGAATAAGATTGTTGTATAAAAAGTAATCCAGCTGGAACTGCTAAATCTGAAAATATAGATCCAACTGACCCACCGGTCATGTTTGAGTTAGAATTATGAGTAATCATAGGTGATGAACCATTAGAAAACATTGTATTAATTTTAAACCCCCCAGCCATAACCCCCCCTCCTTCATTATATATTACTAAATCATTTGGTTTAATTTCTTGACAACTTTGCATATACATATTATTTACAAAATTTAATTAGTATAAGACCGCTTAATATCATTTACATTTTTAACTTCACGTTTTGTTTTAATGTATTTAATAATAGTCTTGGCTTGTTCTTGATCCATTATTTCATTTAAACAACTTTCTAATAATTTAAATGATAATGGTTGTATCACCTTATTATTAAGAAATTTGAGTTTACCATCAGAAATTTCAACTGTTGCATTTTGAAGGTTCTCTGTTTCCACATAATTTGTAATTTGCTCTCCAATGTTATTTCTCTCGTCACGTATAACTCTAACCTTATCGTTTAAAATTTTAAGTTGGTTATCCAAAGATACCCATCCCTTAATTTGTTCTTGAAACGTCATTAATACTAAATGCTATTTTATATCTAAATATTTAACTCTAGATATAAATTATTTTATTTACTTTCTGGAATAGAGAGATTTAAGTCCCCAAAGCCCAAATGGAACAGAGGCACCACTTAAAACCCCACGTCCTCCTTGCCCTCTCTTTTTTCTGGAACCACCTGCATGCTTATGCTTGGAACCTGCATGCTTATGCTTGGAACCTGCATGCTTATGCTTGGAACCTGCATGCTTGGAACGTCTGGTATTTGTGCCTTTACGGCAGAATGAACGCTTCTTTCCAGAAACATATTTGCAACTGGATAAACTACGGCACACAGCAGGGCCCTTCTTCCGACAAGGAGATGATCTGACTCTGCGTCTGTACGATTTACGCGCGGATGCTGAACGTTTATGGGTGGCTCTCGTTTTTGGCATTATTATAATATATAATAAGAAAAAATTTAATTTTTGACAAAAAATGATTTATTACGCAATAATAAAATGAATATTCCTAAAATTAATAAAAAACTTGCTAAAACAAACATTAAGCAAAGATACACATAGGGATATAATTCTTGAATTAACATGTCTAAAACTGGTTTCATAAAGGTTTTAATTTCCTCTTTTACTTCATCTCTCTTTAGAATTTCAAGACATTGTTGGAAGAACGTATCAGACATAATATTAAATATATTTTATATTTTAAATTAAGACTATTCGTCTTAATAATGACTATATTATCTAAAGTTTTTGTAATGAATATTTGTAATATTACAAATGATTTTGATTTTGATAAGCTAACTTTAGCGCAACCAAATGGATTGCAGGGAGGGTCTTATTTTACACAGCTTCTTTTAAATGAGTCACCTATATATATTCAAGGTCCAGCATGTCAAACTAAACAAGGTTTAGTAACAAGTGGGAAAAAAACATATTGTGATTTAATGTTTACAGATAATAACGAAGGGATTTTGGATTGGTTTGAAAATTTGGAAAAGAACCTCATTGATAAAATTTTCGATAAAAGGGACTTGTGGTTTCATAATAATTTAGAGAGAGATGACATTGAAAACTCGTTTACATCAATAATGAGGGTGTATAAAGGAGGTAAATTTTATTTGGTTAGAACAAATTTAGCAAAAGCAAAACATTCATTACAAAAACCATTTACTTGTTATGATGAGCAAGAGAACCAAGTTGATCCCGAAACAATTAAAGATCAAACAATAAAAGTAATACCATTATTAGAAATTCAAGGTGTTAAGTTTTCAACAAAAAGTTTTCAAATTGAGATTTGTTTAAGACAAATTATGGTATTAGATGATAAACAAAAATTTGGCGGTTGTCTAATAAAAAATAGCCAGCAATCCGAGCCTTTAGAATCGACCAAAGATGATAATGAATATGTAGGAGAAAGTGTCAATGCAGACAATTTGGATACTTTAGAGGAGGTATCTGTAGGAGAAAACGACAATGCAGACAAGTTGGATACTTTAGAGGAGGTATCTGTAGGAGAAAACGACAATGCAGACAAGTTGGATACTTTAGAGGAGGTATCTGTAGGAGAAAACGACAATGCAGACAAGTTGGATACTTTAGAGGTTAATAAAGAAATCATAAATGAAACGATCATATCGAATAATATTGATGATAATTTAGTAGAAATTAATTTTACACCAGAAACAATTGATAATAATGAAACTATGAAACTTAAAAAACCCAATGCTGTTTATTTTGAAATGTGGAAAGAAGCCAGAGCGACTGCAAAATTAGCAAGAAAGGAAACATTAATTGCATATTTAAAGGCAAAAAACATTAAGGCAACATATATGTTGGATGAATTAGATGAGGATAGTTCAGACGAATTTGATATAATATTGGATGATTTAAGCGAAAGTGAAGAAATTAATGGTGGTTTAGGGATATAAATACATATTTTATAAAATTATTTTATATACAATTTTATATATAATGGGAGTATTAAAAGATATCCAAAAGTTTTGTAGTGGTAATCGCCTGATTTGTTTGCTTGGGGTTGTTATTTTAGCTGTAGCTATTGGACATTATTCAATGAATAAAAGCAGTGTTACAGATTCAATGGGAAACAACAGACAACATGGGGGCGCTCAAACCGGGCAGGTTTCATCTGATCCCGAACCCGCTCACCCTTTAGGGGAAAATTCTGATTTTCAAGGAGTAAGTGGAATGGGTGGTGGACAACAAGCAGCTCCTAGTTGCTCTCGTCAAACGATAGAAGACCCAGTAGCCTTATTACCAAAAGATTCAAATAGTGCTTGGGCTCAACTTAACCCTGGGGGTCAAGGTAGTTTAAATGATATCAATTTACTTAAGTCTGGTCACCACATTGGAATAGATACTGTAGGACAATCGTTGAGAAATGCTAATCTTCAATTGAGATCAGAACCAGCAAATCCTCAAATGAATATTGGTCCATGGAATAATTCTACAATGGAAGGCGATGCTATGAGAGTTCCATTAGAAATTGGACAAGGCCCACAATAATTATTATTCTAAATATATAATTATTATTAAAATATATAATGAAGCGGAGAGAGATATTAACATTTCTTATAATCGGATTTGTGTTATATATTTGTATTAAAATTTATACAGAATCTGATACATTTAATCTTAGATGCATCATTTCAGATGTAGATGGAAATGAATATTGTGTAAGAGAACAATCAAAAATAAAATTGGCTGCTGGATTATTGGCAGAAGCCACTACAAGATGTAATAAACTAATTGAACATTTAAAATCGGCTGACCCTAAAAATGACATAACAATCAGATTAGTGGATGGTTTTAATCCTAAAAAGGTTCAAGAAATTTTACCTAATTCCAGTTATACTGCTTATAGTGAAAACAAGGGGGAAAAACTAGCCTTTTGTTTAAATACTACCAAGAAGGGTAATAAACTTATTGATTTAAATACATTGACATTTGTTGCCCTACATGAATTATCACATATAGCAACAAAGAGTGTAGGGCATACACCAGAATATTGGCAAAACTTCAAATATATTTTAACGCAAGCAGTAGACATAGGAATTTATAAACCGATTGACTATAAAAAAAAACCCCAAACCTATTGTAGTATGGAGATTACAGATAACCCTTATTATGACGTCTAATTCCAAAACCAATCTTTGTTATTTTATCAAATCGTCACAATTATATATAAATATAATGCTTGTTTTATATATATATATATGTCTGAAATATTTAAGGTTATTCATTTAAACGGTGAAAATATAGAAAGGGTTTTTGTTTTTTTTGGTAAACCTGAACTCAATGACGGTGATAATGACGTAGATCCATATCAATTATATAGTTTAGAACCGGATAATCCAGTATTTAATAATGTTTTTAATGAAACTGAAAAAAACGAAATTGAAAAACATAAGATACCATTAGAATTTATACCATATAAAATACATATTGACGACTCTATAGATGATATTAAAAGGAAAATAATTTTAACATTTCAAAAAAAAATATCATTTGGTGAAATATATTTGTTCACTACTCAAAAAAAAAAATTTAACCCAGTCAAAATTTATCAAGCCTTAACACAAGATAATAAGGAAGACCTAACAAATAAAATTTTAATCCAATTTCTATTGAATTTCAAAACAATCGACATAAAAGACATTGAAGATAAACCAATATACTCGTTTGAAGATATATTAAATATAAACTTTAATGATGAACATATTATAAAAAAACCATTGGGGCAATATTTTATGAGAAACAATGGCAGATATCAATATACCAGCAATCCTTATGATGCATTAGTTTACGACGATTTTTTAGAAGAACAAGCAGATAATATTGTATCAACCAGAAATAGTAATTTGCTGCTTGATTTCGGTAAAATTGTGGATAATACAATTTATTTAACATTAGCTAAAGAGGTATTTACGTATTCTGAAAATAATCCTAGACTAACAAAATTTCCGAAATCAACATGTAAAATTTATTTCCCATTCCTTTTTAAAAAAGATATTACTACTGAAAGAGAGATAACTATTAATCACGAAAAGCTTCTAAGTGAAAATAATGGTTTACTTGGTTCGGTTACATTGGATAAAATGAAAAATATTGACTTGTTTTATAAAATGTGGGATAATTTTAATTCACCACTTAACTATATTTCACGTGGAATAACCGAAATTGAATTTAATTTACAACCAGATGTGACTTTTAAAATGCCTCTTGACATTATTTTTAAACTCATTAATAGTTCTAAAACAATTCCCTTTATTAAATACAATCCTGGTAATAGAAAGGAAAAGGTTTATAGATTATTCTCCGAAGAAACGTCAACCGATGGTAGAAAAATTCCTTTTTTAAATAAGGCAAAAATATTTAAGCTTATAAAAATAATTGGTCATAAACAAACTGTAGCATTATACATAGAAACTGAATACGAAGATCACATATTATCTATAACTTGTGAGTTTGGTGATACTGGTAATATACATATATTCAGTAAATTTCCAATTCCATTATCTATTGATGCTTATAGTAATGTTATACGTGAACAGGTTAATCCTATTATAGACGTTGTAAAACGATACATGGAACAAAATGGTTATAGTATTAATAGATTTGAAAACTTATTCTCAAATGAAATTGAGATTATTAATATTAAATATATTAGTTATTTACCTATTACAAAAAAAATAAATTTATCTAAATTTTCTGGATGCGTTTCCTCTATTTTTAATGTTACTAATGATGATAATTTAAAAAGTGGGATTACAATGAGGTTTAAAAGGGTTGCTAATTTCAATATTATGAATTCTAAAGAGGCATCTATAATTGAATTGACAAATAAAGGATATTCTACTAATGATGTCATCACTTCATTGATGCAAAACTATGATTTATCCAACGAGGAAGCTAGTAAGAACGTATTACAATTTCTTAGCGAAGTTCAAGTAGAGAGAGGACTAAATGAAAATAAAAAACATAAAATAAAGGAGCATCCAGGGTTTTTGACTATTATAAAATCAGATAGTTTCCAAAGTAATATAACTATTTCTGTAGAAAATATAGATAATATCCGCTATCTTGAAACAATTCCAATTTATATTGATTCTTTAATACGGATTACTGAAGGAAAATATCCCCCTGATATTAAGTTGCAGGCAAATAAACTTTGTAAGAAGAAGAAAATAGATAAAAAAGAAACAACTATTGTAGATATTATTGATCCCATTGAAAAAAAAATCATGGCTACCGAACTTAAATTTGGTGAAAATAATTCGGATGATGGAGATGAAGATATTCCTGATTACCTTTTATCTGACTATGAAGACGAAGATGATGATGATGATGATGATGGCAACCAAGTTAACATTGGTGGTGCATCATATGGAGAAGATATATCATTGGGTAATAGCATTGGAAATGCAAGCCCAAGCCCAAGCCCAGAGGGAGATATATCATTGGGTAATAGCATTGGAATTGCTAGCCCAAGCCCAAGCCCAGAGGGAGATATATCATTGGGTAATAGCATTGGAATTGCTAGCCCAAGCCCAAGCCCAGAGGGAGATATATCATTGGGTAATAGCATTGGAATTGCTAGCCCAAGCCCAGAGGGAGATATATCATTGGGTAATAGC
>Ga0206125_10000749_pt1 | contig 40738 bp, 34 predicted proteins | sample Helgoland_Spring_4_FD_148598 | JGI IMG/M metagenome (GOLD analysis project Ga0206125, IMG submission 148598) | Pelagic subsurface seawater microbial communities from Kabeltonne, Helgoland, North Sea - Helgoland_Spring_Bloom_20160331_1 | ecosystem: Environmental > Aquatic > Marine > Epipelagic ... | reverse complement strand
TGGTTAGTCCTATTACCGAAGAATTAGGTTGTTTCCAGTGGATAGGCGAAGAGAAATCTGAGACAGGATGGCCTGGCTCTGTAGAATCAATGCAAGCAGAAGTGAGGCCTTTCCTTAAGGCAATTACTAGTGTTATGCGTGATGCAGGTGTGATCCTCATTTCTCAGACTAAGGGAGGTGTTGAATTCAGTCTTTCATCACGCCTGTTGGCTAAAAATCTCGAGCCTTTACGCACGGCTACAAAAGATGCTCCTTCTGATTCTAGTATCGCGCTTTGTGCCGCCTTTTTCCGTATGGCTCACGCAGGTGCCATGTTTGAGGTAGTGCCCGAAGCTAATCGTGAGATGATACGCTTGAGGGTCTTATTTGATCTCACCAAGCGCGTTGACGTTACTGAGAGCGGCTGGGATTCATTAGTTGTTGCACTGACAGGCAATGATATTTTCTGGTCACGCTACGGGGCCTGATTCTAGCTGACTTTTTCAGTATCAATTACCAGCTATCAATTTGCCGCTTATCTGGATTTTGAGTGCCTAGGAAAGGCCACTCGCTGGGCTGCATACCTGTCCTTGGTGACTGGTCTTTGCGGCCACTAGGGCTTCAACTAGCTCTTCTTCAACTAGCTCTTAAGTGTGCTCGGACGAGCTTTTAGGAGCTTTGATCTTAGAAGCCTCCGTGGCCATATGCTTGACTGCCTCTGCCTTGTTGAGGGCCGATGCTGTCACCTGCTTTTCTCAATTCTGATGCTGAGAGAATGTCCTGATCCATTTGTCTCTGGAGCTCGGGGTCGGGCGCGCAAGAGGATAACGATAAGGCAGTGGCCGAGAGGGCTGTAAAAAAGAAGGGCTTTATTAAGAAGTCATTTGAGCGGGTAGTGATTTTCATAACGAATTGCATTATGCTACTTGGACTAGCCAATTTCAAGCCGCTAATTTTTCAGTAAGCTGCGTCATCAGGTGCTGTAGATGTTGCCTCTTTAGTGTTGCCTAAATGATTCGCCCGTATCATATCCCCTGACATGGCAAATGCTAGGATGGATCGCTTGAGGAGATTAGGTATATTAATCCCCGTTTTTTCTCTACGTCGAGATAATGACTTGGGCATTGGTGATACTCAAGCACTGCTGGAAATGATCAAATGGGCTGCGGCCAACAAGGTTGGATTTCTACAGCTTCTGCCGATCAATGAAACAGGAGCAGATAATAGCCCCTATAACGCAATAAGTTCCGTTGCCTTGGACCCGCTTTTGATTGATCTAGAGGCCATTCCTGAAATTGAGGCTAGTGATATCAAGTCGATAGCTAAGGAGCTCGGCATTGATTCGAATACTGAAAACCTAGTTGATTACGAGACAGTAAGAACCGCTAAGTGGGGCCTGCTCGCCAAGGGTTTTGATGCTTTTTGGGCGACTGAGCTCGTCAATACTGAATTTGATGCGTTCTGCATCGAAGAAGCGGAGTGGCTGGTGCCATATTGCAAGTTTCGGTGGCTCATGGAGATATCTGGAACCGAAGAATGGGAACTCTGGCCCGAGCAATATAATACTCCCGGAGATGCAGAGACATATCTTACGACTTTGCCTGTAGAGGAGGTTGAGCGCAATCTTACCTTTTTCGCATGGGTGCAGTGGCATGCCTTTACCCAGTGGCGAAATCTGAGAGATTACGCACAGCAGCATGATGTTAAGTTGATGGGTGATATTCCGATTGGGATTTCCTACAGCAGTGCGGATGTATTTTTTGAACCAGAGTGGTTTGATCTTACTTTATCAGGGGGATCGCCTCCTGAGACGGTATTCAAGGACGATGCTTTTGCCTGTCAGTGGGGTCAGAACTGGGGGATTCCGATTTACCGCTGGGATGTGCTAGAGCAAAATGATTTTTCATGGTGGCGCCGTAGAATTGAAAAGCTGACGGATATTTTTCATATTTTCAGAATTGATCATATTCTCGGATTTTACCGTATTTATAGCTTTCCGTGGAGGCCAAGGAGCAACGAAGAATTTGTTGGTTTGAGTAAGAAGCAGGCAAGAGATATTACAGGAGGGCCTCTGCCAGAGTTTTTCCCGCGCTCAGATGATACTGATAAAAACAGAGCCGCAAATCTGGCAGACGGCGACAAGTATCTAAAGGTGATACAAGATGCTGCTGGTGATGGGGAAGTGGTGGGAGAAGATTTGGGTTGTGTGCCAGATTACGTGAGGCCCAATATGCAGGACCTAGGTATCGCAGGGTTTAAAGTTTGCCATTGGGAAGTCCGAGGCCACGGGGAAACCGTTCCTGGCTCTGATTATCCAGAGTGTGCCTTTGCAACCTACGCCACCCATGATCATGAGTCTATTCCCGCAATGTGGAATACCCTCAAGGGTATGTTGGGAGGCCATGATCATGATGGGGCGATCAGAGGTTTGGAGCTGTTGAGTGACTTTGGAGGTTTACCGAAGGGCGGAAGTGCTGACTGTTATTCCGACTATGGCCCGGTGGTGAAATGGGCATTGTTTGATCGCTTACTCAAATCTAATGCTGATTACGCATCGTTGATGATCACAGATATCATTGATAGCACCGAACGCATCAATATTCCTGGCACAGTGGGGGGCAAAAACTGGCGTTTCCGCTTACCCTGGAAACTTGAGGATATGCCCGAGCCTTTACAGGGTGAATGCTCACGTCTGCGAGAGCTAATCCATATCTCGGGGCGCGGCTAGATCCACAGCGTGCTCGAGAATAATATGGCTGAGATGTTGTTTTGACGCCTTTGGTGGTCTCTCAATATAGTCGGCTGAAATGAGCAGTATCTCGTTTTGATTGGTATTAAAGCCTATGTCTTTGCGCGAGACGTCATTGGCGACAATAAGATCGCAGCCTTTGCGCTTTAGCTTTTCGCGAGCATTCATTTCAAGGTTCTCTGTTTCTGCGGCAAAGCCAATTAATACCCCTTGATATCCAAATTTCTGCTTCGCTGAACCAAGTATATCTGGAGTCTTAACGAGTTTGAGAGTGATGGTTTCGGCATCCTTTTTGATTTTCTGCTCGGAGATGTTGGCCGGCTGGTAGTCAGCAACTGCTGCTGCAAAAATTGCGATATCCGCTTTTTTGATCCAATGCTCGACGGCATCATACATTTCTTGAGTGCTTTCTACGGGAATGTAGTCGACTAAGTCAGGGACATTCAAATTTGTAGGGCCAGAAATGAGGATGACGCGGTGGCCTTGATCGGCCGCTGACTTGGCGATGGCATAACCCATTTTCCCAGAGGATTTGTTAGTCAAGAAACGTACAGGATCGATGGCTTCACAAGTAGGCCCAGCAGTGATGAGAATAGTCATCGGAGGAATCATCAGCGGGCTCAGCAGAGGGTGATTTTACGAGGTGCGGAGTAGCGTTTCTGCAGCATCAACAACCTTGGATTCTTCCATGAGTCTGCCAAGGCCGGAGTAGCCACAAGCGAGCATGCCTTCTTTTTCCGGCCCAATAAATTGGCAACCATCTTGTTCTAAGCGGGCAACGTTACGTTGGGTGGCTGCGTGCATCCACATTTTGCCATTCATGGCGGGGGCGATAAGAACGGGAGCTTCCGTGGCGAGGTAGATGCTAGAGAGTGGGTCGGGGGCAAGGCCGTTGGCGAAGTTGCCCAAGGTATTTGCAGAAGCAGGGGCGACAATTACCAGGTCTGCACGATCCGCAAGATCGATGTGTCCCGGTTTCCATGCTTGTTTTTCATCTTCTAAGCTGACGAGAACCGAATGTTGAGAAATGACTTGAAGAGTAAGGGGGGTAATAAACTCGGTCGCTGATTGTGTCATCACACAATGGACCAGGTGGCCATTTTTAACCAACTGTGAGGCAATGGTCGCTGCTTTGTAGGCGGCTATGGATCCGGTGATTCCTAGAATGATCGTTTTCATGTATCGAGAGGAGGCTAGAGGTTTTTGAGTCGAGAAACCTTAAGTCGCTCAGCAATGATGAGAGACTTGAATTGGTGGTAGTCTTGCTCACGTGTGTCTGAGAGCAAACGGTAGGTGTATTTTGGCCAGTTGTCGATTTCCCCAAGAGCATTTTTCATGCGTAACTCGATGACCTCTTGTGCATCTGAGCCGCGTCCAGTTAGGCGTTTGAGAAGTTCATCCTCGGTCTGAGGCATGACAAACAGATCAACCAGCGCAGCTTGTATGCTTGTGTCATCACAGTCGCGGACCTGATCTGCTCCTTGCACGTCGATGTCCATGACCACATCAGTGCCTACTGCAAGGTGATTGAGGACCTCTGTTTTTAGTGTGCCGTAAAAATTGCCATGAACTTCAGCATATTCGAGAAATTCCCCATTGCTGACTTTTTGTTCAAATGCCTCCCTGCTGAGAAAGTAATAGTCATGGCCGTCACGTTCACCCTCTCTGGAGGGGCGGGTAGTGCAGGAGGTAGAATAAATGGCCTCACCTTCATCTGCTAGTCGCCGGCAAAGCGTTGTTTTGCCGGAGCCTGATGGCCCGGACACCAATAGGAGAATGCCTGTTCGCTCAATGGTCATGATTTAATCGTGCTGGTTCATATACGGGTTGTGATGCTTCAGCTATCACGGGTCTTGCCTTTAAGCATGGCTTCGATGAAGGGGTCGAGATTGCCATCCATTACAGATGAGATATTGCCAGTTTCCTCACCCGTTCGCAAGTCCTTGACCATTTGATAGGGCTGAAAAACGTAAGACCGGATTTGGCTGCCCCAGCCAATTTCTCCTTTGGCAGAGTATTCGCGATCTGCTTCTGCACGTTGCTTGTCTTCTTCGATCTGATAAAGCTTGGCGCGCAATAATGACCATGCGTTTTCACGATTTCGCAGCTGGGATCGTTCTTGGGTGGAGCGAATCATGATGCCGGTGGGTTTGTGCTTTAGGATGACGGCAGTCTCGACCTTGTTGACATTTTGGCCGCCAGCGCCGCCTGAGCGGGCGGTGCTGATCTCAACATCGGAGTCGGGTATTTCGATATTGATGTCCTTGGATATTTCGGGAGTGACATCGATTGCTGAGAATGAGGTATGGCGTTTGCCGGCAGCGTCAAAGGGCGATATGCGAACGAGACGATGAACTCCACGCTCGCTTTTGAGATAGCCGTAGGCGTAGGGACCATCAATTTTAAGAGACGCTGTGCGACAGCCAGCCCCGTCACCATCTTGGTAGTCAACATTGGTGACGCTGAAGCCCTTATTTTCTGCCCAACGGGTGTACATGCGCAGCAGCATTTCCGCCCAGTCGCATGCTTCGGTGCCGCCTGCGCCCGCTTGAATATTGAGGTAGGCATTTGACGCATCGGTGGGCTTATCTAGAAGGGTGATCAGCTCAAATTTATCCAGCTCCTTAGCGATGGAGTGAAAGTCATCATTGGCCTCTCGTGCAAATTCGATATCGTCCGTTTCTTTGGCGAGCTCGATCACTTCATTGAGATTATTAGCACGGTCCTCTAAAGCGAGGAAAGGGATGAGTCGGCCTTTGACTAAGTTGGCCTCACCAACAATGCTTTGCGCTTTGTCCGGATCATCCCAAAAAACCGTATCGGACATGATGGTGTCGTATTCGGCAAGTTTTTGTTCCAGTTTCGGAACGTCAAAGATACCTCCTGAGTTCAGATAGGCGGCTTTTTAGGGCCCCGGTATCCAGCGCCAGGAGGTCAGCGATATTGTGTTCACTCATGCGTGGCAGATTCTTAGCCGCTGACACGTAAGATTCAAACTCCAAATAGCAAAAAGGCGACAAGATCAAGGTGCAGGTAAATTTGTTGTTTAGTGTCAGGCTAAATAGCTTCACTATGGCTTCGCAGATGGAGAAATCAGAGGGCATTATTATGCGGCTTACTAAGCTCACGGAGACGAGCTTGATTGTGCATTGGTGTACTCGCGACCATGGCCTGATCAAGACAGTGGCCAAGGGGGGGCGCCGGGCCAAGGGGGCGTTCGCCGGAAAACTGGATTTGTTTTTTGAAGCCGAGCTTAACTGGGTGCGGAGCCGAAAGAGCGAGCTTCACACCTTAAGTGAGATAGCTGTTTTGGATTACCGAGAACATATCAGAAAGAGATATAAGGATACGCTGGTTGCTTCCTATTTCGTTGAACTATTAGCACACGTAGTGGAGCCGGACCATCCTGTCCCAGAGCTTTATGATCTGCTAAAGAGAGGGCTGGGGTATATCGGTGATCATGGTGCTGATCAACGCGGGGTGTTACACTTTGAGCATGAGTTAGCTCGTTTGCTAGGAGTTGCTCATGAACGCTCTAGTGCCGCCATGGCTTTGGAGCAGGCGTTTGGTAGTATGCCTCGCGCCAGATCGGCTTGTATCGACGAGCTTGGGAGTTAGACGAGGCACTGATTTATGTCTGGTCATGAGGTTTTACCTAGTGTTAAATACCTGTATACAGGTCTCACATCAAATATCATGGGTGTGACTGTAATTTAGCTCACCAGAATCTCACCAGAATAAATGGACTCAGGAACAGACAATTTACTGAACATGTTACATGATCGTGTGAGGCAACTTTGCCAAGCCGGGCGATGGGAGGAGGCTAAAAATACGGCCAGCGCGGCAGTCGAAAAGTCACGTTCAAAATATCAAGAGGATCCGGGTAATATTGATGAGTTCTCATTCTCACTTGAGATCCAAGGTGATTTTTATCGTCAATATGGTAATCTCGAAGAGGCAAGGAAATCCTATTTTGAGGCACTAGAACTTCTTGAAGGTGAGGATGCCAAAACGGAGGCGTTAGCTCGTCTCAGTGCCAGTGTAGCAGTAGTCTATGAAACGGATGGCAATACAGACGAAGCTATTACTTTTTATGAACGTAGTATTGAATTGTTTGAGCGGATGGATCCGCCCTCAGCGATCGATATCGCAAGTTTATGCAACAATCTGGCATATATTTACAAGAGTTGTGGAGATTTTGATACCGCAGAAAATTTGTATCTCAAAGCACTCGAGCTATATAACGAGCATTTAGGTTCAGAGGACGAAGAGACTGCAGCAATCTGCAATAACATTGGAGCCCTTTATTTGGCAGCGGGATGTTACGAACAGGCTCGTGAAATGTTTGTCATGGCTCTCGATGCGCGCCGCAAGGTGTTCGGCGAGAAACATCTGGAAACAGCGCAGGCATATGCCAACCTAGCAGTCGCCCTCAGCCACACCGGGGAAGAAGGGTGGGCAAAAGAAAACTACCAGACTTCACTCAAAATCTATGAGGATAAGGTGAAAGTGGCACCCATGGATTACGCCACAGTGTCAGCTAACTTTGCTGAGTTTCTCCGTGCTAATGAAGATGATAGGTCTGCATGTTCAGTGGAAAAGCGGGCCAGTAAAGTGCTCAAGAGGGCACACTAAATTGAGCGTTATATTGACTCAATAGCTTGGTATGACAATCAGGCTTTGAATGCTTAGACTCTGTAGTTATCAGGAACCCGTATTAGCCTGAGACATCAATGTCTCGATCTCATCAGCTTCGATGGGAATGTTGGACATGAGATCCAGATTTTCTTTTTCTCCAATAAGGACGTTGTTTTCTAGGCGTATGCCTATTTTTTCATCAGGAATATAAATGCCGGGTTCGATAGTGAGTACCATGCCCGGAGCATAAGGCTCATCAGGTGGGCAAACATCATGGACGTCGAGGCCCAGGTGATGCGATGTGCTGTGCATGAAATATTTTTTTACGAGAGGTTTGCTGGAGTCTTGTTGCTTGGCCTCATCCTTATCAATGAGTCCTAGCTCGATGAGTTCGCCTTCCATGAAATCAATGGTTTGATTTTGATAGTCCTTAGGGGTGATGCCTGGGCGCAGGATATCATTGCACTTCCTAAGAACGCGAAGAACAGCGTCATAGACGGCTCGTTGCCGCTCGGAAAATTTTCCGTTAACGGGAACGGTTCGGGTCATGTCTGAGTTCCAATTGCCGTATTCTGCAGCAACATCCATGAGCAGTAATTCGCCATCCTGACAGCGTTGGTTATTCTTTATGTAGTGAAGTACGCAGCTATTTTTGCCGCTGGCGATGATCGGGGTGTAAGCAAAACCCGTCGATTGTCGTTTGATGAATTCATGGATAAATTCAGCTTCAATTTCCCACTCGCCAACGCCTTGTCCGATAAAGCCAAGCACGCGCCTGAAGCCAGCTTCGGTGATGTCACAGGCTTTCTGTATCATCTTAATCTCCAGGGGGTGTTTGATGACTCTGAGCTGATGCATCAAGGGTGCGAGGCGTTCATGGTGATGATGAGGGAAGTTTTGTTGGCATTTTTCAAGTAATCGGACATCACGAGTTTGCACGGTCATGTCAGCTCGTGGGTGCTCATTTGCATTGAGGTAAATATGCTCAGCTTGCTGAGTGAGACGTTCCAAAACGGTGTCGAGCTGACAGTTCCACTGGACATTAGAAATGCCGGATAGCTTGGTCGCAATTTGCTGGGAGAGTTTTTCACCTTCCCAAATGGCAATGTGCTCACTGGTTTCTTTGATGAAAAGAATCTCCCGATCTATTTCTTCAACTGCATCAGGAAAGAGTAGCAAGGTGCTTTCCTCTTGATCGATGCCAGAGAGGTAATAAAGATCTGAGTTTTGTCGCCAAGGAAGCGTGCCGTCTGCATTGGTGGGCATCAAGTCATTGGAGTCAAGTATGGCCATGCTATTGGGTTTGAGCATTGCCGATAATCGAGATCGGTTATAGACGAAAAGTTGTGAGTCGGCTGGGTCGTATCTCATGCTGTCGTTATCAGTGGTAGAGGAATGGGATGCGAGTTTAGTCGTTACGTTTCAAAGCAATTTAATCTCGTCCCCAGCCTAATTTTTGCCGCAGTGTTGAGTAGAAATTACGGCCTTCAAGGCGAAGTAGCGGCAAAGCGTGCCCAGCTTGCTCGACTTGAATGCGGTCGCCTTGATTGATCGCCATGACATCACGACCATCTACGGTGAGAAACATCGGGCATTCCGCATTCTCAGCTGGAGCAAGCTCAACCAATGAGCTGTGCGAAACGACCAGAGACCGGTTGCTCAGTGAGTGAGGGCAAATTGGGGTAATCACAAAAACTTCAGCTTTTGGAGCAATGAGCGGCCCGCCTGCGGAGAGTGAATACGCTGTTGATCCTGTTGTGGTGGCAACAATTAGACCATCCGCCCGGTAATGGTTGAGCAACTCGCCGTCTACCCAAGCATCCAGCTCAACAAGGCGTCCGGTTTGACCACGCGCAAGGGTGACTTCATTGAGGGCTCGAAAGCTCTTCTTCTCACCATTGGCCGATGTAATGGTTGCGAGCAGTTGCATGCGTTTGATGAGAGTGTAGTCTTTTTGAGCTACGGCTTTGGCAAAGATATCGAGCTCGCTGTCAGTGCATGTTGTCAGAAACCCCAACGTTCCGACATTAATTCCCGCAACAGGAATGTCAGCTGGTCCGAGCTGATTTGCGGCATTAAGCATGGTGCCGTCACCTCCCAATACGGCGACGAGGTCGCAAGTGGCTGCCAGCTCCTTCGGCTCGATACCGCCAGCGGCATTGATTATTTGGGCAGTTACGGTTTCAAGCACCGGCGTAAGGTTTTCACGCTCTAAGGATCTACAGAGATTCTTGATGATTTGATCTACCCCTTTTTTATTCGGGTTTGCAAGGATGCCTACTTTCACAGGCGCAGGTTAAGATGTTTTTTGACAAAGTTACAGATTAAATCCATGCCGCAAATTTAAACGAAATGAGTATCTTGTAAAAGTTAAGTAATTGTGATAATTAATCCCCATGAAACATTGTAGATCTGCTTCTCGACCAACAAATAATTTTATACATGGAAGGGCGGTTCTTCTGGGCGCAGCTTGTGTTCTTTTAATGAGCTCCTGTAACAAAATGAGCGAGCTGGTGGATCGTATCAAGGATATGGGAGGCCAGGGGAGTAGTCATTCGACCGTGGATGCCATGAATCAGAAGGAGGCACAGGCTTTGATTGCTAATGAATCAAAGCTGGTGATGGTGGAATTTTACACCGATACGTGAGGACCCTGTAAATCTTTTGCTCCCGTGTTGGAGCAGCTCGCAAAGGATAATGCCAAAAAAGTGCGCATCGTAAAAGTTAATGCAAACCAAAACCGTGAATGGGCGCAGGAAGAGAATATTAGTGGAGTACCAACGGTTCAGTTTTATCGCAAAGGAGAGAAAGTGCACCAGTTTTCAGGCGCTTACCCCAAAGATATTATTCAGCAGCAGATTGACCTGCATTCTGCTTCCTGGGGAAAGGAGACCGATGAAGATGGCAATCCTATCGTGCCTGCCATACAGCCAATGCCCAAGGAATGGATGCCTCCCGGAGTGACGCCAGAGTGATCAGAGTTTCATTAGCTCATGTTTTCTCTCTTTAGCTGATTAAAAGCTCTGAGCTTGCGCAACTACGCCATTGACCCCATGGGGCTTAGTGTCTAGCTTCCGCGCCTCGAGAAGCCACCATATCCAATGAGCGAGGAAGCAAAAAACTACAAGGACACCCTTAGTCTGCCTGAGACTACCTTCCCCATGCGCGGGGATTTGGTAAAAAATGAACCCAAGCGTCTTCAGCGCTGGAATGATCAGGGTCTTTACCAAAGCATTCAGAAACGCCGTAAAGATCAAGGCGCGCCACGCTTTATTCTTCATGATGGCCCGCCCTTTGCGAATGGTGATGTGCATATGGGCACAGCCTTGAACAAGGTGCTCAAGGATCTGGTGTTGAAATCTAAGACAATGGCTGGCTTTGAGACGCCCTATATACCGGGCTGGGATTGTCACGGACTTCCCATTGAGTTCAAGGTGATGCAAGACGCAAGAAATGAGGAGCCAGCCGAGGTGCGCCGGCGTTGTTCCGAATTTGCCCGCGGTTTCATTGATATACAGCGAGAGAGTTTTCGCCGCCTAGGAGTATTTGGTGACTGGGAGAACCCTTATTTGACACTTGATCCGACCTATGAGGCCGACATCATCAGGACTTTTGGTAAGCTCGTTGAAATGGACGCTGTCTACCAGAGCCGCAAGCCTGTGCTATGGAGTTATGGCGCAGGGACGGCACTTGCTGAGGCAGAGGTAGAGTATTTAGATAAAAAGAGCATGGCGGTATACGTTCGCTTTGCACTTAACGATGCCAGCGGTGATCTTGCTGGTGCCTCTATGGTGATATGGACCACGACTCCGTGGACTCTTCCCGCTAACCTCGGTATCGCTGTTCACGAGCAGTTCGAGTACGTATGTGGAACGTTTGTGCATGAGGATGGGCGCAAGCAGAAGCTCATTGTAGCCAAGGATTTACTCGATGATTTTGCAGCCAAGACGGGCTTTGTGTTGAGTGAAACGCATTCTGGCTTCAAGGGGGGTGAGTTGGAGGGAATGCAAGCATCTCATCCATTTTTACCGCGCTCGGCGAAGATCATTTTGGCGAATTTTGTGACGACGGAGACAGGAACAGGTGCCGTTCATATCGCTCCGGGTCACGGTGCAGACGACTATGTAGCGGGCCAGCAAAATGACCTCGGTTTGCTTTCCCCGGTGGATGCTGATGGTAAATTTACAGCTGAATGTGGTCTGGATGAATTGGTAGGACAGCATGTGTTTAAAACCAACAAGCGTATTACCGAAATTTTGGAAGAGGCTGATGCTATGCTTGGCCGCGAGCTCTACGAACACCAATACCCGCACTGCTGGCGTTCGAAGACTCCCATTATTTTCCGTGCTGTTGAGCAATTCTTTATTTCGCTCAAAGACATACGAGGCAAAGCCCTAGAGGAAATCGACAAGGTTGAATGGCTACCAAAGTGGGGCCGCAATCGTATTTATGGCACGGTGGAGTCTAGACCTGACTGGTGTATCTCCCGGCAGCGCACCTGGGGTGTGCCCTTGCCTGTGTTTTTTGATAAGAATGGTGAGGCAATCATCAGCACGGAGTTGATTGCTAAAGTAGCCGATCTGGTTGAACGTGAAGGAACCAATATCTGGTTTGAGCTTGATGATGCAGAGCTAGCAGCGCGTCTAGGTTTGCCAGAGGGTTGCACTAAATGCCGCGATACGCTTGATGTCTGGATCGACTCTGGCTCAAGTCATGTTGCGGTTATGGATCGGCATCCGGAGCTTTCTACGCCTGCAGACCTTTATTTGGAGGCAACAGACCAGCACCGTGGATGGTTCCAGAGTTCGCTCATGCTTAGTGTAGCCGCTCGTGGTGCAGCCCCATACAAGGCGGTCATGACCCACGGGTTTGTGGTGGATACCTCAGGCAAGAAAATTTCCAAGTCAGGCAGCAAGCCAATTAATGCGAAGCATTATTACGATCAGTTCGGCTCTGATATTGTGCGCCTGTGGGCTGCATCGGTTGACTGGCAGACGGAGGTTCCCTTCTCAGACAAACTCTTCAAGCAAGTCACGGACCCGTATCGCCGTTTGCGCAATACCCTGCGTATTTTATTGGGTAACATCAATGGCTTTGATGCGAGCACACAGTCTGTTTCGAAGGAGGAAATGACCCTGCTCGATCGTTGGGTTCTTGAGCGTCTCAACGGGGTGATTTCAGAGTGCAGCAAAGCTTATGACGCCTATCAGTTCCGCAAGGTGTTCAATGAGATTAATCAATTTTGTGCTCATGAGCTCAGTGCACTCTATATTGATATCACCAAAGATAGGATGTACTGCGATGCTCTAGATTCTAAGCGCCGTCTTGCAGCACAGACAGTCATGCATCGTGTGTTTGATGCGGTATGTCGTTTGATAGCGCCTATTCTTGCATTCACAGCGGATGAAGCTTGGGAGCATGCGGGTAATGAGGGCAGCATTCATGAACAGGATTTCCCCGTAGTAGACCCAGATTTTCAATCTGGTGAAGCGGTAGCTCAGATTGATGTGCTCTTGGAATTACGAGCTGTCATTCAGACGGCGATCGAGAAGGAAGTTCAGGCTAAAGCGTTCAACAAAAACAATGAGGCACATGTCACGGTGGCCCTTCCCGAAAACCACCCTAGTCGAGAGCTTTTGACGGACAGAGATTTTGTCACCGAGTTTTTCATACTGGCTGATCTTCAGCTAGAGCCTGGAAGTGAAATCACAGCTACGGCTAAGGCCACAGAGCACGCTATGTGTCCACGATGCCGTAGGTATGAGCCACTTGTCACCGAGCTCTGCAGCCGGTGCAGTGAGGTTGTCTAAATGCGTCAGCCCTATTGATTGATATAGGTCGTCACCATGCCTCATACTAAAAGCAGCATCCAATGAACAAGAATCTATCCAACGACAAATTGGTGAGGCAGCTGCTATGGATCACCGTTCCGCTCTATATTCTGGATCAGATATCCAAGTGGTGGGTGGTCATGAGCTTTAAGGTTCCTTTTGTGCTTCATGAGGGAAACAAATATTTTGTCGAGGAGGATACACGTCCTGTGATTGAGGGGTTTTTCAATCTGGTTAGACGTCACAATCAAGGAGTGGCTTTTGGCATAGGCAATGGCACGGCCTGGGCTCCTGTTGTATTTCTTCTGGCACTGATCATCGCGCTTGTCCTGATTATGTTTTTTTGGAAAAGGGGCGCTTTTGCGGGCCCATCACGCTGGTCTGCTCCGCTGCTTTTAGCCGGCATTCTCGGCAACTTAACGGATCGATTGTTTCAAGGTTTTTGGCTGGAGGCATACTCAGATGCTGGCTTCTGGCAACGCCTGGGACAGGGCTATGTGGTTGATTTTCTTGATTTTAAGTTACCACTCTATGATAAAATCATGCCCTCGAGTGGCGGCCACTGGCCGGCTTTTAATGTTGCAGACAGTTGTATATCAATCGCGGCAACACTCTTGTTTTTGACAGCGATCATTGAAATTAAAAAAGAAATGGCTGAGAAAAAAGCGGCCAAGAACAAGCCGGTTCAATAAATGAAGGGATCCATTCTTGATTATCAATTCAAGTCGATTAACATCAAGGTCGTGAAATGGGATAGGTTAACAATGAATAGGCAACTCAAGGCTTATTGGAAGGTTGCCCTTATTTGTTTGTGCGCCTTTTGGGTGAACATCGATATGCCCTGTCATGCGCAGCAGCAAGAAGCAGGTGGCAAATTAGCCAGTGAATCAGCCAGTGATACTACATTGCCACCGGACAATCAGGTTTTGGATCAGGCCAATGTTTTTCTTGATCACCCTGATGTCTTAGCGGAGATGGTGGGTCGGCTTTCAAGGATGAAGGCTGACTATGAATATCCTGTCTATCTCGCTGTTTATTACAATGTGTTGGATGCCAGTCTTCGGGAGCGAGCCGATCAGCTTTACGAGTCATGGATTGGCGACTCAGGTCGTGGCATGGTCATCGTGTATCAGCTAGATCCAGTGGTTTATGGTGATAATCCAGCAATGGCGTACCACAAGGGGGATGGTTTGGATCCACACTTCGGAGGCGGATCTTCTCCGATTCCTGAGAGGGACATGATTGCCATGCTTACTAAGGTTTCACCGCAGGTAGGTAGTGATACGGGTGCGCATCATTCATCGATCAGCGCACTTGTATTGGCTCTTGAGGCTGAAATAACCCGTTATCATGATATTCCAGCTGCGAGTTGGAGAGATTTAGATAGCTTGATCATGATTGCGGTATTCTCAGGATTTGTGATTGCAATACCCTTGATCGGTATGCTGATTCGCCGCTTGTTATTGAGCTCCAGTAATGAGTCTAGAAAAACGTATTACTTCCCCGATGTTCAGGTCGCCTACAGGCTTGGTGCTCCGTATGGTGGAGGTTGGGTTAGTGAGAAGAGCTTTGCTCCACCTTCTCCGTAGCAGACAAACGTTTCCCCCGGTTAGGAAAAAACATCGATACACCGTAGACAATGGGGTAGGCAAGGATGCTTAAAACAACGCCGCTAGCGAGGAACCCCACCACAAAGTCAGCAGGGCTACCCTCTACCTTGACTCCAAGAAAAGAAACTTCAGAGGTCTTGTCAAAAGGCAAAGGAATGCGGACATGCTCGCGAATCCAATGACCAAAATTGATCTGTAGCGCGATAAGAGGGGGGTGGGTGAATGGGTTGGTCACCCAGCATGCAGCCATTGAGACTGGAATGTTGACCCTTGCCCTCATACTGGCAAGGGCAGCCAGTAGCATTTGAAAAGGCAGCGGGAGCATCGCGCAAAATAAACCGATGGATAGCGCTCCAGCGACGGTGTGTCTACATGGGTGCCAAAGGTCACGCTGGAACAGAGGTTTAATCAGAGCGGTGAGCCATGGGCGTTTTCTGATGTGAGGATGCCGCAGATAGCGATAGGCTTTCCTTACCATTTTAAGGTATCTGCGCTTCATGATAGAGAGAATGAGGTTGTGAGTTGAGCTAGCCCCGTTTTGAAGTAAGGCGTGCTACACAAAGTGAATGTTTGTAATTATTATAGATAGATGAGTTTGTATACCCTGCATGTTAGCGCTGGGTATAAAAAACCCGCCACTGAGGTTCAGGGCGGGTCTGTAAAGTAGGTTGCTTATATTGTAATTGCGCGTTTAACGAAACAATTACCACTTCTGAGTACGGACGTGGTAATAACGATCAAATCCCAAAGTGGGTGGGAATTCAGACAAACCATCATGAGGATTCATTTCAATGCGATGATCCTCACCACAGCGCTCGTAAGGAGGTTTGAAGGTTCCTTTATAAGTGGGGCAGTGAAAGGTAAAGAGCTCATAAAATCCATAACCGATACGTTTGAATGCACGGCGATAACCGTCTATTACACCATAGGTCCAGCCAGCATTCGCGCCGTATTGTTCTGTCTTGCGCACCATTTGCTCTGGAACTTCGACAAAGCCATGGAGAATATTACTGACGGCACGACCCAGCTTGCGGGATGACGTGTAAGTCGATCCAGGGGGGGCTTGAATGTCTGCCATAACACCGACACTGGTGACGACAAATGCTATAAGGATGCATAATGAACGTTTCATAATAAATTTATAATGCATCTATTTTTATAATCATGCAATGGCAAAATTGTTTTTTTCATGCTCCTGAAGGCTTTATTTTGAGCTGTTTGCATTTGATTCGCTCTTGCTGATCGCTCTTTCTACCTTACGCATGGCTCGTTCCGCATAGTCGATAATTTTGTCACTTTCACCTTTGGTGAAGGGACTTAGTAGAGTAATCGACCATTCATATTGCTGCATGGCGAGTCCTCCGATGATGAAATTTTTCTCTGCATCGGTTTCAGCGGTATTGACCAGTGCTTGCCATACATTCTTTAGTTCATCAGAATCTCGTTCGCGAGTGGTATTGAGAATTTCATCAATTGCTTTATACGCATCCTTGCGCATCGTTTTGTTTTTCGGATTCTTTAAAAACTCAATAAGGGTTGGTAGTTTTTCGTCACTGCCCAATTTGCCAAGTGCAGTAAGAGCCGCATTTTGATAGGCTGGATTCCCTGAATTGAGGGCATCATTGATCGCCTCCTCTGCCAAATCATCACCCGTGGCCCCGAGGATGCGCAGCATGGCGAGTTTGATATTTTCATCCTGGGCACTCTCATAGGCCTCATAAATATCGCTTTCATAGCTCGCCCCTTTGGAGGAGGCGCCAATAATTGAAAGCAAAGCTGTCTCTGCAGCTCGACGTACTGAGGGATATTCTGAATTCTTGACCATGCCGAGAAGGTCTTTGACATAATCGCCAGCTTTCGGGTCAGCGTGGCAGGACCGGATGGCGTAGATTGCGGCAGCGGCGGAATCTTCCTCGGAGCTTTCTTTGGCGTAATCAATGAGGGCCTGGAGGTTGTTGGGATTCGCTTGGAATCCGATGACATCCTTTAGCAGGCCGGAACGTATGCTGGACGGGCATTTTGCATCAAGGGTATGATTAAGAATGATGGTGGAGAGATCGTAGCCGCCATCAGCTTTTGCAAAACGCAGGACCTGCAGTATGAGTGGCTTCTCCTGGTTTTCTTGCATGCTGGTAGCCTCGTTGAGAATTCGTTTGAGCTGTTGCTCGGTCAAAAGAATGCCATCGAGTGCTAGTTTGCTTATGCCATCATCACTTTCTTCATCATTAAGAATCTTCGCTTCTTTCATTACCTCATTGTAGAGGTTATCGAGTTTGCGTTTTTCCATATAAGCCCTGCCCAAAACACCTGTCAGAATGACCACGGCTATGAGCATGCTGATGAGAGCCCATTTTGCTCCATTGGACATCGTCTTTTGTGCGCTTTCCATACCCAGTGCTGAGTCCCCTGGAATGGGGCCTCCACTCTGAACTGCGCTTGCCGGTTTTGTCATTGGCTGAGCTTTGATCTTAGCCGTTTTAGCACCCTGCGTGTCAGATTCAGTCGGCTTGTTGATCTTGATGGTTGGTGGAGCCGCAGCCATTTTAACGGTAGGTGCGGCCATTTTAACCGTTGGGGCGGCCATTTTAACGGTTGGGGCAGCTTGTGTAACTGGAGCCTGGCTTGTAAGGAGCTTGGCCGTGGGGACTGGGCTGGCTGACAGGGTGGCTGTCATTGGCTGATTTTCCATGGCAAAAAATCGTTCCAGCGCTTCACGTGCGTTGAAGGGTCTTTGGTCCACTTGGCGCTCGATATGCCACATAATCCAGTCAGCTCCCCACTGAGGAATGTCTTCCCTCAGTTCTTGAATCGGAGTGACGTGGTGCTGAAGGTGGCTGACCATGACCTCAGCGGCACTCTGTCCATCAAATGGATGTTTGCCCGTAAGAGCGTAGTAAAAGAGACAGCCAAGAGCATACATATCGGTGCGCTGGTCGAGAGGTGCGCGTTCGAATTGCTCTGGGGCCATGAAGAAAATAGAGCCAAATACAGCATCGCCATGGTCAATGGTCTGTAAGGACGGGGATGATGAGAATTTAGCGAGTCCAAAGTCTACGATTTTAACCTGAAACTTTCCGGATGGCAGCCAGCATACCATGAGATTACTGGGCTTGAGGTCACGGTGGATAAGATTCAAATTCTGTGCTGCGGCCAGTGCTTCTTCAGATTGTATGATGATCTCGCGCAGGTCCTCCCAGGTGATGGTGTTTTCTTCAACCATCTCATCAAGAGTACGGCCGTTGATGAGCTCCATCACCACGTAGGGACCATCGTCATCTATTCCGGCATCATAGATCGTTACGATGTTTGGATGCTGAATAGAGGAGAGTGCAGTGGCTTCTTTGAGGAGGTTTTTGGTGGCTTCCTCTTGGTCTTCGTGCCCTCCATCGGCGAGCACGCGCTTAATGGCAACCTCTCTGTTTAGTTGGGTATCGAAAGCTCGATAAACAGAACCAACACCCCCTTGGCCAATTTTCCCTTTAATTTCGTATCGCTCTTTGCTCATAGACGTTTAATAAACCTATATTTTAGATTTCGGCAAAACAAGCAGTGGTGCAATCATCAATTTCATTATTAAAATAAATCATCACCGAAAAACTCTGGTAACACCATGTGTCATGGCAGCAAGTTTCGGTTGCGCATCAACCGGTGCTAAGGGATAGTCGGCCTAATGAGCGACAAAAAAGACAAGGATTTACCAGATCCAGACGAGTTACAGAAGATGCTCAAGGATATGTTTGGTAAGATGGGAGCTTCGGTGTCGATGCCCGGTTTTTCACAGGGTGATATGACGACGGAATCTCAAGCGGAATCGGGTAAACCTCCAGAGGTAAATCGTGCCGATGAAATTTTTGATTTTAATTACAAACCGCGTGACATCAAAGCTCATCTTGATCGTTTTGTGATTCGACAGGATGAGGCTAAAAAGGCTCTCTCCATTGCCGTATGTGATCATTACAATCATGCCAAGTACATGCGTTCTTACGAGCAAGAGCATGGTAAAACTCCTGATGGGATCGAGTATCAGAAACAGAATGTGATTGTGCTTGGTCCAACGGGTGTAGGCAAAACCTACCTGGTGAAGCATATTGCTGAAATGATGGGGGTTCCATTTGTGAAAGCGGACGCCACTAAATTTTCAGAGACAGGTTATGTCGGTGGAGATGTCGATGATCTGGTTCGTGAACTGGTTCAAAAAGCGGAGGGTGATATGGAGCTGGCGGAGTATGGTATTATTTATATCGATGAAATCGATAAGCTTGCCAGTAGTGGAGGTGGCAGTATGGGTAGAGATGTCAGCGGCCGTGGCGTTCAGACTACCTTGCTCAAACTGATGGAAGAAACTCAAGTAGCGGCAAGAAACCCCAATGATATGAAAGGCCAGATGATGGCGATGATGGATATGCAGAATGGTGGTGATGGAGGCAAGGACACCATCAATACCCGGCACATTCTTTTCATTGTCAGTGGTGCTTTTTCAGGTCTTGAAAAAGTGGTTAAAAAACGACTCCGTTCGGGGCAAATCGGATTCGGGGCAGATGTGGCTGAACCTCTGCATGAGGGTGAATTGTTCAGTGAGGTTAATACCCAAGACTTTATTGATTATGGTTTTGAGGCTGAATTCATCGGCAGATTGCCCGTGCGTGTCGTTTGTGAAAAATTGGAGGCCAAGGATTTTGTCAATATCATGCAAAATTCAGAAGGTAGTTTGTTACGCCAGTATGAGCGCGAATTTGCTGCCTATGGTATTCAAGCTGCTTTCGAGGATTCGGCAATCGAGCGTATTGCACAGCGTGCGGAGACTGAGAATACGGGTGCGAGGGCATTGATGACTGTTTGTGAAAGCTTGCTGCGCGATTTTAAATTTGAGCTTCCAGGCACGGCTGTCAGTGAGCTCACGATTGATGCTGATCTGATTGATAAACGTGACGAGGTGTTGGCGAAGTATCGGGAGCTAGGAAAGAGGGGTGATGTAGCCAAGACGAAGGAGGAGGTGGTGCTTTATTGCCGAGAATTTTACGAACAGCACGAGATCAGAATCATCTTTACCGACGAGGCCATAGAGCTTTTGGGTAAGGAGGCAGCGAAGCAGGCGCGCAGTGCTCTGCAGATATGTCAGCAGCGTTTTAAGGATTATCAGTTTGGTTTGAATCTGATTCAGAAAAACACGGGTAGGAGTGAGTTTGAATTAGGTATTGAGGCGGTGGCTGATGCCGACGCGTTCTTGAGTGAGTGTATCGTGCAATCTTATAAGCAAGTCGCTGAGCAATCTGATGGTGGTGCTGATAGTGGTGGAGGAATTGGTGATGGCAAAAATGGTGTGGATGATATTTGATCTTCTTTGAAGAACCTCAGACATCTGCAGCCAGACTATGAACACACAACATCACGCAGCTCAGCCTTATCCGCCTGGAAGGGTAGGTAGTTCCTGCTTGCTCTACGGAGGTGTGAGCATGGCTTTGGCTCTGGCGATGCAATTGTTGGGTTTGTTTGAACGGGGCGATGCCAGGCTGCAACAATCACTTTCATGGATACTGTCCGATTCATTCCAGACCGCTGTCTCTGAGCCAGTGCTGTTTATGGTGGCGGCGATGTTTTCTTTTGGTATCGCTTTTGCAGTACTCGATTCACCGGCTGCATGGCGGCGTATCGTGCTTGGCTTGACGGCCTTGGTGCTCGTATTGGCGATGGTTCCCGTATGCGCCCTTTGGCAGATTTACTTTTCCCCGTTTTTTGTGGTCGTGGCCTATTTTTGGGCATGGTTTTGCACGATGATGTATACCAGTCAGCACGTAATGCCTTGTGAGATCGGCGTTGCAGAGAAAACGCATCAGCCTCATGTTGGAATTCATGCAAAGCCGGAGAGAGTAACGGCTTCGCCAGAGCAGACTTCCCCAGAGTCTTCCGACACTGAAGGGAATCATCAGGCGGCAAAGCCTGATAATAATCCAGACACAAAGTATCAACCCAAGGACTAAGAATTAGATGGCTAGAGCAGATTATCCAGAACCCGTTGTTGAGTTGATTGCCGAGTTGAAAAGACTTCCTGGCATAGGACCACGCAGTGCTGAACGCATCGCTGTTTGGCTTTTGCAACATCCTAAGTCCAATGCTCTCGAGGTGTCAGAAGCTGTGCTCATGGCAAAGCAAAAGGTAAGTTCCTGCGATGTCTGTGGCTTTTTTTCTAGTGATGACGGTTGTCCAGTTTGTAGTGATGATCAGCGTGATGTTAACCAGCTTTGTGTCGTGGAGCAGGCCACCGATGTGTTGCCGCTAGAGCGTTCAGGTGTCTTTAAGGGTTACTACCACTGCCTGGGTGGTAAATTGTCCCCCTTGGATAATGTGAGCCCTGAGGATTTACGTATCACTCCACTGATTAAAAGAGTCGAGGCCAACCCTGGTGTGGAGGTTATCCTAGCACTGGGATCGGATGTGGAGGGAGAAGCAACAGCAAACTATCTTGCTGAGGTGTTGAGTGCTCGTGAGTGCCAATTGACTCGCATTGCTCAGGGCTTGCCCGCTGGAGGAGGGCTTGATCATGCTGATGAGCTTACGCTGATACGTGCGCTCCAAGGGCGCAGGAAGATGGGGGAGTGATCAATCCTTTGCGGCTTTCGGATCAAGCGCGTCGCGCAGGCCATCACCGAGGAAGTTGAGGGCGAGCAGGGTCAGCGAGAAAGTAATAGAGGGGATAATAAGTAAGCGCGGGTGGGTTTCCATGTAGTTGGCGCCCTCGCTGAGAAGAATACCCCAAGAGCTGTTAGGGGACTCTACGCCGAGACCAAGAAATGAGAGGGTAGCCTCAGTCAGGACAAAACCCGGAACCGTAAGGGTGGCATAAACAATAATAGGGCCAAGCATGTTGGGCATGATGTGTCGCATGAGTATTTGGCGGTGGCTGAGTCCCAGCGAGACCGCGGCTTCGACAAATTCCTGTTTCTTGAGAGAGAGGACCTGAGCTCTGGCGACACGCGCCATAGTGAGCCAGCCGAGTGCGCCGATAGCGATAAATAAGGGCACCAAATTAATAAACTTTTTGATGAATATTTCCTGCGCTGGCCACATGCTGACAAGCTGATCGGTAAGTTCCTTGGCGTGTTCTGAGATCAGCAAGGAGAACAAAATAACCAAAACGAGAAAAGGTAGGCCGTAGAGGATGTCGACAATGCGCATCATCAGGCTGTCGGTCTTGCCTCCGGCGTAACCCGCAATAGCCCCATAAATGAGGCCAATGATGACGGATACCGTGGTGGCGATAATGCCCACGAGGAGCGAAATTTGGCCGCCATAAAGCAAGCGTGCTAGAAGATCTCTGCCAGACTGATCTGTGCCGAGCCAGTGGTTTTTGTCTGGATTCAGGAAGGTGCTGTTTAAATTCTGATTATTGGGATCTGCGATAATGGAGAACGCTGGGAGAATGAAACACAGGACAACGATGACAAATAAAACGATGAGGCTCGCCATCGCCATCTTGTTTTTCTTGAGACGAGCCCAAGCGTCAGACCACAAGGACTGGCCTTTGCTGAGATCGTGACTCTGTGTCTTGTTACTCATGATTGATGGTGGCGAATAGATCCGTCAGGCTCTGATGCGTGGGTTGAGCATGACGAGCGCGATGTCAGCTGCGAGGTTAGCAAAAACGATCAGTGAACCGAATAGAATCACGACCCCCTGCAGGAGAAAGTAATCACGGTCTTTGGTGGCATTAACAAAATGTTGTCCCATGCCAGGGACTTGGAAAATGGTTTCGATAATAAAAGACCCCGTGATTAACGCAGCAAATGCTGGGCCAATATAAGCGACGGCGGGGATGATGCCGCCGCGAATCGCATGCTTGGTGACCACGATGGCAGGGTGCACCCCCTTGGCATGTGCCGTGCGTATATAGTCCTGATTGAGCACTTCGAGCATGCCTCCGCGAGTGATTCTCGCTAGGTAGGCGGCTGTTCCCAGGCCAAGGGTAAGAGCCGGGAGAATCCAGTCAAAGGGGTCACCCCAGCCGGCGACTTTCAGAAAGGGAACGCGTGTGGCTATGTGCCCTGCTAGTAAGGGGGCAATCACAAAGGAGGGAATACTGATGCCAGCCATGGCGATGATCATGGTGCCGTAGTCGATATAGGAATTTTTTTTCAGGGCTGAGAGAATGCCGGCGGGGATACCGATGAGTATAGCGATGGTAATGCCGGCGATGCCGAGTATGAGAGAAGCGGGAAAAGAATGCTCGATGATCTTGGCTACCGGTTGCTCTTTGACAGGTGAGTCGCCCATATCGCCCTGCATAAGTAAGCCTAGATAAACGGCAAATTGTTCGGGGTAGGATTTATCGAGGTGGAAGCGTTCTTTGTTTTTCTCAATGATGTGAGCTGAGTGAGCTTTTTCTCCAGAAAAGGGGTCACCTGGCATGAGTCTGACGAGTACAAAGGTGATCAGAAGTAGGCAAAAAACCACAACGATTCCCTGGAGTAGGCGGCTGACGATGGTGCGAAGCATGCGGGCTGTGTTCTCTGAGGTTTAGTTCGCTTCCGAGAGCTCTAGGTCGACAAACTTGTAGGGATGATTGTTGAGCAAGAGGGGATGCCAGCCTTTGACGGACGTGTGCAGGAGGTAATTGGTGGTGTACCAGTAGACAGGAATAATAGGCATTTCAGAGAGGAAGAGGGCTTCGGCCTGCTCAAGAATACGCAGACGTGCGTTAGGGTTTTTGGTTTGCTCTGCTGTGGCGAGCAGCAGCTCGTAATCTTTGTTGGACCAGCCTGTGCGGTTATTGCCGTCTCCAGTTTTCCACATGTCGAGGAAGGTAGTGGGGTCTGGGTAGTCACCGATCCAGCCTCCAAGCGCTAGCTGGTAATCGAGCTCCGACATGCGGCTGAGGTAGGTTTTCCACTCCCGTTGTTCGATCGAGACCTCGGCATCCAGATGTTTTTTCCACATGTCTTGATAAGCTTCACTCAGCCGCTTGGAGACTTCTCTGTCTGTGGAGAGCAGCGTCACGCGTAGTTTTTTGCTGCCTCCATAGCCAGCTTCTTGCAGTAGTTGCTTGGCGCGTATGGGGTCAAAGGAAACAGCGTTAGGTGTGTGGTAATCTTCCGTCGGAGGAACGATGCCGTAGGCAGGTTTTTGGCCTCCTTTGAGGATGTGGGTGATGATCGCCTCGGAGTCGATGGACAGAGCGAGCGCTTGCCTTACTTTTAATTCCTTGAGCGTGGGGTCGGTGACATTGAAGCGGATGAAATTGGTTCCCAGGTAGGTCTCTTGGCGGAGGTATTTTTTATAGTGATTGGATGCGTGCTCGATCATTTCCGGCGCCAGCCCATAGGTGGCATGAAGTTGCTCATTAAAAAACATCCGCGCCTCAGTGTATTGGTTGGAGATAGGGAGAAAACGAATGCCCTTGAGTTTGACCGTGTCCTTGTCCCAGTAATTGGCGTTTTTCTCCGCATGGATATAATCGTTGAGACGCCACTGCTTGAGCACGAAGGGCCCATTGGAGACAATATTTTCAGGTTCCGTCCACGGGGTGTTGCGCTGGTCAATCGTGCCGTGCTTAAGGATGATGTGTTTGGGCACAGGATACCAGGTGTAGTGCTTGGTGAGATCTGGAAGAAAGGGGATCGAGGCCTTGAGCTTGATTTTGAGCGTGTAGGGATCGGGGGCGCTGATACCCACGGATGAGAAGTTCGTGGTCTCGCCTTTGTTGTAGCTCTCTGCCCCCTGGATGTAGTAGAGCATGCCTGCATACTCGGCGCCGAAGTCGGGGTGGAGGATGCGTTGGTATGAGAATAGAAAATCCTCGGCAGTGAGTGGTGTGCCGTCACTCCATTGGCCATCTTTACGGAGCTGGAAGCTCCATTCGGTAAAATCATCATTGGCTTGCCATGATGCTGCAGCTCCCGGGAGATGAACGCCTTGTTTGGAGGGGTGTTCAACACAGAGGCCCTCGAACAAAGCCCGGATGATATTGCTCTCGATGACTCCGGTGACAATTTGCGGGTCGAGGCCTTGGGGTTCCGTGCTGTTTCCCAATACGAGGATTTTTTTCTCCGTGTAGCTGTCAATCGGAGGGTCACCCTTACATGAGACCAAGGCGAGGCCACATGCAGTGAGTAAAAGGTAAACCATGTGAGCAAAGCTCATGTCGAGAAAAGTGGCGGGTTTACCAAGAATGTGGAGACTTTTTTAGATGAAAATGAGATTGCAGTCGATTTGCACAAAATGACCTGTGTCAGCTGAAAGCCCTTTTTTTATGAGTCAAATTTCTAGAGTGAGCCACTTAAGAAGACTCATGCGCTTCCGGTATCGATTTTGACACGGGGTTTATTCATGATTTTGGCGATAAAGGGTGAGGTCATGGCGCGTAGCAGTGCGCTGTAGTTGAGTTGGAAGGGGATTTGGGCTCCCAATTTCATATTGCCACGATAGTTGCTTGTGTCGACCACGAGGTGATCGCTGCTTGCAGCAAGGATTTTGAGACCAGGGGGAGGCACAAGCCCTTCCGGATCCGTGTCTTGTCTGCCAATCGCTAGAATGGCCTGAGTAATGCTTCCCCGGTCACGGCTTGGAATCACCTCACCAAAGGCCGCCTGCGCAATCTTGCCCCACGGCTTGGATGGTTTGGTTTTCAACTCGATGACCTCAGCAAACAAGGTGATGGCGTCAGTGTGTAGACCTTTGATCTTCTGGCGATGAAGCGGCTCGCATCCGAGCAGTAAAGCTTCGCCCAAACGCAAGTTATTGATGCGTCCGGTGTCGGCTCCACTGAGTGCCCATGCAAGATTTGCAGAATTGCCACCGGAAACCGTGTTCACAATCGGGCCGAATCTTGCATCGATTGAATCCGCCAGTGCGGAGAGTTCAGCCATGTTGTGACGGTCGGGCGCGACGCCACTTCTGCATGCAAGGTTAGTGCCAATCCCCATAAAGATAATATTGGGGAGGCGGAGGACTGCGCGGACCGTTTTCTCGATTAGCGGGGGCATGATCCCCTCACGAAGATCTCCGAGTTCCACCATGAGCACAACACCATGAATACGGTTTAGCCTCTTTGCCGTTTCTGAAAGTTTACGGATCACCTTGATCTCCGTATTAAAACTCACGTTGGTCAGCTCCACCACCTGATCAAGCTGGCTCAGCATTGGAGTGCGGATGAGTGTCATGGAGGCACCCATTTTAGCGCCTCGCATGGTTTTTATGTTTTCAACTCGTGAATCTCCCAGTCCAATGACGCCAGCTCTGAGCCATGCATTGGCAATCTCAGGGGCTCCCAAAGTTGCCTTGGTGACACCGGTGACCGAGATTCCTTTCTCGCGAAGGCGCGTTACCAGCGTCAGCGCATTGTGCGTGATCTTCTCGAGATTGATTTCTAGGCGCGGTGCAAGCTGATGGATTAAGTTGATACTTCAGCTCCGATCTGGGGGAAGAAGGAAAGAACCATCTCAACTAAACGCTCGGGGGGACGGGTCAGTACATCCGTGGACGGAATTCCTAATTCCTTCTCGTATTTGATGATAGCTTCAGAAACTTCGGTATCGGTCATGTTTTCATGATTGAGGGTGAGGCCGATGACCTTCGTTTTTGCAAAGGTTTCGATCAGCTTGATTTCAGATGCTGGGGTGGGCATCGGCATGCTGTCGAAGTCGCATCGATGCTTTCTTCCTGGCGCATGCTGTAGCACTACGGCCTGAGGGCAGCTTCCTCGGAGAATGAAGCTGGAAGTTGAGTAAGCCGGATGACTCAAGGAGCCTTGGCCCTCTATTAAAATGACATCTGGATTTTCGTTTTCGATGGCTTCGAGGATCGTGGCTTCCAATTCTCCTGCGCAAAATTGAGAGGGCACTGCATCGAGAGCCAGGCCGTAACGAGCCCCTTGGATGAGTCCCGTCTGGCCAGTGCCAATCATGATAGCCTTGATCCCGCGCGCCTTGAGCTCCTTTGCTAAGATGGTGGCCGTGGTGCGCTTGCCAATGGCGCAGTCAGTGCCAAGTACTGCGATACGCGGGCAGGTGACTTCCGTGATGCGACCAGTGAACACTCGCAGATCTTTTTTCGGCCGAGGTTTTCTGACATCGCGAATAATGACTCCCGATTTGGCGCAAGCGGCTGTGAATTCGGGATCATCGTTGAGGAACTCATGGAGTCCGTTGACAATGTTAATACCATAGCCGATGGCGCGCAGCAGCAGCCGTCTTTCGGCGGGCGAGAGCATTCCGCTTGCAGGTGCAATTCCGAAAATGAGATGATTCGGAGCACGGCCAGCGTGTGCTAAGGCGGTTCCAAGATCGCGGTAGATTGGAATGTGATTTTTTTTGCCGTCTAAGACTTCGCCGGCATCCAACCCCTCCTTCTCGCTGTCGATGATTGAGAGGATTTTGTATTTTTTCGAATGCCGAGCTAAGCCATTAGCCGTCTTTCCATCAATCCCGGCGAAGTTGCCTTCACAATAAACGATCGCGGTTTCTGGGCGAACCTCCTCGATCTTGGGAGATGACTCCGTTGGTTTGGCTAATAGGTCGGATTCGGTTTGCGAACCAAAAAAATTCGGCTTCGCAGTGGAGTGGGTATTTTTAGACATAGGCATTCCTCGAGCTGGACTCGGAGGAGCGACGGGTTCGTGTTAGCCAGAAGCAGCTAAAAGTCAACGAGAGGTCCCAACCAAGATAAACATGCAGATCTTTTATGATAACACGGATCTTGGCCTTAGACAGGATTATTTTTTACAACAAGAATAGAGGGCTTGCTTAGCAAGATATGCTATCATAAAAACCCACAGGTAAACTGGTGGTTATTCGGCCAGCTGACTGCTCTTTTTATGAAGGCATATTTCATCCGCAGGTTCATGCTTGTGCCCATCACCTTGCTGGGGGTGACCTTGATTGTCTTTGCGCTAACCAGATTCATGCCGGGCAGTCCGGTGGAGCGGGCGATGCAGCAGGCAGCGCAAGCGGGAGATGAGAGCTCGAAGGGTGCCGCTGGTGGCAGGGAGAACCAAGGAGGTATGAGTGATGAGCAGGCGGAGGAGCTCGAGGAGGAGTATGGCTATGACAAGCCGGTATTGGTAGCCTATGTCCAGTGGCTTGGGCTTTGGAAGCGGGAGCGGCTGCAGAGTAAGGGGGAATTTGAGAAGGGGGGCGAGGATGTCATCGGGGATAGTAAGGTGGAGGATTTTGAGCGGGAGACCATCGTTGTGCTCAAGGGAAGCGGCCGGCAGGTAAAGGTCAGCTGGGATGGTGAGGATGTGGCCACGGCTCAAGCGGTCTTCATGCTGGATGGTAGTGAGGTTTCTTCAAAAGGCTGGGAGGTGAGAATTGATACTCCCCAAGAGCGCAAGGAGCGCTGGGCGCGCCGGATGAAGGTGGATGTCAGTGAGGCCCCGCCCTACGCGCACCGCGCGGTGGTCTATAAATCCAGATTCTCCGGTCTGCTGCAAGGTGACTTGGGGAACTCGATTACTTATCAGGACAAGGTGATTGATATGATTTTACAGAGAATCCCGATCGCACTCTATTTTGGCCTGCTTTCCACGGTGATTATTTATGGTGTGTGTATTCCCTTGGGGGTGCTCAAGGCGATCAAGCACCGCACTCCGATGGATAATATTTCATCCATTCTGGTTTTTGTCGGTTATTCCATTCCCGGCTTTTCACTGGGGGCCGTGCTTCTTGTTTACCTTGGCGCACGTGCTGGTTGGTTCCCATTATTTGGATTGGTCAGCCCTGATTTCTATGAAATGTCCACCTGGGGGCAGATCAAGGACTTGGCACATCACACAGTCTTGCCCTTGATGTGTTATGTGGTGGGGGGATTCGCAGTGACGACGATGATGATGAAGAATAATCTGATGGATAACCTTGCCGCGGACTACGTCAGGACGGCGGTTTCCAAGGGGGTTGGTTTTAAGAAGGCGGTCTTTGGTCATGCTTTCCGCAATTCATTCATCCCGATCGCGACGAGTCTCGGGCATCTGGTCTCAATCTTTGTGGGAGGCAGTATGCTGGTGGAAACCGTGTTCGACATCCAGGGATTCGGTTTGCTGCAGTTCCAGTCCATCATTGGCAGGGACCAGCCGGTGATTATGGGTACGCTGACCATTGCTGCATTTCTGATGGTCTTGGGCAATATTCTCTCTGACATCATTGTGGCGATGATCGATCCACGTATTAAATTCAATTAGATGGTGATGCTCAGAAAGATAGGATGGATTTGGCTCTTGGGCTCGGTGTTTGCCGGGCTAGGGGAGGTCCTTGGTCTCTCGTTGCCGACCTTGCGCTGGGGCTTTAATGTCAGCCGTGAGATTGAGTGGCTACACTGGGGTAGTGGTGAGGGGGCGTTTTTGTGGTTTGGCTGGCTGGGTGTGTTATTGGGGCTGGCGTTCGGGGTGATGCTGCTGTGGAAGTTTCCGCGGGACTTTGCCTTTACGCCGATCACGCAGCGGCGCATCGACCGCTTCCGCTCGATCAAGCGTGGTCACCGTGCTCTGTTGATCCTTGGCTTTCTGGCCTTGATTGCGTCACTGGATCATCTGGTGGTAGGTAATGAGCCGCTGGTGATGAAGTATGAGGGTAAGTGGTATTTTCCAGCATTGGTGAGGGAGGACAAGGTGGCGAAGGGCAAGGACTTTGGCATTGGTGGTGATGAGGCGGAGGCACCAGTGAATTACCGTAAGCTTAAGCAGCATTTTGAAGACACGGGAGGGGAGCATGGTGGAAACTGGATGGTGATGCCACTCGTGCCCTACGCGCCCACTCAGGATACGGTGGAGCTTCCTGTTGAGAAGCTAGAGCTCAGGGATGACGGGCTGGTGTATCGCAAGCAATCCGCCGAGCCATACCAGGGTCAGGTGAGCCGGGTCTATGACTTGAGAAAGCCGAACGCAAAGTACATGCAGATGGCCTACCGCAAGGGCATGCCGGAAGGTCTGGCCGAGGGCTGGGACAGGCAGTCCAACCGGGTTTACTCAGCACGCTACCAAGCGGGTGAGCTGGTGGCGGGCTCCACGGTCTGGAATGGTGAGGGCGAGGTGAGCGATTTCCTCAAGCAAGAGGCGTCCGGTCCATTGATTGTGTATTACTCAGCCGCTCCTCCGAGTTTGGACATGGGGCATCTGCTTGGCACGACTCCGCAGCGTGAGGATGTGCTGGCCTATCTCTTTGGTGGGCTACAGGTGAATTTCAAAGCGGCGATTTTTTATGTGCCACTCGTCTATGTGATCGGCATCAGTGTGGGGCTGCTGATGGGCTTCTTTGGCGGTATGTTTGATTTATTAGTGCAGCGCCTCATTGAGGTGTTCTCTAACATTCCATTCCTCTTTGTGATCATCATTGTCAGTGAGTCTTTCCCCAAGAACTTGAAGGAACAGCTCGGCCTGGGGGTGATTCTCTTTATTCTGATCCTCTTTGGCTGGATGGGCATGACCTATCTGATGCGCACGGCAGCACTCAAGGAAAAGGCACGGGACTACGTGGCGGCGAGCCGGGTGATTGGCTGCTCGACGCCAAGGATTCTTTTCAAACACATCCTACCCAATGCGGTGGCGATTCTGGTAACACTGGTACCGTTCTCTGTCTCAGGGCTGATCCTTGGGCTGACCTCGCTGGATTATCTCGGCTTTGGTCTGCCGCCCGAGTATGCCACCTGGGGGACCTTGCTGCGTGAAGGGCTTACCAATCTCTCGGCCCCCTGGCTGGTGAGCTCCGCCTTCCTCTGCCTGGTGAGTGTGTTGATTCTGGTAACCTTTGTGGGCGAAGCCGTGCGAGAAGCCTTTGACCCCAAAAAATTCACTTACTACCGATAATGTCTGCTCGAAAGAATTCCATTTTGTCCTGCTTGATGCTGGCACTCTGTGCCGGTTCGCTTGGCATGCTGAGCTCATGCCAGCGGGATGAGGAGGCAGCGAAGAGGGGGCTCGGTTTTGAGCAGTTCAAGCCGGTCTACAACCGCTACATTCAAGGCTGGCTCGAGCAGCAGAGAGCGGATCTCGAGCAGGCCATGGCAACTACACAAAAGGAACTCGCGGGAATGGAGGATCCTGGTGCCATGAAATCCCGTGAAGACGCTTTGGCCGAGCTGCAGTCGGAGATAGAGGTAATCGATTTCCGCCTGAGTCTGGGGGATTATTTTGCCGATAAAAACCCAGAAGATTTACCTGAGGATCTGGTCTGGGAAGATGGCATGGATGAGCCTGAGATTGGCGATCCGCGGGCGCTTAAGGGTGGTGTTTTCCGCACCTGGATCCCTCAGTTCCCGGCCACGGTGCGCCCCTTTGGTAAAGAATCTAACAATAGCTTTCGCGGCTACTTGTATGATGAGCTTGAGATCGGGCTGGTGGGCATGCACCCGCTGACGGGCAAGATTATTCCAGGGGTGGCCAAGCGCTGGGCGGTGTCCGAAGACAAGCGCACGGTGTATTACGAGCTGGATGCTGACGCTCGCTACAATGATGGGCTCAAGGTCCGGGCGCGGGATTTTCAGATTGCGGCCTATCTGAGGGTATCTGACCATGTCACCGCCCCTTACGCGAAGCAGTACTACCGTGAGCAGTATGCCCAGATCGCGGTGTATAGTGAAAACTTGCTCTCGGTAACTCTGCGTGAGGGTAAACCACTGACCCCTCTGTTTGCCTCGATGGGCCCTGCTAATCCTGAGTTTTATGATGAATATGGGGCAGACTATGAGGATCGTTATCAATGGCGGGTGCCACGCCACACCGGGGCTTATTATGTGAAAGATGTTGACGTCAACAAAGGGGTTTCTGTCAAGCTGACTCGGGCCAAGGACTGGTGGGCGAAGGACAAGAAATATTACCGTTATCGTTTTAACCCTGACCACATCGTCTACACGGTGATCCGGGATGAGAACAAGGCATTTGAGCTGTTCCGAGCCGGTCAGCTGGAGGCGTTTTTCCTGACTCTGCCCCAGTACTGGTATGAGAAGTCCGAGATACCTCAGGTGTTTGATGGCTACATTGAGCGCTACAAGTTCTACACCCAGTACCCGCGGGTGCCGCGTGGCATTTACATGAATGTCTCACGCCCGAAGCTTGATGACCGCGATGTCAGGCTGGGTCTGCAGCACGCGCTGAACTGGCGCAAGGTCATTGATGTCATGTTCCGTGGGGATTTCTCCCGTCTGGAGGGATTTAGCCAAGGATATGGCGAGTATACCAACTCCACGATCAAGGCACGTCCTTACTCGGTGACCAAGGCACGTGAGTATTTTAATGAGGCGGGCTATACCGAGGAAGGCAGTGATGGCATTCTCAGAAAACCATCAGGCGAAAAGTTGTCCGTGGTTCTGAGTTTTGGAAATTCACCTGCTGCCAGTAAGCTCTGTAATCTACTCAAGGAGGAGGCCAAAAAGGCAGGGGTTGATCTAGTGCTCGATGGTCAGGAAAACACGGTCTTCTATAAGACGGTGATGAAGAAGGAGCATGATATGGCCTTCTGGGGCTGGGGATCGCAGCCACCTTTTCCTGCATATCATCAGTTTTTCTATTCCAAGAATGCCTTCGATGAGAAAGGTAAACCCAAGCCACAGACCAATAACATCAACAGCTACGCCAACCCACAGATGGATGTCTACGCGATGGCGGTGAGAAACGCCAAGACTCTGGAGGAGATCAGGCAAAATGCGTGGGCCGCCCAGCAGCTGGTTCATGATGAGGGTTTTTTCTCTCCGGGCTACTCGACGGATTACGTAAGGCTGGGAACATGGCGCTGGGTGTGCTGGCCGGAGACCGAGGACACGCCATTCAACGTGCCGGTGGTGCGCGAGCCTTTTGAGAGCTACGTGCTCTGGATTGATCCACAGCGCAAGGAGGAGACGGAGAAAGCGATGCGCTCAGGGAAGGTGTTTAGTGAGGTCTACCGGGTGATTGATGTTTTCAAGGATGGCATTCCGCAACAACAGAAAGGAGAAGGCAGTGAGTGAGAAGCAGAATAATTTACTCGAGGTGAAGAATCTGGTCACCGCGTTCCGCCTGGAGAACGGAGACTGGGTGCGTGCCGTTGATGGCATTTCATTTCATGTGCCCAAGGGCAAGACGGTGGGCATTGTAGGTGAGTCGGGATGTGGTAAGAGTGTGACGGCGATGTCGATAGTTCAGCTCTTACCCAAGCCGATGGGGCATATTTTGGATGGCGAGGTGATCTTCAAGGGTGAGGACCTCCGCAGCGCGAGTAGTGAGCGCATGCATGATGTAAGGGGCGGGGAGATTGGTGTTATTTTTCAAGAGCCGATGATGGCACTCAACCCTTGTCACAGGATTGGCAAGCAAATCAGTGAGTCATTGATCCTGCACCGCGGCATGGATAAGCGAGAGGCTCTGAGGGAATCTGTGAGCTTGCTTGAGAAGGTAGGCATCCCGGCACCAGAGAAGCGAGTGATGGAGTATCCTCACCAGCTCTCGGGCGGCATGCGTCAGCGGGTAGTGATCGCCATTGCGCTGGCCTGTAAACCGGACTTGCTCATTGCTGATGAGCCGACCACGGCCCTCGATGTTACCGTGCAGTCCCAGATTTTAGAACTCATCGAGGATCTCCAAGAAGAGATGGGCATGTCGACAATCCTGATCACCCATGACCTCGGTGTGATAGCCGGGCATTGTGATGAGGTGGTGGTGATGTATGCCGGCCGGGTGGTTGAGCGCGCACCTGTGAAAGAACTCTACGCATCGCCAAGGCATGCTTACACCAAAGGCTTGCTGAGTGCTATCCCAACCCTTGCCACGCCACGTAAATCGACTCTCAAGACCATTGAGGGGCAAGTGGCATCCATCAAGGACTTCGTCCCGGGTTGTCGCTTCTGCCAACGTATGGAGCGCAGTGGGGACACTCTGGTCAAGCGTGCTCCCTTTATCGAGATATCGAAAAACCATTGGGTGGAAGCGTGCCCTGAGTGCGTTGAGCTCAATGACGCTAAGTAACTTTTTTCCAACTACACGAGATGCCTGATCCCATTCTAGAATTAAGAGACCTGAAGATGCACTTCCCGGTGCGGGGTGGGGTGATGTCTCGTCAGCTTAACTCGGTGAAGGCGGTGGATGGTGTCTCCCTGAGTATCGGCCATGGTGAAACGCTCGGCCTGGTGGGTGAGTCCGGTTGTGGTAAGTCTACGCTGGGGAAGAGTATTGTCAGGCTCACGCGACCTACCGCGGGCTCGGTGATTTTTGATGGCAAGGACATCACGCATCTTTCCCAGAGGCAGCTGCGCCCGCTGCGTTGCAATATGCAGATGGTGTTTCAGGATCCGGCGGAGTCACTGAACTCGAGAATGTCCGTGGGCCAGATTATTGCCGAGCCACTCGAAGTGCAGAAAATTGGTACCAAGGCAACACGCATGGACACCGTGCACCAGCTACTCGAGCGGGTGGGCATGCCTAAAAGTGCGGCGCAGAGGTTTTCCTTTGAGTTCTCAGGAGGTCAAAGGCAGCGCATTGGCATTGCACGCGCTCTGGCACTTAATCCGGATATGATCGTGCTTGATGAGCCGGTCTCTGCCCTTGATGTTTCCGTGCAGAGTCAGGTGCTTAACCTGCTACTTGATTTGCAAGAGGATTATAACATGGCGTATCTCTTCATCGCCCATGATCTGGCGGTGGTGAAGCATATCTCAGACCGGGTGGCAGTGATGTATCTCGGCAAAATTGTCGAGCTTGCTGATGCGGATGCGATTTATAAGAACCCACGCCATGCTTACACCAAGGCCTTGATCTCAGCTATTCCCGAGCCTGATCCGATGATTGAGCGGCCCCGTGTTCATTTGGAAGGTGAGGTTCCTTCCCCGATTAACCCACCCAAGGGCAGTGCCTTTGGTCACCGGATCAATCACCCGCGCTATGAAGAGACCATTGGCATGGACCTCTCCATGGCGGAGATTGAAAAAGGTCACTGGGTAGCTGCCGATCCCTGCTGCCTGAGTGAGGAGGATTTTGGGCTAGTAGCCAGCAGCAGTTAGTAGCCAAGCGCCACGCGCTAAAGAATTTCCTCAATAGGAATCTTGCCATTGGTGGCGACGATTGACCAAGCATCGGCGTTGCCAGGAATCTCAGTCAGTTCGGTTTTGCCGCCGGCGGCCTCCAGTAGAAGTTGGCCAGCAGCGATATCCCAGAGGGAGATACGGGACTCCACATAAGCGTCGAGCCTGCCGGTGGCGACATAGGCCATGCCAAGTGCCGCAGAGCCCATCATACGCATCTTACGAGCCCTCAGCGAGGCTTTGCGAAAGCGTTCAAGGCCGGTGGTAAGAGCCTCTTCATCTTTGCCGCAGCCAACAAAAAGCGCGCATTCCTCCAGCTTGGTGCGTGGACTCACAGAAATTGGCTCGCCATTGAGCAATGCTGGGCTGCCTTTTTCGACCTCCCAGAGGTCTCCCATGCTGGGGTCATAGATCGTTCCCAGAATCAGCTCGCCTTTGTGGCGCAGCGCGATGGAAACGCAATAGTGGGGAATGCCGTAGAAAAAATTCACCGTGCCATCAATGGGGTCGACAATCCATTGGTATTCACTGTCCTGGTTGCCGGCGAGACCTTCTTCTCCATAAATGGCGTGGTCAGGAAAAGCGCCTAGTATCACACGGGTAATGAGGTCCTGGCTCTCGCGGTCAAGGGCAAGCTTGATGTCATGGTGCTTGGCCTCGTCCACATCGAGAGGTTTGCCAAAGTGCTCCTTGAGGAATGCTCCAGCTTGGCATGCGGCTTGTTTGGCTACGTCCAAATAATTCATGACCGATCTTTTACAAGACTCGGAGGGAATTGCCATCATGAAAAACGGGGATTGGCAGACTTTTATTTAAACATCCTGTAATTTAATAGCTGGGATAAGGGCGTCTAAGAATCCCTTTGTTGCGGGAGTCTAACAAAAATTATCATTTAATGATTGTTAGTAATCTGAGCTCGGGCTAACAGAATAACAATCTAACTTTTTAATTGGTTATAATGCATTTAATGATTCCTCGTAAGCCCTTTGCCGAAAAAGGCTTTTCGCTGGTGGCTTTGATGATGCTTATGGCGCTTATTGTGGTGGTTTTACTGGGGATGATCTCTCTCTCGAATCTTGAGTTGAAGGGGTCGAAGCGAAATGTTCATGAGCTAGCGGCCCGAGCTAATGCTCGCATGGCCTTGATGATCGCGATGGGGGAATTGCAAAAACACACGGGTCCAGATCAGCGGGTGACAGCGCGCGCAGCTATCCTTGAAGGTTCAGGCCAAGAGCCTCCACTAGCCAATAGAGACTGGCTGGGAGTCTGGAAGACGACTTATCGTTATCAGGGTCAAGATTGGCCCCTGATTGGCAAGGCTTCAGAGGGTCTGGAAAGTAAACCGTATTCTATTCAAGGAGCTTATCAGGATCTAAGGCATTCTATTACGAGCTTGTCCGAAGGGCGCTGGAAGCGCGAGCAGGTGCAAACCTGGCTAGTGAGTAAGCGCCATCGGCTGATTGACCCCAGAGAGAGCTTGGATGAAAGCAGTGATGGTGTGGTGAGATTGCTTGGTCGGGGAACCTTGGGTAAGGCGATGAGTATGGAAGATTTTGATAAGAGTAAGGTTTTAGTCGAAAAGGTGCAGATCCATGGAGCTAATAAAAACGGTGCTTATGCGTGGTATATCTCGGACAATAATCAGAAGGCGTGCATAGTACCTGGAGCCGAGATTGAAAATACACATGCCGCGCTTGAGGCCGCACCTGGATTTGATCCTGCGTTGATCGTACGAGATGATGGAGAGGCTCCATATAAGGACTTTATGCAGCATGCCCGTCCTCACAGGGACAAAATAATAAGCTATGCCACAGCATCACTCAGCCAGGTACACAATCCAGCGTGGAAGGACACGCTGGCGCAAGATTATCATCATTTCACGACATACTCTCCAGGCCTTTTTGCCAACTCGCTGATGAGCGGATTGCGTCGTGACTTAACGCCATTACTGTTGGCGCATGATAATGGTGAAGCAATAGATTTGTCATATGCTGGACAGGGGAAACCTCAGTTTTTTTCATCATCGTATCCCATCATACCAGGACCTGAGCATGGTGTGCTTGGGCCCTCTTTTGGGGCATTGAGAGATTGGGCGCAGCACAAATATTCAGATTTGGAGTATGCGGAGACCGTTTTTGATCAACAGGCAATGCGTATGCGCCCCTCTACGCATTGGCCTCACGGTATATCTGATGGTGCCTGTGCAGATGCTTCAAAATGGGCAGAGCATGCTCCCAAGATCCATCCTGTGATGACGGAATGTCGTTGGCATTATTATTTTTCACACCACAACAACCGTATTCGAACACATATCGTCCCTCGTGTTTGTTTGTGGAATCCATACAATAGGCCCTTAAAAACTAAGGCCTTATCGGTTGTCATGCCTAACCCCTATTACGGCGTAAAGCATGGGATGCACTTCTTTCCAGAAAAGGAGTATGTGGAGCAAGAGCTGAAGTCTCAAAGTATCGAGGTCTTTAACCGTTGGGTTGAAAAGAGCGGCTATGCAGGAGGGGATGTTTATAAAATAAGAACGAACCCCTTTCCTCCGCGCCGGTATTTGGCCTTTACCTTGGATCCTACTATTTTGTCAGCTGGGCAGTGCCAGGTATTCTCACCCAAGGTGACGGGAGGTCTCTCTTCTGGCGGCATTAATATACAGCACTACAACCTAGACGCAGTGTCAGACAATGTGCTGAGTCCGCATTCCATCCAAGGAGAGGACCACTTTTTCTATGATCATGATTCATCTGTTGCTTATGAGATACAGACTCCCCAATGGAAAAATATCAATGCACATCTTGGACAAATAGACTTCGGGAGAATTTTTGATTATCAGCCCGCACTTGATTTGCAAACTGATGGCAAAGTAGAAAATTTTCCTTTTATGCTCAAGGTCGGGCAAGCGGCTTTGCTTGATGATCTTTACAGTAGCTTCCAGCACCCGACCATACAGCTAGTCAACAATGGCGCAGGAGGGGCCAAGTCCACGAAGACATTTCATCGCAATGGCCTATATTGGGGCTCAGCAAACCAAAAGGATTTGAGTTTTGGTCATTTGCAAACATTTGCTGAAGCGCCTATGAAGAATGCCCCCCATACCCATCAAGTAGGAGCCAAGTTATTGTGGCTGAATGAAACGGTGGGTGAGGGAGACCCAGCTAATCGATCTCCGCATCGCCATGGAACGTCAACGATTACACGGTGGGGAGAGGACCACATGGTTTATAATGTCTGCCCAGTAGCTAACTGGAATGTAAGAGCTCAATTAGTCAGCCGGTCGCCGGCGAGTCAATGTGCCAATAAGTGGTATATGAATAGCACGGGACCTTGGCTGCTTCAGTTTGTTCCTCAGCGCCCTATGGATGTTCATGATATGCCTGCTCCATCCATCAATGGCTTTGTTAAAAACCCCTTTGGTTTGGCTGTTGATTTTTCTTTTTTCCCCAATGTGGTGTTGTTTGATTTGCCCTCCGAAGATTATGGTGTGATCTCAGTGGCTAGCTTACGCCATGCCATGCTGAGTCCCTATTCGTGGAGCCCCAGTTACTTGGTAGGACATTCCTTGAGAGATATGCATGCTCCGGCAGATGCAACGGCCTATGCTGTTGCCGCCTCATTTGCTCCTGATGAGCAAGGCGCCACGCGTTGGGATTATCTTATTGGGAAAGCTGCAGGCGGAGAAACTATGAAAGCGCCAAGTCATGGTGCACGCTGCATCTTATCGGATTCTCAAGGTTTGCTACAAATAGGCAATCAATCGGCTCTCAGAGAAATAGGTGACTTGCAGCACACCTCAGCAGATGAAGTATTGGCTTATGACATTGCTTATGAAGTGAACCATAATCTATGGGACGGGTATTTTTTCTCCAGTATGCCTCTCGATCAGGCTGGAGAACGATTCGTATGGAACCCTGATAAGGGCAAGTATTTGTGGAATAGGCGCTATCAATTTAATGAAGATGGTGAGCAGTCCAAAGATAAGGTCAAAAGCATGCTTTTGAGTGATGAAGGCGTGAATTGGGCATTCTGGAGAAGTGCGGAATATTTTAAAAACCGTTCTGCATTCAACGTGAACTCAACATCAGTAGAAGCATGGACAGCATTTTTATCGGGTACACTTGGAATAAGTCGTCCTCTACGATCAGGCATAGGAAGTGGAAGCGGGGTGTCGTTTGCGAGATATCGCCAACCGAAGGGTTTAGCTGACACAGATTCTGCTACGCCAGATCAGCCGGGGGGTTGGATGGGAGCACGTCAACTGACTGCCGATGAGGTGAGAATGTTAGCGGTCAAAATCGTCTATGAAGTTAAAAAAAGAGGCCCTTTTGTCTCTATTGCTGATTTTGTGAATCGCAGGCTGGTATCGGATCAGGATCAAACATCGTGCATGGGGACTATTGATGCAGCGATACAAAGCTGTGGACTCAACAAAAACTTTGAGCGGCTGGCTACGCAATTATCAACTGCGGTGAATGTTGAGGCATCTTCCGATGCTCCAGATAATAATATGCAGGTCTTCAAGGAGGGATATCGTTATCGATACGATGATAAGTGGAATACGGTCCAGCCCACAAGTAAGGCTTGGGGCGTTCCTGGATTTTTGACACAGGGGGATATTCTTCATCCTCTAGCCCCCTTCATGGCCGCAAGAGGGGATACATTCACGATACGCGCATACGGCGAATCTTCGGCTGGCGGAGTGATTCAAGCGCGTGCATGGCTTGAGGCAACGGTTGAGCGCACCCCTTATTATGTTGATCACAAGTCATCGGAGGTGAGTCAAGCAAGTGGCAATGGACCAATAGATTGTTTGACTTCAATCAATCCGGCCACGGGAACTTATGAAAGGGGCCAGCTTAGTGTGGCAAACGAAAAGTGGGGTAGGAAATATAAACTAAAAAGCTTTCGATGGTTACAACGAGAAGAAATATAAATGATGATCATGAGGACAGGATGTGGTCATGTGCTAGCATGATGAGGGTAAACTTGGCAATCAACGGGGCGGTGGCTTGTTATCGAATGCTTGGCAGGAAGATGCTGGTGACACTTTTCATGACAATCATTGCTGTAGCGTGTGATCAATCAAGAGGGGAGGAGCAAGAGCTCAGTCTGCAAACGAAGATCATGGTAGTCGCCTTAGGTCCCGTGCCACCTAGAAGATATAGTGCAGGGGAAAATCGTGGCGATGCGGCCATGCTGCTGCCTCAAGTAGGTGAAGTGCCGCCAAGTAAGCTCTATTATCAAGGGCTAGAGGAGGGCGAAAAAAATTCAAAAGCTATAGAAAAGTGGAGGTCATTCCAGATAGCATTTAATAATACGACAGCGATGCGATCGATTAAAGCGGGGGAGGAGTTCGTGCTGTATAAAAAGTTAGCCGACGGCTATGAACCCTATGTGACGGTACCTGCTGGAGAAGTTGGTATGCGCAGAGTGGTATTCTTATCGCCGTCGTCGTTATTGAAAAATGAAAATAGGCCATGGATGGATAAACCACAAGTAACGGTTATTTCACCAGACGCTGGACGCTTAAAAGATAAGCATTTTGTTATCAAGAATCTCTCACGAATGACTGTCCTACACGCGTTTGGTGATACAATAGCAAACGTTGATCCAGGTCAGCTGATTGGATATCGGCGCAACCGGCAAGGCGTGTTGTATCATCTGGCAGCGAGATACGGGAAGCAACGAAAGATCATTTATAATATGGCGGTTAAGCTTGGAAAGGGAAGTGGTATCCACCTCTACACTCTCTACGATGCGATGCCTGATACTAATGCGGGGCGCTCTGTTGGTGTTTTTAGAATGGTATTGCCAGTTGTTGATTTGTAGGGATACAAAAAAACCCCGACTGCCGTGAGGAAGTCGGGGTTGATGTATGAATTGTAATTGAAGATTACTTGCGCTTCTTAGCAGCTTTCCTCTTGGCTGGCTTCTTAGCGGCCTTTTTCTTGGCTACCTTC
>Ga0206125_10000746_pt1 | contig 40788 bp, 39 predicted proteins | sample Helgoland_Spring_4_FD_148598 | JGI IMG/M metagenome (GOLD analysis project Ga0206125, IMG submission 148598) | Pelagic subsurface seawater microbial communities from Kabeltonne, Helgoland, North Sea - Helgoland_Spring_Bloom_20160331_1 | ecosystem: Environmental > Aquatic > Marine > Epipelagic ... | reverse complement strand
GCAATAGCAAAAAGCGCTATACGACATAATATGGGTAAAGACCTTCCTAAAATGAATACCCCAACATGCATCATTTGGGGTAAAAATGATACGGTGACACCCCCTCCCGTTGGCAAAGAATTTCATGAAAAACTACCAGATAGCGACTTATTTTGGATTGAAAAATGTGGTCATGCTGCCATGATGGAACATCCAGACACCTTTAATGAAATATTGATGGCCTGGCTTGAAAAGCGATCTCTTTGATTCCGCCCCAAACAAATGTCATTAAGCACCCACCTATACTAGGGTAACACACACACCATGAAAATAAAATCTGCCGAATTTCTAATGAGCAACAGCGATGTATCAAAATGCCCAAAAGAGCGTTTGCCGGAATATGCTTTTATTGGTAGATCTAACGTAGGAAAATCATCTCTAATCAATATGTTGGCTGATAGAAAAAATCTTGCCAAAACATCTGGTAAACCTGGAAAAACTCAGCTAATAAATCACTTTGTAATCAACAAATGTTGGTATCTAGTAGATTTACCTGGGTATGGATATGCACGAGTTTCTAAAAAAGCAAAAAAAACATTTCAGAAATTTATCACAGACTATTTTGAAAAGCGGTCACAATTAGTGCTTGCCTTTGTATTAATAGACTGCAGACATGAACCCCAACCTGTTGACATCGATTTTATGAGATATCTAGCACAGCTGGATATCCCGTTTCAAATTATCTTTACAAAGGCAGACAAATTAAAACCCAAGGCACTGGCCACAAACCTGGAAACATACACACAAAAAATGTTAGAAAGTTGGGAAGAAATGCCAGCATATTATGTCACATCCTCTAGTAAAAAACAAGGCAAAGAAATTGTTTTAGACAATATCAAGACCATTAACCAACAGCTCAAGGATATTCTTTAACATAGTTTTTAAAAACCCATGTAAAGAACCTATGCTATCCTGGCGTTAATTGCATCAATTAAATGATCAACATCTTTCATCTTTGCCATGTCGGTGCTGCTTATAAATAATTCAAGTGCATCTTTGTCTTGAGAGAGTATTACTGGAAAATTATACTTTGGGAGCCACTTGGATTTATACTGTTTTAAAAATTGATCTTTGTGAAGAAAAACTAGATCTAAATCAGTGGATTTTTTAAAGGCCCGCCAAGATCTATTTTCGAACAAAACACCATGGGTAAGGCCACACAAGGTACACTGGTATGTGGTTGGACTAAAAATTTTATGGGCAGCAGCTACCAGAAAACTCCCTTTAGTGTGGCTTGCATTGTAAACAAAAATAAGGGTCATGGATAGGGTTGGGTCAGGAAACTATTTTTTCTTCAATTCTAATTTTTCAGCAAAATAATCACAGAAATCTTTCATTGTAGCAGTCATCTTCTCATCGTTTGTGGCACGATTAAATGTGTCTGCCATGGCACTTAATGTTTGGTGGAAAAATATTTTCATCTCATCTAAAGGCATGTCTTTGGTCCACAAGTCTATACGCATAGACTCTTTTGCTTGAGCATCCCAAACAGAGAGGAGCATGGCTTTTGCTTGTTGATTGGAAACTCCACCATCTTGTGCGCTCCAATGTAATTTTTCTGGTATTTTGTTTTGATCTAGCGAAACATCAATGATGATTTTTGATTTGTTTGAAACTGCCATTACTTCTTTGGTTTGAATTTAGATTTTTTAAAAAGCGCTTCTGCATCGAAGACTAATAGTTGTTGTGGGGTGATGTCATTATTTTCCATAAAAGATTGCACTATTTTCCAACCTAAATAGCGTCCGAGCATTGGAGGAGATTCATTATCAAGTTCAAGATAAAACTTAGAAAAAGGAGCGTTTGAGATAAATCTTGGTGTTAGACTCGGATCTGTGCTAAATAAAAGTTCTTTTTCTATAAAATAACGCCACATATACACCTGGTTTTCTTCAGCCCACTGCCACTGTTTGTCTGTGTATCCAATCACAAAACTATCACTTCTATCTGGTAACCATAATTTTTGTAAATACAACTGTTTTCCAAAGTAAATGATCTGATCCAAAAATGAATTTTTTACTGGTTTTGATACAAATTTTTGAGCATAAGCCTTAGCAATATCAACAGTTATTCGAGATGGGTTTAAATCTTTGACAATGTATCTTTTAAAGTTCGAATAATACCTGTGATCCTCGCCTAGATAGTTGTCTAAGGATACTAAAAGTAGGGTGTCAGAAGCAACAATAACCCTGTTTTGATAATCAACATCATTTATCAAAGTAACCGTGGTGGGCACTCTAAAACGAGGAAAATAATAGCTAATGTGCTGAAATAAAGGTCCTAATTTTCCTACCAGGCTTGCTTGATCAGCAAATTGCATTAAAACCTCATTAGCCATTTGTTGACGCAAAGGATTTTGCATTCGCGCTATCCAAACACTGTCTGGAATTTTTTTGGGAAAAAACATTGGAAACTTTTCTTTTAGATATCCAAGAGAATCAATAGAGGTATTAGCAAATTGTTTATCAAATCTTACAATAGATACTTCAACAGGTATTTTTGAAATATCATTTTCAACATCATTCGATTTTTTACAGCCAAAAAGCATCAAAACAGATAATAATAAAATAAATTTTCGCATATAATTAACGGTACTAAGCTTTAGAGGAAATTTCCTTTTTATTAATTTTACAATTAAGATAATACAGATTGTTTTAAAATGTAAAAATACAATTTTAACAATCATTGCAGTACCTTACAGACCCTAGAAATTATAAAAAATGAAGGTACTGAAATAATTCATCGCTTAAAAAAGATAACATGCAGGTAGAAAAACTTACAGCACACATAGTCCAATGGTTAAAACAGTACGCCCATGAATCAAAAATGGATGGGTTTGTCGTTGGAGTTAGCGGAGGGGTAGACAGCGCTGTAACCTCAACACTTTGCGCTATGACCGGTTTAAATACCTTGTGTGTAGAAATGCCAATACACCAAGAAAAAGGTCAAGTAACAAGAGCTCAGAAACACATAGCTGAATTAAAACAACAATTTGTTGGAGTATCGAGCGTACAAGTTGATCTCTCACATGTATTCGAGAGCTTTAAAACGCAACTACCACAGGTTGATAACACAGAAAAATTACAGTTGTCTCTTGCCAACACAAGGGCAAGACTTAGGATGACAACCCTATACTATTTTGCTGGAATACACAATCATTTAGTGGCTGGTACGGGAAACAAAGTAGAAGATTTTGGTGTTGGGTTTTACACTAAATATGGAGATGGTGGTGTAGATCTTAGCCCTATTGCAGATTTACTCAAAAGCCAGGTATACACCTTGGCAAAACATATTGGAGTATCCAAAGCTATTTTAGAGGCAGCTCCAACAGATGGACTATATGGTGATAGCCGCACAGACCAAGATCAAATTGGTGCTAGTTATGATGAATTAGAATGGGCTATGAAAATGCAAGAATCAGGAAAAACACCTAGCAACCTTAGCGCTAGAGAGAAAGAAGTTTTTAACATCTACACCAATTTGAATAAGACCAACAAACACAAAATGATACCCATACCAATTTGTAAAATACCGCCAAATTATATGTAAATTTTCCTCTTTTCACATTGCTCACAATGAATTTACAATCATTTTTTAATTGTTAGTATATGTGGAAAAAGTGTTCATATATGTAGTAAAAGTATTACAAAAACTCCCTTGCTTTTCCGTAAAGCATTGTTACATTTGTTTTTATAGATTTTACAATACACAAAAAACCTATAGCATGAAAACAGTATTTATTGCAGATAATCATCCTATTACCAGAAAAGGTATCGTGTGTATGCTTAAAAACAATAAGAAGTTTGCAATTGTTGGTAAAGCTGGAAATGCTGAAGATTTATACACAAGCCTAAGAGATAATACTCCAGATATTCTTGTCATGGAGATTGATATTCCTAAGATAAATGGCATTAACGCCCTGCGTAACATTAAAACAGAGTTTCCTAAGATGCGCGTGCTTATATTCTCTACACATCCTGAAGAAATCTATGCGCTTCGTGCCATAAAATCTGGTGCTGCGGGATATGTGCCAAAAACAGCGTCTGCCAAAACCTTTATCAAAGCAATGAAGCAAATTGCCAAAGGAGGCATTTTCTTGAATGAAGAATTAACATCAACATTTACAAGCAGAAACGTAGCACAAAGTAATGCAATAAGTAGATACAAAAAACTATCATCAAGAGAAATTGAAGTGCTGAACCTTCTTAGTAGCGGCAAAAGAAATAAAGACATTGCCAATGCCTTAGATATCAACGAAAAAACAGTAAGCACCTATAAAACTAGGTTGTTGAAAAAATTAAAAGTAGACAACCTAGCAGATTTAATACATCAGTCTAGATTGTTTCAGTTTGGTTGATTTACACCACCCTTCTTAATTTTTCTGATAAAATACTGTGCAAGGTGTTGTAATCCTTCACTGTCTCAAGAACACTCCTATCTTTGTAAGATCCATTCTCAGAGGGAGAATCAACTAGATCTTTAATCTTCATGGTAATTAACAACCTTCGGAGATTTAAGATAGTTTCGCTCACTATTTGTGCTACACCACTATTTTTGTCTTTTACATAGATCTGCATACGCTCCCAATCATGCAAAGTATGTCTTTCATCATCCATTAAGATATCTGACACCAAACTTGCTATTGCCGGATCTTGCTCATTCATAAAAGTATCTACTTGAAAATCCTTCCCTTGGTTAAATTGTGTTATTATTTCAGTATACAATTCTTTAAAGGTCTCATTTGTAAATTCAATTTCATCGTCTTGAAGGTCTAGGTAAATTTTTTCGAACACCTTACTAGAGCTAGTTTCTGGTTTGAATGATATCTCACCATTTTCATTGGCTTCCAATATAAGATCTTCAAAATCTTCTTGTGAGGCTCCGTACAACAATAATATTTCAATAATTTTTCGTTCTAATTCAAAAAGCTCATCTATCTTTTTTGTGGGTTGGCTTTCAGGTGTGATAACATTAAATGCTTGCTGGGTAGGTACTGCTTTTTTGGAATCAGCTTTGGCTTGTTTTTGTATTATTTGAGCAAGAGTATTAAACAGTACTTGCTCACTAATATCCATAATACGCGCACATTCTTTAATATATACCTCACGTTTTATATGATCTGGGATTTTAGAGATACTCACTACCATATCTCTTATTGTTTCTGCTTTTTTAATAGGATCGTTAACAGCCTCTTTGGCTAGTAAAGAAGCTTTAAAAGAAATAAAATCTTTGGCATTCTCTAAAAGGTAACTCTGTAATACATCAAGGGTATTGTTTTTTGCAAAGCTATCTGGATCTTCTCCTTCCGGAAAAGTGCAAATCTTAACATTCATCCCCTGCTCTAAAATAAGATCAACTCCTCGTATAGAAGCTCTTAATCCAGCGGCATCTCCATCAAACAACACGGTAATGTTTTGAGTGAGTCTATTTACAAGGCGTATTTGCTCTGGAGTAAGTGCAGTTCCTGAAGAGGAAACCACATTAGAAATACCTCGCTGGGCAAACTGTATCACATCTGTATATCCCTCTACCAAGTAACAGTTATCTTCTTTAGCAATACTTTGCTTGGCATTATAAATTCCATACAACACCTTGCTCTTATGATAAACATCACTCTCTGGAGAGTTTAAATACTTGGCGGCCTTTTTGTCATTGGTTAATATTCTACCTCCAAAACCCAAGGTACGACCACTCATGCTTAATATAGGGAACATGACACGTCCTTTAAAGCGATCATACTGTTTTTCTTGCTTTGCGATTGTCAAGCCTGTTTGCTCTAGAAACTCTAGCTTGTATCCTTTTTTGATAGCTTGATCTGTAAAGGCCGACCATTGGTCTAGAGAGTAACCTAGTTTAAATTTCTCAATGGTTTGTTGTGTAAATCCACGCTCTTTGAAATAAGAGAGCCCGATGGCTTTTCCTGGCTCAGTTTTCAAAAGGTTGTTTTGAAAATATCCAGTAGCAAACTCATTGACCAAATACAAGCTCTCACGGGCGTCTGCTTGTTGTTTTTGTTCGTCTGTTTGAGCTATTTCTTCTATTTCTATACCATACTTTTTGGCAAGGTATTTAATAGCCTCTGGATAGGTAAAGTGTTCGTGCTCCATTAAAAAAGTAACCGCATTACCGCCCTTACCGCTAGAAAAATCTTTCCATATTTGCTTTACTGGAGAGACCATAAAACTTGGACTTCGCTCGTCTGTGAAGGGACTCAAGCCCTTAAAATTACTTCCAGATTTTTTGAGTTGTACAAAATCACCAATCACCTCCTCTACACGAGCAGTCTCAAATACAGTATCTATGGTGGAACGACTTATCATATATAATAAAAGAGTTTGTAAAACTACATAAAAGGTGTGTCAATATATAACATGTACCTTACATTTATGTATAATAAAACAGGATTATTTCTTCCTATCAATCACGTAATTTACCATAAGCTTTAATGAATCTTTATATGGCGAGTTAGGGTAAGAGTCTAGAATAGCTAATGCTCTTTGCTGGTAGTTTTTCATTTGCTCTTTGGCATACTCTAGCCCTCCGTTAGTTTTTACATAGCGTATCACTTGCTTGACACGACGTGTATCTTTGTTGTGATTTTTCACTGAGTTTATTAGCCAACTTTTATCTGTAGAGGAGGCATTATTAATGGCATAAATTAAAGGAAGTGTCATTTTTTGCTCCTTGATATCAATCCCTGTTGGCTTTCCAATAGCCTGGTCAGAATAATCAAACAAATCATCTTTTATTTGAAAGGCCATACCTATGAGTTCTCCAAAACTTCTCATTTGCTCAACCACTATATCACTTGCACCAACAGATTTAGCTCCCATGGCACAACAAGCAGCAATAAGTGTTGCTGTTTTTTGACGGATGATATCAAAATAAACAGCCTCTGTGATATCAAGGTTTCGCGCCTTTTCAATTTGAAGCAGCTCTCCTTGGCTCATCTCGCGCACTGCAACAGATATGATTTTCAATAAATCAAAATCATCATTATCTATGGAGAGCAAAAGACCCTTAGATAGAAGGTAATCACCAACCAACACAGCAATTTTATTTTTCCAAAGCGCATTGACAGAAAAAAAACCTCTTCTTCTGTCACTATCATCAACCACATCATCATGCACAAGGGTTGCTGTATGTATCAGCTCTATGACAGAGGCGCCTCTGTAGGTCCTTTCATTAACTTGTCCCTCATTGTGCATTTTTGCTATAAGAAAAACAAACATAGGACGCATTTGTTTCCCTTTTCTATTGACAACGTAATGAGTAATTTTATTGAGCAGCGACACCTTAGAGGTCATGGCATTTGAAAATTTCTTTTCAAAGAGCTCCATCTCTTTCTCTATGGGAAGTTTTATTTGAGCTACTGCTTTCATTAAAATATTAAAAGTAAATTTTGAGGCATAGACTACCCTGTTCTCAAAAAAATAAACTAATTAATCCCTCTTGAATTTATGAATCTGTTGCTTTTGTCCTATTTCTATATAACTTTGGATCAATTGCTTTTTTCATCTCATCAAAATCTAAATCTAAACCAATTAAACTTTTTATTTTTTCCAATTGGTGATCAGTATCTTTTAAAAGTGTCAAATAATCTATGTAAACAATTTCAACCCCAGGTTCTTTTTCCTGCCATATTTTAATGTTTTCTAATTGTTTAACATATGCATTGTAGAGTTTTACAGGAAGCACCTCAGGATTTTTACCTGTCATAACACGTTGAGATCTTATAACTTCATGAAGGTTTCTTTTCATGAATATTACTTTATATCTGTACTTTGGATCTAAGTTACCCAATAAAGGGGCTACAATCTTGACTGTTTTGTTTTGGGCTCCACCAAGCCAAGAATTATCTTTATGTATTGACATTACTGGCTCGTATTCATAATATCCTTTTGGATTAGAGTTATCCGCTTTTCTTTTATCATCAACCAGCATATTTAAACCAGCCCTATCTAACATTTGCATCATAAGAGAGGTTCCTGATCTTGGTAATCCGGATACAACAGTGATCTGATTTTTTTTATACTTACCTTTACTTTTATCCCTTAAAGAAACTATATCAAGTAATTTTTCCTCTACATTTTCAATAGCTCTGTCTGCTCTGTGAAATTCTTTTGGGCGTAGTTTTTTTGCCGTTTGGTAGGCAATCTTAGCATTTTCTAGATCACCTAACTTCTCTAAAGATTTACCAAGCATGTAATGTGCTGCTGGAAAGTACTTTACTAACTCAATGCTTATCAAAGAATGCTCAGCTGCGTCCTCGAACCCACCTAACTCATAACAGGCTTCTGCCATACCTCTATGAAATTTTGCCTTGTCAGGTTCAATATTAATTGCTTGTTCAAAATAATCTCTTGCCTTTTCGGGATCTAGAAGTATCAGGTAAAGTTCACCTATTCTAAAGTAAGTTTCTGCGTTAGGTTTTATCTTACTAGCTCTCTGAAGAACATCAAGTGATAACTTAAATTGTTTTTTTCCTTTGTATATTTCAGATTCTACAAAATAAATATTGTATCGAATGTCTGTTTTACATTGCTTAAACTCATTCAAATATTTTAAAGCATCGTCATAATCTTTTAAACCAATACATACGGTCATCAAATCAATAAGGTATGGCGTAAAATCTTCTACACCATCTGTCTCCATTAGCTCTATTAGAATACCTTTGGCCGTATGATAATCTTTTTTTCCTAGGTAAACTCTTGCTTTGTTGTGCTTAAGGTCTAACTTTGTTTTGAAAATAGATTTAGATATGTCATCATCTGGTTTTTCAACATAACCAAGCTCTACAAGCTGCTCCATAGTTTCATCATCTGATAACGCCTGGTTAAGAGTTTCCTTTTCTAATTGACCAAAATCACCTTCCACATTTTCCCAACTATCTATGTATTTTGGCTTTGAGGTTTTTTCAAAAATATCTAATATGACCTTCCCATCCATATCTCTTCCAATTGGAAGATTAAAATGATGGAGTATCGTTGGAGCCACATCAATTAGACCAAGACCAAATATTTTTTCATTTTTCTTAATATTAGGCCCCATGGCAACAAACATGCCAAATTGCCTATGGTCAAGAGCGGGAGCTGCGGCAACCTTTGGCATCTTTAAAATACGCCTATTACCAGACTCAAATCCATGATCAGACATTACAATTACAGTTGTATCATCATCTATCAGTTCTAGTTTACGACCAAGCATCATATCCTGAAATCTATAGGCGCTATTGATCATATCATTATACATTTCATACTTTTCTTGGTTGACCCCCTTTAATTTTGGTGGATGAAATTTCATAAAACCATGACAAAAATGATCAATCATATCATAGTATACTGCCATAAAATCCCACTGTGTTTCCCTGAGTAAATTAGTGGCAGCATTATGCAACGAAACATTTTGAGTGAGTATGTTTGAGAAAGGAACCAAACCATTGTTTTTACTTTTTTGGTCAATCTTTCCAGCCTGTGGAATAAAAGGCAAAAAATGTTCTTTAGTGATTTCCCAGGGGAACATTCTTAAATCTTTTAATTTTTCAACAAAATCCTCTGGATGTATTGTCCCTGGTTGTATTGGTTTTACTTTTTTTGGGTCTGTACCAACTCGTTGAAACTTATCAGAGACAACAACTCCGTTTATGGGTTCTGCAGGAAAACTAGGCCACCAACCTACCAAATTACTTTTATATCCTTTATTGTGTAAAATATTCCAAATTGCTTTTGTTTTTCTTGAATGAGTTGTAACGGGTCTTAATTTTTGACCACTAGCGTCAACCTCAATAAACCCCATTACTCCGTGCTTATCTGGGGTCTTTCCGGTGGCTACTGTACTCCATAGCATTGGACTGAATGGAGGATTCATGGTACTCATGTTTCCATAAACACCATTTTTAATCATTTTTTGTAAAGACGGCATTTGACCTTTTACAATTAGAGGCCAAATAATTTTCCAATCAGCTGCATCCCAACCAATCAATAATACTTTATTTTTTTGCATTTTGTTTTGTTAAATTCTTAACAATCTTAATCTTTCTCCAGGCAACAAATGCTAGATCTCCATAGGCTAAATGTCCAAGAGAACTAGAAACTGGCATGTTTGAAAAGTCAATTTCTTTAAGCTTCTTATTCATGAATTTTCATTTAAAAAATTATTTTACTATATTTACGATTGAATTATTGTAAAACAACAAAAGAAATTTAATAAAACCTAAATATGATGAAAAAAAATACAAAAACTAACTTCGGAAAAAAATTAGCTAGATACAGTGCTCTGTCATTAGCAATAGCTGGTGTTGCTGATGCTACTGGGCAAGTAACATACACAGATGTTGAACCTGATTTTGTTGGCGGAATGGGCGATGATTTTGCTATTGATTTCGACGGAGACGGAAATGATGACATTCTGGTATTACAATCTAACAATGGTAATTATGAATTGGTACAAGCAAATGGCTCAGTAGGAAGTGCCGGAATCGCAAGATTTGATGCAGGAAACAACTACACATACGCATCCAACATTATCGAAGGTGATATAATTGATGACAATTTAACTTTTGCATCTTTTGGATCTGCATGTGCAGGAGTTGGATATTCTGGAAGTCAATTTTGTGGAACAGGTGAAGGGTATGTAGGTGTTGAATTTAACGCTGGCGGAAACACACATTATGGATGGGTTCGAATTGATGTTGCAGATTCATCAAACTTTATCGTACTAGACTATGCTTTTGAAGCTACACCAAATACAGAAATTGAAGCAGGAGACCAAGGTACTTTAGGAAACAATGACAACAGCCTTAACGGTTTTGCACATTTTGTTACAGAAGGTCAATTAAACTTAAAAGCAAACACTGCCATGAATAGTGTTGCAATTTTTGACATTACAGGAAAACAAGTAATTTCTCAAAACTTAACAAGTACAAATGCACAAGTAAATCTTGCTGGTCTTAATACCGGAGTTTATATTGCAAAAGTATCCATTGAGGGTTCTGAAGAATCTTTCAAATTTGTAAAGTAATCTAAGAAATTAGACTCAAAAAAAAGAGCGCTAGAAATAGCGCTCTTTTTTATTGTTTGTTGGCCAGCTGCCCACATGCAGCATCTATATCTTTTCCTCTACTTCTTCTGACAGTAACGGGGATTCTTGCTTTTTCTAACATCGATATATACAAATCAAGGGCGTTGTTGTCTGCCTGTTGAAACACTCCATCATCTATCGGGTTGTACTCGATGATATTGACCTTACAAGGCACATAACTGCAAAAGGTAATAAGCGCTTTTACATCTTGTTTTTGATCATTTATTCCCTTCCAAACAACATACTCATAGGTAATTTGTTTGGCAGTTTTCTCAAACCAATATACCAAAGCTTCTTTAAGATCTTCCAGAGTAAAAGACTTAGCAAATGGCATGATTTTTTCACGAGTTTCTTGAATGGCAGAGTGTAATGATACTGCCAGATTAAACTTCACCTTATCATCGGCCATTTTCTTTATCATCTTTGGAACACCAGATGTGGAAACTACAATACGTTTTGGTGACATGCCCAGGCCCTCAGGGCTGGTTATCTTATCTATAGCAGCCAATACGTTTTTGTAATTCATCAGAGGCTCACCCATACCCATAAAAACAATATTGGAAAGGGGTCTATCGTGATACAATCTACTCTCTTTATCAATGGCAACCACTTGATCATAAATCTCATCAGGGTTTAAATTACGCATGCGTTTTAACCTAGCCGTTGCGCAAAAACTACAGTCTAAACTGCAACCAACTTGTGAAGACACACAAGCAGTGGTTCTTGCATTTGTGGGTATTAGTACAGACTCTACAACCAGACCATCATGTAGCTTTACCCCGTTTTTAATGGTCCCATCTTTACTTCTTTGTATGCTATCTACCTTGACATGATTGATAACAAAATGTGCCTGTAAATGAGCTCTTGTTTGTATAGAAAGGTTTGTCATTTGGTCAAAAGAGTGTGCCCCCTTACTCCAAAGCCACTGATATACCTGATCGCCTCTAAAGGGTTTTTCTCCAATAGATTCAAAAAAAGAGCGAAGTTCTTCTTTTGATAATATACGAATGTCTTTTTTAGTTTGCTCCATTGTTTTGCAAAAATACTATTATTTAAGCCTACTTCAGGGCATAAAAAAATCGTTTCTTAATTTTTAAAGAAACGACTACAAGAATCTCTTTGAATTAAAAACTACCTATCGATGCTTATTTTTTTAGTGATTTGATCATTGGTATTGCCATCTATAAGCTGTAAAAAGTAAATTCCTTTAACCATGCTTTCAACGTTTATCAGGTTATCGGTATTTGAGAGAGAACCCTGCATTACCCGTTGTCCGGTAGCACTGTACAAATTAAAAACAAGGTTGGGGTATCTTGTATTTGTTACTCTAATTATACTTGATGCTGGGTTGGGATAAATCTCTAAAACACCCGTTAATAGATTGTCTGGCACCCCTAATACATTTTGTAAAGATTCTGTTGTAGCTTGTCCAGTCCCTAAAGGATCCAACCAATCTTTAAGCCTTTTGGATGGGCTTTGTCCAGCATCCCAAGAGACGCCAAACCTGCCATAAATATCATAATCATTATTGTTTTGTGAGTCTATACAATTAGATTGCCCTGCATACAATTGGCCAATTATTTTTCCTGTTTCATTAAAAAGTGGAGATCCCGAAGACCCACTCTCTGTTGTTCCAAGCTCCCAACCATCACCACTACCTACAGACACTCCACCTATAAGCCAAACCTGTGTCCCGTTTGCATTCTCTTTCACAGCCCCGTCATCATCTCTTGAAATTTTCATGATATCTCCATTTGGATGATGGATACCTACCTCAAAAAGTGGTTCAGTATCGCTTCTATCCCACCCTGCAAAAACAATATCCCAGGAAGCAGGAACGGGATTTACGAGTTCTACTAGTGCAAAGTCACTCAGTGCATTATTAGATCTAAGGGTTGCACCACTGATAGTAAAATTTGTTTGTATATCCACACTAGGGTCTTCTTGCGCACATATAGGTCCAGGACTCATCCAATTAAAACGAACACTCCAATAGGTTGGGTCACTATTTTGCAAACAGTGATTTGCCGTCAATAAGTAGGGCTTTTTATCCCCAGCTGTATTATTAAGCATCGAGGCAGAGCATAAATACCCGTTACCCAGGGTAAGTAACGCTACAGATTTTTTTACACTATTTTTATAGTTTTCGAAATCATCACCAACAAAACAGTTGACATCATAATTACATGCGCCACTGTCATTCAAATTTTTATTTTCAGATACAAACTGTTCTACTTTACCCATTCTGTATCCATGAATAATATTTCCTATTTTTAATTTAGAAATTTCATTTATTCCTGGAGGTTCAAAGTATTCAATCCAAATAACATCTCCAGATACAAACCAGGAACCTAATTTTCCATCAGGTGTATTTTCTAAAGAACCATATACCCTTGAAACATCCGTTCTATCTCCATTAAAGAGTTGCAAACGAGCACCGTTTGGTATAAAAATATCATCAAAATTTACACTTAGATTTACAGCCTTTGGAGATCTAACACCTACAATCCATACTCTACCCTGCTCGTTTGGAAGGTTTGTCCATGATCCCTGAGAGGCTATGTCTATCTCCAGGGGTCTAGAAATACCATACCGCCAGGGTTGGTTTTTATAAATGTCATTCAAGGCATCTTCTGCCATAATAGCCTCAAGATCCAAAGCAGGTAAAGAAATTATTTTTGCGGGAGTGTCTAAATCTAAATCCCAACTAAGGGGCTCCTGTGCACACATGGGCAAAGCAGTAAGCAGAAAAACGAGTATGTATGTAATTTTATGTTTCAAATCAAAAAATAGTGGAACTAAAATACACCATTTCATACAAATAGCAGCACTAAAACCACATAAAAAACAAAAAGCTCTAAAGGGAAACACTTTAAAGCTTTATTATATGGATGCTACAGGATGCTAGATAATCAACATTGCATCACCGTATGAGAAGAAATTGTACTTTTCTTTTATAGCCTCTTGATAGGCTCTTTTGGTGAAATCATACCCTGCAAAGGCAGAAACCATCATTAAAAGAGTTGATTTTGGTGTATGAAAATTAGTAACCATTGCATTTGCAATACTAAAGTCATGGGGTGGGAAAACAAACTTATTTGTCCACCCTGAATATGGGTTTAGAGTTTGCTGAGAAGAAACCGAACTCTCTAGAGCCCTCATGGCAGTAGTCCCTATGGCGCAAATACGTCTTTTATCAGCAATGGCCTTATTGATAATATCAACAGTGCTTTGATCTATTCGCATTTCTTCACTATCCATTTTATGCTTAGATAAATCTTCAACCTCAACGGCGCTAAAGGTCCCTAGACCAACATGTAGGGTTACCTCTGCAAAATCAACCCCTTTAATTTCTAGACGTTTTAACAAATGCTTAGAAAAATGCAATCCAGCTGTTGGAGCGGCTACAGCACCTTCTTCTTTTGCAAAAATTGTTTGGTAACGCTCTGCATCTTCTGGCTCTACGTCTCTTTTAATATATTTTGGAAGTGGGGTTTCTCCCAGCTCTGTTAGTTTATCTCTAAACTCTTGGTAAGACCCATCAAATAAAAAACGAAGGGTTCTTCCTCTTGAGGTGGTGTTATCAATAACCTCTGCCACTAGAGTTTCGTCTTCGCCAAAATACAGTTTATTTCCAATGCGTATTTTACGGGCTGGATCTACCAATACATCCCAAAGGCGTGTTTCTGGATTCAATTCACGTAATAAAAACACCTCTATTCTTGCCCCTGTTTTTTCTTTGTTACCATACAATCGTGCAGGAAATACCTTGGTATTATTCATAACCAAAACATCGTCTTGATCAAAATAATCAATAAGATCTTTAAACATCTTATGCTCTATGGTTTGCTCTTTCCTGTTCAAAACCATAAGGCGAGACTCGTCTCTGTTTTCTGCAGGATACTCTGCTAACAACTCTGGTGGTAAATCAAAATGAAAATGTGATAACTTCATGTGCTTTTATTGACTTTTAAAGTGAAAAGTTGCAAATATACAATCTGAGGGTAGGCCTTGTCAAGTAAATGGCCATTTATTATTGAAAGTATTTTTAATAAGAGAATATATTACTTAGTGTGGCTCACAAAAATTGGTGTGAATTCCCAGTTTTTTAAAATCATCATAAAAGTTTGGGTAAGACTTTGTAACCACCATTGGGTCCTGGATAGTAATACAAAACAACTCAGCCAATACCGCAAAAGCCATCGCCATTCTGTGATCTTGATAAGTTGCTATTTCAATATCTTGAGCTATGTTCTCAAAAGAAAGTTTGTGAGCCTCCAAAAGTAAGGTATCATCAGTAATTTCAATTTCACCTCCTAACTTAGTTAACTCATTGGCTAGGGCCTTTAACCTATCAGTCTCTTTAATTTTTAGGGTATGTAATCCTGTAAGGTGACAGGCTACACCTAAACCAAAACAAGTTACAGCAATGGTTTGGGCCAAATCTGGGGTTGCCATTAAATCTGCTTTAAACTCAGGGGGTAGTGGAGTGTTATTTTTGGTTAAAACTATGGTTTGATTTGCTAGGATTGTTGTTGAAACTCCTAGAGTTTCATACATTGAAACTAATGCGGCGTCTCCTTGTAAACTAGTTGATTTTAAACCACACAGATGTACACTGCGGTTTTTTGACAGCGATACCAGACTGTAAAAGTAAGACGCCGAACTCCAATCTGCCTCCACAGTAGTCTTACATTTTTTGCTTTTTTTTAATGGAGGTATCCTAATATCAGATCCCTTAAAAGTGGGCTCTACACCAATACTAGTTAGTAAAGACAAAGTCATATCTATATAAGGCTTTGAGGTAATTGTACCCTCAAGAGAGAGTGTAAGCCCATTACTTAAATACGGGCCAATAAGAGCCAATGCAGAAATGTACTGACTACTTTCACTGGCATCTATACGGACCTTGCCTGTAAGAGTAGCAGGTTTTATTTTAAGAGGAGGATATCCTATTTTATCAGCATAGGTTATCAAGGCTCCCATTTGCGTTAAGGTGGCTACCAAGGGGCCAATAGGCCGCCTTTGAAGGGCAGGACTTCCTTTTAGTGTAATTTCTCTGCGGGTCGTTGCAGCTAGGTAGGCAGTTAAAAAACGCATGGCAGTGCCTGCGTGATGTACATCTAGAGTATCCTCTTGGCTAGCAAGCGCTTTTTGCAGCACAAGAGTATCATCACAAGAGGCTATATTTTCTATCTCAATATCTGGGTATAAGGCCTGTAAGATCAGCAGTCTATTGCTCAAACTTTTGGAAGCAGACAAAAAAATGGAAGCGGTGGATACCTCTTTGTATTTTGAAAGTTTTGCAATCATCTATTTTTATTGGCTTTCTGTTTTAATTTCCCCCAGAACTTTCCGTAGGTTACTGAAAAACCATAGATAAAACCTCCTAAAACAAGCCCAACAACAGTCCTTAAACTCACATTTAAAAACCCTGCACTAAAGCCAACAAAGGCCCATTGCAAAAAAAAGAAAACAACAGCAAAAGCCAATGTTAGGATTGCTACAGATCTCCAAAATCCTTTGTGGTGTATCACTTGTTTAAACATTAGTGAAGTTTTTCATTGTTGTGATGCCTGTCATGATCGCGCTTGGTTTTAATCTCCAATTTTTTATTAAAAACATCTTGCAAATCTACACCTGTCTGATTGGCAAGGCACAGCACCACAAACATAACATCTGCTAATTCTTCTCCAAGATCTTTATTTTTATCACTCTCTTTCTCACTTTGCTCTCCATAACGCCGAGCAATAATACGGGCTACCTCTCCCACTTCTTCTGTGAGTTGGGCCATATTGGTAAGTTCATTAAAATAACGAACTCCATGGGTTTTAATCCAGGTGTCTACCTGTTTTTGTGCATTTTTAATATCCATTACTCTTTATTTTTTGTGTCTATAGTAATTGTAACTGGGCCATCATTTACGAGAGCCACCTCCATCATAGCTCCAAATTGTCCTGTTTGTATTTTCTTGTTGAGCTGGGTTTGTAAACCATCAATAAAACCTTGGTATAATGGTATTGCAACTTCTGGCTTGGCAGCTTTTGCAAAAGAGGGACGATTCCCTTTTTTGGTGCTGGCGTGCAATGTAAATTGACTTACCACAATAACCTCTGCGCCTATATCTTGAATCGACACATTCATGGCGCCAAGAGAATCTTCAAAAATACGAAGCTTGGCTACTTTTGTTACCAACCAATCTATATCTTGCTGATTGTCTTGTGTTTCAACACCCAGTAAAATAAGCAAGCCTTTTTGTATTTCTGAAATTTTAGCCCCTTGCACACTAACCGAGGCCTGTTTTACTCTTTGTATTACTACTCTCATACACAAATGTAATAGTAATAGCCCTCAAACAATATGAGTGCTGCTCAAATTATTCTTTTTTATTATAAATATCTTTTCTGAAATGTTCTTGATCACCCTCTAAAATCTGCAAATAACTCTTGTATCTTGACCAGGATACTGTGTCATTTTCTAGAGCATCTTTTACAGCGCACTTAGGCTCTTGGTTGTGTAAACAATTGTTAAATTTACACTGATTTTTAAGCTCAAAAAACTCAGGGAAATAATCCCCCAATTCTTGTTTTTCTACCTCAACTACCCCAAATCCTTTAATACCGGGGGTGTCTATAATTTGAGCACCAAAACAAAGGTCATACATTTCTGCAAAAGTAGTAGTGTGCTGCCCTTGGCTGTGTTGGGTAGAGATTTCAGAAGTTTTTAACTCTAGAGTGGGCTCTAAGGCATTCACTAAAGTAGATTTCCCAACACCACTATGTCCAGAAAACATGGATACTTTGCCGTACATCATTTGCTTTACCTTATCTATATTTTTACCTGTTTTAGCAGAAATACCTATACACTCATACCCAATATTTCTGTATAAATCTGCCAAACATTTAATCTCTAGGGTTTGGTCTTGGTCATAGGTATCTATTTTATTAAATAACAAAACAGCCTTAATTTGATAGGCCTGTGCAGTAACCAAAAAGCGGTCTATAAAAGGTGTAAATGTAGGTGGATTATTAAGGGTAACTAGTAGAAAAGCTATATCTACATTTGCAGCAATAATATGTGTTTGCTTGGAGAGATTTACAGATTTACGAATGATATAGTTAGTACGAGGCGTAATCTTGTTGATGATCCCTATGGTTTGATCTCCCTTGGTTTCTACTTCAAATTCTACATGATCTCCAGCAGCAATTGGATTGGTGCTTTTTATACCTTCTATTCTAAACTTTCCTTTTATTTTACACTCATAGAAAATCCCGTCGGTAGCCTTTATGGTGTACCAACTTCCAGTGGATTTATAGACAACTCCTTTCATTAATTACAAAACTCTGAAATTTTAATGGGATGGCATACATTTTACATAAATTTGCGAAAATTAATTTAATAAAGCTAATTATGAAAAAACTTATTTTAGTACTAAGCCTTGTAGTACTATTCTCTTTTGATTTGAACGCACAAGTATACCAATATCAAACAGTAACAGTAATAGAATCTATCATACCAAATGGTTTGGGTAGGTCTCGTATGATCTCTGCCAATGAGACTAGAGATTACAAAGTAGCCACCTCTACAAAAACAGGAGAGAAAGACAAAAGAAACAAGACAGACCGTGGAGAACTTCGTGTAAAAGGGTATGATGAAACCAAATTGTTAAACTTCTTTAATCTCGGTGGAATTCGTTTTCAAAACATTGCAACCAATGACGCCCTTGTTACCTCAAAAATTAACACCATGGCAGAAGAGGGTTGGGAATTAACATTTGTAAACAGTGGTATAGAAAGTGATGCTGGGAAAGATGATGGAAAAGGTATTTATATTACTCGTTATATTTTCAGAAAAGCAAAATAACGCGATACTGCAAATAAAAAAAGCCTGTATTTAAACATACAGGCTTTTTTTTATTCTTTATTTTTTGGTCTTTACCTTATTTTGATGGTGTATCGATTCTTGATGAATGGCTTTATAGATTTTTAAAATAAAGGCTTCACTCAGCTTATATTCTTCCCCCTCAATAATCATTCTTTTTAAAATCTCATTCCAGCGTTTGGTTTGAAGAATTGCAACATTATTTGATTTTTTCAAAATCCCTATATCATCTGCAATGCCCATTCGTTTTCCAAGAGTATCAACCAACTGGTGGTCTAAGACATCTATTTTGGTGCGCAGGGTATTTAATTTATTTTTATACTCTAGAGCGTCCCCATCTTTTAGAGGTATTCGCAAATCTTTAGTCATTTGTTTTAGGGTAGTTGGCGTGATTTGTTGCTGGGCATCACTCCAAGCATTGTCTGGATCATGGTGGGTTTCTATCATAACACCATCGTAATTGAGATCTAAAGCTGTTTGGCATAAATCAAAAATAAGCGCTCTATCTCCGGCAATATGTGAGGGATCTAAAATAAGAGGAAGGTCTGGAAATCTATTTTGTAAATCAATAGGTATTTGCCACTCTGGGTTGTTTCGGTAGGTGTGTTTTTCATAGGAAGAAAACCCCCTATGAACAACGCCTAAATTTTTTAATCCTGCTTCATAAAAACGCTCTACAGCACCAAGCCACAAACTTAAATCTGGATTTACAGGATTTTTTATCAATACTGTTTTACCTGAACCCTTTAAGGCCTCGGCTAGTTCTTGCACTATAAATGGAGATACTGTTGTTCTAGCTCCAACCCACAATATATCAATATCATGTTGTAAGGCTAAATCAACGTGAGTAGTGTTTGCCACCTCTGTAGTGGTTAATAGACCTGTCTCTTGTTTGGCTCTTTGCAGCCATTTAAGTCCTATTTCACCAACACCTTCAAAATTACCTGGACGTGTTCTTGGTTTCCAGATCCCAGCTCTTAGCACTGTGGCATCTGTATCTTTTAGTTGGTGTGCAATTTCTAATACCTGCTGTTGTGTTTCTGCACTACAGGGGCCTGCTATTAAGAGTGGATGCGGAAGCTCCATATCCTTTAACCAAGCGCCTAATTTTTTATTATTTTTCATAATTTAAATCAAAAAAAGAACTTCTTTTACATGCCTCTAGGCATCATAAAATATAATAATCTAAGCTCAATTTGAGTTTTGTAGTAGTATCAGTTTTGTTGTCTGTAAAGGGATATTGTGGTTTAAAAACACTTAAAGCAAAAGTAGCTATTCTATGAGGGTTTAAAAATTATTTATGAAACTATTAGCAAATCTAAGCTCCAGAGGTATTTTGCAATAAATAGGGGTTATAAAAGCGCATGTTGGTAAATAAAACAAGTAGTAATATGCCCTACACAGCTTTACAAATATGCTCTTTTAACAAACAACACTTCGGTGGGTTTTGCTTTGATTTATTTATTCAAAAATTAACTGACCTGTAAAAAGCGCTTCTACCTCAACGATATCTGGTTTGTTTACACTTATTACATCACCCGTGCTTACTAACTGTCCTGAGAGTTTATCTAAGGGATTTACGATCATTTTATTAGAACTTCTATGAAAAAAATCAAACTCATTTACCAAAAAATCTCTGCCCTCAAAGCGCGGATTTTCGTCATTTAAAGTCACATTTGCCTTATCCGAAGTTCCACTTATATAAAAAACACTTTGCCCATTGGCCCTGATGTTAAAATCATCACACACAACATCTAGATAAAAATCTCCAGATTTTTTCAAAGACACAATACCCCCTGGGCCTGCGCCAGTATTACTAGTTAGTGTTAACTCTGGAAAGAACAGTGTTCCAATACTTGTAATATCATAATTAGATGAGTTTCTAATATGGGTAAGGTTTGGTGTGGTAATTGTTACTACAGTTATTCCATAATCTCTCACAAAATTACATGCATTGGTATCTCTAACTATCAAAGTATCATCAAAAACATATACAGATACATCTGTGAGCAAATTCTCTGCAGTGCTAAGACTCACTTGCTGCTCATCTCCTTGTTTTATAACTAAAGTGACCTCTCCCTCTGAGCGTACTCTTACAAAAGGAGGCACCTCAACAATCATAGAAACACTATCTCCTGCAGCTTGGAAACAATCTCCAAGAGAATCAGAATTACAGGAGCAAAACAACGCAAACAGGATAAATGCTGGTATTTTTTTTGTTGCTAAGAGTCGTATATTTTTCATAATTTAAATTCTAAAACCAAGGCCAAATGCAACATTCTCTGCACTTGCCCAGTGAGATTTTAGGGTAACTACACTAAAAATCTTTTCTGTGATGTAATATTTTAATCCTGGTCTTAAATACACCCGAGCCTCAAATTTATATGGATAATAGGCATAATAACCAACCTGTCCAATAAGAGATAGTTTATTTATGTGCATTTCATATCCTACAAAAACCCCCACTCTTTTGTAATCCTCATCACCCCTAACACCATTTTGAGGAAAGGCAGCGGCACTGTAGGCGATTTCTGTCTCTAAAAATTTAGCAAAAATAGCATCTACTCCCAGCTGGATGGAGCTTTTAAAACTCAGTCTTTTGTCAGCATAACCTGAGACCACCAAAAATGGTTTTTGACCAAGACCAATAACGCGCCCCTCCTGAATGCCGCCTCGAAGCACCATATTAAAATGTATGGGCTGTTGTACTTTATCATACTTAGTTGTTTGTCTATAGGTAGGCTGTACATCAGTATCTATTTGGTAATTAACTCCTAGGGTTGCCGCAAAAGTATTGGCGCTTGAGTTGGGAGATTTAACACTGGAGTTTGAGTAATGAATCAATGCGAGTCCTGCCTTGAGTCCAAACCCTTTAAAAATATCTTTTCTTTGATACCCAAGCATAAAATAAGAAGATCCTAGCAAGTGAGTCCCATAGGCATTATTATTTGGGTTTGTGTCAATATCATAGGGGTTTTCTGCATATGCGATACCTGTAGCAACTCTTAGAAATAGGTTCCTTTTTAGAAAATAAAAATTATAGTGTCCATGTATACTTATGGTGCTTCCCAAAACATCATTTTGAGGATTTTGATATACCATAGACACTCCAAAATCTGGATAATTATAAGCCTGTTGCCAACGGGATTTACCAAAGGTCTTTACATTGTATCCTAAGATAAATCCCTTTGGGTGCCCTTTAATTAAATGTTCTATGTCCTTGTTATGTCTTAAAATGCTACCATAGAAATAGTTGGCATCTACAAACGCAGACTCCTTCTGTTGGCCTTGCATTGCAAAGGCGCTTAAAACCAAGAAACATGCTAATAATTTTTTCACATTGCAAAGTAAAAGAAACCCTAGGGTTTTAAAAAGGCAAACTTGTTAAATCAACATTGCCGCCAGATAAAATAATGCCAACCTTCTTGCCAGCAAATGTTTTTTTGTCTTTTAATAGTGCTGCAAAAGGGACAGCACAAGAAGGTTCAATGATAATTTTAAGGCGCTCCCACAGTAGTTTCATGGCTGCAATTATCTCTTGCTCTTCCACTCGTATTATATCTGTAACTAGGGTTTTTATGATCGGGAAGTTTGTATCTCCAAGGTGTGTTCTTAACCCATCTGCGATGGTTTGTACCTGGGTGTTGTATTGAATTTCTCCAGAGTGAAAAGATCTGTAGGCATCATCTGCATTAAGGGGTTCTCCACCATAAACATTTACAGAGGATCCGTAATATTTGGCAGCCAGGGCGCTTCCTGCTAAAAGCCCCCCTCCTCCAACAGGTGTAATGATAGTATGAAGTGATGGCTGCTCTTGTAATAGCTCTATAGCTGCAGTGCCCTGTCCTAATATTACATCCATGTGGTTGGATGGGTGCAAAAACGTAGCGCCTGTTTTATCTTGTATTTTAGAGGCCAATGCCTGGCGTGCTGCAATGGTAGGTTCAGACTCATAAATAATGCCTTTATAACTTGTTACAGCGTCTTTTTTGACCTGTGGCGCATTAGTTGGCATTACTATATGTGCAGGAATTCCAAGGTTTTTTGCTGCCAAGGAAACAGCCTGAGCAAAATTACCAGAGCTATGCGTTACCACTCCTTTTGCTTGATCACTACCAGGAATCTGTAGTATAGCATTGATGGCACCTCGCATTTTAAAGGCGCCCATTTTTTGAAAATTTTCGCACTTAAAAAAAATAGAGACTCCACTTAACTCATCTAATAATCTGGAGGTTAACACTGGAGTTTGATGCACATGTGGGGCTACCCTGGCAAAGGCTTGTTGAACATCTTGTTGGCTTGGTATCATCATACAGGTAATTAGCTTGTTTAGACCGTTAAAATAGTGTTATTTAAAGTAATGCAGTAGTCTATCTTCACTGAACTCTCAAATGTAATAGACACAGAGCAATACTTCTCAAAACTTAAAGCGGCTGCTCTCAAAACTTTTTTGGGATCAATATCTGCCTTTAAAATAATATGCACATTCATACGCTCAAAAGGCTTTGCCTGTTTGATGTGTTTTCTTGTAGCAGTTACCTCTATGTTATAGGAATCTATTTTTTGGTTTTGTTTCTCTAAGATAGAAATGATATCAATGGCGCTGCAACTTCCAACGCCCATTAGCAACAACTCCATGGGGCTGGCACCCTGAGCTCCTTCTTTGGAGGTATTGTCTATCATAACAGGAACACCAGAAGTACCTTTTGCTTGAAATAAATAGGCCTGGTTCTTTCTCTCTAGCGTAACTTTCATAGTGATTTTGTGTAATTTGATACAAATATTGTAAATAATATTCTTATTTAGGGGGGTGATACCCTAAACTCCGAAGCAATGTTCATTAAAGTTTTTTAATCTTAAACAAAGATGTACATTTGTATCAAATTAAGAGGAAAGATTTGACTGCTTGCAACCTCTCTCTGAAATAATATTTCAGAAAAAAAACTCTACATCACTTACAGAGTTTAAATGCTAAATCAGTGAATTGCTTTTTTTTGCAATCTTCTGTGGACCCTTGGTCAAATCTACCCTATTTAACCAAAATCATTAAACCCCATTTATATGGCGTATTTATTTACCTCAGAGAGTGTTTCTGAAGGACACCCAGACAAAGTTGCAGATCAAATTAGTGATGCCCTTATTGACAATTTTTTAGCCTTTGACCCAAAAGCAAAAGTAGCCTGTGAAACTCTTGTAACAACCGGGCAAGTTATATTAGCAGGAGAAGTGAAAAGTAGTGTGTACCTGGATGTACAAAAAATTGCTCGCGATGTTATCAACACAATTGGTTACACTAAAAGTGCCTATCAATTTGATGGAAACTCTTGTGGAGTACTTTCTGCAATTCATGAACAATCTGCAGACATTAATCAAGGTGTGGATAAAATAAATCCGCAAGAGCAGGGAGCTGGAGACCAAGGAATGATGTTTGGATATGCTACAGATGAAACTGAAAACTACATGCCTCTAGCACTTGAGCTATCTCACAGACTGCTGATTGAACTGGCACAACTCAGAAGAGAAAACAAGGAGATACCCTACCTAAGACCTGATGCGAAATCTCAGGTGACTATAGAATATTCTGACGATAATATTCCTCAAAAAATCCAAGCTATTGTAATTTCTACCCAGCATGATGATTTTGATAGCAACGATACGCGCATGCTAGAGAAAATAAAAGAAGACATTATTGCCATTTTAATTCCAAGGGTTAAAGCAAAACTAAAGCCAAACATTCAGGCTTTATTTAACGATGCCATTACATATCACATCAACCCAACTGGAAAATTTGTAATTGGTGGGCCTCATGGAGATACAGGTTTAACGGGACGTAAAATTATTGTAGATACTTATGGCGGTAAAGGAGCTCATGGTGGTGGTGCTTTTTCAGGAAAAGACCCTAGTAAGGTTGACAGATCTGGAGCATATGCCACAAGGCATATTGCCAAAAATCTAGTTGCTGCAGGACTCTGTAAAGAAGTATTGGTACAAGTATCTTACGCCATCGGTGTTGCAAAGCCAACCAGCATTAATGTAAATACCTTTGGTACCGCTATTGTAAAATTAACTGATGGAGAGATTAGTGAAATTGTTGAAACACTCTTTGACATGCGCCCTTATTTTATAGAACAACGTTTAAAACTCCGCCAACCAATGTATAGCGAAACAGCCTCTTATGGGCACATGGGCCGAGAAAACAAAATAGTTTCTAAAACTTTTACCATACCAAATGCAGCTCCAAAAACCATGGAGGTAGAGTTATTTACCTGGGAAAAACTAGATTACATAGAAAAAGTTAAAGAGGCTTTTTCTTTATAAACACAAATACACTGTTGAAATAAAAAATGCGGACCTTACTTTTTATAACCTTATTAATTGCCACAAGCATGCAGGCGCAAACCATTTTTAAATTCTCTACAAATGTCCAACTCAACAACTGGTATGTTGTTAATGATGGTGTGATGGGAGGACGCTCTATGGGAAGCATCAAACAAGACCAACAGGGATATGGTGTGTTTGCTGGAAGTATTTCACTTGAAAATAATGGCGGATTTTCTTCTGTAAGGTATCGTTTGGCTGAGCCCTTGAATATAGAAGGCGCCACAAAGGTGGTCCTTAAAATAAAAGCAGATGGCAAAAACTATCAGTTTAGGCTAACAGACCAAATTAGAAACAGATATTCTTACGTTACCACATTTAGCACCAATGGCGCCTGGCAAGAGATTGTCCTACCACTTAATTCATTCACTCCCTCTTTTAGGGGGCGCCCGTTAAACTTGCCTAATTTTAATGCAGATATTCTTGAAGAAATTACCTTTTTAATTGCCAATAAAAAGGCAGAGGATTTTGAGTTACTTATTGATAGTATTACCCTAAAGTAATGATATTAAAAAGTAGCCCAAGGCATTTGTTGCTGCACCTGAGATATTTTATTCTCTAAATCTTTAATGAACAATTTATGTGCCTTAGACTGCTCATTCAATGGTTTGTGGAGTTTTCCCGATTGTATGGTAGCTATTTTTTTTTGCATCGCTGCCGTTTGGTGGCATATCCAAGAGGTGTTAAATGCGTTCCAAATAATGTCAATAGCCGTTTGATTTGGATGAATTAAATCTTCTTTGTAGTATCGATAATCACGCAACTCATCCATCATCATCTCATATGATGGAAAATAATGATTTGATTTATCAGCAGCTATAATTTCTTGTACCCCAGCAATTAAATGAGCTTTACTCCTGCTATTGGCTACAATTCCATCTTTCAAGTGGCGAACAGGAGATACCGTGTTTATAATACTACAGGTTGGGTTTATGGTTCTTACCTGAGCTTCAATTTCTAGTAAAACATCACTCACATCATCTGGAGATAGTAGCTGTTTCACAAATTCTTTTTGAGGTACTTTATGGCAATTTGCAACCACTGTATTGGTCTGTAGGTGTCTATACACCCAAGCGGTACCAAAAGTGAAAACAACATGTGTAGCCTCTTCAAGGAAGCCTCTAAGGGTTGTAAGACCCTGGTTTAAGGCAGTTATTAATTGTTCTTTAGAGGGGTTTGAAAGTTTTGAGTGTGTTAAAAAGCAGTGCCACTGCTCGTTTTGAAAAAAAACATCTGAGGCGTCAAACCATCTTTGATCAATAGCTCTGGTAATTAATTTTTCTATGGCTACCGGATGGAACAGCACACCAAAAGGATTGGTGTAGTGTTGGAATTTATAATACTCCAATTTTGCTCCTATGTTTTGAGCAAAACAACTACCCAACAAAAGCACCTTTGAGCTATAGGTTATAGGGGTTGCTTGCCTTTCTAGTTGTATTGAAGTTGAAAGTTTCATTGTTACACAATATAGTCTTTCACTTGTTTCAGTGCAGTTGCTATACCCTCTGGTTTTTTACCACCTGCGGTAGCAAAGAATGGTTGCCCACCTCCTCCACCTTGGATGTGTGTACCTAATTCACGTACAATTTTGCCAGCATCTAAGCCTTTACTTGCCACCAACTTTTTGTCAATATAACAGGTAAGTAATGCTTTATTATTTGCCTTACTGCCAAAGAGAATAAACAAATCATCGATCTCTCCCCCAAGCTCAAAGGCTAAATCTTTGAGTCCTGAGGCATCTAAGTTTATTTCTTTAGTTAAAAAGTTAACCCCATCTAATTGGACCACCTGATTTAGTAATTCTGCTTTTATATTTTTTACTTTTTCTTTAAGCAGCTGAGTCACCTGCTTTTGGAGTGCACTGTTTTGCTGCTGCATTGCTAGCACTGTTTTTACAGGATCTTGGGCGTTATTTAATGATTTTTGAAGGGCAGAGAATGCAGTGCTTCTATCAATAAAGTATTGTTTGGCAGCATCACCTGTAATTGCCTCAATACGGCGTATACCACTTGCAACTGCTGCTTCACTAGTAATAATAAAATGCCAAATACTACTGGTATTTGAAACATGTGTACCCCCGCACAATTCCATAGAGTTTCCAAATTTAATGGTACGAACAGTATCTGCGTATTTCTCTCCAAAGAGTGCAATAGCTCCCTGATCTATGGCTTGTTGGTATGGAATATTTCTTTTTTCCTCTAAAGGTAATTCTTCTTTGATGCGTGCATTTACAAAATCTTGTACCTCAAGAATTTCTTGATCTGTTAGTTTGCTGAAATGCGAAAAATCAAAACGTAAGGAACCACTATGGACCATTGATCCTTTTTGCTCTACATGGGTTCCTAGAACCTTACGCAAGCCTTGATGCAATAGATGGGTTGCAGAATGGTTGGAAGCAGACCTTGAACGTTGCTTATTATCTACAACTGCTTTAAAATTTTCTTGTGGTTTTCTTGGTAGGGTTTTTGAAAAATGAACAATTAAGTTGTTTTCTTTCTTGGTATTTACTATGTAAAGAACCTCTCCATTACTCGCCTCAAGGTAGCCTTTATCTCCAACTTGCCCCCCTCCTTCAGGGTAAAAAGGGGTAAGATTAAACACCAGTTGGTACATTTCTCCTTCTTTCTTACTCTCTACCTTGCGGTATTTTACAATCTTTATGGTAGTTTGCAAGGTATCGTAGCCAACAAATTCTTCATGTGAATCTTCGGCGAGCTCTACCCAATCTCCAGTTGCTATTTTGGTAGCAGAACGTGACCTGTCTTTTTGTTTTTTTAGGGCCGCTTCAAATTCTTTTTGGTTGAGATCATATCCTCGCTCTCTGAGTATCAAAGCTGTTAAATCTATAGGAAATCCAAAGGTATCGTAGAGTTCAAAGGCTTTTACTCCAGAGATTGTTTTGCTATCTGCATTTTCAATAACAGTATCAAGCAGCAGCAGTCCTTGATCTAATGTGCGCAAAAAGGAAGTTTCTTCCTCTTTGATGACATTGGTAATTAAATTCTTTTCTTTCTTTAATTCTGGGAAGGCATCACCCATTTGCTTTATAAGAGTATCAACAAGCTTGTATATAAAGGGTTCTTTTGTTTTCAAAAATGTAAACCCATATCGAATTGCCCGTCGTAAAATTCTTCTAATTACATATCCAGCTCCCGTATTACTTGGTAATTGCCCATCTGCTATAGAAAAAGCAACTGCCCTTAGGTGGTCACTAACAACACGCACTGCTATATCTACTTTTTGATCTGTCCCATAAGCCACACATCTAGTAACAGCCTCTATTTCTCTAATTATAGGTTTAAAAATATCTGTATCGTAATTGCTCTTTACTCCTTGTAACACCATACACAAACGCTCAAATCCCATACCGGTATCAATGTGTTTATTGGGTAACGTCTCCAAAGAGGCATCTGCCTTGCGGTTGTATTGCATAAACACTAGATTCCAGATTTCTACCACTTGAGGATGATCCATATTGACAAGCGTCTTGCCATCAACAGCAGCTTTCTGCTGTGGTGTTCTTAAATCTACATGTATCTCGCTACATGGACCACAGGGGCCTTGAGCACCCATTTCCCAGAAATTATCAGCTTTATTTCCCATCAAAATTCTATCTTCAGAAATAAATTCTTTCCAGATATCATAAGCCTGGGTGTCCATATCTAAGTTGTCTGCATCATCACTTCCCTGAAAAACTGTAACATACAAAATATCCTTGTCTATCTTGTAAACCTGGGTTAACAGCTCCCAAGCCCACGCAATTGCCTCTTTTTTAAAGTAGTCTCCAAAACTCCAATTGCCTAGCATTTCAAATAAGGTGTGGTGGTAGGTATCATATCCCACCTCTTCTAAATCATTGTGCTTACCACTCACACGCAAACACTTTTGAGAATCCACCAGACGGTTGTTTTTTGGTTTAGCATTTTCAAGAAAAAACTCTTTAAAGGGAGCCATTCCACTATTGACAAACATAAGTGTAGGATCATTCTTTAAAACCATTGGTGCGGAGGCAACAATACTGTGTTTTTTACTTTCAAAGAAGTTTAAAAAAGTAGCGCGAATTTCTTGAGATTTCATAGGTGTCTATTGTACTGAAATTTTAATTAAAAAGGCTATGCCAAAAACAATTTCTATATTTGTGTATTGTTACAAACAACAACATTGCCAATTTAACAACAAAAATAAGTTTTTTTAATTTATGAGTAAGGTAAAATATTACTACGATAGTGAAACATTATCATACCGGAAAATAGAGCATAAAAAAGGGCGCAAAACAGGGCTTTTTATTTTAAGTTTTTTGGGAATTGTATTGAGTGGTTTTTTATTAATGCTTTTGTTTTTAAACCTCCCAAACTTTCAAACACCAAAAGAAAAAGAACTGAACAGGGAATTGGCCAATTTAGAGTTTCAAATGAAACTTCTGAATAAAAAAATGAATGAGGCAGAAACCGTATTAGCAGAAATTGCAGATCGTGACAATAATCTCTACCGTGTATATTTTGAAGCCAACCCCATACCTGATCAGCAAAGGAAAGCTGGTTTTGGAGGTATAAATAGATACAAAGACTTAGAGGGCTTTGATAACTCAAAGCTAATAATTTCCTCAAACAAGCGCATCGATATACTCACCAAACAAATTGTTGTACAATCAAAATCTTTGGATGAAATTGCTGCTTTGGCCACAGAAAAAGAGGCGCTTTTAAAAAGTATTCCTGCCATACAACCCGTAAAAAAAGAGGATCTTACCCGAATGGCCTCTGGATACGGTTACAGAACAGATCCTTTTACAAAGGCAAGAAAATTTCATTTTGGTATGGACTTTACAGCCCCTCGAGGGACTCCTGTATATGCAAGTGGAGACGGCATAGTATCAAGAGCAGATAACAGAGCATCTGGGTACGGAAAACACATACGTATTAAACATGGGTTTGGATACATGAGTTTGTATGCCCACCTTTATAAGTATAACGTAAGAAGAGGACAAAAGGTAAAAAGAGGAGATCTTATAGGTTTTGTAGGAAGCACCGGTAGATCTGAGGCACCCCATTTGCATTATGAGGTTTTTAAAGACAAAAAGCGTATCAATCCCATCAACTTTTACTACGGAAATCTGAGCCCTCAAGAATTTGCTGACATCCTAAAAAAAAGTAAACAAGAGAATCAGTCACTAGATTAAAATTGTATGCATGTAAATCTTCCAGACAAATTATACTATGGTATTGGTGAAGTGGCCAAGGCCTTTGGAGTTAACACCTCTCTTATTCGATTCTGGGAGAAAGAATTTAATGTATTGCAGCCCAAAAAAAATGCCAAAGGAAACAGAAAGTTCACTCCAAAAGACATTAAAAACTTAGAGCTTATTTTTCATCTGGTAAAGCAAAAGGGATTTACCTTAGAGGGCGCTAAAACACACTTAAAAGAAAAGAAAGGAACCACTCTAGAAAATCTTGACTTTATCCGCAAACTAGAGAATGTAAAATCTGAGTTGCTTAAAATCAAGGATCAATTATAACAAACACCATCCAAATAATAACCAACTCTTTTCTGGTTTACATCTATCTAAAAAATGAAAAAACACTAAAGATAAGGTGGGGTTATATGCTGTATTAAAGTACTTTTTTTATTTCTAGAATTTTTAATATTGGTATCTTTATATCATAAAGGACACACGCATGTTAGCATTAAAAATTCATCCAAATCTTCTAGAATGTGGCACAGACGAAGCAGGTCGCGGATGTCTTGCAGGTCCTGTTACTGCTGCTGCTGTGATTCTGCCCGATGATTTTACTCACCCGTTTCTCACAGACTCAAAACAACTCAGCAAGAAAAAGAGAATGGAGCTCAAACCCATTATTGAGGCTGCAGCTATAAGTTATGGGGTAACGCACATAATGATGGAGAAGATTGATCAAATTAATATCTTAAATGCATCTATTTTGGGTATGCACCGCTCCATAGACAAGCTAAGCCCTTGCCCAGAATTTATAGCCATAGATGGCAACCGTTTTAAACCCTACCATAAAGTGCGGTATCAATGCATTGTAAAAGGAGACTCAAAGTATTTACATATTGCAGCTGCCTCCATACTGGCCAAAACAGCCAGAGATGCATATATGGAGAAACTACATGAGCAATATCCAATGTACAATTGGAAGAAAAACAATGGATATCCAACCAAGGAGCATAGAGCCGCTATTTTAAAATATGGGCCTTCTCCATACCACCGTAAAAGTTTTAAATTACTTCCAAATCAATTGCGTCTAAATTTACAATAGTGTTGAAAACCTCTAAATAAACAAAAACAACAATGCATACATATTATGCAATCCTTCATACTTTTGTATTTATGACCTTTTTAAAAAGAATCGCCTTACTCTTTACAATTTTCCTTCTATTTAGTTGTTGTGACTCTTATAAATCATCGTATGGATCTATGCTTGATTTTATAGATCCTAATTGGACATTAATCTACACACTTGATGATGTCTCACAGGTAGAAAAGGAGCTTCAAGATAATGTGCTTATTGACACTATGAGCACAACAAAATTGCAGCAGGTGCTAAAAAAACATCCTTTTATCTGTAAACTTCCAAACACATCAGAGGTATTAATAGCCATGCCTGGATCGCAAGACACCTTACATAAGGTTTTGGTAATTACTGAATTTCAAAAAACAACAAGCCAAGACAGCCTACAAAAAACAAGGCCATCAAAAAAAGAGATTGTACTTTCCAGAGGTATTGAAGATTCTATCTACCAGGTACAACTTGGAAATTACCTTTTATACTCAAGTGAAAAAAAATGGCTTGAAAGGGCAAAAAATCAATCAAAAAATAAAGACAGTGCCCTCACAAAACTTATGAATTCAAACACATTTAAAGGGATTAGTGTGTATTCAAAAAACAATACCCTTTTGGGCTCCGAGGCTATTTTAAGTTCCTGGAACACACTAGATTTAACCCTAGTCTCTAAAGGCATGCAAGGTTCTGGAATAGCCATGATGCAAGATAGTCTACAATTACTCTCTGTATTTAAAGGACAAAAAGCGCATGAATTTTCTATGGCTAGTATGATTCCAAACAAGGCCTTAAGAGGTAGAGTGGTTGGATACTCCAATGCTGGGCTTTTACAACAAAACATCAAAATTTATAATAATGACAGCACACAAGTAGCACCCCGGGATGTATTTGAAACTTTAAAAAGCATAGGGCAGATTGTTTTAAATAACGGTGAGATAACCCTTATGGAGAGTCTTGATAGCCAATTATCTATGGAGAGCTTGGCAAAGTATATTTCTCGTAGAGAAACCTATAGAGATGTTATACTTTATAGCTTTAATACTCCAGGTTTGATAGCCCAAACATATAGCCCATTGTTGCAAGGACACTCAATTAATGTACTTTTTAGCTTGGAGAATTTTATTATTGGCGCCAGTAATTTGGAAGTTGCTCAACAATACATCAATGCCATTGAAACTAGCAACACCCTCTCTGAAACTTCTTATTTTAAGAATGTTATGCAACAGTTACCTACCAAGAGTTCTTTGTTGGTTTTTGAACAGCAGCATACAGCAGGATTTTCTAATCAAGCAATGGGAGAACTTCCCAATGAGAAAATAGCAAATGATTTTCCTATCGCTATTTTTCAGTATCGATACGATACTTCTTTTGCGCATATCAATTTTATAAACCATAAAGCTGGTAAAGAGATTAAAAAAACAAAAGGTGTCACTCAACTAGTGGCTATAGATGTTGGAACACCCATGCTTGGTGATCCTCAGTTTTTTACAAATCATAAAACAAATGAAAAAGAAATTGTAGTTCAAGATGTTGAAAATAATCTTCATTTATTTTCATTAAGTGGAACTAAACTTTGGAGCAAATCTATAGAAAACCCAATACTAGGAGATATACACGAAATAGACCTTCTTGCAAATGGCAAAAAACAACTTGCATTTACCACCAAAAACAAATTGTATGTTATAGATAGAAACGGAAAAGAGGTAGCTCCTTTTCCTATTACATTTAAGGATAGAATCACCCAACCCCTGGCCGTTTTTGACTATGACAACACAAAGAGATATAGATTTGTAATCATTCAAGACAATGAGGTGGTCATGCTTGATAAGAGGGGCAAATCGGTTAAGGGCTTTACCTACAAAAAAGCAAAAAGTAACATTATTGGTATGGCGCAGCACATACGGCTTCAAAACAAAGATTATTTATTATTTCAGCAAGAAAGTGGAACCCTTTCTATACGCTCTAGAACAGGGAAAGAACGTGTTAAGGTCTCAGAAAAATTAAACCTCACAGGAGCACCTATTTTAAAAACAAGAACAAATTTTGTGCTGGTTACCAAAGATAATGAGCAAATAACCATTTCTCAATCCGGAAAAATAAGTCGAAAAAAAATAAACATAAACAATGAGAACTGCCTGAAAATTATTAGAGATAATACCATTTCTCTTTGGGACAACCACCTGAGAATAAACTCAAAACATATAGAGCTTCCCTTTGGCACCTACACAAGTCCAAGGGTGTATTACGCAAATAAAAAAGGGTATGTTACCACCACTGAAACCCAAGAAAAAAAGACCTACCTATACAGCCTTGATGGAGAGCTGCTCAAGGGGTTTCCTGTTTATGGTGCCAGCAGCGGAGAAGTAATTGCTTTTAAGAAAAATGTGTTTGTTTTAACAAAAGAGGATGACACAAAGTGTATTGTTTATCAAACAAACTAAAGCTGGGCCTTAAAGAGTGTTAAAAAATGTTTTAGCAATGAGGTCTTCACCTCTTGGGTTGATACTTGCTTCAAACCTAATTCTAAATTCATAGAAGTAACAGCCTTATCTTTGATACCGCAGGGTATCATGTGGTCAAAATATCCTAGATCTGTATTTACATTTAATGCAAAACCGTGCATGGTTACCCAGCGGCTTGCACGCACACCCATGGCGCAAATTTTCCTGGCAAAAGGGGTGCCGGGATCAAGCCAAACCCCTGTCTCCCCTTCAGAACGCTCTGCTTTTATACCATACTGAGCTAGAGTTAGTATGACCATTTCTTCCAATAGTCGTAAGTACTTATGGATGTCTGTGAAAAAATTTTCTAGATCCAGGATTGGGTAACCCACAACTTGTCCTGGACCATGATAGGTAATATCTCCTCCTCTATTTATTTTATAAAAGGTAGCACCAATAGCAGCTAACTTATCCTGGGGTATTAAAAGATTATCTAGATCACCACTTTTACCAAGAGTATAGACATGTGGGTGTTCTACAAACAAAAAATGGTTTGGGGTTTGCGCTCCTAGAGCTTCTCTTCTATTTTTGATTTTTATATCAATTATAGCAGCAAAAAGACTTTCTTGGTACTCCCAAGTTTCTTTGTAATCTTTGAGACCAAGGTCTTGTAGTTGTAGTTGTTTGTTCAAGATACTAGACTTGTAAAACACCATTTATGGTGTATTGTTTGTGTAAGTGACATTTCATAAATTATCCAAAATAGTTTAACTACTCATGTTAGATTAGACTAATTATCTGGATTATTTAAGATTATAAGGGCGGCAATTACCCCAGGAATCCAACCCAAACAGGTTAAAATTAAAACAATTAACACAGAACCACATCCCCTATCAATAACGGCAAGGGGAGGAAATAAAATCGAAAGGATGACTCTCCAAAAACTCATAAACAATAATAAGTTACAAAATTACAATTATTTATACTATTGGTCTGCCCCTTTTTACACCAAGGGAGTAAGCAAACAAAATTTTGTAAAAATTTTAAGATTAAAATAGGGAAATAGGCTAATTTTGTAGCATAAATACACCACATGCAACTTTCTGAACTAGAAATCATTCGTAGAGAAAAACTAAACCAATTAAGAGCCTTGGGTATCAATCCATATCCAGCAAATCTATATCCTGTAGATCACACCAGCAAGGCCATTAAAGAGACGTATAGTGAGGGTCAAAAAGTGGTTATTGCCGGAAGATTGATGCGTAAAAAAATACAGGGAAAAGCCTCTTTTGCTGAAATACAAGATAGTGAAGGAAGAATTCAGGTGTACTTCAACAGAGACGAAATTTGCCCTGGTGAAGATAAAATGAAATACAATGAGTTGTTAAAAAAATTACTTGACCTTGGAGATTTTATTGGAATACAAGGAGAGTTATTTACAACCAAGGTAGGTGAGATTACCGTATTGGTCAAAGATTTTACATTATTAAGTAAAGCATTAAAGCCTTTACCTCTCCCAAAAACCGACAGCCAAGGAAATACCTACGATGAGTTTATTGATCCAGAAATGCGTTATAGACAGCGTTATGCAGATTTGGTAGTCAATCCAAAGGTAAAAGAGGTGTTTGTAAAAAGAACAAAACTCTTTACAGCCATGCGCTCTTTTTTTAATAACAGCGGTTATTTTGAGGTAGAGACACCTATATTACAGTCTATTCCTGGAGGTGCTGCTGCAAGACCATTTCAAACTCATCACAATTCTTTAGACATACCAATGTACATGAGAATTGCCTGTGAATTGTATCTAAAAAAATTGATTGTTGGTGGTTTTGATGGAGTATATGAGTTTGCAAAAACCTTCAGAAACGAAGGTATGGACAGAACACATAATCCAGAGTTTACCATGATGGAAATTTATGTAGCCTACAAGGATTACAATTGGATGATGGATCTCACTGAAGAGTTACTAGAGTATTGTGCCACCCAAGTAAACGGAAGCTCAAAAACAATCTTCGGGGATCATGAAATTGATTTCAAAGCTCCCTATGCCCGAGTAACAATGACAGATGCCATTAAAAATTTTACTGGTTTTGATATATCAGGCAAAACAGAAAATGAAATTAGAGAGGCCGCCAAAGGTATGGGTATCGAGGTAGACCCTGCTATGGGTAAAGGGAAATTAATAGACGAAATTTTTGGTGAGAAATGTGAGGGCCATTACATTCAACCAACATTTATTACAGACTATCCAAAGGAGATGAGCCCCTTGACCAAAGAGCACAGATCTAACCCAGAACTCACAGAGCGTTTTGAGTTAATTGTATGTGGTAAAGAATTGGCCAATGCCTATTCTGAGCTTAATGATCCTATAGATCAAAGAGAACGTTTTGAGGAGCAAGTAAAACTTGCTGGACGTGGTGATGATGAAGCTACAGAGTTTATTGACCAAGATTTTTTAAGAGCCCTGGAGTATGGAATGCCACCAACATCTGGTATGGGGATTGGTATGGATAGGTTAATTATGTTTTTAACCAACAATGCCTCCATACAAGAAGTGTTGTTTTTTCCTCAAATGAAGCCAGAGCAAAAACAAGTTGCCATGAGCGAGGATGAAAAAGCTGTTTTCAATTTGCTAAAAGTGGCGTCCCCCGCAGATTTAAACGCCCTAAAACAACAATCTGGGCTAAGTAATAAAAAGTGGGACAAAACCATAAAAGGACTTACCAAACATAACCTTGTCAAAGTTGAGAAAACATCTGAAGGTTTGTTGGTTACAATGGCTTAAATTATTTTACACGGAGGTACTAAAATGAAAAAATATATAGACGCTTTTACAGATGCTTTTTTGGGAACCTTAGATTGGACCTGGAATTCTATGGTCTTTGAAGTACCCTTTTATGCCAATTATTTTTGGGGGCTTATTTTAATTTCTCTGGTCGTTTGGGGGCTAGAAATTGCCTTTCCATGGCGTAAAAACCAAGCAGTTTTTAGGCAAGATTTTTGGCTGGATGGATTTTACATGTTTTTCAATTTCTTTATTTTTTCTATCGTAATAGAAGGGGTGTATCAGGTGTTAAAACTGTCATTCACTCAAATTGATATTACTGAAAAAAGCCTTGCCCTTGTTGATATCTCGGGGTGGGCACCTGCTGTTCAATTGTTGGTGTTTTTTATTGTGCTAGATTTTGTGCAATGGCTCACTCACATTTTTTTGCACAAGTACCCGTTTTTATGGAAATTCCACAAGGTACACCACAGTGTTAAGCAGATGGGGTTTGCCTCTCATTTGAGATACCATTGGATGGAAAACATACTCTACAAGCCTCTTAAAACTTTTGGGGTAATGCTTTTAGGAGGTTTTGAGCCTCAACAGGCATTTATTGTTCATTTCATTACCATAGCCATCGGGCATATCAACCATGCAAATATTAAGATTACTTGGGGGCCTTTGAAATATGTCTTCAACAATCCAGTAATGCATTTATACCACCATGCCAGCGAGGTTCCTAAAGGCAGGCGTGGAGTAAACTACGCCATTAGCCTGAGTCTATGGGATTACTTATTTAAAACCAATTATATTCCTGAAGAGAGTGGCGATGTGGCGCTTGGTTTTGAGGGTGATGCTACCTTTCCTAAAAGTTTTATTGGTCAAAACACCTATGGCTTTAAAAAAGACCAGTAAGGAAGACCTTATAACAATACCCATCACATAATACAATCAACGGGTATCCCCAAAAACCTCCTCTTGTTAGAATTTTATTGTTTTTTGGCTGAAATATTGGTTTATTGTACTTAAATTATATACTTTAGTGGCTGTTATTTTAAACATATAAAAATGAAAAATCTATTTAAATCTATAGCAATTGCTACAGTATTCGTTTTAGGAATTCAAAACGCTACAGCACAATCATTATCTGTTAATCAAGACAGACCAGAGACAATTGCAAAACAAAAAACTGCTGAATTAAGTGAAGCACTTGGCCTTAACGGCACCCAGCAACGATATATCTTTAGAGCCCTCACTGCAAATGAGGTTGATACAAGAAAAAATATTGTTGGTAAAGATGAAAATAGCCCTGAGGTTATTGCTTACAAAACAAAATTTTCTGCATCACTAGAAAGAGCGATGAAAAAAACACTTACACCAGAGCAGTTTGATGCCTGGAAAGCAATGCAAAAAAAATAAGGGTGTTACCTATACACTAAAAAAGTCCTACATGTATGTAGGACTTTTTTTATGCAAATAGTTTTGCTGCATGATCTGCAGCATGTATTGTTTGGTCCAAATCTTTATAAGTAAGGGCGTCAGTTAAAAACCAACTTTCATAAGCACTTGGGGCTATATAAATACCTTGGTCCAGCATAGAGTGAAAAAATTTATTAAACATCCCATTTGATGCAGCTTGGGCAGCAGTTTTAAAATCTGTGACAGGTGTATGGCTAAAATGTATTGATATCATAGATTGCTCTCTATTGATGGTATGTGCAACACCCCTTGCGCTAAGCACCTGTGAGAGTCCTTTGTGTAAATACTCAGTTTTATGATTCAAAGAGGTAAAGATGTCTCTTCGCTGGTTAAGCTCACTGAGCATGGTAAAACCAGCTGCCATGGCAAGAGGGTTTCCGCTCAAAGTTCCTGCCTGATATACAGGCCCTAAGGGAGCAAGATAACTCATAATCTCCGTGTTTGCTGCGAAGGCACCTACGGGTAGGCCTCCTCCAATAACTTTTCCAAAAGTGACGATATCTGCACGTACCCCTTTTAGTTCTTGTACCCCTCCAGGGGCAAGTCTAAAGCCAGTCATCACCTCATCAAAGATTAATAATATGCCATGGGTATCACAAAGTGCTCTTAAGCCTTCCAAAAATCCTGGAGCTGGAGGAATACATCCCATATTACCCGCAACAGGCTCAATAATGATACAAGCAATTTGGTGGAGGTTTTGTGTTATAATTTCTTCTACATGAGCTAGGTCATTATATCTGGCAAGTAAGGTGTCTTTTGCGGTTCCCTGGGTAACTCCAGGGCTGTTTGGGCTCCCAAAGGTAACAGCGCCACTTCCTGCTTGAATTAAAAAAGAATCACTGTGGCCATGATAGCAGCCTGCAAACTTTATTATTTTATCTTTTTTGGTATATCCTCTTGCCAAACGTACAGCACTCATACAAGCCTCTGTACCACTATTTACAAACCGGATCATTTCTATGTTTGGCACCATAGATAATGCCAGTTCAGCGATTTGAGTCTCTATTTGGGTAGGCATTCCAAAGCTAGTTCCTAGCTTGGCTTTATCTACAATAGCATTTACTACTGGCTCATAAGCATGTCCCAAAATCATTGGCCCCCATGAGTTTATATAGTCGATAAGACGGTTGCCATCTGCATCATACAAATAAGCACCCTTTGCCTTTTCAACAAAAATAGGGTCACCGCCTACTGCTTTAAAAGCGCGCACTGGAGAATTCACACCTCCTGGAATTACTTTTTTTGCCTCGGCAAAAAGCGCACTACTTCTCTTGTATATCATCTACTATTTTTTTGAGTCTTTTACATACAACTTTTGTCCTATAGATAAAGTAGTAGTTTTTAAATTATTGTAATTTTTTAATTCCTCGACAGAAATATCAAACCTTCTGGAAATACTATATAGTGTATCTCCCTTTGAAACAGTATAAGTTTTTAATGACGTTTTTTCTGATTTGTTTTTCGATTTTCTCTTACTCCTTTTTGATCCTAGGGCTTGTTTGTCAAAATCATGAAGTTGGTATCTCTCTATGATGCTAATTAGCTTGTTGGGATACTTTGGATCTGTTGCATATCCTGCCTTTTTTAATCCCTTGGCCCATCCCTTATAATCTTTTTTTGATAGATCAAACAAAAAACTGTACCTACCTCTTGTTGTTAAAAACAAAGAGTGATCTCTGTAGGAGTACTTTGCATCTACATACTTTCTAAAACACTCTTGATCCTTGTCATCATCGTGATGAATATAATCTCCCTGCCAAGCGCTGTGGCACTTGATACCAAAATGATTATTTGCTCTTATGCTTAGGGTGCCTTGTCCAGCGCCACTCTCTAAAATACCTTGGGCTAGAGTAATACTGGCAGGAATTCCATACTGCTTCATCTCTTGCATCGCTATGTCACTATATTGATCAATATAATCTTCAACAACATTGGTGTAACTTTTTTTAGCCACAGCAGCAGGTGATTGTTTTTCTGCAATTCTTTGTTGGCCTCTGTTAGTGTTACTTTGAGAAGTCTTGTTAGTTGGAGTTGTATAAATGCTGTTTTTTTTGGCCCTACAACTCGATAACAAAGCAAGACAAAAAACACACACTATTGAGATTCTGTGATACATATTACACATTAATTAGGGGTAAATTCTTTTTTTTAAGTTTTAGGTTCATACCAGCAACACCTTGCATTCCGCCAGTATGCAGTGCTAAAATACGGCTATTTTTATTGAAATAACCCTTTTTAATAAGATCAAAAATTCCGTACAGTAATTTACCTGTATACACGGGATCTAAACCAATACCGTAGGTTTTTTTAAAGGTATTTATAAATTCGATTAACGCAGGATCCACCTTGCCATATCCACCAAAACAATACGCATCTGTTATGCTATAATTTGTGTTTGAGGTATATTTTGAAACTACCTGGTCTT